>Ga0153950_1000337_pt1 | contig 20903 bp, 18 predicted proteins | sample TSNJ034MetaG_FD_104737 | JGI IMG/M metagenome (GOLD analysis project Ga0153950, IMG submission 104737) | Attine ant fungus gardens microbial communities from New Jersey, USA - TSNJ034 MetaG | ecosystem: Host-associated > Fungi > Mycelium > Unclassified | place: USA: New Jersey, Wharton State...
AAGGCAATATAGGGCATATGCTTGAGCAAATCAAAATATATGAAAAAGAATTATTTGATATCTAGCGCAGTTTTTATAAATGATTGGGGAAGAAATCGGCAGTGTTTTTTTAATCAGACAAAGAGGTGCTTGTTGTCTTGCCCCTGACTTACCAGGTGTTGCGGGTTCTTTAGTGAACCGGATAAAACGAATATATTATATTGGAGCTATTGACATGGTATTGGTGGTTGTGGTAAGATGAACTTCGAACTGAAAAGAAAGCAGAGTGGTTTTACCGTTCTCACCTGTGCATTTAAAGATATGTACTGTGTCGATATGGTTTATGGGAAAGGCGCCGGTATTGGTATTTAGGTTAGATATTGGCATATTTTCTTTATGAATTTGTATTGTATGTGCGGGTGGCAAATAGGCTGCCTGCACATTTTCTGTTTAGAGGGTACATTTCAGCTATGAAATGTACAGAGAGCAACAAAACTTGAGTAGGTTTATTGGAGGTGCTTGACGATTAGCAATAGGGATCTGCAGATCAACGAACAAATCCGGGACAAGGAACTGCGCGTTGTGGGAACAGATGGAGAACAGCTGGGCATTATGTCACTGAAGGATGCCCAAAGCTTAGCCGAGGAGAAAAATCTGGACATGGTGAAGATCGCCCCAAAGGCGGCGCCGCCGGTGGTTAAGATTATGGACTACGGCAAATACCGCTTTGAGCAATCCAAGCGGGAAAAGGAAGCAAGAAAAAATCAGAAAATCATTGAGTTGAAGGAAATCCGTCTATCGGTCAGCATTGATACCCACGACTTTGATACCAAACTAAACAACGCTATCAAGTTTTTGAAGCATGGCGACAAGGTTAAGATTTCAATCCGGTTCAGGGGGCGTCAGATGGCCCATGCCAATTTGGGATTGGAAACCATGAACCGTTTTGCCCAGGCCCTGGAGGAGTATGGCAATGTTGAGAGGCAGGCCAAGCTGGAAGGACGCAGCATGATCATGTTTGTCGCACCAAAGCTTGCCAAGTAGTACAGCTTGAGAAACTGTGATACTTTAATATAGCAATGATTGTTGGTCTTACCTGTGTTTCTCAAAAGGCTACTTAAAATTGAAGGAGGATTTAGTTATGCCCAAATTAAAGACGCACAGCGGCGCGAAAAAGCGCTTTAAAATCACAAAGAATGGCAAGGTCAAGCGCTCCCATGCGTATACCTCCCATATCCTGACGAAGAAGGACAGAAAGCGGAAAAGGCGTTTGCGTTCCAGCGTTATTGCGGATGCTTCCAACGTGAAATCTGTCAAAAAATTACTGCCGTACCAATAATCTAGATGGGCAGAGGAATCAACCAGCAGTTTTAGAAAATAAGGGGATTGCAATTTATTTGTGTATCCTTTAGGGGCTATCTCTATCGGTTCACTTTTTTGCACCGTTTCTAAAACTGTCTAAAAACCATGTAATGGAGGTATTTAAAATGGCTCGTATTAAGGGAGCAATCATGACCCGCAAGAGGAGAAAAAAGACGCTGAAGCTTGCTAAGGGCTATTTCGGCGCCAAGAGCACACATTTTAAAATGGCAAAACAGGCCGTAATGAAATCCGGCCAGTACGCATATGTAGGCAGAAAGCAAAAAAAGAGGAATTTTCGTCAGTTGTGGATCACCCGTATTTCCGCAGCCTGCCGCCTCAACGGCATCAACTACTCCACCTTTATGAATGGGCTCAAGAAGGCCGATGTAACCCTCAACAGGAAAATGCTGTCTGAGATCGCCATTGCCGATCCCACTGCATTTACCGCTTTAGTTGAGCAGGCCAAAGCCGCTTTATAAGAATATAATTGCTTATTGAAATCGCCCGGTTGACCATAAACTGGGCGAATTTCATTTATTTTGAGTTAAAAGTGAATACTATGGAAAAGATAACGAGTGAGAGCAACAAGTGGATAAAACACGCAGCCAAGTTGGGCCGCAGCCATACCTACCGCCGTGAACAGGGGCAGTTCCTCATAGAGGGTGTTCGCCTGTGCTTTGAAGCGGCCGGCTATGCTAAAATTGTCATGGCGTATGTCGCGAAGGAGGCGCTTGAAAAATATTCCTCCGAGGTGGACAAGGTCATAAAAACCGCTTCAAAAACTTGTTTGGTGCCTATGCCGTTGTTCAGGAAAATTAGCGGCACAAAAACCCCCCAAGGTATAATCTGCGTTTGTGAGGCACTTGACAAAACAGTTTCCACAGCTACAATAGAAAAGAATGGTAAGTATTTGATCCTGGAGAATTTGTCTGATCCCGGCAATATGGGAACTATCATGCGCACAGCCGACGCTTTGGGCATGTCAGGCCTGATTCTTGCCGGAAACTGTGCGGATATCTACAGCCCAAAGGTAGTGCGCTCCACCATGGGGGCCATTTTCCGGTTGCCTGTGTATGAGATGGCGTCAGCCGTACAGGCGGTGGACTGCTGCCATGAACAGGGCTTGAGGGTGTGGGGGGCTGTGGTGGATTCGGGTGGATTGGCCCTCTCTGAAACCTATATTGACGCACCCTGCGCGATTATGGTGGGAAATGAGGGCCATGGATTGAGCCGGGAAGCCATAGCTTGCTGTGACAACAAGGTGACCATTGATATGGCTGGACATGCGGAATCGTTAAATGCATCGGTGGCGGCCTCTATCCTGATGTGGGAGGTTTGCCGGGGCCGGAGGTGATAGATAATGACTTGCGAAGGCTATGAAATGACGCCAGGTGTCGGAATGGAATACTATGTCTGGGCCGCCCAGGTATTGGGCGCCGGCAGCGGACATGTTCAGCAGGTTTTTGAGGTGTACGAGAATCCCAAAGAATTATATGAACAGAGGGAGGAGGCGGTGGCCCTTCTCGGCTTTTCAAGCCAGGAGGCGGCCCGTATCCGCAGCTACCCTTTGAATGAAGCCAGGGCCATATGTGATCAGTGCAGTCAGATGGGCTTTCGGATCGTGCATTTTCAGCAGGAGGATTATCCAAAGAGGCTGAGAGCGATCTACGATTTTCCCGTTGTGCTGTACCTGAAGGGCGTACTCAAAAATATGGATGATCAGCTGCCCATCGCCGTAGTGGGAACGCGGACGCCATCTGGATACGGGACCAGGGCGGCCGCTATGGTGTGCAGGGATCTGGCTTTGGCGGGCGCTTCCATCGTCAGCGGATTGGCTGTGGGTATTGATGGGATTGCCCACGCTGAATGTATTCGCGCCGGCGGCTATACCATAGGCGTGGCGGGCTGTGGCCTGGACATTGATTATCCCAGGGACAACGCTCCCCTGCGGAAGGCGATAGAGGAGCGGGGATTGGTGATCAGCGAATATCCTCCCGGCACCCGGCCTGAGGGGTGGCGTTTTCCCATCCGCAACCGATTGATATCGGCCTTGGGTGAAGGGGTATTTGTTGTGGAGGGCGGTATCCACAGCGGCGTTATGCATACGGCGAATCACGCCCTGGAGCAGGGCCGGGATGTGTTTGCCTTACCGGGGGATATCTTCAGCGCCAAGGCGGAGGGGCCCTTTGTACTACTTCGCAATGGGGCCATACCGGTGATGTCCGCGTTGGATATTTTGGGAGAGTATGCCATGACCCATGATGGGAAGCTCCATCTGGAAAGGGTTAGGCCCAACTTCTATCAGGCTTCGCAAAAACAGGTTCAGGAACGGAAAGTTTCAAACTCATTAAAAAATAATTCAAAAAACAACGGTACAATGAACAAGGAGACGGTGCCGGATCGTTCCGGATTGCCTAAGAAGGAAGCGGAAGCGGCTTACAACTCCCTTTCCCAGGGCGCCCGGGATGTGTATAGCTACATAGGCGAAGGCCATGTTCACGCCGATGAGATAAAAGAGGGGACAAGCTTAGACTTTCAGCAGGTGCTCTCGGCCTTGACCGAGCTGGAACTGGAGGGGTTGATCCAGTCTCATCCAGGAAGAAATTATAGTAAGGTCATGGTGGTGTGAGAAGTGAATTTCTGATTGATAAAAATTTTTTCAATAGTTTTTGGGTTCTGCCATATAATATTGAAAAATAGAGTATATGGCGTATAGGAATCGTGGGATCTATTTTTGGAAGGATTGATAGGATAGACGATGAAGAATTTGGTGATCGTTGAGTCGCCTGCCAAGGCGAAGACCATTAAGAAATATCTGGGGAGAAATTACAGCGTGGTGGCCTCAATGGGCCATGTACGGGATTTGCCCAAAAGTAAGTTGGGCGTGGATCTGGAAAATAATTTTGAGCCCCATTATATCAATATGAGGGATAAGTCCAAGGTTATCAAGGAGCTTAAAGCCGAGGCCAAGGGGAAGGACAAAATCTATCTGGCTACCGACCCGGACCGGGAAGGGGAGGCCATATCCTGGCATCTGGCTCATTTACTGGGCTTGGATCTTGATGATAAAAACCGGGTTACTTTTAATGAAATAACCAAAACCGGCATCAAGAGCGGTATGGCTAATCCCCGCCAGATCGACATGGATTTGGTGGATGCCCAGCAGGCCCGCCGTATCTTGGACAGGATTGTGGGGTACCAGCTTAGTCCCTTCCTTTGGCGGAAAGTGCGCCGGGGCCTCAGCGCCGGCCGGGTACAGTCGGTGGCTGTCCGGATGATTGTGGACCGCGAAGAGGAAATCCGCCAGTTTAAGCCCAGGGAATTCTGGACTATCGACGCCAAGATGTTGGCGAAGGGGAGCCGGAAGGCTTTTGCCGCCAAGTTTTATGGCAACCCTAAGAAGCTTGAGATCAAGAACGGGGAACAGGCCAAGGAGATTCTGGCGGCCCTGGAAGGCAGAGACTATGTGGTCGAAAAGGTCAAGAAGGGGATCCGGAAAAAGAATCCCGCTCCACCTTTTACTACCTCCACCTTGCAGCAGGAGGCTGCACGTAAGCTGAACTTTCAAGCCCGCCGTACAATGAAGGCCGCGCAGGAGCTGTATGAAGGCATTACTCTGCCCAAGCTGGGCGCGGTTGGCCTCATTACCTATATGAGAACGGATTCTCTGCGCGTCTCGGATGAGGCCTATGGGGAGGCCAACACCTATATCAAGGAAAAGTATGGAGACACATATTTGCCTCCCTCCCGCCGGACGTACAAATCCAAAGCGAATGCCCAGGATGGACATGAGGCTATCCGCCCCACCATGCCCGGCCTACACCCGGATGAGGTGAAGGAAAGCTTAACCTCCGACCAGTATCGGCTGTACCGCTTGATTTGGATGCGGTTTATAGCCAGCCAGATGGCCACTGCCCTCTATGACACCATGAGTGTGGATATAGCGGCGGGGGAATATAAATTTAAGGCCTCCGGCTTTACCGTCAAGTTTGACGGTTTTACGGTTCTCTATGAGGAGGGCAAGGATGAGGAGGAGGAAAGTGCCTCCGTTTTGCCGCCTCTCAAGGAGGGGGATGAGCTCACAGTTCAATCTATGGAGCCCACCCAGCACTTTACCCAACCTCCACCCCGCTACACCGAGGCCTCCCTCATCAAGACGCTTGAGGAAAACGGCATTGGCCGGCCCAGCACCTACGCCCCCACCATCTCCATCATTACCTCCCGGGGTTATGTGGAGCGGGAGCAAAAGACCCTGGTTCCCACGGTTTTAGGCGAAGTCATCACCCAACTGATGAAGGATCAGTTTACCAATATTGTGGACGCGGAGTTCACCGCTAACATGGAGAAATCCCTGGATCTTGTGGAAGATGGCAAAGTGGATTGGCGCAACACATTGGGGGATTTTTACGGCGGATTTGGAAAGATGCTGGAGGATGCGGAAAAGGCAATGGAGGGCAAGCACATCAAGATTCCCGATGAGGAAACCGATGAGGTGTGTGACGTTTGTGGCAAGCCCATGGTGATTAAGGTGGGCCGGTTTGGGAAGTTCATGGCCTGTTCCGGGTATCCTGAATGCACCAGTACAAAAAAAATCGTTACAGCTACAGGGGGCATCTGCCCGGAATGCGGCGGGAGAATTTTAATTAAAAAAAGCAAGAAAGGGCGCAGTTTTTATGGCTGCGAAAATTATCCCACCTGCAACTTTGCCACCTGGGAGCAGCCCTTGCGTGATGTTTGCCCCAAATGCGGCAAGACCTTATTTAAAAAAGCCGGGAAAAACGGCGCAATCCATTGCATCGACGAAAACTGCGGCTACAGTAAGGAATAATCAATTATATGAATGCAGTGACTATTATTGGCGGCGGCTTGGCCGGATGCGAGTGCGCCGCCACCTTGGCGCGTCATGGGATAAAAGTGAAGCTCTACGATATGAAGCCCCAGCGTATGTCGCCTGCCCACCATTCCCCGGATTTGGGGGAACTGGTTTGCTCCAACTCCCTCAAAGCGGAACGGCTGGGCTCGGCCTCGGGGCTGCTCAAGGCGGAGATGGCCCGGTTTGGGTCGGTGTCGTTGGAATGCGCCCGTGCCACTCGCGTGCCTGCGGGGGGAGCTTTGGCAGTGGACCGGGAGCAGTTTGCCAGACTGATGACCCTTCATATGGAGCAAGAGCCACTGATCCAGGTCATCCGGGAGGAGCTTAAGCAGTTGCCGGAGGAAGGCGTGGTGGTGGTGGCTACCGGCCCGTTGACGGCGGAGCCGTTAACCCAGGCTATTGTGGAGCTTTGCGGCGAGGCCGGACTAAGCTTCCACGACGCGGCGGCGCCCATTGTTGCGTGTGACAGCCTAAATATGGACCGGGCCTTTTTCGCCGCCCGCTATGGCAGGGGCGATGACGATTACATCAACTGCCCCATGGAAAAGGATGAGTATGAAGCCTTTGTTGAGGCGTTAACCGAAGCTGAGGGTGTGGAGCTCAAGCCCTTTGAAAAGGAACACTTCCGGGTTTATGAGGGCTGTATGCCCATTGAAGTGATGGCTGGCCGCGGCGCGGATACTTTGCGGTTTGGCCCGCTGCGTCCCGTGGGATTAACCGATTCCCATACGGGCAAGCGGCCCTATGCGGTGGTGCAGTTGCGGAAGGAAAACCGTGAGGGAACCTTATATAATATTGTCGGCTTTCAGACCAATCTTAAGTTCGGGGAGCAAAAGAGGGTATTCTCAATGATTCCCGGTTTGGAGCGGACTCATTTTGTCCGTTATGGAGTAATGCACCGCAATACCTTTATTCAGTCCCCAAAATTGTTAGATATAGATTTTAGCTTAAAAAAGGACAAGCGCATCTATTTTGCCGGACAGATCACCGGCGTGGAGGGGTATATGGAGAGCGCGGCCATAGGCATTTTGGCAGGCGAAAATATTGCGCGCCGTTTTGCCGGGCAATTTCCCTTAGACCTGCCCCGCACCACTATGCTGGGGGCGCTGTCCAGACATGTGTATGCCGGGAATAGGGACAATTTCCAGCCCATGGGCGCCAATATGGGACTGTTGCCGCCGTTGGAACAGCGGATCAAGGGCAAAGCGGAGCGCTATGAAGCCATTGCCCGGAGGGCCATTGCGGATATGGACCTCTATCTTCAGGAGGAGCAGGTATCTTCCCCTGGCAGGTAGCGTTTTCTTTTTGGTCATCCATTGGCATTGTCCCCATTATTCTAGATTCTCCCACATTAGGGGTGTTTAGAATGTAGGGTTGTCTCTATTGCGCAGAAATAGTTTGATGTGGAATAAACGCCCGCAACTACCATTTTTATAAAATGAGGTGAAGGTATGAAGATTATTGTAGACGGTTTTGGCGGCGACAACGCTCCGTTGGCGGTTATCGAGGGCTGCGCCCAGGCTGTAGAGGCTTATGGGGTAGATATTGTGCTGGTGGGGGATGAGCAAAAGCTTGAAAAGGTTTTTGAGGAGACCGGAATCAGTAAGGAGCGCGTCACCATCGCCCATGCGCCGGGAGTGATCTCCATGGAGGACGACCCCAATAAAATTGTCCGGGACAAATCGGATGTATCCATGGCCGTGGGGCTGCGGATGCTTAAGGAAGGACAGGGGGATGCCTTTGTCAGCGCCGGAAATACCGGCGCGCTTGTGATGGCTTCCTCTACCATTGTCCGCCGGATAAAAGGGATCAAGCGCGCCGCTTTGGCCACCCAGGTTCCCACCCGCACGGGTTCCTACATGCTGCTGGATGTGGGGGCCAATGTGGAGTGCCGTCCGGAGATGCTGGCCCAATTTGGCATTATGGGCAGCGCCTATATCCAGGGCTTGTTTGACAAACAAAACCCCACCGTGGGCCTTATCAATATAGGCACTGAGGAGAAGAAGGGCCCTCCGCTGGTGACCGATGCCTTCGCCATACTTAAAAAAGCTCCTGTCAATTTTGTGGGCAATGTGGAGGCCAGGGAACTAAATAATGGCGTCTGCGACGTGGCGGTCTGTGATGGCTTTACGGGAAATATCATCCTCAAGCTCACTGAGGGTTTGGCCAAAACCATGATGGGAATGATTAAGGATGCATTAATGGGCACCACCATGGGCAAGGTAGGCGGTGCGCTGATTAAACCCTCACTCAAAAGTCTGATGGGCAAGCTGGATTATACAGAGTACGGGGGCGCGCCTTTATTGGGATTGGCAAAGCCTGTGATCAAAGCCCATGGCAGCTCTGACGCCAATGCCTTTAAAAATGCCATCCGTCAGGCAAAAATCTTCTATGAGGAGGACGTTATCGGCAAGACCGAGGCGGGGGTCGCCCAGTTGAAGGGTATAGATATTGGAGATGGAGAGGCATGACTTCCCTAATGAATAAAATAGGGCATCAGTACAAGGATGCCAGTCTTTTGGAAAATGCGGTTACCCATTCCTCTTATGCCAATGAAAGTAAGCGGAGCATACAGAGCAATGAACGATTGGAATTTCTTGGGGACGCTGTACTGTCCATTGTGGTATCGGACTACCTTTATGAGCATTATGCAAATATGCCTGAGGGAGAATTGACCAAGCTGCGGGCCAAGCTGGTGTGCGAAAAATCCTTGGCCCACTTCGCTACCCTCCTTGGGTTAGATGAACACCTTTTATTGGGGAAGGGTGAAGAGAATACGGGTGGCCGTAGCCGCCCATCCATCAAGGCCGACGCCTTTGAGGCGCTGATCGCCTCGCTTTATCTGGATGATGGGCTTGATTTGGCGTGGGCATTTATCATGCGATTTATTTTACCTGAGTTGGAGCATGTGGGCGACCTGGCTTTCCGTGACTATAAAACCCAGCTTCAGGAAATTGTCCAGCAAAACAAAGAGGAGCTGCTCTCCTATGTATTGGTGAAGGAGAGCGGGCCTGACCACGATAAGCGGTTTCAGGTGGAGGTGCACCTCAACAGCAATGTTATCGGCGTCGGTGTCGGCAGAAGCAAAAAGGAAGCTGAACAGCTTGCGGCTAAAGAAGCGTTAGAGCTGATGGGGCAATAATGGGACACGCAAACATAGCTTTTTTTGTGCCTCATTTGGGGTGCCCGCACCAATGCAGTTTCTGCAACCAGCACAGCATTTCCGGTCAAGCGCGTGTCCCTGCGCCGAAGGAGGTGCTGGAAACCTGTGCCCAGCAAGCAGAGAGATTGCCTCGTGATTTGACAGAGGTGGAAATTGCCTTTTTTGGCGGCAGCTTTACCGCCATAGAGGGAGATATCATGGAAGGCTTGCTGGAAGCCGCCCAGTATTGTGTCAGGCGGTATGGCTTTGCGGGGATACGCTGCTCCACCCGCCCGGACGCGGTGGAGCATAGAGTCATGGACACGCTTAGACGGTACGGTATGACCCATATTGAGCTAGGTTGTCAAAGTATGGAGGACGAGGTGCTATCCCTCAATGGCAGGGGTCATACCGCTCAGGATGTGCGGGAGGCCTCCCGGTTGGTTCGGGCGTATGGAATGGGCCTCGGTCACCAGATGATGGTGGGTCTATATGGTGAGCCGGCCTATGGGCCGATGATGACGGCCGGTGAATTGGCAAAGCTTAAACCGGACACTGTACGGATTTATCCCACTGTGGTTATTAGAGGAACCAGGTTGGCAGAGCTGATGAGGGAGGGGCTGTATCAGCCCCTTACTGTGGATCAGGCTGTGGTGGTCTGTGCGGAGCTTATGGCGTATTTTAGACAACATAAGATTTCAGTAATCCGGGTGGGGCTGCACGCATCCGAGTCATTGGAAGAGGATTATTTGGCTGGGGCTTATCACCCGGCCTTCGGTGAGTTATGCGCAAGCCGTCTTTATTTAATCAAGGCCCGGGAAGCGCTTTTAGGGATGCCGCCGGGGAGCTATAACTTAACGGTACATCCTGGGGAGATATCCAAAATGGTGGGCCAGCGGCGCGGCAATATAATGGCATTGGCTCAGGAGGGATACAACATATCGGTGCGTGGCGGGAGTCCGCCGCCGGGACAGGTAATCTTGACACAATCAACTTAGATAAGGACGTGGCAATTTGTTTCTAAAATCACTGGAGATACAGGGCTTTAAATCCTTCCCGGACAAGACCAAATTAAATTTTACCCGCGGTATCACAGCGGTTGTAGGGCCCAATGGCAGCGGCAAAAGCAACATTGCCGACGCTGTCCGCTGGGTGTTGGGGGAGCAGTCCGCAAAATCGTTGCGGGGCGGACGGATGGAGGATGTCATCTTTGGGGGAACCCAGAAACGGAAAGCGCTGGGTTTCGCCAAAGTTTCCATCACCATCGACAATCAGGATAAGCTGCTGGAGATGGATGCCGATGAGGTGGTTATTTCCCGCAAATTCTACCGTTCCGGTGAGAGCGAATATAGGGTCAACGGACAAAATGTCCGGCTCAAGGACATCCATGAAATGCTGATGGATACAGGCTTGGGCCGGGATGGATATTCCATCATTGGCCAGGGCAAGATCGCTGAAATTGTCAGCGCCAAAAGCAGTGAGCGCAGGGAAATTTTTGAGGAGGCCGCCGGGATTTCCAAGTTCCGGTACCGAAAAGCCCAGGCGGAGCGGCAGTTGGAGATGGCTCATGAAAACCTGCTTCGTTTAAAGGACATTGTAACTGAGATTGAGGACCGTTTGGGGCCTTTAAAAATACAATCCGAGAAGGCAAAAGCATTTGTGGCGCTCTCCAATGAAAAGCGTGAGCTGGAGATATCCCTTTTTATCCAGAGCTTGGATAAATTAAAGGTGCAGCTCCGGGAACATGAAAACAGAATTATGGTTTGCCAGACCCAGTATGGGGGGGTTGAGGCTGACCTTCACGCCATAGAGGAGGAGATGGGCGAAACCTATGACCGCATCAGCCAAGTTGCCGTAGAGGTGGAGCAGTTGCGCCAGGAGCGCAGCCGGATGGAGGAAGAATTTACTGCCCGTGAGTCCCAAATCGCCGTCTATGAAAACGACATCTTTCACAACAATGAAACTATAGGGCGCCTCAAGGGTGACCTTGCCATGTCTGGCTCCACGGAGGAAGAAATTGAGCAGTCTATTTTGGGGAAGCGGCAACAGATAGAGGCCCTTTCCGGACAGCAGGAGAATATTGAAAAGCGAATGGCCGAACTGGAGGGCCAATTGGATAGCTTGCTGGAGCGGAGCCGGCAACATGGCGACACTATCCGTTTCCTCAATGAGCGGATGGCGGAGATCAGCCGCTGCCAGGGAGATTTAAAGGTGGAGAAAATGGCGGCGGATTCCGCTATTGAACAGCTTACCGTCCGACAGGAACAGATTGTGGCGGCTGTAGCGGATAAGGAAGAGGCCGCTCAAAAGCTGGCTAAGGAATTTGAGGAAGTCAATATCTTTATTCAGGAATTGGATGAAAAAATTGCGTCGGATCAAAACGCCCTCAAAGGATACCAATATAAATATGGCACCCGCAATGTCAAATTGGAGGAAATAGCGGCTCAGATGGAGCGGCAACGGCTGAAGATACAGGAATACAGTCAGAAAGCCGGCCTACTGGAACAGCATGAAAACAGCTTGGAAGATTTCTCCTACAGTGTCCAAACTGTGATGAAGATGTCTAAGCAGGGAGCTTTGCGGGGCATACGGGGTCCGGTATCGCGGCTGATCCGGGTGCCGCCGGAATACGCTCTGGCCATTGAAACCGCCCTTGGGGCCGGATTGCAAAACATTGTTGTGGACAATGAAAACGCAGCCAAGGAGGCCATTTTCCGGTTGCGTGAAAACAAGGCGGGAAGGGCCACCTTTTTGCCCATGACGGCGGTGCGGGGCAATACGGCGGATGTCCGGGGCTACCGGAATATGGACGGGTATGTTGGTCTGGCTTCTGAATTGATTGGTTTCGAACCCGCTTATCAGGGCGTGGTAAACTTTTTACTGGGCCGGATTATTTTGTGTGAGAGCCTGGATGAAGCCGTGAGGATGGCCCGGGATAATCAATACCGCTACCGCATTGTTACCTTGGACGGACAGGTCATCAATGCGGGAGGCTCCATGACGGGAGGGTCCAGTATCAAAACCAACGGCATTTTGAGCCGCCGTGGGGAGATTGAGAAGCTCAAGCAACAGGCCGGGGAGTTGACGGTTCAGTATCAGGAAACAAAGAAGGTATATGACGGATATGCCCAGGAGGTGGCGGCGCTGCAGGCCGATTGCCTCAACTGGGAGAGCGCCATAAAACAGGAGGAAGAGGATAGGCTCAAGGCGGACTTCCAGCGCCAGGCGCTGGAGAAAGCCCTTGCGGAGGAACGCCATCAATTGGAGGTCCTCTTCGAGGAGCAGAGCTCATCAAAAGCCCACCTGGAAACGCAAATGCAGAAGCGGGACAGCGCCGCCTCAGAGAGTGAGCAGCTTGACGGTGAGCTGGAACGTGTTCGCGGTGAGTTCGCCCAGAGGGATTTGGGCAATGTGGACCTACAGGGCCAACAGGATAGGCTTAATGAAGATATTTCTCAATGCCGGATGGAGATTTTCTCTATTGGCAAGGACAAGGACAGCTTGCAGCTTTCCATACAGGAATTGGAGGGGCGGAAAGCCAGTCAGCAGGGCCGCTCACAATCCATAGAAAACGATATTATGGCGTTGTTGTCCGGTATTGAGGAGATTAAGGAAAAGATTGTGCTGACCCGGGAAAGCATAGCTGGGGGCAGAGACGAGTTAGAAAAGCTCAATACTGGCATCCAGAGGAGGAACTTGCTGCGCCAGACTCTGGAACAATCCACAACAGAGGCCCGAAAGCGGGAAAAAGACTTGATGGGCCAGAAGGAGACCCTATCTAAGGAAATCACCCGCCTGGAAGAGAGGCGGGACGGGCAGCAGGCTGAGTATGACGGCATCATTGCCAAACTCTGGGATGAGTATGAAATGACCTACAGCGAGGCGTTGGAGCAGTATATTGAGCCGGAAAATATAACCTTGGCCAAAGCCAGGCTGGCGGAGTTGAAAAATAAAATCCGCAGCCTGGGCACAGTGAATGTGGATGCCATAGAGGAGTATGAGGAGGTTTCCCAGCGCCATGCCTTTCTGACAGCCCAGTGTGCCGATGTGGAGCGCTCCCGGGATGAGCTTACCCGCTTGATTGGGGAGTTGACCAAGACTATGCGGGATATCTTCGGGGCAAGCTTCAAAGAGATTAATACCCACTTTATGGAAATATTTCGGGATCTGTTTGGCGGTGGTGAGGCCAGCCTGGAACTGACGGACGTCCAGAACATTTTGGAAAGCGGTATAGAGATTCATGTCCAGCCCCCAGGGAAGATTATCAAAAATCTATCCGCCCTTTCAGGCGGGGAACAGGCATTTGTGGCTATTGCCATTTATTTTGCTATTTTGCGGGTAAGACCGGCGCCCTTCTGCCTGTTGGATGAGATTGAGGCGGCGCTTGATGATGTGAATGTATCCAAGTATGCCGCCTATCTGCGGAGGATGACGGACAATACCCAGTTTATCGCCATCTCCCACCGCAGGGGTACCATGGAGGAGGCGGACACCCTCTATGGGGTGACCATGCAGGATGAAGGGGTGTCCAAGCTGCTTCAGCTTCAGATGAGCGAGGTGGAAACCAAATTGGGCATGAAGAGTGAATAGGGGCGCAAAATATAGATTGTTCATGAAATGACGCTTTTTTTATTTGAGTTGTCATGGTATGATTATTCCGTTATCTAAGCACTTTAAGAGAAAATAGGGCAAAAATGGTTGTGAATAAAAATCCCGCTGTGCTCCTTTATTTTCTCTAAGTTGGGCCAGGAGTATGAGGAGGGGTCGAATGGGTTTTTTTGATAAGCTGACAAAGGGTTTGAAGAAAACAAGGAACAACATGGTCCGCAATACGGACAGTGTGTTTAAGTCATATAAAAAAATAGAAGAAGAGCTTTATGAGGAACTGGAAGAGATACTGATTATGGGCGATGTTGGCGGCGCTACTGCCGCTGAAATCTGTGATATGCTCCGCCAGCGGGTCAAAGAGGACAAAATCAAGGACCCGGCGGAAGTGCGGGAGCTGCTGAAGGAAAGCATGATTGAGATGCTGGAGGGCGGTGAGGAGCTAAATATCGGCACTAAACCCTCAGTACTGCTGGTAATTGGGGTCAACGGGGTGGGCAAAACCACCTCCATCGGTAAGATCAGCGCCGATTTGGTCGCTAAAGGGAAAAAGGTGCTTCTTGGCGCGGCAGATACCTTCCGGGCCGCCGCCATTGATCAGCTTCAAATTTGGGCAGACCGGGCCCAGGTGGAGCTGATTAAACACGCGGAGGGAGCTGACCCGGCCGCGGTGGTATTTGATACAGTGACCGCCGCCAAAGCCAGGGATGTGGATGTGGTGATCTGCGACACCGCCGGAAGGCTGCATAATAAAAAGAATCTTATGGACGAGCTGTCCAAAATTGCCCGGGTCATAAGCCGGGAAGCCCCTGGCTGTGACATAGAGGTGCTACTGGTGCTGGATGCCACCACCGGCCAGAATGCTGTGATTCAGGCGCGGCAGTTTAAGGAAGCGGCTGGGATTACCGGCATTATTTTGACCAAGCTGGACGGCACCGCCAAGGGCGGCGTGGTCATCGGCATCAAAAATGAACTGAATGTACCCATTAAGTACATTGGGGTGGGTGAACAGATTGACGATCTTCAACCCTTTAATGCCCGTGAGTTTGTGGAGGCATTATTTGAAAGTCAAGAGGATGGGGATGTTGGGTGAAGCTGGTATGCGCGACTAGGAATAAAGGGAAAATCAGGGAGTTCCAGCGCCTGTTTGCCGGCTTGGCCGTTGAGATTCTCAGCTTATCCGACGTGGGCTTCGAGGATGAGATTGAGGAAACCGGCGGTAGCTTTGAGGAAAATGCCTATATTAAAGCCAAAACGGTGTGTGACTTTTCAGGATTGCCCGCTTTTGCCGATGATTCCGGGTTGGAGGTAGATATGCTGGGCGGTGAACCGGGCATCTATTCGGCCCGCTATGGCGGGGAAGGGCTGGACGATTACGGCCGGAACAAGCTGCTTTTAGAGAAGATGATCCACGTTTCCTATGATCTTCGAACGGCCCACTTTGTATGCGCCATCTGCCTCTGTATGCCGGAGCCTGATGAACGGGAAATCAGAATACGGCAGCGGTGTGACGGCGTCATTGGTTATGAGCCTAAGGGGGTCAACGGCTTTGGTTATGATCCGCTATTCGTGTACAACGGCAAAAGCTTTGGTGAGATGAGCGACTGGGAAAAGGACCGAATCAGCCATCGGGGCAAAGCGGTGAGTGAGTTTCTCATTCAATTTCAGGAAAAGATACTGGAGGATTAACAATATATGCTTACAAGTAAACAAAGGGCCAAGCTAAGGGGGTTGGCCAGCCAGGAGGACACCATTCTGCAAGTGGGAAAGGGAGGCCTGGGGGACGCGTTGATAAAGCAGGTGGATGACGCTTTGACCAAACGGGAGTTGGTCAAGCTGAGGGTCTTGGAAACCAGCCCTGTCACGGCACGGGAAGCCGCTGAGTTTTTGAGTAGGAAAACCAGATCTGAGGTGGTTCAGACCATAGGGGCAAGGTTGATTTTGTATAGGCGCAACCCCCAAAAACCTATAATAGAACTGTGATGAAAATCGGAATATTTGGTGGGACCTTTAATCCCATCCATGAGGGACATCTCCATCTGGCCACTCATTTTTTTTGTGAATTAAAGTTAGATAAGCTGTTGTTTGTCCCGACAAATCTGCCGCCTCACAAAAATGCCGAGGATTTGGCGGATGGGGTGGACAGGCTGAATATGTGCCGCCTGGCTTTACGGAACAGGCCGGGGATGGAGGTTTCAGACATTGAGCTGAGGCGTAAGGGGACAAGCCGAACCATCGACACAATTCACCAGCTTCGGGAAACCTATCCCAAGGCTATGTTTTTTTTGGTTCGGGGCAGTGATATGTTTTTAAGCTTTCACGAGTGGAGACGGTGGAAGGAGATCATTGGCCAGGCGGCCTTGTGCGTTGCCGCCCGGAATGAAGGGGAGATGGAACGGCTTCACAGCCAGGCCCGGTATCTAAAAAAGGAAGGGGCCAGGACGGTGGTGGCCGATCTTCCGGTAATAGAGATATCCTCCACCAAGTTGCGGAAGAAATTGCAAGAAAGTAAAAAAAATATTGCATATCTCCCGCAATCCGTTAAACAATACTGTGAAACGCTAAATTTATACCGCGACCCGCCGGAGGAAATTTTAGGGTATGAGAAGGCCATCCGGGCCATGGAGAGTCCGAAACGGGTTTATCACTCTATCTGTGTCTCGAAAGAAGCGGTGACCCTTGCGCTGATGTACGAAGGAGACCCCTACAAAGCCCGGATTGCGGGCATTTTACACGATATATTTAAGGACCTGGAGTCCTCTGAAATGTTGCAATTAGTTGGTGAATCTGCTATAATTCAAGGAAATATTGTTAGCAAAATGCCCCAGATTTGGCATGGGCTTATGGGGGCCCAGTATCTGCGGCAGGAGATGAAGATTAAAGATGCGGATATTCTTGGTGCTGTCGCCCATCACACAACAGCCAAAGGCGGCATGACACTGTTGGAGAAGATCATTTATTTAGCCGACTTCACCTCATTTGACAGAGGGTATCCAGACATAGACATTATTCGCCGGAAAGCGGAAAGGTCCCTGGAAGAGGGGATGCTGTACGGTCTTTCCTATTCCATTATGAAGATGGTTAAAGAACAGAAAATTATAGCGCGGGATACGATAGATGCATATAATGAGTGCCTGGGAGCGGTGAAAGGCTAAGGGCGGTTAGGAGCTGATTTGAGATGGGACGACCTTCTTTTGTGCGTAGAAGTTATAAATTGATAGCGCTTTTAATGGCGCTGGCCATTATTTTGGGCGGTGGTATTGGAAGCGCTTATGCGCTGATGAACACACAGTTTTTGGCGGAAACCCCCAACACCGGCACACCGTCCGATATAAACCGGCCGGAGGAAAATCCACTTCCCGATATCGACGATGAATCCGTCAATTTTCTCGTTATAGGTGTGGACGAGTCGGAGCTCCTTACCGATGTTATTATGATTATCAATTATAATGTGATCGATCAGCAAGTTAATGTTCTCCAAGTGCCCAGGGACACGTACATTGGCAGTGAACAGGTTGCTACCGGAAAGATCAATGCGGCATATGGACATCCTGCTGAGGGGCAGACCAATATCGCCAGCTTGATTGAAAAGATTAACATCAACTTTAAGCTCTCCATTGATCACTATGTTACCGTTACTTTAGAGGGGTTCAGAGATATTGTGGATGTTCTTGGCGGTGTCGCTGTTGATATTCCCCAGCGGATTGAGTATACACCTGATCAAGTCCTTGAACCGGGTTATCAGGTGCTGGATGGAGAGAAGGCGGAGTGGTTTATCCGCTACCGGAAGGGCTATGTTACGGGGGATGTCGGCAGAATGGGCGCCCAAAAAATCTTTATGGAAGCCCTGGTTGACATGGTGTTTAATGTGAGTGCCGGCCAAGCGATGGCCATCGCTTCTTCCTGTATCGATAAGATCACTACCGATATGACCTTGATGGACATGCTGGGTTACTACAACTCTCTAAAGGGCATGACGTCCAGTGATATTGAATTTAGCATTATTCCTGGCGACGGCTTTATGTATGAAGGCTACTCCGTATACGGTGTCGCCGTGGAGGAGTTTGCTGAACTTCTTAACCAGTATTTCCGTCCCTTTACCCCAGATCTGGATGCCTCAGAGCTGCCTCTGATGGATATGATGGATATGAAGAATGCGGTGGCTGCGCTCCAACAGCCGGCGGAGCATTATGGGGATGATGATTGGGACGATTCCGACGAAAATTGGGAAGACGTGGACGCTGTAGATGAGAGTGCGAATGACAATAGTGAGAACAGCGGCAACTCCGACAGCAATCCAAACTACTATGTGAATGAAAACGGCGAGATTGTCCCAATCCAGCCGGAAAACTCCTCCTCTGAGGAGCCTGTCAGCGGGTTCTGGCGTCCTCCCGGTTCGAACAACAATTAACATTTTGCATAAATGCCGAAAATAAGATAAGAGCGGAGGAACGACAATGACACCGTTGGAAATAGCAAAGACGGCGGTCAAAGCATTAGATGAAAAAAAGGCCAAAGATATTCAAGCTATCCATGTAACCAAGGTGACCGTTTTGGCCGACTACTTTATCATTGCGGGGGCTACCAGCAATACTCAGGCAAAGGCGCTTGTGGATGAGGTGGAGTTTCAGCTTGAGCAAAAAGGACTTCGCCCCCGGGGCATAGAGGGGTATGCCGAGGCTAGCTGGATTGTGCTGGATTATGGCTCAGTGGTTATCCATGTATTTTATGGAGAAACCAGAGAATTTTATTCCTTGGAGCGGCTTTGGGCCGACGGTGAGCCTATAGACCTTATTTAGTTTTGGTATATTGGGTAAAAAAGAGGATCGCTGTCAGCAAATAGAGTAGGAGTGAGCATAGATTGGATTATAACTTTAAAGATATTGAGGCCAAGTGGCAGAAACGGTGGCGGGAAGAGAAGGCGTTTGCCGCCTATAACGATTTTACCCTGCCCAAGTTTTACGCTTTGATTGAGTTTCCCTATCCCTCCGGACAGGGACTGCATGTGGGACATCCCCGGCCGTATACCGCTATGGATATTGTAGCCCGCAAAAAGAGAATGGATGGGTACAACGTGCTGTTTCCAATGGGCTGGGACGCCTTTGGCTTGCCCACTGAAAACTACGCCATCGCCAACCACATTCACCCCGCCGTTGTCACCAAAAAGAATGTGGCAACCTTTAAAGAGCAAATTACATCCTTGGGATTGTCCTTTGACTGGGACCGGGAGATCAATACCACCAATCCCAGCTACTTCAAGTGGACCCAGTGGATTTTTCTCAAATTATTTGAGGAAGGCTTGGCCTATAAAAAGGAGATGGCAGTAAACTGGTGCACCTCCTGCAAGGTGGTTTTGGCTAATGAAGAGGTGGTGAACGGCGGCTGTGAGCGCTGCGGCAGTGAAGTTATCCGCAAGGTCAAGAGCCAGTGGATGCTGAAAATCACTGCATATGCCCAGGAGCTGATAGATGGCTTAGAGGATGTAGATTATATTGACCGGGTAAAGGTATCCCAAATCAACTGGATTGGCCGTTCCACAGGTGCGGAGGTGACATTTAGAACCACCTGTGGAAACGACGTGTTAGACATTTACACCACCCGGCCGGACACTCTGTTTGGCGCTACTTATATGGTTATTTCACCGGAGCATCCCTATATAGATAAGTGGCAGGACCAGATTAAGAATATGGATGCCATTCGCGCATACCAGCAGGAGGCAGCAAAAAAATCTGACTTTGAGCGCACCGAATTGGTTAAGGATAAGACAGGTGTTTGCATTGATGGGGTCCGGGGCGTCAATCCTGTAAACGAGAAGGAAATCCCCATCTTTGTCTCAGATTATGTATTGATGAGCTACGGGACCGGCGCAATTATGGCGGTGCCTGGACATGATACCCGCGACTGGGAATTTGCCAGGGAATTTGATCTGGACATTATTGAAGTGGTAGCTGGGGGAGACATTGACAAAGAGGCGTATGTGGATTGTGACCACGGTGAGATGGTAAACTCCGACTTCCTGAACGGCTTGTCCGTGGAGGAGGCCAAGGAGGAAATCACCAATTGGCTGGCTGAAAAGGGGATTGGCCACAGCAAGGTCAATTACAAGCTGCGGGACTGGGTATTTTCACGCCAGCGGTATTGGGGTGAGCCTATCCCATTGGTTTACTGTGAAAAATGTGGATGGCAGCCCATTCCAGAGGATCAGCTGCCCCTGACCCTGCCTGAGGTGGAGAGTTATGAGCCCACCGATACGGGCGAATCCCCTCTGGCCGCTATGGATGATTGGGTGAACACCACCTGCCCCAAATGCGGTGGACCCGGTAAAAGGGAGACGGACACCATGCCCCAGTGGGCGGGATCGTCCTGGTACTTCCTGCGGTATTGCGACCCCCACAATGATCAGGCATTGGCCTCTAAAGAAGCTTTGGATTATTGGATGAATGTTGATTGGTACAATGGCGGCATGGAACACACCACGCTGCATTTATTGTACTCCCGTTTTTGGCATAAGTTCCTCTACAGCATCGGTGTGGTCAACATGCCGGAGCCCTATCAAAAGAGAACCAGCCATGGCATGATTTTAGGGCCGGATGGAGAAAAAATGAGCAAATCCAGGGGAAATGTCATTAACCCTAACGACATTGTGGGCGACTATGGCGCCGACACTTTCCGCCTGTTTGAAATGTTTATCGGTGACTTTGAGAAGTCGGCAAAATGGACCATTGAGTCCATCAAGGGCTGTAAGCGGTTTTTAGACCGGATCTTTGATTTGCAGGAGAATATTATTGAGGGCAATGCTTACCGTCCTGAGTTGGAGAGAGCTTTTCACCAAACCATCAAGAAGGTCGGCCACGATATTGAAAATTTGAAATTCAACACAGCTTTGGCTGCTATGATGGCGTTGCTCAATGATATTCAAAAGACGGGCAGTATTAACCGCAA
>Ga0153950_1000338_pt1 | contig 20859 bp, 16 predicted proteins | sample TSNJ034MetaG_FD_104737 | JGI IMG/M metagenome (GOLD analysis project Ga0153950, IMG submission 104737) | Attine ant fungus gardens microbial communities from New Jersey, USA - TSNJ034 MetaG | ecosystem: Host-associated > Fungi > Mycelium > Unclassified | place: USA: New Jersey, Wharton State...
CAAAAACGAGCTGGCCGGGATTAAAGGTATTGACCAGATTCGCCGCCGCGATTGCCAGGTATTCCACCGCCTCGTCCATGGCCCGCACCACAACGGGGTCTTGCCTGTCCCACCGCTCGCGGATATCGGTCAGGTATCTTTCCTGAAAAACCTCATCCCCATAGATATTCCGGATCAGCACGCCCACAGAAGCATAGGCATCCAGGCAGCCCCTTGCTCCGCAAGCGCATTCCCTGCCGTTGACCTCCACGGTAGTGTGCCCAAAACGCCCAAAATATCCGTCGTCGCCGTAAAGCATACAGCCGTGCATATACACGCCCAGTGTTAAGCCCCATCCGCCGTTGATGAACACCAGGTTTTCCATGGGATTGGATTTTCCAAAGTGAATTTCCCCCCAAACGCCGGCGATGCTGGTTTTCATAAACAATACCGGAATGTCCGGCACCCTCTCGTTGACAGCCTGTTCAAAAGCGCAGCCGTCCCACTGGGGCATGGTGGAGATGTGCTCCACCACGCCTGTTTTCATGTTGAAGCTGCCGATTACAGCTATGCCGATACCGGCTATATCCATGCCTTTTCCCCTGCACTGGGCCCGGATTTCAAGGATGGATTCCTCCAAAATATCGAGAAACTGCGCCGGGCTTCGGTGCATTTCCATGGATTTCTTGTGCATCAGCTCTTTGCCGTAAATGTCCGTAACGAGTATCTTGGTTCCCATAACGTTGATCTCAATGCCTACAAACGCGCCAAATTGCTTGCGAAGCACAATGGAGGTGGGCGGTCTTCCGACCGATTTCCCCAGAATGCCCACTTCCTCTATGATTCCCTTTTCAAGAAGGAATTTGACGCAATGCGAGACTGTGGTTTGGTTAAGTCCCGCGATTTTCGATATCTCAATCCGGGATGTAGGGTTGTTCAGCAGGATGATCTTATACACTTTTTCCAGATTCATATTCTTCATCAAGCTGAAAGTGCCGTTGTCTCCGATATAAGAGTCGGGGCTTATTCTCATAATTATCACCAATTACTAAGTATAATTGATTATTGAAGTAAAATCAACAAGAACTGCTAATTGCGTTACCCCTTTACCTGAACCGGATAAGCGATATGGTACAGAAGCCCCAGCATAACGCCGCCGCCGATAACATTGCCTATGTAGACCGGGATGCAGCTCATCCAGAACTGGCCCCAGGTCAGGGCGGACGCGCCGCTGAACAGGGCGGCGGGGACAATAAACATATTGGCCACCACATGCTGAAAGCCGATGGCTACAAAAACCATCACGGGAAACCAAATGCCTAAAATTTTGCCGGTAAAATCCTTTGCGCCAAAGCAAAGCCAGACACCCATGCAAACAAAGATATTACAGCCTACCCCGGATACGAGAGACGGGGAAAAATCCTGGGAAACCTTGGCGGTGGCGATTGCAATGGTCTTTTCCAGAAAAACACCCTCGGTAAGCCCGACAACATGGCCGAAGAAATAGGCGGTTGCCACAGCGCCCAGCAGGTTGCCCAGCGTAACCAAAGCCCAGTTGTAGATAAGACCCTTGGGGGTAATGGCCTTTCTGGCCAGGGCTATGGGCATCACCATCATATTTCCGGTAATCAGCTCGCCCCCCTCCAGCAATACCGCGATAAGGCCGATGGGAAACACGCACGCCCCCAAAAAGGAGGAAAAGCTGCCCCACTCCGCGGGCATGGTGCCTGCAACCCGTACATAAGCCAGGAAGCCCAGGGCGATGTACATGCCGCCTAAAAACGAGAGCACCAGAAGCTTTTTGGGGCTGCTGTTGGCCTTTTCTACCCCTTTTTCCTTGGCGATCTCCACAATTTCCGACGGTGTGAAGTAATTCATATCCTTCCCCCCTGCGCTTATGCAGACTGGGACTGATAGCGCACAATCAGCCTGTTACCAATGGTTCTGCTGATAAGCTGCACTCCGGCAACCTGTACCGGCGCCATCAGCGCGCATTTTAAAAGGCGGGGGGGCAGCAGCGCCAGCATCCCTTTACCTGTAATCAGATAGAGCCAATAGGTATCCATTGTGAGATTCAGCACCACATTAATCAGCAAAACCGCGCCTGCGATGTTCCACAGCTTGCAGGCCTTCTTATGCAGAAACAGGCCGTAAACCATCCCCGTGAGAAAGGCTGTAAGGGTAAACCCGGGAAAATAGGGGCCGATGGGAAAGAGAATGGCGCCGATAAAATCTCCCAGCGCCGCCACAAGGCCGCCCCTGACGGGGCCGTACAGCATAGCCGCCAGAGAGACAGGAATAAATCCCAGGCCAATGGTGACTATCGGCGTCCGGATTGCTAAAAACCGGGTAAATACAATCTCAATGGCAATAAGCAGGCCCATCGCGACTGTGATATAAATTTGGGTTCTTACCGTTTTATTCATAAAAGTTACCTCTTAATAATTTAATGTAATCGGTTTATATCTATTATTAGGATGATACTGCTTTTTAACGTCAGGCTCTCCTGTCCACGGCGGTTACCACGGCAAGGACAGCGCCGGACTCCCCGGTCAGCTCCGCTTGGGGTTCTTCCCCGGGGCAGTCACAGTGTACCATGAGAAAGTCGCCCTTGGCAAGCTTATCATATAATATAATCTCCCCCCCGGTTCTCACAGTCACCTCCAGATCCTCCCGGGCGTAAAATCCGGTGTATTCCCCGGCGCAGTCTACCATGCCGCCCTGAACCGCCTTTATGCCACCGATCCAGGCGGGGGTGTGCATGAGGTTAAAATCCACGCACCTGCCGAAGGATTTCGTCTTCCAGCTCCCCTCAAAAGAGTCGGATTGGTAGGGCTTCAGCGTAACTGTGTGGTGTCCCTCATGCTCCAGGCGCATCTCGCCCTCCAGGGGCATAATGTGCCGCTGAAAGCCGGGCAAGGGGGTAAAGTCAGAGCTGTCCAGCGTGACGGTGGCGCTGGAAATGCGCAGCTGAAAGCTGCGTTCCGCATAGACGGCGTCCCGGGGCAGAATAAACACCTGGGTGGTCTCCCCGCCTGACCATGAGCTCACCGGATAACTGCTGCCGCGGATAATCTCACAGGTTGCCATAGCGCATATGCCTCCTTTTAAAATGTCTCCCCCGTCCCAACTGCTTGGGTTACGGGGGAGACACATTATGAAAATTACAAAGAACCCAGTATGGTTTCGTAGATGCTGTCCGCAAGGGGCAGCGCCTTGGCCAGCATGGCCTCGCCCTCGGCGCGATACTTTGCCACAAAGGCCTCGTCCTTGATGCCGCTGATATTGATGAGTATGTTCAGCCAAGCGCCCTGGATGGCTGCCTTGAGGCTGAGGGCCGCGACCCCCAGATCGCTGGCGGCGCTGGTGTTGGACTTGCCGACGGCGCTGTTTGTCAGCTCCAGGGCCTCCACGGCGTAGCACATCATCTCGTAGGGGGTGATTGTGCAGGCCTTCAGCGCGATCTGCATGGCCTCCCCCCGGGCGGCCTTCTCCTCGTCGGTTTCCTTGGGCATGGAGAAGACGGCGCTGACCCCGTTGAATGCCTCGGTATCCCGGTCAATGACGTCGATGAAATCCTTCCGGATCCGCTCCGCCTGGGCCATCAGGTTTTCGATCATCTCCTGATGCTCCGCGTATTTCTTTTTGCCAAGGGTAAGCCCGCCCACCATATGGGTCAGGGCAATGCCCAGAGCCCCCTCCAGCGCGGCGGCGGAGCCGCCGCCGGGAGCCGCGGCATCCGAGGCAAGGATTTCATCAAACTGCGCTACTGACATTTCTACCAGTTTCATAAGTATCCTCCTTGTGTGGTATTTTTATAGCCTAAAACAGGCCGGAGATGTGGCCGTTGTTGTCCACGTCAATTTTCTCGGCGGAGGGCACCTTGGGCAGTCCGGGCATGGTCATGATATCACCGGTGAGCGCCACGATAAATCCTGCGCCGGCGGATACCTTCAAATTGCGGACGGTTACCTTAAAGCCGGTGGGCGCTCCGGTTTGGGCGGCGTCATCGGTAAAGGAATACTGGGTTTTCGCCATGCAGATAGGCAGGTGCCCAAAGCCCAAGCCCTCCAGCTGCGCCAGCTGCTTCCGGGCGGGACCGGCCAGCTCCACGCCGCTGCCGTGATATACCTTCCGCACAATCGCGTTGAGCTTTTCCTCAATGGAATCCTCCGCTTTGTAGCAGAAGGAGAAATCATTGGGCTGCTCACAGAGGCGGACAACCTCCTCCGCAAGCTTCCGCCCGCCTTCGCCGCCCTTGCCCCATACCTCCGACAGGGCCACGTTCACGCCCAGGGCTTTGCACTTTTCCTCGATGAGGGCAAGCTCCTTCTCGGTATCGGTGGGGAAGCGGTTGATTGCGACCACAACGGGAAGCTTAAATACATTGGTGATATTCTCCACATGGCGCAGAAGGTTGGGAAGCCCCTGCCCCTGCTCCAGCTTCTCCAGGTTTTCCTCGCCCAGCGCCGCCTTGGGCACGCCGCCGTGGTGCTTGAGGGCGCGAACGGTAGCAACCACCACCACCGCGGAGGGCTTCAGGCCGGACATGCGGCACTTGATGTCGATAAACTTCTCCGCCCCCAGGTCGGCGCCGAAGCCCGCCTCGGTGACGGCGTAATCGCCCAGCTTCAGCGCCATGCGGGTGGCGGTGACGGAGTTGCAGCCATGGGCGATGTTGGCGAAGGGCCCGCCGTGGATCAGGGCCGGGGTGTGCTCCAGGGTTTGTACCAGATTGGGCTTGAGGGCGTCCTTCAACAGAGCCGCCATTGCGCCCTGGGCGTTGAGCTGTCCCGCCGTTATGGGCACATCCTCACGGGTATAGCCGATTACCATCCTGGACAGGCGCTCCTTCAGGTCGTCGATGTCCTTGCTAAGGCAAAGCACCGCCATTACCTCGGAGGCCACGGTAATATCAAAGCCGTCCTCCCGGGGAACGCCGTTGACCTTGCCCCCCAGTCCGCAGGTAATATTCCGCACCTGGCGGTCGTTCATATCCACGCAGCGCTTCCAGGTGATGCGGCGGCAATCAATGGCCAGCGCGTTGCCCTGGAAGATATGGTTGTCGATCATAGCCGCCAGCAGGTTGTTGGCCGCGCCGATGGCGTGGAAGTCGCCGGTGAAATGAAGGTTGATATCCTCCATGGGAACCACCTGGGCGTATCCGCCGCCCGCCGCGCCGCCTTTAACGCCAAATACCGGGCCGAGGGAGGGCTCACGCAGGGCGACCACCGACTTTTTCCCCAGCTTGCGCAGGCCGTCCGCCAGGCCCACCGTGGTGGTGGTTTTTCCCTCTCCCGCCGGGGTGGGATTGATAGCGGTCACCAGAATCAGCTTGCCGTCGGGCACGTCCTTTTGGTCGGTCAGCAGGCTGTAATCGATCTTTGCCTTGTAGTTGCCGTATTGCTCCACATATTTTTCATCTATCCCGGCCTCCTGCGCTACCTGCCGGACGGGATGCATGGCGTTTTCCTGCGCAATCTGAATATCACTCTTGAATTCCATAGCTGATATGCCCCTTTCCAATTTGTTGTTCGCTTATTCCACGCTTATTAACGTACCTTAGCCCAACAGGTGGTTCTCCAGAACCTGCTTGTCGTAGTCGAAATCCTCCACCTGGAGGTAATACGCGGCGGTGTCCACCAGCGCCTTCACCGGGGTCAGGCCGATGATCTCGCTGCCGATTATGGATACGCCCCAGCGCCTGGCCTCGGAGCGGATCGCCTCAAAGGCCCGGTAGAGGGGGGTGCCTTCATAGTTTACCATATTCATAGAGACTTGCGCAATATTTCTGTCCTCCAGCATGACGCCGATGGCCTTGCAGTGCTTATATCCGCCGCTGGAGGCCCGGATGGTCTTGGCAATGGCGTTGGCGATGTTGATATCCGAGGTATTCAGGTTCACATTAAACGCGATGAGGGGCATTCTGGCGCCGATGGCGGTGATGCCCGCGGTGGGATGAATTTTGCGCTCGCCAAAGTCGGGGGCCCATTCCTCCTGGAGCAGCTTCTCGGGCATTCCTTCAAACTGGCCCTTGCGGCAGGTGGCCAGATTTTTTCTGCCGGGAACGGAGGCGCTGTCCTCATAAAGGAAGCTGGGGATTTTCAGCTCGTCATAGATGCGGGCGGCCACCTTTTTGGAAAGCTCCACACACTCGGCGGCGGTGGTGTCCTTAATGGGTACAAAAGGAATGACGTCTGTGGCGCCCATGCGGGGATGCTCGCCCTGATGCTTCGTCATATCAATTTTTTCGCTGGCAAGCTTGCACAGGCGGAAAGCGGCCTCGGCAATGCCGTCGGGATCGCCTACCATGGTAAATACGCTCCTGTTGTGGCTGGCATCGGAGGAATGATCCAGCAGCACTACGCCGGGAACGCTCTGCGCCTCCTTCACCAGCGCGTTAATGGTATCCTGATTGCGGCCCTCGCTGAAATTCGGAATGCATTCGATCAATTTTGCCATGATTAACCCAACTCCTGTTCTCTTTGTTTTCAGTGTATGTTTTAAAAAAATGGTGTCAAGCTTAGATCCAATATGATAAAGTATCCCCTCTGCAACAAAAGGACATTTGCGGAAAATACAATCGGAAGGGCCAGGTTCCAATTAGCTAGGTTCCAATTGATTGGCTTCATATTGGGCTAGTCATATAGTACCACTTGAGAGCCAATGATGCAATATTAAAAGTGCACAAATATCAAGACCGTTTTTTGTCATCTATGCGAGATAATGGCGTCATCCGTTTCCGCCAGCTTAAGATATGGCTTACTGACAAAGAAAACGCCCTTCTCGCAGGGCGCTTCCGGGTTTCATATGGATACAGAAGATTGGCGCATATGACCATTCAATAGTATGTACCAATACTATTGAGATATACCAATTTGTAAGAATCAAGCAAAACCCCTTTAATCGCAGACGGCATTAAAGCCGAAATCTTCGTTTTTTTGGTGTTATGCCGAATTTTTCAGAGGTTATTGACAGCAAGGCGCAAAAGGTATTATAATTAAATAGGAGCTAAATTGGTATAGTGCAATTCAGTTCCAACCGGTACACCTACCTTCTTCCCGGTACTGTGGTTCTCCCTAAAAGCTGGCGCACCCGATCCTCGATGTAAATGAGTGTACCACGCTCGACTTGGTGGTGGAATGCTATCAGGCAGCCGCCCTTCACCAAAAACTCCTCATTTCGGAAGGCAAAATCCGGATCTGTGAAGATATGTGCGTCCCCGTAGGAAATAAGCGCGTCAATTCCCCCGGGAAAGTAGGTCTGAACCGTATAGTCCATTTCAAAGAAGGATAAAATCCGGTCGCTGTGAAAATCAAAGGATTCCAGAATACCCCGCACCGTTTTCAGGAACGAATTGGTTCTGCATATGATTCCAATTCGAGCACCCCTGGGAAGCGCGGTCAATTGAATGATCGTATCGTTTGCGGGGGATATGGCCGCCTCGATGACCCGCTCCTGAAGATTGGGCAGCATTTTAATCACGTTTTCATAGTGGGAGGACGGGACGACGATAACGTCGAAGCCGCCCAAAAGGGTTTCCGGGCTTTGATCCTCGGTGATGCTCGCCTCTATAAATATGGACAAAGACACCCCCGGCAGGTAGCCCAGCTGCTTTTTACAGTCCAAAAGTATTTCGGGGCTGTCGTGGATAATGGCGAGATTCAATCTTTTGTTGGCGTCCTGGCAGAGGGCCAGGTCCACAAGCTGGCGGATCTCCTCCGCCTGCATACCGTATCCCTTCAGCGCCGCCACCATCTGCGCCACCATACCCGAGGCGTTCTCCCTCTGAATGCGCTCGGTGAGCTCCTCATCCCTGATGATAAAGCTGCCGCTTCCCTGCCGGGTTTTTACCAGCCGCATCCTCTCCAGCTTTTTGTAGGCATTCTTAACGGTGCCCCTGGCAACGTCAAGCTCCTCCGCCAGCTCCCTTTCGGTAGGCAGCTTGTCCCCCGGCAGCAGCAGGCCGTTTTCGATCCCCTCCACTACCCCTTTGACAATCTGCCTGGACAACGGCGTTTTCGCCTCCCTGTCCAGTGTCATAAACGGACACATTTCCTTCCCTCCTATACCTGGCTTACGCGGCACCAGTATAGCATAGACCGCAGGCCAATGCAATCCGGGGATTTTCCAGTTTTTTATTATGGGTTTCCAGCCCGTAATGAACATAGCCACCAATGAGTAATGCAGATTTTAAGGAGGTATATTCAATGAAAAACACCGAAATTTACCAGGCCATGCAGATCAAGCTTGACGGCACGCTGCCCGAGTACCCCAAGTTTGAGGAGGGCATCCGCCGCGCTCCCAGCCGCGGCTTCCGCCTCACCGAGGAACAGACCAAGATAGCGCTGAAAAACGCGCTGCGTTACATCCCCGAGAACCTGCACGCCCAGCTGGCGGACGAGTTTATGGAGGAGCTGACCACCTATGGCCGCATTTACGGCTACCGCTACCGTCCCCAGGGCCGCATCTACGGCAAGCCCATCGGCGAATACCAGGGCAAATGCGTGGAGGCAAAGGCGTTTCAGGTGATGATCGACAACAATCTGGATTTTGAAATCGCCCTCTACCCCTATGAGCTTGTCACCTACGGGGAGACGGGAAGCGTCTTCCAGAACTGGATGCAGTATCAGCTTGTGAAAAAATACCTGGAGGTAATGACCCAGGATCAGACGCTGGTGCTGGAATCCGGCCACCCCCTGGGCCTGTTCCCCTCCAAGCCCACCGCCCCCCGAGTTATCATCACCAACGCCCTGATGATCGGCATGTTTGACAACCAGGACGATTGGGAAATCGCCGAGGAAATGGGCGTGGCCAACTATGGCCAGATGACCGCCGGCGGCTGGATGTACATCGGGCCCCAGGGCATTGTCCACGGCACCTACAACACGCTTCTCAACGCGGGCCGCCAGCAGCTTGGCCTGGCCCATGACCAGGATATGGCCGGCGTGCTGTTCGTCACCAGCGGCCTGGGCGGCATGAGCGGCGCGCAGCCCAAGGCCATTGAAATTGCCCGGGGCGTGGGCATTGTGGCCGAGGTTGACCTCTCCCGCATCAAGACCCGCCACGACCAGGGCTGGGTAGGCAAGATTTCCGACAACCTGGAGGAGGTTTTTGCCATCGCCCAGGAATACATTGATAAAAAGGAAACCATCTCCATCGCCTACCACGGCAACATCGTGGATCTGCTCCAATACGCTGTGGAGCAAGACATCCATATCCCCCTGGTTTCCGACCAAACCTCCTGCCACAACGCCTACAACGGCGGCTATTGCCCCCAGGGCATGACCTTTGAACAGCGCACCGAGGCCCTTGCCAAGGATCCCGAGGGCTTTAAAAAGGCAGTGGATGAGACGCTGCGCACCCACTTTGAGGCCATCAAGGCCCTTGCCAAAAAGGGCAGCTACTTCTTTGACTATGGCAACTCCTTCCTGAAGGCCGTGTACGACGCGGGCGTCAAGGAGGTCTCCAAAAACGGCATCGACGAGAAGGACGGCTTTATCTACCCCTCCTATGTGGAGGACATTTTGGGGCCTGAGCTCTTTGACTACGGCTATGGGCCCTTCCGCTGGGTATGCCTCAGCGGCAACCCCGAGGATCTGCGCAAAACCGATATGGCCGCCATGGAGTGCATCGACCCCGATCGCCGAGGCCAGGATCGGGATAACTACATCTGGATCCGTGACGCGGAGAAGAACGCCCTAGTGGTGGGCACCCAGGCCCGCATCCTCTATCAGGACGCCGAGGGCCGCACCAGGATCGCCCTGAAGTTCAACGAAATGATACGGAACGGCGAAATCGGGCCGGTTATGCTGGGCCGGGATCATCACGACGTCAGCGGCACCGACTCCCCCTTCCGTGAGACCTCCAACATCAAGGACGGCAGCAATGTAATGGCGGATATGGCCACCCAGTGCTTTGCGGGGAACGCGGCCCGGGGCATGAGCCTCATCGCCCTCCACAACGGCGGCGGCGTAGGCATCGGCAAATCCATTAACGGCGGCTTCGGCATGGTTCTGGACGGCAGCGAGCGCGCCTCCACCACCATCGCCAGCGCCATGATGTGGGACGTTATGGGCGGCGTTGCCCGGCGTTCCTGGGCGCGGAACGAAAACTCCATCTCCACCAGCGCCGAGTACAACCGGAACTACACCGGCAAGGGCCACATCACCCTGCCCATGATCCCCTCGGAGGATCTGGTAGAGGCCGCGGTAAAGAAAGCGCTTAAAAAATAACCGGAATCGGATAAGGTGTGGGGGCAGCTTTTGTCCCCACATGTACGCCTTAATTTCCATCAATTGAGAAGTTTTGTGGCGACCAGGGTTATCACATTTTTTGAGGATGCCGCCGCGAAGCGGCGCGGAAAGGAGTTGTTCTTGAAAGAAAATTACTATGCGCAAGCCTTAAACGCACAAAAACTCTATCAGGTTTATCAAACAAAATATTCAAGGGTAAAACAGTATTTAGAATCAGAAATTTCTTTTGTCAGGAATCATTTACAAGGCACGGAACGTATTTTGGAGCTGGGCGCAGGATATGGACGTATCATGAAAGAATTGGCGCCAAACTGTAAAACAATAGTTGGCATTGACATTTCAACAGATAATGTAGAATTTGGTAAAGAGTACTTAAACGATGTGCCGAACGCGGAATTAATCGTTATGGACGCACATAATCTGCATTTTAAAGAGCCGTTTGATGTTGTATTATGCCTGCAGAACGGGTTATCCGCAATGAAGGTCGATCCGATTGAATTCATAGGAAGGATAATGAACCTGCTTTCACAGGGCGGAAAAGCATTTGTTAGCAGTTATAGCCCTAAATTTTGGGATTATCGTCTTGCCTGGTTTCAGGAGCAAGCGGAAAAAGGCTTGTTAGGTGAAATTGATGCGGAGAAAACAAAGGATGGAATCATTATATGTAAAGACGGTTTTCACGCAACGACACACTCGCCGGAAGATATGGATATGATTGGAAAATCTTTAAGCTATGCGTATAAGATAACAGAAGTCGATGAATCGAGCATTTTCTTGGTTATAACAAAATTGTGAATGCTTTCATAACACTCCACCGGCTCACCCCAACAGAAATTCAGTTATAAGGAGACTTCGGCATGGATATTTTACTCACCAATATCGGCCAGATGGCCACCCCCCTGGGTACCCAGGCCCGGAAAGGAAAAGACCAGCGGGAAATTCAGCTGATAAAGGGCGCCGCCATCGGCATTGAGAACGGCAAAATCGCATACGCCGGCCCCATGGACGACAGCCTGTCCGGCGAAAAAACCATCGACTGTACCGGGCGGCTTGTAACCCCCGGCCTGGTGGACGCCCACACCCATCTGGTGTTCGGCGGCTGGCGGCAGCACGAGCTTGCTCTCAAGCTGGAGGGCGCAACCTATCTGGATATCCTGAAGCAGGGCGGCGGCATCCTCAGCACGGTGCGGCAGACCCGGGCCGCCACCGAGGACGAGCTTGTCGCCAAGTGCAAGGGACTGCTGGATGACATGCTGCGCCACGGCACCACAACCTGCGAATGCAAAAGCGGCTACGGCCTTTCGCTGGAGGAGGAGTGCAAGCAGCTCCGGGTGACGGAGCGGCTTCAGAAGGAAACCCCCATGGATCTGGTTTCCACCTTTTTAGGCGCCCACGCCATCCCCGGCGAGTATAAGGACAACCGGGAGGAATTTATCCGCCTGGTCTGTGATGTGATGATTCCCCAGGTGGCCGCCGACAAGCTGGCGGAATTCTGCGACGTTTTCTGCGAAACCGCCGTATTCACCCCGGCGGAAACCCGTGTCATCCTGGAAAAAGCCAAGGCCGCGGGCCTTGGCGTCAAGGCCCATGTGGATGAAATCGACCCCATCGGCGGCGCGGAGCTGGCGGCTTCCCTAAGCTGCATTTCCGCCGAGCATCTCATACAGGCCTCCGACCAAGGCATTCGGGATATGGCGGCCGCCGGTACCATTGCCGTCCTGCTGCCCGCCACCTCCTTCTACCTGGATAAGCCCTTTGCCCGGGCCCGCAGGATGATTGACGAGGGCGTGGCGGTGGCGGTGGCCACCGACTTCAACCCCGGCTCCAGCCCCAACCTGAATATTCAGTTCCCCATGAACCTGGCCTGCCTCAAATACCGCCTCACCCCCGGCGAGGCCCTGACCGCCGTCACCCTCAACGCCGCCGCCGCCCTGAACCGGAGCGGCTCGGTGGGCTCCCTGGAGGTTGGCAAGCAGGCGGACATTGTCATCTGGGACGCGCCTGACCTGGAATATATCTTCTACCGCTACGGCAGCAATCTCGTCCATTCGGTTATTAAAAACGGCTCTGTCTTTTAACAGCAGTATAGAAAATGGGGGCCGGCTTTTGCCGGCCCCCATTCAGCTTGCGGGTATAATTTTGTTAATGATATGTGAATTTCCCTCGCAGACCCTTGACAGAACAGCCGATTCAGATTAAAATGAGAATAGAAGTTGGCACTCTGCACGAATGAGTGCCAATCTATTTTCAGAAATGGAGCTGAAGAGATTGTCAAAGAAACAATTTAAGGCGGAATCCAAGCGCCTGCTGGATCTGATGATTAATTCCATCTACACCCACAAGGAGATATTCCTGCGGGAAATTCTGTCCAACGCCAGCGATGCTATCGACAAGCTGTGCTACATTGCCCTCACCGACCGCAGCGTCGGCATGAACCGCGAGGATTTTGCCATCACCATCACCCGGGACAAGGAGGCCCGGATCCTCACCGTATCCGACAACGGCGTAGGCATGAACAAGGATGAGCTGGAGTCCAATCTGGGCACCATTGCCAAGAGCGGCTCCCGCCAGTTTAAGGACGACATGTCGGCGGAAGCCAAGGCGGATGAGACCATCGACATCATCGGCCAGTTTGGCGTGGGATTTTATTCCGCGTTTATGGTGAGCGAGGAGGTTACCGTAATCAGCCGCGCCTATGGCTCGGAGGAAGCCTGGTGCTGGAAATCCCAGGGCGCGGAGGGGTATACCATCTCCCAGTGTGAAAAGGAAGCCCCCGGCACCGACATTATTATGAAGATCAAGGCGGATACCGAGGATGACGACTACAGCCAGTGGCTGGACGAGCACAAGCTGGCGGGGCTGGTGAAAAAGTACTCGGATTACATCCGCTACCCCATCCGCATGGACAGGGAGAAGCGCCGTCCCATCGAGGGCAGCGAGAGCCACGAAATGGAAACCTATGTGGAAACGGAAACCCTCAACAGCATGGTGCCTATCTGGCAGCGGAATAAATCCGAGGTTACCGACGAGGATTACAACGCCTTCTACAAGGAAAAATTCTTCGACTTCCAGGATCCCGCCAAGGCGATTCATGTGGACGCGGAAGGCGTGGTCAGCTACAAGGCCCTCCTGTTCATTCCCGCCAAGGCTTCCTATGACTACTATACCAAGGAGTATGAAAAGGGCTTGCAGCTCTACTCCAGCGGCGTGCTGATTATGGATAAGTGCGGCGACCTTCTGCCGGAGCATTTCCGCTTTGTGCGGGGTGTGGTGGATTCCCCCGACCTTTCCCTGAACATTTCCCGGGAGCTGCTCCAGCACAACCGGCAGCTCAAAACCATCGCCGCCAACCTGGAAAAGAAAATCCGCAATGAGCTGCTTAAGATGCTGTCAGGCGAGAGGGAGAAATACGAGGAATTCTACAAGGCCTTTGGCCTCCAGCTGAAATACGGCGTGCTAAACGAGTTTGGCATGAACAAGGACAAGCTGATGGATCTGCTCCTTTTCTCCAGCTCTTACGGGGATAAGCCCACCAGCCTGGCGGAGTATTTTGCCCGGATGCAGGAGGATCAAAAGGATATCTATTACGCCACCGGCGATTCGGTTCAGAAGATCGCGGCCCTGCCCCAGGCCGAGCGCCTGCGGGAGAAGAATTACGAGATTCTCTACTTCACCCATGAGGTGGACGAGTTTGTGGCCCAGACCCTGATGACTTATCAGGAGAAGCCCTTTAAATCGGTAAACCGGGACGACCTGGAGCTGGAAACCGAGGAGGAAAAGGCGGCCGCCAAGCAGCAGGAAGAGGAGAGCAAGCCCCTGCTTGACTTTGTGTCCGAAACCCTGGGCGACGCGGTGAAGGAGGTTAAAATCTCCAACAGGCTGCGGACGCACCCTGTCTGCCTGACCGCCGGAAGCGCCTTGTCCTTTGAGATGGAGAAATACCTGAACACCGTCCAGCCGGACAGCGGCGCGAAGGCGGAGCGCGTTCTGGAGCTGAATGCGGAGCATCCTGTCTTTGCCAAGCTGCGGGAGCTGCAAAAAAGCGACACCGAGGCCGCTGTCCGGTACACAAAGATTCTGTATCACCAGGCCGAGCTGATGGCCGGGCTGCCCATTGAGGATCCGGTTGCCTACTCCGAGCTGGTATTCGGGTTGCTATAATTATAAACACCAAAGCCTTTGGCTATGCGCGGCATCATAAACTTAAGGAAAACCCTGAACGTATCCAACGCTCGGGGTTTTCCTTGTTTTTTAATATCTGACTATCGTGTTTGCTCATAGTGCCACCAGCGTTTGCCAAGGAACACTGGATCCTTAAGGACTGGAAGTCCTTAAGCGGGGGTTTTAGGGGCCGGTGCCCCTATTTAAATATCGTAGATACCTCTAAACTATTGCAAGATTACCAAAGACAGCTACCCAGAAACCATGGGGGGTCACGGGGGCCCTCCCCCGTGGGAATTTTGGTTACTTTTGTTCCTCAAAAGTAACTGCCCGTCGCGGCATGAGCGACATGCCAGCCCGTGGCACAGCGCCAGAGCCAGAGCCACAGCACACCCTTAAGCGGCAACCCCTGACTAAACACGATAGTCAGAATAAATCAATCATCATAGTCAATATCCGATTTGAGGATCTTGCCGCTCACCGCGTCAATCTCATATTCATATTCAGTCCAGCCTTTTTTAAAGTCAACCTCATATACCACTCCACCATCTTCACGATCCAGCTTAACTTTGATGTAGCCGACTTGAGATTCCGTAAGCCCGGCGGCATACAGCGCGATGGATTTCGCTTTCGCTTCGTCTATATATCCTGTTTCTCCGGACGCGGCTTGCTGTGACGATTGTCCTGATGCGCCGTTCCCGCCGGCAGCGCCGCTTGGAATCGTATAGTATTCGATTTCGCGGTCGTATTCAAGAACAGTCCCGTTTACCGCGTCAATTTCATAGTCGTACTCGGTTTCCCCGCTGTAAAAATCAACATCGTAAACAACATACCCGTCATCATAATCCAAGTATGCTTTGATGAAGGTAATCTGTGACTCGGAGACTCCCGCGTGTTCAAGGGCAATGGATTTTGCCCTGGCCTCACCGATATACTGGCCCGCATCGGTAGTGGCGGAGGAATTGGCCGGAATCGAAAAATATTCAATATCCCGGTCGAACTCAAGAATAGTTCCGTTTACCGCGTCAATTTCATAGTCGTACTCGGTACTGCCGCTATAAAACTCAACGTCATAAACAACGTAACCGTTCTCGTAATCCAAGTATGCCTTGATAAAGGTAACCTGTGCCTCGGAGATTCCCGCGTGTTCAAGGGCAATGGATTTTGCCCTGGCCTCGCCTATATACTCACCTGTGCCAACCGGCGCGGTGGAGGCGGCAAACACGTTGCCGGACAGGAGGGTCATTATCATAACCACCAGCGCGCAGAACGCCGCCAAGCTTCTTCGTTTGTGTCCCGTATCCATAATCGAAGCCAATCTCTTTTTCATACTGTCTTTTCCTCCATAAAAATAAGTTGACAAAAATGGGGTCATTGCGTTTTTTATTCCGATAAATCCAATGATTGTCTCCCCGTAGCGCCTGCGCTTTTCGGTGTCGTTACCGGCAATGACCGCCTCATCACACGCAGCCTCACAGTCCGTCCGGATCGTCTTTGCCATCAGGCGGACGATGGGATTAAACCAGTGCATGGCAGACACAAGCAAGACAAGCAGGTTCATCCATAAATCCCTGTGGGCGTAATGGGTCAGCTCGTGCCTGAAAATGTGCTCCAGCTCATCCGGGGCCAGCTCCGTTTCCGGCAGGAGTACCGTGGAGGCACGAAAGCCAATCAGCATGGGGCTTGCTGTGAACTCACATGTTTTTACCGCGATGGGCTTTCCCTTCATTCCCAGGCTGTCATGCGCCGCCTGTAAAGCGGAGAGTACGCGTTCATCCTTAACCTCCACGCTCCACCTGCGGACGGAGGCGGCGAATTTGCCATATATCCTCAAATGATAAGCCAAAGCGGCCAAAGCTCCGGCAAGCCATATTCCCAACAGAATCATGCTGTAGGGAATGGATGGCTTATCCGCGGACGGAACGATGGGGAAGGCTTCCGGACTTGCGGAAGATTCCAATGATAAAGCCTGCGGCGCTTCATATTGTATGCTCTCATCAATCGCGGCGGATATACTTGCTGTGTCAAAGGACATGGGCAGCTGCACCGGCCCATATGGGACGGGGATACTTGGCCTGAACGGAATCAATAATCCAATTAAGATAATGATCCACATGCGGTACCGGGCCATGGCTGAAAGCTTTGCCGCCAATATTTTGTTTAACAGCAGCAATAGCAATATTACGGCAGACATGGCAAGCGATGTTGTAAGCAACGCGGTCAAAAATACGCCCACTCCCGCTCACGCCCTTTCCGCAAGCCAACTTCGCAAATCGGCTATTTCCTCGTCGGACAGCTTTTCTCCGTCATATAGGGTGCTGACAAGGCTGCGTATGGAATTGCCGTGAAGCCTGTCAAAGAAGCTCCCGGTTTCGGCCTTTAAGTAGTCCTCCCGTGAAATAAGTGGTGAGTAGATACGCTCCCTGCCGTTCTTTTCGCTGGAAAGAAACCCCTTGTCAATAAGGCGTACCAACAGCGTCAGCACGGTTTGCGGTTTCCATGTATTGCCCGAACCCAAGCAGGAAATGATTTGATTCGTGGTTACCGGGGGCTCGTTTTTCCAAACAACCCGCATGATTTCAAATTCAGCGTCGGGCAATCTCTTAATGGGATTCATAGCGCCACCTCTATTTTCTACCATTGTCGTTATTTATATTCTACTATTGTAGTTTTTGTTTGTCAAGATATTACGCAAATATTTTTACGGTCGCGGAAAAAGTTTCGCACGGATTTGTCTTTTATTATAAATTCCCGCCGTTTGCCTGATTTCTTCACAGTTTTTTCACAATTAACAGATATAATCCCTTTATAGCTGTTTCATAAAAAATCCTGAAAGGATTTTATGAACCGTGACTATATTACCATATAACTTTAAAAACACAGGTGAAACAAAGCATGAGACGGTTAGCATTCCCAAAAGGGCGTACCGCCATTATCCTGATCGCGGCGCTGTTTATCCTAATGGCGCCCGGTTGCCGGAAGGAAAGCCATGCGGCGACGGAAGCACCAGACCCTAAAGCTGGTGAATCTGCCGAAACCGTCCAACCGCCGCAAGTAAATGAGGCGTCAGATAATTCCCGGAATCCCGCGGATTCCCATGTGGGATCTGAACCGGAGCCGGACAATGCTTGGGAGATTGACTCTCCGGAAAATCACAATATGGACAGCAGGCTTTTCAGCCAGCTTCATGCGGCATTATCGCAAACTGAAAGCATTCATTCAATGGTAACGGTAAAAGACGGATACCTCATTGACGAATATTACAAAGAAGGTTACGATGAAAACAGTGTTTTTCGCTTAAATTCCTGTTCTAAAAGCTTTACCGGCGCGCTGATAGGCATCGCCATCGACCGGGGACTAATCGGCACCACCGACGCAAGGCTGTCGGAGTTTTTGCCACAGCTTGAGGATTCAGGGAGTGATTACCAGAAGCAGATTACATTGGAGCATCTGCTGACACATACATCGGGAATCGAATGGCATGAATGGGGCGGCAATTCGTCGTCTTGGCGTCCCTTCCAGGAAGCGGAGAACTGGGTGGATTACATTCTGGGACTCCGGGTGGCGGCGGAACCGGGCTCTTATTTTGCCTATTCCACCGGCGGCTCCCATCTGCTTGCCGCGGCGTTGCAGCAGGCTGCCGGAAAAAGCGCATATGAATTCGGACAGGAGCATATGTTTGAGCCCATGGGGATGGACAGTGTGGAATGGTCAGCCGATCCGCAGGGGATTACCGACGGCGGAAACGGTATCGCCATGACCGCCCGGGACGCGGCAAAATTCGGACAGCTTTATCTGGATGGCGGCAGATGGCGTGGGCAGCAGATCATCCCGGAGCCCTGGGTGGAGCTGTCTACCATGACACAAAACGCCGGGCCGGGAGGGCGTTCCGGCGCCTATGGATATCAGTGGTGGCTCAGATCATTTGGGGAGGAAAATTACGAAGCCTGCTATGCTATGGGTTATGCTGGGCAATTTATTATTGTTGTCCCAGAACTGCAATTGGTCACGGTCATAACCGGCAGATCCGCTGCGGATACCTATGCGCCTTGGGCCTACTTTACAGACTATGTCCTTGCCTCCTATGGAGGGCAATGATTAGACCCTCAACGCGCTGGCATGAATTGCGGGAAAAAGAGCCGCGCGTATTTACAGGCTTTCTCCGTGAGCAGCAGCGATAATGTAAGGAGCTGAATTATATGATACAAAGAGCCTTCCACAATGTGAGCCTTTCCCTGCTTGGATTTGGCGCCATGCGCCTGCCGTTATCCGGTGACGCGTGGAATGCGCCGGTTGACGAAGCCGCGGTGAACGAAATGATCTGCTTCGCCTATGAAAACGGCGTTAATTATTTCGATACCGCATACGCCTATCATAACGGGGAATCTGAATGCGTACTCGGCCGCGTCCTGGGGCAATTTCCCCGTGAAAGCTATTATCTGGCGACCAAATATCCGGGACATCAGGTCAGCTCCAGTTATAACCCGCAGATAATCTTTGAGGAGCAGCTTCAAAAATGCGGTGTGGAATATTTCGACTTTTATCTTTTGCATAATATATATGAAAATTCGATCCAAACCTATATGGATCCCCGTTGGGGTATCATCGACTACTTTTTGGAACAGAAGAAAAATGGCCGTATCCGTCATTTCGGATTTTCCTGTCACGGATACATGGAAAACCTGAAATATTTCCTTGACAAATATGGCGACGTCATGGAGTTTTGTCAAATTCAGATGAATTATCTCGACTGGTCGTTGCAGGATGCCAAATCCAAATACGAGCTGCTGACCGAGCGGAATATTCCTGTTTGGGTTATGGAGCCTGTCCGGGGCGGCGCGCTTGCGAAATTGCCGGAGCCGGGCCAGCGGAAGCTGAAGGCGATGCGGCCGGAGGAGTCGGTTGCGGCGTGGGCGTTTCGTTGGCTCCAGGGTCTTCCAAATGTAAAAATGATCCTTAGCGGCATGTCGAACATGGATCAGGTAATGGACAATGTGAAGACATTCACAGCGGAGAATCCCCTCGATTCAAAAGAGACCGGGCTGCTTTACCAAATAGCGTCTGAAATGAAAAACTCACTTCCCTGCACCGCCTGCCGTTATTGCTGTCCGGAATGCCCCAAAGGACTGGATATTCCCATGCTTATAGGCCACTATAATGAAGCTCGTTTTTCCCCGGTGGTTAACATCGGCATGAGAATGGACGCCCTGCCGGTGGAAAAGCTCCCTTCCGCCTGCATCGGTTGCGGAAGGTGCGTCAAAATGTGTCCGCAGAATATTGATATTCCGCTGGCTATGAAGGAGTTTGCGGAAGCATTATCAAAAATACCAAGCTGGGTGGAAATTTGCAGGCAGAGGGATGCGGCGCAGATGAAAGTGGAACCGGGTGCGCCCGTTTAAAAAGAATATCGCATACAAAAGGATGCCTGAAACGGCATCCTTTATCTTTGATATATCGCCATTATCCTCCGCTAAAATCAGCGGGAAATCCCCGGCCGGCGTATGTCGCCGGTTATTATGCAATAATGCTAATATTCAATTAAAAAGTCGACAAGCGATTTTTAATTGAATGTGCGTCGCTACGTCTCATACAATCTTCTATCAAAGCGTTTCGACGCTTTGATAGAAGATTGTATGAAAAGGGGCGGGTGAACCATGTCACCCGCCCAAGAGAAGAACTGGGCAAGCTCAGCCCATCTCCCTATATTTCTGAAGAATCCCGGGTATGTCATCCACGCTCAGCCGCCCGTAGACATCGTCGTTTATCGTGAGCACCGGAGCCAGGCCGCAAGCACCGATACACCGGCAGGCCTCTAAGGAAAATCTGCCGTCGGCGGAGCATTCGCCGCCCTGGATATCCAGCTCCCGGCTCATTCTCTCCATAATCTCCCCCGCCCCCTTTACATAACAGGCGGTGCCGAGGCAGACGGAAACCTTATACTTCCCCTTGGGGTTAAGGGAAAACTGGGAGTAGAAGGTAGCGACTCCATATACCTCCTCCAAGCGAATGCCTAATCCGTCCGCGACAACCTTCTGAACCTCAATGGGCAGATAACCGTAAATCTGCTGCGCATGCTGCAAAGCGCCCATCAAAGCGCCCTTGTTGTTTTTCACCTCGGCCAAATAGGCTTGCAGCTCGCGTTTTTGCTCCGGTGTCCCTTTAAACGAAATTTTTGTTTTTTTATTAGGCACTCTACTTAAACCCCCTATTGAATCTTCTGTTATTATAGCCAATCCTTGTGCCCCATATAGCACAAACTAACTAAACTTATTCTATCATTTTTGTAGAAAAAAATCCACCTCATAATAGTACAAAGATTCTTGGGAAAATGCCCTTTTTTTTGAGCAATGTAAAACTTTTATTAAGGACGGGCCACTCGGTCTTCGTCAGCGTTGTTGTCCCGGAGCCTGTCGAAGATTCCCGGCTCATCGTCACTGTCATTATTGGAATCGCTGGCGGTGGA
>Ga0153950_1000344_pt1 | contig 20708 bp, 22 predicted proteins | sample TSNJ034MetaG_FD_104737 | JGI IMG/M metagenome (GOLD analysis project Ga0153950, IMG submission 104737) | Attine ant fungus gardens microbial communities from New Jersey, USA - TSNJ034 MetaG | ecosystem: Host-associated > Fungi > Mycelium > Unclassified | place: USA: New Jersey, Wharton State...
TATTTCCTGAATTCCAAATTGTTTGAATTTCATCATTAATTCTTCATTTAAGAACGTCATCATCTCAATTGGAGTTTTATCCTTTAATTTTTCTTTTGGTGCAGAATTAACATGCGATAACACAGTATTCAGTGTCGCTTGATTAATTAATCCTAAGCCCCTCAAATCAGTTTTCTTAGGTAAGATGTAACGTAACTCTTTATGCTTATTTTCTAAACTACCAATTTGTCCAGATTGCATCGGGTCACAGTAAAAAACTTTGGTTCTTCTTAGTTCACCTTTGGTTTCCATATCATCCGCATAACTAAACTCTGAGCCTCTATCGCTATTATCCCGACAAAAAAACTATACCGATATCATTAATAAATGCCCATAAATAAGGGGTAGTTTACTAATTTTGTCGGGATAGTTTTTGTTTAATCTAAACTATACAGAAATTTATCAATTAGTTGAGCATTATAGCGTATTGGTTCATTGATTGCTTGGTCATTTGTTTTTTTTAATGCCTCAACCATCATTTCATAAGTTGCAAATGCATAAAATCCAGATGTGGTAGATACATTTTCGTGTCCTAACATTCTAGCGATTATATTTCTATTAATCCAATAATCCACATTGGTATTTTGTTTTTTTGTCATAGGTAAATGACCACTACTTGAATTAATCTCTACTTTATCGATAGTATTATAAAGCATATGAATTTTTATTTAAATGTGTCGTAGATTAGATGCTTATCGCATAAATTTGAAAAGCATGGTCTCTACTTCCACCAAAATTATATAAAGAAAAGATACTAATACATTTTCTATGAGAAGAAATGCACTAGTATCTTCCTATTCTTTTTTAAAACATTCATCTTCTAAAAAAACTTCTTTAATTTTATCTTTCTTTTCTTTTGTCACATCTAAATATTCTTCTAAATATTTATCAATAGACCCAGATAATTTCTTCATTTCATCAATTGCTGCATCAAAATAAATTTCTTTTGTTTGCATTAAAGCTGATAAATATTCTAATACAATTTCATTATCAGTATATGCTCTATATTCATTCATTCTTTTTTCATTACGTTTTGCCATACAATCTTTTGTAAGCATGTATTCTTTCCTTACTTCTTCCTCACCTACATCTAGAATAAACAACGTAATCAACGCTCCAAAACCTGTTCGATCTTTTCCACCCCTACAATGATGTAACACTGGAAGATTATTCTCATCTGCGATCAAATCCACAAATTTGCGATATTGAAGATTCGCATAAGGTTCATTCACTAATTCCCTCATTTGTTCAGTCATTTGATTAAGTCTTACTTTAAGTTTATTTCTGCCTTCTTCGCTACTTGCTTCTTTTAAAAGTGTATCTATCTTTATCTTATCATCAACAATATTTCCGCTAGCAATATTTGCGACTTCAGCATTCGGTGATAGATTAACAGCTTTTATATTAGGTATGTCTACATCAGGGGCTTTTTCTACTTCCTGCTTGCCACGAAAATCTATAATAGTTTTTAAACCGTATTCTTGAAGAAGTAAAACATCATTCTTTGTTATTTTATTTAACGCATCTGAACGAAGCATTAAACCATAACGAACCATTTTTCCTTCTTTATTAGCAATACCTCCAATATCACGAGTATTAAACGTTCCTTCTAACTTAATATTTCTACTCATTAAACTGCAACTCCTACTTTCCCTTTATTTTCAGCTTCTAAATCTTTCACTTTTTCTTGCTCTTCTTTTAATTTGCGACCATCAAGAACTTTAAAGAATGGTAAGTAAAGAGCAAATATTGCTAGCATTTGAACAATTTGTACAACCGATCCTTGCCATCCTGCTGCCAAGAATCCTCCAATAATTGGGGGAACTGACCAAGGAATATTAACACTAACAACCTGCATAAACCCAATGGCAGTTGCACTATAAGCAATCAACAACGAAATGACTGGTGCTAATGACATCGGTACAAGAATGATAGGATTAAATACCATTGGAATACCAAACTTCATTGGTTCACTAATCCCAAATAACCCTGGTACCACTGCTACTTTACCAACTGCTTTTAGCTGCTCTGACCTAGCCATAAAAAACAACATTGCTGCTAGTACACAGTGTCTTGGTCCTTTAAATGCATCTAAGAAATAACTATTAACAATATTAGTTGCTACTAATCCAGCTGCGATATTTGAAGCATTCTCAATCGCTCTTGGCATAAATAAAGTGCTGTTAGCTGCCGAAGTAACATTACTTCCGTGAATTCCAAAAAACCAGAAGAATTCACCTAACAATGCTAAGAAACACATTGCCCAAATAGAACCACCCATTCCAACTAAAGGTTCTTGCAGAAATTTATAAACAGCACTATGTACATCTCCCCATGGTGTTTGAATAAAGATAGCTCTAACAATAATAAACACAGTAGCCACTCCAATTGCCGGAATCAACGCTTCAAATGAACTTGAAATAGCAGGTGGTACCGCTGAAGGCATTTTAATCTTAGGCCCTTTTAATACTAATAAATAATATAAATATGTCGCTACTAATGAAACAATAATCCCAACAAACATACCCCTAGATCCAAGATAAGTCGTTGTAAAAACATTTATAGTTCTTTCTCCAATTGTTGCTGCTGTCATTGGTGTAATAATGAAGAAAGAAACAACTGTTACCATTACTGCATTGATTTGACTTACTTTTAACTGACGAGCCATTTCATATGATAATGCTATTAATAAATAAATAGTAATAATATCATTTGTCATAGTTGATCCAACAGTAATAATACTATTAAATCCTGTTTTCGCTAAAAAATTTGTGTATGGATCCCATGGTATACTTATTAATAAAGTTACAATCGATCCAATCATTGTTACTGGTAATAAACGTGCCATTCCAGATGAAATTGTTTTAATAATAAGGCTGTTTGAAAACTTTGAAACTGCCTTACTTAATTTTTGCCCGAATGAATTTGTATTCACTTTTCAACCCTCATTTCTTTTTTCTATTTAAGTTTTTCTAATAAATCTGATAATACTTTTTCGCCATTCATCATTCCATAATCCATCATGTCAATGACAAATACTTGAAAATCTAATTCCTCTTTTAAATCTTCTAATTTATGCCCAATTTGAGGTCCTAGTAATAAAATATCAGAGTCTAAATGATCATGAATGCTATCTTCTGCTACCGCTAGGATTTCTATATCTAATCCTTTTGCTTTCGCAGATTCTTGCATTCTTTGAACCAACATACTGGTAGAGAACCCTCCAGAACAAGCTAATAGAATTTTTTTAATCATCTGTATCCCTCCTTTCATTATTTTTTATTTCATGCAATTCTCTGGCATATTCAATTAATTCAATTACCAGGTCTTTGATAGCTAAAGCACTCATCAAATGGTCTTGAGCATGTACCATTAATAAACTGACATCCTGTTTTTCTCCAGATACTTCTTTTTGGATTAATTCAGTTTGAGACTTATGTGCTATCACCATTGAATCGGTTGCTATTTTTAAATATTCATTCGCTTTTCCAAAATCACCTTTTCTTGCTGCTCGTAAAGCGATTAGACACTTTGCTCTTGCATCTCCAGCATTTAATATAATATTCATAATTTCTTGTTCCATCTTATTTCTACTCCTTATAAATAATCTTTAATAAATACTCTGAAATTTTGGTATGTGCTAGCAAGTTGTAGTAACTTCACTTTACTTCGATTGCTCATTATTCTTACAACAAACTCACTAATTTCTTGATGTAATAAAAGATGTCCCTTTTTTACATTTATTACAAATATACAACGAATTTCTTTATTCTTATATGAGATAGCGTTCTTTAATAAGATAACCCCTATACTATCTATATTAGCCATCTGTAGTAAGCTATGTGGAGAAGCAATTCCATTTTCATAAATTGTAGAGAATCTCTTTTCTCTTTCTAATACTGATTCTTTGTAACCGGATTGTGCATAACCCTTAGAAATCATTTCATCACACATTTCTTCAATTAATGATAAATATTCTCCATTTTCTCTAATCATGAATAAATCTTCATAAAACAAATCATTTAATCCAATTGTTTTTTGTGAAATTGATATTTCGTTAAATAAGATATTATTTTTTATTTTTCTTATTTGTTGTTCATCTAAATTTTTTTCAATAACAACTACCTTGCTTTCTTGATTTGGAATAATGATATCCTTAGTAGAAATAATTAATTCAATATCCTCCATTGAATGCTTACTAACTGAAGTAATAGGAATAACCAATATGTTCGCTAATGGAAAACTTGATTGTAGCTTTGTTTTCAATAATGTAGTAGTAGAACTACGCATATTATCAACTAACAAGACAATTTTCTTTATATTTAATAGTTTCTTTTGGTTTTCTTTTTCAAGATATGTTGCAAAATGTAATGCTAAATATCCAATTTCATCACGTGACAAATCATAATCACATAGTTTTTTATGATAATCAATAAAACGCATAGCTACTAAAAATGCATTCATGTATTGGACTGAAATAGAACCTATTAAGGAATCACTTAAGGCTAATCCATATGATACTCTCATAATTAATGGATAAATATGAAGTAATAAATTTTCCATTAAGGATTCATCTTCAGCAAATGAAGTGGCAAAGTCTTGATCTGCTTTCTTTAAAGCTTCTTTAATTAAGTTTTCCATTTCTTGATTTTGTTCTATTGGTACATTTTTTGAACAAGCTTTTCCAAAGATTTGTGAAGCAACTAAATCAATTTCTTCTTTTGTAACATGAATATTATGTTTTTCTTCAATGAATGAAATCATTTCATTAGAAATTTCATATATGGTTTCACCTATTATATCTCGACTAATATTAATTTCATTTATATAGTTGTTTTGTATCACGCGATAAATTAGTATTTTTAAATGAAACAAAACAGATTCGATTGCATTATTTGTCATAATAATATTGTATTGATTTAATAAAGATACAAATTTATCTGTCTCTTCTTTAAAATCAAGTATCCCAATAAATTCAAAAAATTCTAATGGTAGAGTTTGATTCTCTATCACGTTACCACTGATTTTCGAAAGCATTTGTCTGATGTTTTTTTCTTTTCCTACTACTTTTACTCCATAATGAGATCGAGAATCCAATTCAATTTTGTATTGTTTTAACTGCTTTCTTACCTCAACCAAATCATTAATAACACTACCTCTACTTACATCTAATATTTCTGCTATCTGATTTAGTGAGATATAACGAGTATTTTGAAGTAATAGAAATAAGATTAAAGAAACACGATATTCTTTAATTGCTATATCCTGTTGGTATTCTTCATTTTGTTTACTCAAGTAAATCTGAAATACTTCTTCATCTATAATTTGAAGAAAATATCCTCGACCACTAACTGTTACAATCTTAAAAATATTTTCTTCCTCTTGGCGTAATTCGCTTAATAATTCTCTGATCTTACGTTCTGAAATATTTAGTCTTTCTTTTAATTCATTCATTGAAACTATGTTCAGAGATTGAAGTATTTGCAACAATTGTTTTCTCATATCACATACCTCCTATTTAAATTATTGCATTAACGAGACAAATTGAACAGAACAAAATCTGCAAAATTTTTTGCAGATTTCATTCTAAACAATACTATATAAAAATTCTTATAATCCGATATAATGGCTTATATATCAAGTTGCTTCAATTACGATTTCCCATTATCTGCTATACTATCTCACGTTTGACACTTAATTAATTATAGCTTTAAAGGATTATGCAGAATCATCTTTAATTTATTATTGTTTATCTTAACATATTATTATATTGGGTAGTTGAATCAAAGGGCTTCTATAGTATCTTTAGAAGTAATCAATAAATCTTGGAAAGCCTATCGATAATACTCTCCTTACTTTCTAAAATATTCATTTGCTTTAGATCAACTGAATCATACTTAATAAGCTCCAAGAAATGTGTTATATCTCTATAAATATTTGTTGCGACAGCAATAGAAGCATTGTTACTAACTATTTGTTAAGTGTAGTTTCTAAATATCCCATTTTTTTCACCTTCTAACATTTATTTGTGTTATGACATACAATATGTTAAAACACAAATAAATGTTAGAAGCGTTTTGCTTATACTTTACGAATATATTTTTATCCAATATACACTCCTTCCACCGTTTCTACTCGCCTTTCACTATTACCTTTTTTAAATTTTCTCTTATTTTCCCTTATCTTCTTCTGTCATTGCATCTATAACTTCATCTGGAATATCATCTCCATCATCTTCAGTAAATGCTAGCTCACTAGCAATCTGCTCTTGAATGTGAATTTTTTTTCTATCATATTTTTCCCCTGGAGCAATTCAGATGTCACTTGGCCGGACTCCACGCTCTAATAAAATGCAATTTTTTATTTATTCTTTAACATATCATCAAAATTATCAATAGCTACTAAAAAATCATTCTCTACTTTTGATAACTTTAAACTCTCCTTTTCCACATATTGTTCATACTCTTTATGTGCTTTTTCAATTGCACGTTTATGAGATACCTTACCAACATTTTCTAATATATCTCTTCTTGTCATTTTCAAATAATCATCTATTGTTTGTAACCATTCTTTCATATACATCGGTTATTAAATTCTAAACTGTGTTCCTCTTAGTGATTTTACTCGATAACCAACACTGATAACTACATCTAAATTATAGTATTCAATTTCTCGTTTCACTTCTCTTTTACCTTCACTTTGAACTGTCGCAAATTTTGCGACAGTTGAAGTATAGATTAGCTCTCCTTCATCAAAAATATTTTTAATATGTTTCCTTAATGTTTTACTATCTCTATCAAATAATTCTGCCATTTGGTATACATTTAACCAAACTGTATCTCCATTCAATTTAACTTCAATTCTTGTTAATCCATCTTCTGTTTGATACATTAATATTTCTGATTTCTTGTTTCCCATATTGAAAACTTCCTTTTTTAGTTTTTATATTTCGAATTAACAAGTCTTTATTTAAATTATAACAAATTTTTATTAATAAAAAACGAATACTTTTGCATATTCGTTACTTCATCTATTTGGAGTGTTGGAGAAATTCAGATGTCACTTGGACAGACTCCTCCCTCAAACAAAATAATGTAAATAGCTTCATTCTTACTCATTTATTTTCTGGCATATTTAATTCAATTAATTTACTCATTTGCAATGTTTGCATTTGTCTTTTAGCAATCTTATTTAATTCAACTAACCTATCATCTCTTTTTATTCCACGATAAATCTGTTGCAGTTGTCGCAAATTTTGCGACAACTGCATTGCTGTCTAGCTCTCCTTCATCAAATATATTTTTAATATGTTTCCTTATCGTTTTACTGTCTCTATCAAATAATTCTGCCATTTGGTATACATTTAACCAAACTGTATCTCCATTCAGTTTAACTTCAATTCTTGTTAATTCATCTTCTGTTTGATACATTAATATTTCTGATTTCTTGTTTCCCATATTGAAAACCTCCTTTTTTAGTTTTTAATTTCGAATTAACAAGTCTCTATTTAAATTATAACAAATTTCTATTAATAAAAAAACGAATACTCTTGCCTATCCGTTACTTCATCTATTTGGAGTGTTGGAGCAATTCAGATGTCGCTTAGGCATATTCCTCCCTCAAACGAGATAATCGTTTTTTTTTGCTATTCAATAATACAAACTCTCTTGCATTTATCACTTCTGAATTATAATACTTCAATTTCACTAGTTGGTAATAGTCTCTTTAATTCTTCCAAAAAAAATTTTTTTTGCTCTTGCGAGACGGTTGGACCAAATCGTAATCTAAATTGTTTAAATGCCTCTTCATTTAAGGAAACAGCAATTTTCGGGAAAATAATTGGCAGATTATTCATATTATAATAAACATTATCAATACCAACTTTTAGCCGTACTTCTTTCTCAGAAGTCCAATCTTTGTAGTATGGTTTACAATCCCAACGACTGCAAATTCCATTTGTATCTTTGACAAGACCACCTATATAAGGTACTAGTGTCTGCATCCCAAGAATTTTATCATCTATTGTTAAAGTACCATCGCCAGAAATATTTTTTACTAAATTATCATCATATATTATCTGATAAAAATTAAAATCAAAAATGAAATATGGATGAACAATTCGATTATTTAAGTTTTGCTCTTCTATTTTAATCTCCATGGCTTTTTGCATAGATGAAAATATGCGAAAGCCATCTTCATCCATTTTTTGGTTACTAGATGTCATGAATGTAGCAGATTTGTTAAACCAACTTTCTTTAACACTAAAAAGAACCCCATTATCATAGGTACCATATTCTTTCCAATGTTCATCAAGAATATCATCAGCATATGTAAAACATCCAACAAAAAACGAATTTTTATACTCATCAACATCTATTTTTTTGCACTCTTCTTTATCGTTTACATTCTTCAAATTACTTAACCAAAATTCTTTGTTTTTAATAATACTTAATAAAGCTTGCATATTACAACAATGGTAAAATAGCTCATGTTATTTTGCATTTTTTTTGGCCTCCTGTGCAAAGGTTAAATTGTCATTTCCTAAATTAATAATACTACCTTCCAATTTTTGCACATCCTGCCATATTTTCTCCAATTTTTTCTCTATCATTTTATTCACCACCTATTAATTATTAATGTTAGGGAAGTTATGTAAAGACTACCCCTTAATATACTTTGTGATGATACTCTTAACTAGCTTCACTCGTATCTTTACTTTATAATATTTTAAATGTATAACTCATTTCATTTGGGATATTGGAATTTAGTACACATTCATTTTCAAGACAATTAAAATATAGAGCTAACTGAACTAAAGAGTATAAATCATTATCACTTTCCGTTCCATTTATATCGACATACTTACTTAGGAAATCAATCATACCTAGATGTTTTCTCAAGATTATAGTGATACTCCTGTAATTCAGAACTTTTACATAACAAATTATTAACTTCAATCCAAATTGTGGTTTCCATGTTATTGGAATTTGATATTCCTGTATATTCCGAAGACTCAAATTCCATTTTCTGAAGTGCCTTGTGCAAATAACTTACCGAATATTTTATGGCGTTTACATATTTTTCTTTTGCAATTTTATTCCTTTTAGTACGTGGAATAAAATTTAAAATATTGATAAAATCGTTTATTAGGTACTCTCGATCATCACCTTTTCGATTACATAATTCGACTTTTAAATTCGATAAATATTCTTGATATGTATCGAATTCACTCTCCTCTTTAATCCTCGTTTTTCGAAAATGCTCCACTTTATCTTTACAATCTGATTCTATCTTACTACAAATTTCATCAATTACTGCTATCCAGATATTTATATATGGTGTCGTCATCATATAAATCATTAGACCAAACAACAAAAGGACTACAATGAAATTTATCCTCTCCATGATAAGAAGCATGAGCACTAGTTTCTACTGGGTGAACAAATGCCAATGAACCAATATATTTAAAATACTTTCCATCATTTCCTTTACCATCAACTCCAAGCTGATTAAAAACATTAGTAGATGTGCGTAGCTTATTTCCTGCTTGTTCTACTTCAAACATTTTTGTTAAAAATTCAATACAATCTATTATAACACTACCATTTGTTAGAAAATCAAAAAAATCAAATGCACTTCTTTGACTAATACTATCTCTAAAGTCATTAAATTAATGTATTCAATTGTATCATCTAATCTATCCATTATAGCACATAACTGATCCCAAACTTCGTACTTAATGACCATCTTTCTTAGTTTCATTTCACACTTTTTTCTAAATAAATAATTATTTTCGGCATTAACTACATCTCTTAATCTTTTTAGTGGATCAACTTTTAATTTAACTCTATATTCCGCCATTTTCATACCTTTCTACTATTACTTAAACATAAACAACAAAGAGTTTATACACTAGAAGTACTACTGTTAATAATGAACTTCTATTCACAATGATTTTATCATATTTATACAACACTCCATAAGTTAACCCAAATACGATTTTCACTAATAATTATTTTTTGAATACTATTTACTATTTCTTCTATAAATAAAGCAAGTTCATCTTGGCATAAACATGAAACGGACGCATCTATTTGATTTAATACCTTCAAGGTTTTTTCTTGCTTGATTTCTCGAATCTCTTGTAGTTTTTGTTTCGTTATTTCAAGCTCCTCGTTAAGGTTTCTTTTCATCTTGTAATGTTGGTCCAAGTGCTCCTTTAGTTGACTTTCGTCTTGAACTCCTCTGGATACCAATAACATTCCATGATTTAATACTTTTGATATTTTTTCAGCTACTTCATCTAGCTCTTTTTCTAATTTCTTTTTCCTATTCATTATATCTTTTGGATTAATAAATTCTGATACTTTTTCAGCAATCTCCATTCTAAGATCATCTCTAGATTCAATCATTTCATTAATTATGATTCTCAATTCATCAAATAATTTAGACTCCTTTAAGGTGTTACTACCAACACAAGCTTCCTTCCCAATATCTAGCTTTGTGCTACATCTCCATACTGGCTGTTTGTCACCATTACGTTTTCTCCAGACGGCTCTTCTATAAAAGTTGCCACAGTCTGCGCATATAATATGGTGAGAAAGTGCATTCGTTGATGAATATCTCCTTTTGAGTTCTTTCTTTCAGCTTTTTTATCTCCACTTTTCTAAATTCTTTCTTCATAATCCTCTGTTTTTTCTTTAGCTGCTCTTCTAAAACGTTCGACTTGCACTTCTTTAAATACTTCCTTAGATATAATACCAACATGACTATTTTCTACATAGTACATGGATCTCTGTCCTTTATTTTCTAATCGTTTCTGATCAATAAAGCTTTTGCTGTAGGTTTTTCTTGATATGGAATCACCAGCATATTTTTCATTTTGTAACATCCGATGAATAACACTTCTACTAAAATCTTTACCTTTTCGTGTTTTTATTCCTCGTTGTTTGAGTTCTTTTTCTATCTCAATTTCACTACTACCAGAAAGATACATTTTGTAAACAAGTCTAACAACTTTAGCCTCTTCTTCAATAATACTTATCACACCATTGGTCTGTTTATAGCCATAGAGGTTACTTATGTATACTTTTCCATTTTCAAACTGACGTTGATAACCCCATTTTACAGATTCGCTCTTTGTACTACTACTTTCTTGAGCGTCTGATGATAAAAGTGTGATTAACATTTCACTAGCTTCTAAACTATGTAGGTTTTCTAATTCGAAGAAGACATCTATTTTCCATTCCTTCAGTTTCCGTATCCAATGAACAGAGTCTAAGGTGTTTCTTGCAAAACGAGTGACACTTTTTGTTATGATCATATCAATCTTTCCATTTTTACAATCATTCATCATTCGATTAAAGCCTTCTCGTTTCGTTGTTGAAGTTCCAGTAATTCCTTCATCTGCATAAATATCTACCAATCTATAATTAGGATTTCTACTAATCTCAGCTTCATAAAATGCACATTGGTTATCGAAACTCAATTCTTGTTCATCACTTTCACTACTGACTTGATAATAAATGGCTACATTATAATCACATATATCTTTAGAAGTCTACAGAATTAATTTTATAGGATCAAAGAAAGTAAATTTATTTAAGTTTATCTAACCTATGGATTCTTTTACCATAATTCAACATTTCAATTCAAAAAAACAATACTCTCTTATAATCGCTTTACAAGATTATATTTATTAATTTCTTCACGTTTTTCAACAGCTATTTCTATATATTTAGAAAAATTATTTTTAAAGTCTTCCCAAGACACTAAAGAGCAGTATGAGTCTTTATCAGAATCAAATACTCCATTACATTTATTTGTTTTGTAAGCTTGTTTTACATTCATCATATTCTTTCTAAATAAATTATCACAATCTGAAATAGATGTAATCTCAGATTCCTTATTACAAATGCCACATTTGTGTGTTTTTTTTGTAATAATTGAATTTTTTGCTTCAGTAGTATAAACTGCTATAAGTCCATTACTTCTATTGTTTTCCCTATCCTCTAACGAATATCTAATCTCATCATACATCCAATCATCATATTGTCCAAGCCAATTCTTATTATGACTTATCGCATTAGGTGTTATTAGTACTATAGTCACACTTGTATTACGTAATTTATCATATAAATATTTTTTTATTGTTTCATCTGCCATGTTAGATCTATCTACATTTTCAGAATAATTAATGACCTCTGATGAACTCTCAAATAATTTAATCAATTCATCTTTATATACTGCACCATCATTAAATCTAAATGAAATAAAAACATTTCTTGCCATCTTATCTCTCACTTTCCATATTATTTATTGTTCATTAACAATATAACATATTAAATCAATTATCTAGCTTATTTTATTTGTAGTTCTAAGCTTTTTATTTTACCACTAAATAGGACTACTAATGTACTGATTTCTTCCTAATCTTTTTCATAACATAAAATTTTATGTATCATTTTATTTCTCTTGGCTCCCTATTCTTTTGTAATAAATTCTATAAATTCCATAATCTTAGCTATTAGAGAATTAGAGTCAGTTTCCTTGTTAAGTTCAAGCAATAAAATTCTTGTTTCTTCAATATTTTTCGGAAAATACTCGTTCAAATTCTCGTTTATCCTATTGAATATCTCTAAAGCCATATAACCTGTACACCCTATAGGCACAATAAGATTCTTATGTTTTTTCGCTAAATTAAATTCTTCCTCCATTCCATTTGCTAATACTGTTTCTCCATTCTCTTGCTTGTTTCCAAATAGAAAAATTGTAATACCCGAATAAGAAATCATATCATTCCTATATTTGCTCCATAACTTTTGTGGTTCATCAATCTCCTGAGGAAATGGTCTTAAAATCAGTTCGCTACCATCTATGTGCTTTCTTTTCATATATATTTCATTTAAAGCACCCTCAATAACATAACTACCTACACCTAAACCAAAACCAGAGATAATATTATAGTTTTCACGTACTAATTTAGCACTAAGTTGACTTATAAAAGCTTTGGCATCTACATCTACCCAGCTTCCATACTCATAAGCACTCCCAGAAATAAATATATTTCTACAATTAATTCTCCTATTAATTGACTCTAATATTTCTGTTATTTGATTATAATCGTTTATTAAAAGACATTTGATATGATATCTTTTTTCTAAATCCTCAACAAATAATTGCTGCCTTATTTTTTCATAATCAAACTTTGTTGTATCATCATAATCTTTACTATTAACTTCTTTGAATATTGCATAATGTACTTTAGAGCTATCCTTTCCATAGTCAACAAGAGTCCTACTTAAAATATAATCTAAATTGGGGTCGGTAAAACTAAGTCCCAAAAATAGAAACGTTTTTGCTATTAAATCCCCACTTAAAGCTGTTATGAATGGAGCATGTTTACGATAATAACTTTCATAATCATCTTTAATAATAATTGTGTCTGCTGGATTTCTTCTATCTCCATGCATCTTATAGACTATTGTATTTCTCCTCCCAACTGTAATACTCAATCTATTGATTGCATCCTTTACATCCACAACTTTACCATTTGCTTCTAAAGATTTCTCAATAAGATTATCATAATTAGTTGTCCAATATGTAGTTATTGGCAACTTTGCCAAAAGTTCATGATTCTTAGTAGGGGCTAACTCTTTTTCAAATTCTTTTGTGAGTAATCTATTGAGTTCAGCTCTAGAATTCCTATTTACATAATATTGTGCTAATTTTACTAAATCTGTTTCCTCTTCAATATCTAAGCCCAATTCTTTCGCTGCATCCTCAAGTAGTTTTTTCCAACTTATATATCCTGCCGGTATTGATAAACCCGCCCCAACAAATACTGCAGCATTATTCTCATTTATTTCATTAACATATTCAGTTATAAATCGCTCTATTTTTTTTCCCATACTTTCTCCTTTATGTTATCATTCCATATAATTTTACTGAATTAAAATAATATTGGCTTTTCATTATATTCTAAATCCATCTCTTCCGTCAAAAGATTATAATTAAAACTTTTATTTAAAATTGCATCTATTTCTATCACATATATTGGTTTCTTTAATTTACTAAAATAATTAAGTTCATATTTACACCAATTCGAGTTTGAAGAATTACTTGATTTAACAAATATTAAGAGCTTTGATTGTTGAAGCCTTTTCTCAATTACAAATAAAGTTGCTTTGCCAACTAATTCTCTTTTCAAATAATCGTTATCATTAATCCAATCGCAATATATAGTATTTCCTTTCACATTTAAATATTGGATCAACTCTTGAATATATTTATAATCAGCACTACTATGCGAAATAAAGAAATCATATGATTTAATCAATTGATCTTTGGAATTATCAATCCTATACTCTAATTCCTCAGGTATCGCTTTTATATCAAAGCGTTCTTTAGCATAAACATTTCTCAACCATTTACGCCTTTTTTTATTTTTGCTAGGAATTCTCATATGTTTTTGTTTGGGGAGAACAGGTTGGAATCCAAAAGATTGTAAATGTTCAAAAGCCATTCTACGTAACTGTACATTATATTCCGTATCAACCTTTTTGCTAAAGAATTGTATTACTTTTGGACAATAGTACTTTTTAAGTTCTATTACGATATAAACCTTATCTTTTTGAGAAGTGTTCTTTTTATCATACAACCCTGTTAATTTATCTAAAAATTCTGGTTCTATCAATTGCGTTTTATTTTTAGCCATTTGAATTTTATCATAGATTTTTTTATTTCTTGACTTACGTTGTACTTTAAATAGTTTCTTTTGATGTATTCTTTTTTCTTCATTATATTGCCTTTGGTGTTTATCCACGTATTCTTGTCCGCTTATTTTTTTAAAAACAGGCAATTTTTGTATAATCTCAGATGGATTATCCATATCGAATCTTGATTTTTTACCATGTCTTCTAATAACTTTTTCTTTAATGCAATAATACTCATACTTTTCATTAATAAGAAACCATTCATATGGATAATATTCCTCTAATAATGCTTTGATTGTATCAATACTATATACGTATGGTAACAATGGAATAAAATTATTAATATATGTTGTCATTTCTTTCTTGATTTTTTCTAAATCTTTGTTAAAAACATGCTTCGTATATCCTGACATTAGATCCCTCCCCGATAATTTATATCCATAGTTACCATATCTAAGATGATAATTGATTTTCTTGTATTCAATTTTATTGATTAACTTATCTTATAAATTCTATCACTATTATTACTCAAGTTCAATTTCCTCTTCTGCTTTTAAATAAACATCAATTTGATTATTAACATCTAATCTATTAACAAGCCATCCTCTAACCATACATAATTTTATAAATTCATCAATTCGATTGACACCTTTCATTTCTTTTAAGGTAATTACAACCCCAAATTGAAGTCCTCTTCCTTCTTTGGCTTTAAGTCGCTCTTTAATTTTTATACTTAACCCCCACATTCCTGAATCATAAGTTTTTCTTGGTCTTGCTTTTGGATTAAGGTGTTCACTAATATGTTTTACATTATCCCACTTACGAAAAATTTTACGTGCATCCTCTTCATAAATTGAAACTATACCATCTTCTGCTTGTTTATTGCTTTTAATATCTTTTATAACTGCCTTACCTTTTTCTTCTTTAATTCTTCCAAAATGAATATCCATTTCAGTACTTGTGTAATCTACACCTTGATTTCGATTACTATTTGGAAAATAAGCAAGAGTGGCTTTAGCAAAGTATGGATGAGCATTCATATCCTGAGGAACGGGTAAATTGTAAGTATAAGTTTCATATTCATCTATTTTTCCAGTCATGATAAAGCGGATTTCATCATCCTTAGAATATAGAATATCGTTTATATGCTTTGGTACTATACCATATCCAATTTTAAATGAATCATCATCTTTACGATGCCACCCTGCTGCTGAATCAATAATTAGTGCTTTTGCTACTTCCCGATTTAACCCCATAATATAAATTAAATAAGCAACTTTTCTAGTAATCCATGGTGTAGCATATGATGTTCCTATTACATATGCCACACCATTAGGAGCACAAGCAATTATTTTATCAGGACCATCTCCTCCATAATAACTTACATCTGGTTTATGAAAAAAAGATAACACTGGTCCAACACGTGTATAACTAGCAGATTTACCATTAAAATCAACCGCATTTACTACTAAAGAATTTAATGAATCTGCTGGAGATCCAATTCTATATGGTGATTTTATAGATTCTGCTTTATTGGTACCTGCAACAACAAAAATCACATCATATTCACTCTGAATTTTATCTAATTCTGCTGCTTCAACAGATATAAAATTTCTATTAATTTCCATTTCAGATCCAAGAGATAAATTCCAAACTTTAATATCACTATTTACTGCCACAATTTCTCGAATAAGTTTTAAAATTGTAAATGAACTAAACTTTCCTGCAGTTGCGACACCAAAATGTTTTACTCGAAATCTACCACAACCATCCTCTAAATTAGGATTAAAGCATGGTCCATCAACAATAATAGATGCTACGGCTGTTCCGTGGATTTTATCCTCGGTATTTATTTCAATATCAGCCCCAAGTTTATTTGTATAGTCTACCCATTCATGAAAATATACAGTTTCATCAAATTGCGTATCTATTACTCCTATTATAGGTTCCGACTTAGGTTTTGGTATGGATAACCCATCATGATTTTCATGAACAGGAAGAATATCTTCTTTAGTAATCTTAGAAAAATCTTTAACATCCATTGCAATTAAATATGGTAAATTTTCTTGAATAATTCTTATTTCATTTGGTCGTAATCTTATTGTAGTCTCATCTAACATTTGAGCATTAATTACATCAATACCGAATTGTCCTAATAATTTTCTAGTATTAACGCCTGTTTTATATAATGTAATAATTGATTCTTCTTTTATCTCTTTTACATCTCTATCGACATCAAATCTTTCAACAAAATAAGCATCAACGATTGTTCTTGTAAAATTAGTTTTATTAATATATTTATCATTATAAAAACCATTATTTACACGCTCTACATCAATCGTTTTTATTGAATCTCCAAATGCTTCTTCTACTGTTTTTATAGTATTATCTAATTTGTTAATTGAATCAATGATTGCTTTCAAAGAAATAAAATGTGTAAAAACATGCTTTTGTTTAGGCTTATTACTACTTGGAATTGCTTCCCATATAAATTTCGCTCCACGAATTGACTCATTAGGAGAGCTACTTCCCTCTCCTAATAATGTTTTTAATCGATTACTCTTTGCTACAACTTGTTTGTAGTGTACACTTATCAATGCACCCCCTATTAACGCATGATTTTCCCTCCAAAAATTCGAAATTTGTATAAGTTGCATTTTCAAATCTTCAAGATGTTCTACTGTCACTATTGCTCCAACAGGCAAGTTAGTAGGTCCAGGTCTACTAGGATTTTTCCTATTTTGAAATCTCCCTTTTAATTGTAATATATTATTCATCTGCACTAACCTCCTTTAATTCTCGTGCAATAGTACTTTTAGGTTTTTCAACCAAAATTTCCATTTCACGAAGCGAAAATCCCTGTAATTTTAATTTTTCCAAATCCTCTGGTTTTTCTCCAGTAACTGTATAAAATAGTCTTCTAAAATAATCCATACCATCATCAGGATTGCTAAACGCAACAGCAGTCCTAATTGTATTTTTTATATCGCCAGGATTTGGTAAAGGAGAAAGGCTCATAATCTTACGAAATAATCTAATATCTTTATTTGTTAACTTGAATTTCTTTAAATATTTACTTAATAATTCCTCTGCTACTTCCATTAAATCTTTTTGAGAATACCTATTAAAATCTATTACATAATCAAATCGGCGATTTAATGCCTTATCTAAATATTTATATAAGTTAGTTGTTGCAACTAGGACTACTCTCTCATCCATATAATCCATTCCTTTTAACATTGCTGAGGTTGCACGCCCCATTTCTCTTAAGTCATTTGAATTTGTACGATCCAATGCTAACGCATCTATTTCGTCAAATAAAACAATGACTTTATCAGGATATGCAAATGAATTTATTTCTTTAAACAGTGAGGAAATATTCTTCTGAGTTTGGCCCATTTTACTATCAATAACCGCTCCAAACTCCACCATGAAAATTTCCCGCTCCAAGATACGTGCTAGATGTTTTACAGCTTCAGTTTTTCCAGTGCCAGGTGCTCCTTGAAATAAAAACTTATTTATACCTGCATTATGAGCGATTGCATTTACAATACCTAATAAATCCTGCATAATATCTTTAGGAAGCAATAATACATCTCCACTGGATTCAAGTTTCTCAAAAAGAGCAGATGTATTTTCACTCATTTGTGGAACAAATGTGTTAGCGTCGGACATTAATGCCATGATGTATTCTGCTAATTGATGCTCTCCAATTGAATCAAAATACTTTGCAATTTCATAAGCTTCATTTCTAAAAGCGACATCGTTTTCTTCTGAATAATATTTTATTAAATTAATAATATTTTTCTTTTTCATATTACCTCTACTCCTCATTATTTACTTTCAAATACATAATATCATATTGGGACGGTTTTGTCAATATTGGGACACTTTTTAATTTTTGTTTTTCTATTTATTATGGCAATACTCTTTAATTGTCAGTCAAAGAAATACCCATCTATCCAGTTATTTTTCATTAAATCTATTTTTCAAAATGACATCTATTTTACTTTAACTTAGGCATAAAAAAGCTCAAAATCGGGAATCACATCCATATAATATGGTGACATCCATGGTTTTGAGTTTATGTAAAATTCGGATTTAAATTTCAAATTACATTGTTTAAATAAACATATTTCGTATTGACATCCAAATCACTCCAACTATTTAGTAGTAATGATGGGAAACACAGTCAAATCCAATAAATTAAATCTTTTATCTATTTCGAATCTTTAAATCCTCTAATTCTTTATAATCAATCATTTTTTCTTTAAATAGACTATTACAATAATCAGTAAAGTGTTCAGAAAACCATAGATATTTATCAAGAACTTTTTTATTATCATTTGATTTAAACAGTAATATTTGATTTTCAATACACATTTTTAATTGTTTTAGAGAATTAATATTTTTTTCTCGATGAACCTTGAACATATCTGTTGTTTGATAGAACATAAATGATTTTTCAAATTTTATTCCTGACCAAATCTCAACACTCCCATCCTCTAACTTATTAAATCGCAAAGGATCATCCGATCTATACTTACAATATGCAACAATGCAAATAGGATAAGCCAAATAATTTAAAATTTTATACTCTCCATCTATATGATTCAGAAAATATTTCTCAAAATTATACTTAAATGATAGATTTTTAACATACTCAAAAGTGTCCATTATTCCATCTACTTCTTCTAATAAATAACATAAATACTTATTTATACTTCTAAGTTCGGTATTTTCTTTAAATAAATATTTTAATATGAAATATATATCTACAATTTTTTCAGCCTCTGTGGATAGTGCTTTATAATGAAAAAAACTAAGTTCTGAAATCATGTTATCAAAATCTTTTAATATTTTAGTATATAAGTAGTCTTTGTTTACTATTACACGGCTATTAACAGCTAAACTTATATCATTCTTAATTATTTTTTTATAAACCTGAAATCCATTATCAATTAATTCTTTATTAAATAAATCAATAACCTTCTTTTCAATTAGAATACAAGGATTATTTGCTTTTGACTCTGTTTCATATGCTTTTACAAGACCTGTTCCATATGATAAATGTTCACTTTGGTAATAATTTCCTAATACTATTCCACCTCTAATAAAAAGCTTCTTTTCTAATGTCATATATCTTGATATCTCTGCAACCACTTGAATATACTGCAATAATCCATTGGATGATAATTTATCACAAGGAATTGCTACAACAATGTTATCTGAAAATGTTCTAATCTTCAATTTACTAATTTCGTCTCGATGGCTGTTCTCCTTTACTATTTCTATAGCCCTCTCAATACTGCTTTCCACAATATTCAAAAAATCATTTTCATCATATCTATTCTGAATCAAATCTTTATAACCTAATATATCTATAAAAGCGATACAATGTTTTTTTACTTTACCCTTCGTCTTTTTCTGATTATATCTCTTAATTTTGTTATTTGGATGTGATTCGATGATATCGTCCACTTCATAAATTGCTTTCCATTCCATCAAATTATCTCCTTAATATCAGTTTCAATAATTATAGCATAATCACACTGTGGATGCCATTTATCATTATGCACATTTAAATCTACATCCATCAAAATAGCCGTATATGCCGAGAACCGTTTATACTTTCAGTTACAATAGTTTTAAACAAATCTGCTATCAATATTTTTTAATCATCCTTAAGATAAACTATATCTCTTCCCCATTAATAGCTATTTTAAATAATTATTTTCTAGTATTAAGAGGTCGTTACAATACTTCAAAATGACATCCATTTTACTCCAACTTAGACATAAAAAAGCTCAAAATCGGGAATGACATCCATAAAATATGGTGGCATCCATGGTTTTGAGTTTATGTAAAATTCGGATTTAAATTTCGAATTATATTGATTAAATCAACATAATTCCCGTCGACATCCGAATCACTCCAACTATTTGGTGGAGATGA
>Ga0153950_1000347_pt1 | contig 20667 bp, 26 predicted proteins | sample TSNJ034MetaG_FD_104737 | JGI IMG/M metagenome (GOLD analysis project Ga0153950, IMG submission 104737) | Attine ant fungus gardens microbial communities from New Jersey, USA - TSNJ034 MetaG | ecosystem: Host-associated > Fungi > Mycelium > Unclassified | place: USA: New Jersey, Wharton State...
AGCTCGGATATTGTATATCGGGCTTCCCCCTCCTCTTTAAGATTTGCTATTAGCCAGGAGGTTAACCTAAAGGCTTCGCCTGGAAGGCGAGGGTTTTAACCCCATTATACAGACAATAAAGGATTCCGTACTGCGTCATTTTCCCAGCCCGGAGGATCGGTATCGCTATGAAAAGCGAGCAGCACAAGTGTTGGATGAGCTGGTCCGCCAGATAATGGAGCGTTCAGGCGAACCGGACGCATGCGGGCGTATCCTTGACGCGGCATCGGAAGGCGTTTTCTACGACCTGTATTTTGATCTTGCCGATCGTGGAGATCAAATGCGGTCAGTCAAGCCATACGCTGGACTGTTCCCCCGCCGCGCTGAAGCTGTCCTCGAACGAATACATTACCGACATTCGCTTCGAATTCGGCACAGTTAAGGCCGGATTCCAGGAGAGCGAGGCTCCGTCGTTCATCGTGACCACATTGGCGACGCTGCCGGATGGTTTGGAGGGTGGTGACACCTTGATTGTCACGGAGCTTGACCGCCTGGGCAGGAATAAGGACGCCACCCTCAAAGAGCTACGGTATTTCAAGGATAACAATATTCGTGTGATGATATTGGAGATACCGACCACCTTGCAGAATTTATCCAAGATGGAAAATTCAATGGCGTCTATGATTATGGACACCATCAACAATAAGCCGGCAATATTACTACAAGGATATTGTCGCTTATCTCAAAGAAAACGGGCAGCAGGTTTCTTTGATGTCGGTACAAAGATATGCCGGCAAGTACCTGGCCACGGTGGAAATGCTTCAGCTCACCCAGGAGAACTTCCGTATGCTGGCTGAAGAGGTTGAGAAGTACCCGGATTTGGATTTTACCGAGGTCGGCCTGCGCATCGCCGGCCAGCATATGCTGAACGCGCTGACCAGCACTTCAGCTGAGCAATGGGAAGAGGTTGCGCCAGACAAGATTGTCAAGAATCTTACAGCGCTCAGCCGTGCGGTATCCTATAAGCGCAAGACCGATATTGAGATCAAAACCGACCAGGAGACCGCCTTGGACGCCAACAAGACCCTGCTGTACGACGTCCTTAAAAAGCACCCCGATCTATACAAGCAGGTCATGGAAGTTGTCAAGGCGGAGCAGAAGCTCTTGCAGGAAGGGGATGATTCGATATGACAAAGCAATGGTATGTGCTGCACGTCCTCACCGGCAGCGAACTGGAGGCCCATCGGCAGTTAAAGGCACAGGACATTGATTCCCTGGTGGTTCAGGAGACCTGCATGATCCGGCGCGGGGGAAGATGGCATGAGGAAACCCGTATCCTGTTCCCCGGCTATGTTTTTGTGTACATGAAATACACCGTCGACATGCACTACGTTATCAAAGGTGTCACCGGCGCGATCCGGCTGCTGCCCAAGGATAGCCCGCCTCAGCCGTTGCCGGTAAAGGAAGCGGTCTGGTTACTGGATATCTGCGGCCAGGTCCTGACGCCCTCCATGGTGGACTTCAATGGGGATAAGCCTGTGGTGGTGGATGGTCCGCTGAAGCTGCTGGAGGAACACATTACCAAATTTGACCGGCATCGCCGCCGTGCCCAGCTACGTATTCCGGTGCTGGGTGAGGGCAAGGATATCACGCTTTCCATTTTGCCGGTTTAAAACCGGAAGCACAACTTTTAAAAGCCAGCAACCTTTTAGGATTGATTCGTCTCCTGTCATGGGAGCTGGCCGTCATATTGAGACAGGGAACCAAGCGGATCAGCGCCGCCTGGGTGGCGTAGCTCACCCAAACGGCCCGGATTTTTCGCCGGGATTCCCTGTCCTTTGTGATTTATGCTTTAAGACCCCTTTAACGGCCTCTAAACTGCCGGGTGCGGGTGGTTCCCCTGAACGGGACGGCAAAGAATAGAGGGCCCTTACAGGGCAAATACACCCGCTACTGTACGCCCATGAAAGGAGGCCGGCAGCTTGAACCAGGCGAAACGCAGGAAAATAGAAAAACTGCAGGGGCTCCTGGCCGCCGGCAACCATGGCGCGGCAGAATCGGAGCGGGAAGATTTAAAGGTTTTAAAGGAACTTGAGCAGGACGTCAGCCTGGAGGAATTAAAGGCGTACATGGTCCGGCAGCGTGTGAAGACAGCTGCCCTGGAGGAAAAGGCCAATGATCCCCAAGAGATCAATCCTTTCTCCCTGCTTTCCACCGACCGTCTGGCGGAGCTCACCGAGCATCGGCATAAAATAGTTGCGCAGGGCGCCCAGCTGGAGCTGGCCCAGCGTAACTTCTTTTATTTCTGCCATCTGCGGGCACCGGACTTCTACAAGCCCGACCGGGATTTCCTGGTCCGGCTCTGCAATGAGATGCAGGAATTTTACGAAGGGCCGGAGCGGGTGCTCATCGTCAATCTGCCGCCCCGGCACGGGAAGTCCCGCACTGCTGGTCTGTTTGAGCAGTGGGTATTTGGCAAAAACGCTGCTGAACAGATTATGACCGGCTCATACAATGAGAAACTATCCACCACCTTTTCCAAAGCGGTGAGAAATGGCATTGCAGAAGAAAAAACCGATCCAAGCAAAATCATATACAACGACATCTTCCCAGACGTCCGGATCCAGCGCGGCGAAGCCGCCATGAACTTTTGGGCTCTGGAAGGACAATACGCCAGTTATCTGGCCACCTCCCCAGGTGGCAACCGCTGTGGCGGATGCCGTCTCCGAGGTTATGGAGCCCATTAAAAAGAAGCTGGAGGAAATTGAGGACCGCCTGGACGGCCAGGAGGGCGTGAAGATTGACGGCGCCACACTGGATGCCGCCGGCGTTGACGATCCGGAGCAGCTGGAAGAGCTTCTGGACAACGCCGCCGACCTGGCCGCTGACCAGCTGGAGGAGGATGGCAACGCCCTGGCCGCCGCCGTCATTGACGCCGGCCTGGATACCGGCGAGGTGGTGGACGAAATGGTCAAGCGGCGCAAGGCCCGTAAGGCTGCCGGCGAGGAATTAACCCCGGCCACCGAGGAGGAAGTTGCCGAAGCTATTGTGGAAGTGGCTGAGGAGATTGCCGAGGAACTGGCTCCGGAGGAAATCCAGCAGCTGGTCGATGACGGATATATTGAGGATGATGAAGCCAAGGAAGAGGCGGCCAAGCGCAGGAAAACCACAGGCAGCCGCAAAAGCGGAGCTGCAGGCAGGTCCGCTCGTTCCAAAAAATCCGCTTCCGGAAGTGCATCCCGCCAGACAAAGAAAGCCAACACCCCGGCTTTCCAGCGCAAGTACAGCGGTATTTATACCGGCGCTAAAAGTTCCCAGGAGAAGCCCAAGCTGACACGGGAACAAAAGCTGGTCAAACTGGCCCGCTCCGTCAAGTGCCTGGATATTTTCCCCGGCGGCATCGGCGTACCGGTCCGGGATCCGGAGGCCGCCGCCCATGCCGCCGTCAAAATGTACGGTGACCAGCAGCTGGCCAGAGAGCTGAAAAGCATGTCAGTCTCCGAGCCCAGCTCAGGCGGTTTCTTTGTGCCCCAGGATACCATGGATGAAGCCATTGAGCTTCTGTACAATGAAACCGTCGTTTTTGAGCTGGGCGCCCGCAAAATACCCATGCCCCACGGCAATATAAGCATTCCCAAGGTAACCTCCGGCGCCCGCGCCCACTTCCAGGGTGAGGCCAGGAATATCAAGAGCAGCCAGGGCACGGTCGGCCAGCTCCATATGTCAAGCAAACGCCTGGATGGGCTGGTCATTTCCACCGAAGAGCTCCTGATGTCCACCGACTACGCCAGCGATCTCCTGTTCGGCAATGACCTTCTGGAACAAATGAAGCAGGGCGTGGAGTATGGAGCGCTGCTGGCCAGAGGCACAAAGTTTGAGCCCCTCGGCGTTTATCATAATAAAAAGGTTGAAAAGGTCAACCTGCTCACCATCAATGATGTCCAGCTGGCGGACGCCCAGGGACGCCCCACTTCCGACCTGCCCATGTTCCTGACCGGCAAGGTCAGCAAGAAAAATGTGCGCGGCACCATGTTCGGCTGGACGTTCAACTCCGATGTGGAGACCTATCTGAAGCGGATGAAGTCCTCTGACGGTAAGTATATCTGGAAAGATGAGATGGCCACCGGAATGCTGGATGGCAAACCCTACCGCACCACCAACCTCATTGACACGGCCAACAACGGCACTTCCATCATGATTTACGGTCTGTGGAGCGACCTGCTGGTCGGTGAACAGATGGGGCTTACCACCAGGACTTCCTACGATGCCACGGTGCAGACCGACAACGGCTCCGTGAATCTGTTCCAGTCCGTCCAGACCGCCACACGCGCAAATATGTTCATTGACACCGGCCTGCGCCATGATGAGAGTTTTATTGTGGCCACCAACGTGAAGGTGTTCGGCTAATCCGCCGGGCATAAGGAGGAAAACAGATGAAACGGCAACTTTTAGAGACCACTAAAGTGTTTCCCCATACCCAGGGGAGCGCATTTGACCGTTTGGGCTTCCTGTCCGCGGTTATGGGCATCCGGGTAGATTCCGCCGATGCGGATACTGTGGCAAAAATCACGGTGCTCCATTGCGACACCGACAGCGGAACCTATGAAGCAGTGCTGGATGAGCGCAACTTCCTGGACAAAACCCAGGTCAAACGGAACGAAAAGGGAAATCTGGTCCAGACGTTTGTGGAGATCCCGGTGGCTGCCGGGGATCTGCTCAATTTGGACATTGACCTGGTGGGCTGTGTGCAGTTTGTCAAGGTCAATGTGGAGTACACCGGCACCGTGAGCGCGGCCTTTGCCGTCGCCCTGGGTGACAACAGCTTCAACCCGCCGGAATAATCCCGGCAGGCTGAAAGGATTGCGGGCGGGGCCGGTTCGGCCCTGCTCCCTTTACATATAAGGAAAGGAAAGTTCACCCTATGATACGCAAATACAGCTTCAAGCCTTTTCCAACGTCGCCGCAGCCGGAACCCGCAGACCCACCGGATGAATTGACCCTGCTGCTGGCTGACCTGAAAACAAAGGATTTTGACCAGCTGGCCACCTACGCCAAGGAGCGGAACATTGACCTCGGCCAGACCACCAGCGCCGGCGGCGCATACAAAAAGATCGAAGCCCACCTCCTGGCGGAAAAGGAAGCCGGCGGCAAGGAGCAGTAAAGGAGGCGTCCCATGCCTAAGAACGAGAACACCATCCACCCGGTACTCCTTCAGCTGGCGCCCAATGCGATGAGCACGGTGGGGATTGTCAAGGCAGTGAAAAATATACCGGCTGCCGACACATCCTATAATGTTTTTTTGACCCTGCTCATCAACTACGCCTCCGGATGGGTTGAACGGACAGCCGGGCGCCGCTTCGGCTTGGCCCGTTATCAAGAAACCGCCAAGGGCGATGGCCTGCAGGAACTGGTGCTGGAGCAGTACCCCATCCGCGTTATTCACAGCATTACAGACACGGAAAGCGGGACGGTGGTGGATCCGAAGGCGTACTTGTTCAGCAAAAACGGTCATGTGGGCGTTGCCTACAGGGACAGCGACTGGAGCCGGAGAGGATATCCCACCGGCCTGGTTCCCGATCATGTGCTGTCCAAGGAGTACCTTCTGGTGGATTATACCGCCGGCTATATTCTGCCAAAGGACGCTGATGAAACAACAAAGGCGGAGTGGCTTCTACCCTCCGACCTGCAGGGCATTATCTGGCAGATCGCGGTTATGGAGCTGGACCTTATGGACAACGGCGCGGGTGGCCTTGCCGCCTTTTCCATCGCGGACGTCTCCTGGACGTTTGACAAAGCGCCGCGCCAGAGCTGGCTGGATATTATCGCAACATACAAGGAGGGAGCCTGATGGACAACAGCAGCATGTTCTCCGGATTGTTCAACCAGCTCCAGGAGCTGGACGGCGCCGAGATTGTTGTCGGCGTCCAAGCGGAGTCTGGTGAGAATTTTCACGGCCAGACCGTTTCCAGTGACAGTGATATGATGAAGATCGCCTATGTCCACGAATACGGCTACGACATCGAGGTCACCCCCAAAATGCGGGCCTGGCTCCATCACAACGGGATCCACCTGAAAAAAGACACCAAGTATATCCACATCCCGGAGCGGTCATATATCCGCCGCGGGTATGAGGAGGGAAAAGCAGACTTTGACCTGGCCATGAGCGACCTCATCGGGAAGCTGTTCAAAAATGAGATCACCGTCGATGAGCTGCTGCAGAACCTTGGCCGCCAGGCCGTCACAGACACGGTGGGCAACATGGGCGTGGACACCACCCCCATCAGCGCATATACCCAGGCTCACCGCAAAGCCAGTATGAGCAGCACCCCGCTCACCGACACCGGCGGCCTTGCGAACCACATCACCGCCGTCATCAAGAAAGGCGGCGGACGATGAGGCCGGTACATCCGCCCCGCGGCGGCGCCTGGTCCGGGCCACGGATTCCCAAGCGGCTGCTTCGGACCTTTTATCGGATAGAGACCACCAAGACCTTCCGCCAGGATAAGGGCGGCATTTATGAAACGGCCAGCCAGGCCATCTCTACATTCCAGGGCACCCTGTTCCCCATCAACAACGAAGACCTGCAATATCTCCCGGAGGGGACCAGCACGGTCAATTCGCAGAAGCTGTACACCGACGGGGAAACGCTGTCTCTAGGACAACAGGTCCGGGACAGTCTGGACGATCAGGCATACACCGTGGGCACAGAGCTGACCCATGGTCCGGTACACGGCCTGAAGCGGTACATTGTGACAAAGAAAGGGGCTGCGGGGAATGGATAACGGAGCAATCATCACCATGGACCAGGCAATCATCCGGGCCCGGAATCTGGTTGTCTCCAAACTGGCCGCAGCTGTGGCCATCCCCGTTCGGTTATCGGATGAGCAGGATCCGGAAGCCCCGCCGCCCTATTGCTATTACAGCTTTATTTCCCCTTATGTTCCCACCGGCGAGTTTGGCAACCACACCCGCCAGGTGATTGTGGATCCGGAAACCCAGACAAAGTACATCCGGGACGTCCGGGCGGAGTATCCGGAAATGATCCTTTCATTCACCTTTTGCAGCCGCAACAGGCAAGCGGAAAAAGGTGAGGAAATCAACGGGGAAACCGAAGCCCTCCAGCTGGCCGCCAAAGCTGCCGGCTGGTTTGTGCAGGAAGGGGGCTCCGCCCTCTCCATGGATGGCCTTGCCGTGCTGCGGGTAAACAACCTCGCAAGCCGGAGCGGGATCCTGGCGGACGAATATGTCCGCCGCTGGGGCTTTGACGTCGCTATCCGCTACAAGGCCCAAACCATCCGGATTGATGGAATTATAGAGCGCGTAATCACCAAGCAGAATAAATAAAGGAGGTATGACAGTATGGCGCGTGACGTTATATCCTATGTATCGCTGGACACCAAGCCCAAAGAATCCGACAGTCTGGATGTCCTCATTATTGATACCACAGGCGCCCGCCCGGTGAAGCTCTACCGGGACCTGACGGTCATCAAGGGAGACTTTCCCGATGTGGGCGGCGAGCCCAGCAAAATCTACCGCAAGGCCGCCCAGCTCTTTAACCAGGGCAAGACCACCATGGCGGAGTCCCTGTATCGGAAAGTCAAAATTGTGGGCTTTGCGGCTCCGGAGGATCCGGCGGGCCTGATAGACGCCATTGAAAGCTTCCGCCAGAATGACGATGCCTGGTCGGTGTTCCTCACCGACCAGGATGAGCGGGAATACCAGGAGGCCCTTATTGCCTACGCGGCAGCCACGGAGCCCACGTTCGCTGAGCTGGAGGTCGGCATCGAGGATCACCGCAAGTTATACTTTGGCCAGACCATGGACAAAGACTTTACATTCGACTGCCCGCGTGGCTCCGTGATTTACGTCAATGACCTGGAGGAGGAAGGGGACGCCGCCTATTTAGGCAATGTGGGACCTTTCTATCCGGTTCGGAAAACATGGAAATTCAAGCGGCCTGACGGCGTGAGCGTGGCCGACCTCACCGAAGGGGAAAAGGATGCCCTGGACGAGCAGCATGTAAACTATATGACCTCGGAATATGGCCGGGTGTACGTCAAAAACGGTGTCTGCACCGACAGCGAGTTCATCGACACCCAGCTGGGCGCGGACTTTATCGCGAAGCGGGTCCGGGATAAGGCATACGATGTACTGCTGCAAACGGACGATGTACCCTACATGGACGAGGGATTTTCCCTGCTCGGCGCCGCTGTCATTGACGCGCTGAACGATGCCACAGACAACCGCATCATTGCCAGGGACCCCGAAAGCGGCAAGGGCGTATTCTTTGTAGTAATCCCCACTCGCGCCCAGGCTACCGATGACCAGGCCAGAAACCGGTTAATGCCGGATATCTTCTGGGAGGCACTCATTGAGGGCGCCGTCCACAGAACCCGCGTCCGCGGTGTGCTCCGCGCCAGCCTGGTGCAGGATAATGCTGCATAGTCTCAGGAAAGGAGAAATAAAAGATGCCTGATATTACCAACCTGGATCCAAGGAAAACCACTGTCACCGTCGGTTCCCGGTTCCTGACCGGCTTTGCCCCGGACGGAATTTTTACCTTGGTCTGGAACGCAGATCGGGTGAGCCTGACGGTCGGCTCCCAGGGAGACGGCGTATACGTGGAGAACGCGGACGAATCCGCAATCCTAACCGTCACGCTGAGCCCCACCTCCAGCTCCGTCACCTTTTTGGAAGAAATGTGCTTCAACCGCGCCTCCTATCCGGTAACCGTCAACGACGCTTCCCCCGATGCCCGGATCACCTATTACAGTCCCAAGTGCCGGGTTCAGAAGCCCGCCGACAAGAACCGGGGTCCTAGCGCAAGCACTGTGTCCTATAGCATCATCATGCCAAAGGTCTCAAACCGGGGCCGGGATAAAACACAAAAAACCAGCGTGGCCACAAAGGCCGCGGGGATTATCAGAAAGGGGTTACAGAAGATATATGGCAAAGCAGGAAACAATCAATGTCAACGGCCAGGAATACGTGCTGCAGAGCGTGAGCCCGCAGTGGTATATGGATAACCTGGATCGTTTCGGGCGGGGAAAGAATACCGCCAAGTACATCGACCAGCTCATCCGCAACGTAGTGGTCTCTCCCGCCGAGGTGGCCGCCGATGGGATCGACTATTTCAATAAGCGGGAGGACGTCGCCACGCCGACGCTGCTGGTGGAAGAAATCGAATCCTTTCTGGCGCGTCCTGTCAAACCGGGAAACGGCGAGAAAAAGGGCCCACCGGCACCGTAACTTTTGGGAGCTCATCTTCCGTACCGGCGCCCTCACCTATCAGGACATAACGGGGATGCCGGCGGAGGAGTATTTTGAGCTGGAGGAGGCCCTGGACCTTTGGGAATCCGAATGGAAGCCCCGGCCGCCGGCCTGCCCGCTTGTGAAAGGGAGGTGATCGTTTGGCCGACAAGGAGACCACCTATAAAATAGAGATGGATACCAGCGAAGCGCAGCAAAAGGTGGAGGAGCTGGACGGAAAAACGAAAAGCCTCCGGGAGCGCGTGGAGGATGTCGGCAGCGCTGGCCGCTCCATCGGCGACGGGATCGCCGGCGGCGTGGGCCAGGGTATGGGCTCCCTGAACAGCCTGGGCGGCGCCCTCGGTTCAGCCGAGAGTGCCGCTTCCGCTTTAGGCAGCGCCGGCGCCGCAGCCGGCGGACGGATGCGGTCCGCTTTTGAAAATGCAGCCGACGCATCCGACAGCATGGGCAGCTCTTTCACCAAGAATTACACCAAAGCCAAGGAAGCCGGAAAAGGCTTTGGGGAGAGCATCCGCACCGGCGTTGTGGGGGCTGTGGACACGGCCAAGAAAAAGGTGTCCGGGTTTGTGAAGGATACCGTCGCCGGCGCCAAAAAGATCGGAGATTCTTTCCTTCATCCAATACAGACCATTAAAAGCAAATTCACTGGCGGCATGAAAGATGCTTCCAAGAGCGTTGACCAGGTCGGTGACGAGGCAAACCGCACTGAAAAGGACCTCGACAAGATGGGCAACTCCGGCGAGGGCGCCGGCAGCAAAATCAAGAGCGGCTTGGGAGGCGCCTTGAAAGTGCTGGCCGCTGTGGCCGCTGTGGCTGTGGCCGTCACCGGCATAGCAAAATTTGTGACGGCGGCCATGGACGCCAGCAAAGCCGCGGAAAATATCAGCCACTCTTTCAACCAGACCTTTGGGGATAACGCCCCGGATGTGGAAAGCTGGGCGGATAACTTCTCCAAAGCCGTACACCGGAGCGGTACCGAGGTCAAAAGCTTTCTGACCTCCAACCGCCAGCTATACGAAAGTATGGGCATCACCGGAGAAGCGGCCAGCGACCTCTCAAAAATGACCACCTCCCTCGCCTATGACCTGGGTAACTTTGCAGGCATTGACGATGTGGAGGCATTATCCAAGCTGCAGGACGCCATCGGCGGCAACGCGGCGGCTCTCTCAGACTTCGGCGTCCGTCTGGATGACGCCACGCTGAAGCAGACGGCTATGGGCATGGGCCTGGGTGGAAACCTGGACGCCATGGACGAGGCCGCCCTGGCGCAGGTCCGGTTCAACTCCATCCTGGAGCAGACCGGAGACCTGCAGGGGAACGCTTCAAAATCCCTGGGCGGGCTGACCGGCGGCATGAAAGCCGTCAATGCTGTCTATACCGACTTTTTGGAAAAGGCCGGCGCCAAACTGGCCCCGACTTTCGACAAGCTCTTCGGCGTCGTACTTGATGCCTGGCCGAAAGTGGAGCCGGCACTGATGTCTTTTGCGGATTTGCTGGCTAATGGGTTTGAACAGGCGGCTCCCATCCTCGGGGACTTCGCAACAACCCTGCTGCCCCAGGTGCTGGGGCTGGCCGGCGAATTTCTTCCCATCCTGGGGAATATCGGCGGGCAGCTGCTCCCGGTCCTTTCCCAGGTGCTGGGCACCGTTGCCCAGGCAGTACAGCCGCTGCTGCCCCTTATTTCCACCCTGGCAAAAACGTTGCTCCCGCCCCTGGCCCAGCTCTTCGGGATGCTGGTTGAAAAGCTACTCCCGCCGGCAGCGCAGCTGCTGGGAGCCCTGTCTCCCGTCATTGACGCCCTGTCCCCTGTTCTGCAGGTAGCCGCTTCTGGCATCGGCCTGGTGGCCGACGCAATATCGGGCCTGATCGGCTGGTTGACAAAGGGCATCAAAAAGGTGAGCGAGTTTGCACAGAAGATCAAAGATTCCCCGGTCGGCCAGTTTGCCGGCGGTATCGGGGAAAAGATCAGCAGTATAGGCAATAAGGTTTTTGGTGGCAACGCCAAGGGCACAGACAACTTTGAGGGCGGTTGGACGCGGATCCATGAAGCGGGCGGTGAGTTGATCCACAACAAAGACGAATCCGGTGTCGCTTTCCTACCCAAGGGCAGCGCCGTCATCCCCGCCAGCAAGACCGACGAGATCCTTTCCTCCAGCGAATCGTCCGGGGGTAAAATCATCAATATCACCAATCTTTTGCCGGCGGCAATGCAGAATGCCGGAAATGACGAAAAAAAGACCCCGCTGGAGCGGGCGGCGTCCAAATTGGAACAGATACTTCCCCAGCCGATCCGGGATTGGATTCCCACCGTTGTAGAGGGCAATCCGCTGCTCAACAAGGCAACCACCCCTACTAATGAACCGGACCGCGATGATCCTCCGAAAAAACCGGATGACGGCGGGACGGGCGGAGGCGGGCATCCCCCGCCTCCGGCGCCGGATCCGGGCCCGACGCCGGAAGCTGCCGGTGGGGAAACCGTTACCCGGCGAATCATTGAGCTCCGTGTCACAGTCAGCTCCCCGGACGGCACCGTGCCGCCGGAGGTCCTGGAGCAATTCCGGGAGATCGCAAAAGACGCGGCGCGGGAGGCTTACCAGGAAGAGCAGGACGCGGAAATCAACAATCTGGCCATACAGAATGGCTATGCGGGATAGAGGAGGTAGTTTCATGGCATATACCCTGCGAGGAAAATACGGCACCGTCCGGTTCAACGATCACGGCACCGTTAAGACTGAAAGTAAAACGCTCAGTGGAAAGCTTACCTCATATCCCATAGAAAAAGGCTCCAAAATCACAGACCACTTTGAAAAGGACCCCGTAAAGGGGTCCATTCAAGGTGTCCTCATCGGTGGCGGCGGAGCGGTGGCCACCCTGGAAACCATGCTCGGCAAAGGCGATATTCTGACCTACGACGGCAGCTACCGGATGACAAACATTGTTCTCACACAGCTGGACTTCTCCACGGATTCCTCCAACAAAAAAGGCTTTTCTTTCACCGCCAGCTATACCAGGGCGGATATTGTGGGCGCTCAGTATGTGCCCATCGGAGAGGCTCCGCTAATGAGTGAGCAGGATACCGGCAAGAGCTCCGCCGCCAAGGGGAGCGGGAAGCCGGCGCAGGACGGCCTGCAGACCACTACTTCCGAAACCATATCCAGCAGCGCATATGCTGATTATATAAATACATTCAACAACAAACAGACGCCCAACGCGGGGCCCTCTTCCAGGGCGGGGCCCTCTTCCAGGGCAACGCCCACTTACACAGGTTATTAAAGGACGGTGATGCAGGATGGCTATACAGCTTCTGGACCTGGGAAAAACGGTGGAGGTCATTCCGGTAAACGCCGACAAAATCCCCTATGCCTTTTTAATCAAGCTGGAGGACCATACCTATAAATTCACTTTTAAATACAATCAGATCGGCGGCTTCTATACTGTTGATCTGGAGACGGCCAACCAGGTGCCGCTTGCTTACGGCGATGTCATCCGTTACGGCAGGCCGCTGTTTGGCCCGGTAGAAAATGAGAACTTCCCGCTGCCGGTCATCATCCCCGTTTGCCCCGGTGGAAATGAAACGGAGGTCACACCGGAGAACTTGGGAAAGACTGTAAAGCTGTACCTGTTCCCGCGGACCGGACTGGAGGAGGATGCGGTATGAGCTTTTGGATGCGGTCCGGTACCCTGCAGGTGGGACCCTATAAATACAGCCTGGATGACCTGGTTTTTGCGTTTGAAGTCCCCTTTGAGGACAGTGAGCAGCTCATGGTCACTAAGATCACCATTTACAACCTTTCTGAAGCCACCCGGAACAGTATCCGGAAAAACCATCCGCTCATCATCGACGCCGGATACGAGGGGGACATCGGCGTCATCTTTGTGGGTAAAATCTCCAGTATCAGCAGCAAGCACCAGGGCCTGGAATGGATCACCACCCTCACGGCCACCGAGGCCATGGAGGAGTGGTTCTCCAAAAAGGTCAACAAAACATACGCCGCCGGCATCGATGCCAAGAGCATAATCAAAGACCTGCTTAAAATTTTCGAGATCGAAGTATCCCGCATTGAGTTGGCCGTCAACAAAACATATCCTCGCGGAAAGGTGTGCAACGGTCCTGTGCGCAGCCAGCTGAAGGAGATTATCACCAGTGACTGTAAAAGCATTTTTCTGGTGCGGCACGGTCAGGTGATTATCCGGGATCCCGGCAAGGGCACCCCCCATGGGGGTGCTGCTGTCACCGCGCACCGGGCTGCTGCTCTCCACCGAGGACGCCGACACCACCGATATCACCGCTCCCCAGGATACCCAAAAGGCCAAGGACCAGAAAACCCAGGTACAAAAAACCATCAAGCGGAAAAGCCTGCTCAATTACCGCATAGCACCCGGAGACACCATCCGCATCGAGGATGAAGCGTTAAACGGTGAATTTGTGGTAAAAAAGGGTACCCATAAGGGAAACCGCAGGGGTGATTGGATTACAAATGTGGAGGTGATACCGGCGTGAGCGGCTTCTCAAAAAAGTATCAATATGAAGAAGCGCAGAAAACTACCCTGGCTGCCGAGATTCATGTGGGGGATCTGGTGAAAGTTATCAAGTTTGACCCCAAGGCCATGACGGTGGACGTCAAGCCCATCACCCAGCGGCTGACCGGCGGCGAGTATGCCGGGCCCTCCCAGGTTCTGAAAGTGCCGGTTGTCGGCATCCGTAGCGGCGGCTTCCTGTTCCGGCCCTGGTTCAAAAGCGACGATGTGGGCGCCGCGCAGTATATGGACAGCGACATTGACAAGTCTATGGAAACCGGGGGCGAAAGCAAGCCCAACACCGAGCGACACCACTCCGACAGCGATATGGTATTTCACGGTGGCGTCGTGGCCGGCGGCTGGCAATGCCCCGATCTGCCGGACGGCCTGGCCCTGGCCACCGAGGATGGTACCATTTTCCTGGTGATCACTGAGGATAAAATTCTGATTCAGGGCGATGTCATCATGGATGGAGACCTGACCGTCAACGGCAATATTACCGTCAAAGGCGGGGATGTGGTGGCTGACGGCGTTTCCCTTAAAAAGCATACCCACCAGTGTCCGCATGGCGGCAATACCAGCCCGCCACAGTAATTCGGAAAGGAGACGCTCATGGCACACTTCACACTGAAGCTGGAGCTGGAGAACGATACCAGGGACATCATGTTTGACGAGGACGGCCTCTTGGAGACCATTGAGGGAGACGCGGCCACAGCACGAAATATCACCAACACCCTCAACGCATGGAAGCCGGAGTTTATCCTGGACGAAACCCATGGCACGGAATATGACCGGATCCTCTCCCATGATTATTACGATGTGTCCGGCGGCGAGGCCGAGGAGGCGTACCGGGAAGCCATTCTGCAGGAGAACCGTGTTTCCATTATCAAAAATCTGGAGGTACCCGTCGGGGACCGGGCCGCAGAGGCCACCTTTGAAGCGGAGCTGGCCAGCGGTACCCTAATACGAAAGGAAGGAGCGGAGGTGGTGAGGATTGTCTAATATCAATGATTTAGGATTGACCGAGCTGGGATTCCGCCGGCCATCCTACCATGAAATACTGGACGGTTTTGAGCACCAAGCAAAGGAGAAGTTCACTACAGATGGCAAAACTCCGGACCTCACGGTCCGCTCCCCCATGGGTATGTTTCTCCGCATATGGGCCTGGATCGTCAATCTGTCATTCCAGCTGCTGGAGGACGTTTACAACAGCCAATTTGTAGACACGGCGGTGGGCGCGTCCCTGTACCAGCTGGGTCGGAACATCGGCCTGAAGCTGCTCCCATCCCAGCGGGCCAGCGGCTATGAGCAATTTATCGGCAAGGCCGGCGTCCATGTGCCTGCCGGGTACCTGGTGGGCACCGTCTCCGGGATCCAATTTGTGGTGATGATTGCCGGTGAAATTCAGTCAGGCGGCCCGGATGAGCCGGACTCGGTGATCCTGCCCATCCAGTGTACCGAAATGGGCGCCATCGGCAACGTGGCCGAGAACACCATCACGCAGATTATAAACCCGCTGGAGGGTATAGAATCCGCTACAAACCCCAAAGCAACAGATGGCGGACGCTCGGTGGAAACGGATGAGGAATACAGGGATCGCTATTACAAAAGCGTGGACTTTGCGGGCGGCGTCAATGCCGACGCCATACAGGCAGCTATCCTCAAGCAGGGCGTCCTGGCAGCGCGGGTCTATGAAAACGATAAAGATTTTGAGGACCACCGTGGGCTGCCGGGCCACAGTGTGGAATCCGTTGTCTATGCCGGCTTGGACTTTGAGGTGGCAAAGGTTATCTACGCGACCAAAGGCGCCGGTATCCAAACCCACGGCAGCAGTATGGTGGAGGTAATCTCCCCACAAAACGGCCAGACCTATGAAATACGATTCACCAGGCCCACCGGTATCCCTGTATGGATCAAGGTGGAGAATGTGAAAGTGGATCCCGACAGCTTCCCGACAAACGGAGCTGAACGGATACAGCAGGCCCTCATTAACTTTATCCGCAGCAATATCACCGGCGGTCTGAACATAGGCGAGGATGTTATTTACAACCAGCTGCCCTGTAGGGTACTGAGTGTGCCGGGCGTGATAGACTTCGATATGACAATCAGCCGGAACGGCTCCAGCTATGGCCGCGATAACATCCAGATCGGGGAGCGGGAGAAAGCTATTATAGAAGCCGATAAAGTCCTTGTTACATTTCCGGCTGAAGGAGGCGGCTCCCCGTGAACATCCTCGCAAAAATGCTTGGCCTGTTGACCAGTGCTTACAACAAGACGGATGAACGCAACGCCATAAAGGGGCTGCCGATGGAGACCAACATCGGGCGCCTCTTTTCAGTTGTCAGCTGGGGCTTTGGGCTCATAGATGCAAACGCCGAGCGGGTCCGCCTATGGGCGAACATTGACAACGCTGCCGGCGCTACCTTGGACCGGCACGGTGCAAATTTTGGCGTGGCGCGTGGCGGCTCCAACGATGTATTTTACCGGCTTCTCATCAAGGTGAAGATTCTGGCCCAGCTGTCCGGCGGCGATATTGAAACCATTCTCTCCGCCATCTCCAGCCTGTACGGTATTGACCCCGCCCGCGTGGAGCTGTATGAAATCTTCCCTGCTAAAATCCAGGTGGCCATATCTGAAGGAGACCTGCCGGCGGATTATTACGAAATCAAGGATCTGGTGGGAGCCCTTACAAAACGGCTGCTGGTAGCAGGCGTGGGGATGGATATGTTATATCTGGACGAGGACCGCGCCGGCACTGAGCTGTTTATCGGCGGACGGCCTGTATCTGAATATACACGCATCCGCCTGGATAACCACCTGGAGGAGGCTCCAAAGCTGTCCGGCCAGCTGGTCATTAGCGGCAGGGCCGTTTCCGAGTTTACCCGGATCCGGCTGGAAATCAATATTTGATAGGAGGTTATTCCCTTGCCCGAAACAGGAACATGGAGCTCGTATTACATCATCAAAGCCGGCAGGGAGCTGCGTCAGCGTTGCATCGCGGAGGGCGTGAAGCTGGTCTTTACCCGCGCCGCCATCGGCTCCGGCACCCCGGCGGACCCCGCCGCCATCAACACGATGACCGGCCTGATCGCTTACGAAAAAGACGTTATTATAAAGAAGTCATATGCCTTAGAGGAAAACCACTTGTGTATCGTCCGTGTAGACAACACAGGGTATACCCAGGATGTCTTTATGACAGAGGTGGGTATATTTGCCCGCGGCGAGGACCAGGCCGACAGTGAAGCGATTCTATACGGCTATGCGTACAATGTAGACGGCTATGTCCTCATCCCCCAGCAGACCAGCATCACCAACCGCAGAATATTTGAAATCACCCTGGACACCTATCTCAGCCTTTCCACCGATATCCAGATCATCTATGATGGCAGTTCCCTCTTTGTCAGCCACGCTGATCTGGACGATATGCAGGACGCTTTCAACACTGCCTTGGCAAAATAAGGTGAACATAGTGACACCAGAAATTTACGACTTACCTCTTATAAACGGGTTTGCAGCTACACCATCGGCAAAATACTGGAAAACTCAAGAAAATATCGTGACCATAACATTCCGTATTGGTAAAGGAGGAGTGGAAATACCCGCGGGGGTACACCAAATAGGTTTGTTGCCAGAAGGGTTTCGCCCTTCCGTTGAGTCTCGAGGAACAATCATATCTTATCCCACAGTAACTATACCGGGATTGTCATGGATAAGCTCAGATACAGGAATTATCAATATTCAAATTGGTAGCAATATTGCAGCAAATGCCCAAGCTTCTATTGCCGGCCAGATTCTTTGTGTAGCCGCATATTAACTTTTTATTGTGCTGCAAGGAAGCTGCCGTTAGCAATGATGGAGCGTGCCAGTATACCCTGGCTTGTGTATAGTTCCACCCGGCCATCAGTCTGTAGATTCAAGTTAGCCGAAGCTTTTGTTGCGCTCCCCGTTCCGCTTCCTGCCATGCACGGGATTGGGGTCCAACGACGCGGTCTAAACCCTTCCGGTAGCCATCCGATAACGCCATTTCCCAAATCTTCCGTTGTCCCGCTTTTGCTGAGGGAAATAGAGAGTACAACTTCACCAAATTTATTTTTATAGTAGATAGCTTGGCCTTGCAGCCCATCCTGGAGCGGCAAATTATATTCCTCCGGTGCTCCCACATTCACCTTATTTGCCTAGAGGTATTTGTCAGAGGCCAAAACGGCTAAATAAAGCGGTTTTTTGTATCAAAATGCGATAAATTATAACCGTTGACGCTATCTTTCGGAAAACGCGAGACAAAACAAAAACAATCTGCTATTATGTCCTTGTTACCACTAACAACAAGGGAGGCGGGGCAGATGGAAGCACGGCAAGAGCTGGCACAACGTATACTTGCGCTTGTTGCGGGCAGCAGTTCTTCCGGTGACGCCCTGCAGCAGATCATTACCATTTTGGAGGACTATTCCATCCAACGGAAACCGGAAGATGTCCCCGCTGATCTGGAAACACACATTCAGCATTTTCTTAGCGCCAAGCGTGTGGACGGCCTATCCGAGAAAACCTTGGATAACTACCGCCTGTACCTTGGGCACTTTGCAAAGTACGCGAATAAGGACGCCGCCGACATCAACACAGATGATGTTCGTGGTTACATCGGTATACAAAAGGTCGCGGAGTCCAGCCTGCAAACCATCATCAATACCCTGCGCTCTTTCTTTGCTTGGCTGACCGTGGAGCAAGTCATCATAAAGAACCCCATGCTCAAGATTAAGACGCGTAAGTTACGCCAGCGGCGTATGCGGAAATCCCTGTCCCCGGAGGAGCTTGAGCGGCTTCGCAATGTATGCTTAACCATCCGGGAAAAGGCTCTGGTGGAGTTTTTCTACTCCACCGGCTGCCGCATATCCGAAGTGGCGAGTATCCGTCTGTGCGATGTTGATTTTGCCCAGCGTTCCGTTCGAGTGCTGGGGAAAGGCGGAAAGGAGCGCATTGTCTATTTTTCCATCAAGGCCAATCTGCTGCTGGAGGAATATCTCCGGGAACGCAAGGGTGTCATGCTGTTTACCAACACCCGCGCCCCCTATACCGCCATGCACACCCGCTCCATCCAGAAGATCATCCGACAGTTGGGGGAGGGGGCCGGGCTGCCGGAACGCATCCACCCGCATCTGCTCCGGCATACCTTTGCGACCATCGCCCTCAACAACGGCACGGACATTACCATCATTCAGAGGCTGCTAGGCCATGCCCACCTTTCCACCACCGAGATATACGCGCAGATCAGCCAGGAGAACGTGCGTCAGGTGTATGACCGGGTGGTAGCGTAGCCACGCTTTAAAGGCTCTTTATATGTGTTTTAAACAGCTCTTTAAGGGCTGTTTTTGTTTTACTTTCAAGGAGGTGGGTACCATGTGATTTTAAAGGATGTTCAGACGCCGAATAGAAACGCCGGCAGCCTGAGCGCTGTTGGCCAACCAATTATGGAGGATGATTTTATGAAAAGTTTTATTCCCTGGGTAGGGGGGAAAAGCCAGCTTTGCAAGACTGTTTTTTCTCATTTTCCTGAGCAAAAGCCGGACCGCTATATTGAGGCGTTCGGCGGCGGGGGTTCCCTGCTTTTCTACCAGCAGAAACATGCGCCGCTGGAGGTGTTCAACGATATCGACGGCCACCTAATCAACCTGTACCGCTGTGTCCAGCACCACTGCGGCGAGTTACAGCGGGAACTGCGCCTGGGCGGTGAACAGGTACCGCCCAACTCACGGGAGTTGTTCTTTGATTCTCTGGAGCAGCTGAATATGCGGGGGCTGACCGACATTCAGCGGGCGGCGCGGTACTTCTATGTTATCCGCATCAGCTACGGCGCGGATCGGCGCACTTTCGGATGCAGCAAAAAGGCTCTGCATAGTGCCATCGACCGGCTGCCGGAAATCCAGGAGCGGCTGAAGGACGTGGTGATCGAAAACAGAGACTTCGCGGGCCTGATCAAAACCTATGACCGCAAAAATGCCCTGTTCTACTTCGACCCTCCCTACTTCCAGGCGGAGCAGTGTTATGACGGCTTCTCGCCGAGTGACCACGGGCGGCTGTATGGCTGTATTAGCGGCTTGAAAGGACAGTTTGTTTTGTCCTACAATGACCACCCTGAGATCAGGACGCTGTATAAAGATTTCCACATTCATGAGGTGGAGCGTTCAAGCCCGCTGATCCACAAACACGGTGCCGGCCCCGCAAACTACAAGGAGCTAATCATCACGAGCCACTAAGCATTATTTTTTTAGAGCGTATCTATCATAATTCGATACGTTGTAACAAAGTAGTGCTTCTTTCTGCCGCCTGTATTACGCTGGTATTATCTTCCAACGGAGGGGGAAAACTAGTGGTTAAAACACAGCTGCCCCGCTTGCTGGGGGAACACGCAATGAATCAGGTGGCGCTTTCGCGGATGACAAGCATCCGGCCCAACACAATCAATGACCTTCATCATGGCACGGCGAGATCGGTTAAATTCGAACATCTCGACCGCATATGCAAGGCTCTTGATTGCACCTTGGGAGATTTACTTATCCTCATTCCCTGATCCGGTTCCTGAGCCCGGACGCACTCCTGATCGGAGCCGCGCTCAAATCAAAAATCCAAGTAGCTTTCCCAATATTCTGTGATATGGATTTTTGAAGCACTTCTGCATTTTTATGCAAAGCGATGGCCTCCGGGTGTGGACTTTTCCACTGCCTGAAGGCCGTCGTTTTTCTCATTTATTATGCAAACTTTTCTCATTTATCTTGAAAACTCACATTAGGATCAATTGCCGCCATGACTCTTTGTATTGTATCATGGGATGGTATGCCCCAGGGTAATTCTAAATATCCACGCAGAAATTCCTCATTCGCATGAGCAAAATCCTCGTTTTCTTCCCAT
>Ga0153950_1000350_pt1 | contig 20605 bp, 23 predicted proteins | sample TSNJ034MetaG_FD_104737 | JGI IMG/M metagenome (GOLD analysis project Ga0153950, IMG submission 104737) | Attine ant fungus gardens microbial communities from New Jersey, USA - TSNJ034 MetaG | ecosystem: Host-associated > Fungi > Mycelium > Unclassified | place: USA: New Jersey, Wharton State...
ATGCCGATTAATCGTTCTTCATCATTGTGGGCGCATGTTCTCGCTTCGATTACGTCCAGCATTTTCACGCTTTTGATAACCTTCGTTGTTGCGCTGATTATAGGATTCCGTTCCGGCGCGAGTATCCTTGAATGGCTTGCGGTGGCGGCAATCCTCATATTGTTTTCGCTTACGCTGACGTGGACTGCAATTATTCCGGGGCTTGTCGCGAAATCGATAGAAGGTGCGCAATTTTACGCATTTCCGGTTATTTTCCTGCCTCTGTTCAGCTCGGCGTTCGCGCCGACGGAAACCATGCCGAAAGCTTTACGGTTTTTCGCCGAAAATCAACCTATGACGCCGATAGTTGAAACAATCCGCTCATTACTTAATTGCGAACCTGTTGGAAACGAGATATGGATAGCTCTTGCATGGTGCGTTGGGATTATGATTGTGGCGTGGTTTTTCGCTATGAGAGCGTATAAACGCCAGATATAATAAGGATTAGCGGGTGTTGCACATTAGAAAGCCTAAATAGCGCACTATGGTACACAAACGAATTTCGCAGTTTGTTTAATATCGATTGTACAATTAACAGCACTTAATCCAAATAAACAGTAGTGCAGGCTATTTCCAACATAGACATAACTAATAAGCTCAAAACCTATGCGGATGGTAATTATACCATCCGCATTTTTTATTGAAAGGACGGATGAAATATGAAGCCGACTTATGCATAGCTTCACATAAATCAGCTTATGTTGAGACATAGATTATGAGTAGAAAACTACTCAAACACCTCCTTCAAGAGTGATTTGTATTGAATTACTGTGCATAATGTGTTGCCATAAATAAGGCTGAGGATAATAATCAGCACATCAAATTTATGGAGGTAGCACATGGAGCACCAAAAACAGACCGTAATGTCCGACCAATTGGCAAGGTACATTTTGGAATTGAAAGACAAAATGATTGCCATGGGGTACAGCAAGCACGTTTTAGACCGTTCCAGCAGGGTGTGGGACACCTTGCTGAAGTATGCGAGAACGCACGATGTCGAAGTATTTTCTGAATACTGTCAAGCGTTCCGTGCCGAAAGGTACGGTGAATACTACGACAACAAACACGCCCTGCATCGCATCAACAAGCCACTGACGTTGTTACACGATTTCATCCGTTTAGGGGTGGTGATACGACAGAAAAACGGGAAGGAGAAGGGGTTTTCAAAAGCATACGGAGAGCTTTTTGAGGGATTTTAGCAATCTCAATTAGAGCGTGGACTTAGCGATGGCTCAATTCGTGCTATACGGAGCAGACTGCATAGGTTGGAAAACTTTCTGCTGGATTTAGGCATTGAATCATTTGGTGAGATAACAAGAGAAACCGTTAGCCTGTACATTGAGTCCTTCATTAGCAGCTCTACTTCCACAGCGTCCAGTTCATTGCGTGAATTTGGCAGGTTGTGTGATTACGCGGTGAGTGCCGGTTTCCACGCGGAAACATTTTCGACTATGATTCCGCACGTTAAAAATATCCGGCGGCAGAGATTACCCCACACTTTCACCCATGATGAAATTCAAAAATTACTCGGTGTGGTTGACAGGAGCAATCCCACGGGAAAGCGCGATTATGCCATGCTCATAATGACTGCCCGTCTCGGCTTGCGGGTTGGCGATGTGCGGACGCTGAAATTTTCTTCTGTTGACTGGACAAAAAAGACAATATCCATTACGCAACAGAAAACAGGCAAGTTTCTGGAGCTTCCCCTGCCGGATGATGTTGGCTGGGCCATAATCGACTACTTAAAAAGTGGCAGACCTAATTGTAATAATGATGCGATATTTGTGAGCCACACGCCGCCATATGACGTATTGAATCCAGTTGCCGGAAATCTTGTTGCAAAATACATGAGAAAAGCAGGAATTGAAACACCGCAGAACCGTGTTTGTGGAATGCAAACAATCGAAGTCTAGACAGGGAGAAAGGGGCACAGCGGTGACGAGGTTAAATGTACAAAATGAAACGGGGCCAGCGTGCCCCGCTTCATTTTGTATTTCTGTGCCCCTGTTCTAAGTTATATAGGATGGACATCCCTCGTTTTAAGCCGGCTTCCATTCTGTAAGCCAAATCCCTCGGGTAACCGACCACAGACGCATTTCTCGCTTACCCGTTGTCGGATTATCTCGATAGTACCACTTTTTTACTTCTGCCCTTGTTGAAATGCTTGTCGATGAAGATTCTTGTGAAGGATCAAAGGTATCAGCAGATACAGATAATCCTGTGAACAAAACGGATAGTGCCATGCATAACAAACAAACGGTTTTCTTTACAACTTTCATTTTTTTGCCTCACTTATTTTTTATTGGTATATCTCCTTTAAGTAAAGAAGTAATTTCATCTTGGGTTAATGTTGAATGAAAAGTTTCATCTACATATAAATCATAGCCTCCAGTTTCATTTGGTACTATATAGGCATTTTCACTACCATACAATCCTTCAGAAAAAAATTCCGGCGGTGCACCATAATCGGGCTGCATGACAAACAGAAATGAAAAAGCAAAAGAGAACAAGGCAAATATCATCAAGAAAAGGACAGACCCTTTCTTCGGCTTCTTTTGCTTATTATCTAAAACTAACCGGAACCGTTGTATGATTCGGTTGGAACTTCCGCTTTGTATTAACGCACTGGATAGAATTGGATCAGAACTTGGCTTTTCATCGATACTAACAAAAACCTTTAAAATAACTCTTGCATAATCGGCTAATTCTTGTGCAGAGAGTTTATTTGCAACTGCTTTATCACAATTTATCTCAAGTGTTTGCTCTAAATCATGGCTCAGAAGATAGACCAAAGGATTCCACCAATAAATAGCACATATGATTTGAGTTATTAGCTTTATCCATCCATCTCTGTGGATAAAGTGGGTCCATTCATGCAAAAGTACGTAATATAACTCATCATCGGTGAAACATATATTGGGAATATAAATCGTAGGACTCTTGAAACCGATAATGAAGGGGATTTTTATTTGCACACTTTTTACAATGTTGGGAAAGGCTTTTGATGATCCTCCCCCAATAATATTTTCCATTATGGCTGTCGCTTGTGGATCATTGATTATGGGAATCAGCTGAACACTTTTAACATATTTGCGGTATTGCCGAATAATCCGGAAGAGCAAAACACAGGAAATCAAAATCCAAAGGGCCACTAAAACATGAAGCATCGAAAGTCCATAGAAAATCTTAGTATATAGAAAATCATTGACGGCTGGATAAATATAACTTGAGGAGATAACTATAGAAAAGGGCATCTCAAAAGCACATAACATTCTGATAATTGCAACGACTAACAACAGAAATAATGATGGTAATCCAAACTTTTTAATGAACATGTCCTGTTTTCGGCATAGATAAAACAAACAAATAAATAAACTGCTCCAAGTGATAGACATCACAAAAGAATAGAGTGAAACTGACAAAAATCATACCTCCTCAATAGAGATTATTGTCTTGATTTCTCATCAATCAATTTCACCAGTTCAACAATTAACTCATCTTTGTTGTCTGCATTCTCAATAAGCCCTGAGATAACTCCTGAAAAAGACGCTCCCGTTTGTTTGTTCAACAAGCCGCTTTGGGTAATTTGATTTACCAGAAATTCATTAGCCGTCATTGTGGGTGAGAATGTCCTGGCATAATGTTTCGTTGCCTTTACCATCCCATCCACTTTTATATAACCTTTATCAAGCAGGGAATTAAGCAGCAGATGAATGGTGCTGTCTTTCCATGAACGGTTTGGCGACAATCCAATGACCTCGGATTTAGATAAAGGCCGTTCAGCCTCCCAAAAGGTATTCATTACGGCCAATTCATGTGCACTGAGCGAAGTGGTCTTCCGTGACAATTGTAGCCCCCCCTATCTATGTTTCATTAACTAATTAGATTTTTTTATTATACTATAAGAACATTCATAAATCAATAAGTGAAGATATAAATTATTTTATAATCATATATTGACATGTTCTATTATATATAATATGATTATATCATGATAATTATATTAAGTATGCGCTCACAAATTGGAGGTGAAATAGTATTCGAAGAATAATACTTATATAGTTTCATAAAGATCGTTTTAACTAGATTTAGGAGGTTTTAAAATGAAAGGAAAGAGGTTTATTACCTTACTACTGGTTGGTATTTTGGTTCTATCTAGTTCAATTGTAGCCTTTGCAGATGATACAGAAAGCGAGGCTGGTAATATGCCAAATGGATACGGAGAGAGACTTTACGGCGAAGAAGGTGACGCCGATGTTTATGTTGACCCGGCTAAAGTAAACGCATATACCAGAGCTACTTATAAATACTTGTTTAATTTGAGTGTCTCTAGCGTTAGTTTAGGTACAGTATATTCCACAAAAGCTGCTGGAAAAACAATTTCCACCAGTTATACATCACTCCAAGTCCAAGCAATCACGATTAGCGCACCTCTCTATGTAGGAGGAGCTTATTATGATGGTGTATATTATACGAATGTTGGTAGAGGCGGCGTAAACGCAACTACTAAGACAGCAACATTTAGTATAAGACACAAAAGCGGATACTCAACATATGGATATTGCCAATCCTCTGGTTATACGCAAGGAAAAGTATCTTTAGATTTTTATGGCGCTTGATAATTTGCTTATGAAGAGTAGGTGGATATCCATCCACTCTCTAAGTCACAAATAAAGTAAAGGATCGTAATTATGAACCGAACAAATCAGAAAAAAATGATCCATATAGCTTTGGGAATGCTGTTATGTTTCGCTATACTTATTACTGGTTGTGGATTAGTTAATAACGAAACGAGCGTTGAAGAAGAATTTACAGAAGTAATAGAAGCGTTTATAGGTAGTCAGGCTCAAAAGGATGTTGACAAAGCTGATGAATTAGTATCCTTTGCAGATGAACATGACAAGCAGCGCTTCTTAGATTTCCTGAGAGATGAGGCACCCTTCACCACTACTCTGGATTTGCAGATCGATGTAACCAAGCTTTCAGATACCGTTTATGAAGCGAAAGTTGTGGAAACGAAGCTTGCACAAGGATATGATGAGGATGAAGCATTTGACCACTTGGGCTATTATCTTTATGTTTTTGTTGAAAACGAATGGAGACTTTATCCTGCTTATTTTTATGTGCCTGATGGATACTTAGATGATGTAGACTATTATGTTGATGAAAATATTCTGAATCCTAATGACATAATAATCTTCCCAATCGAATAAAGTGGTTAATGCCAATAGGTAAGGCTCCTATGAAATCGCCTTGACCTTTTCCCCAGATCCACACCGTTCAGGAGCTTTTGGTACGATAAAAGTGTAATTGTAAGATGTCCATGAAGGCATTGAGCATTTGCACTTATTTTTTTTACAATAGGGGAGTGACTTGCTCTGCATGTGCGAAATCAAAGCGTTAGTAGCCCCTTCTGGATTTGATTTCGCGTGAAAAGATGCGGGTTATGTTGACCAAAGAAGTGAAACTGGATTTATAGTACAAACAGATTTTCTAGCTGCTTTAGAAGAATCTAATGCGCTCTTGATTCCCGAAGGAGAATATACTCTGTCTCTATACAATGATGTTATTAAAAAGGCAGTCGATGCTGCCAAAATGGGTAGGCACATACTTATGTGCCTATAAACTCATCAGTAGAAGAGATGAGTTGCTTTTAAGCAGTATTTGCGAGTATTACAAAGTGGAATTTATGTCCGCATGACTGTTGTGTAGTACTCGTATCAAAGAATACAAAGACATTACAGAGGAAGTCAAACGTACCAAGCGTCTCTATCGTCCCGAAGCATCTGTGGTATTTGTTGGTGAGTTATATGGGAATTCAAATGGAAAAGATATAACATTAACATTGGCTAATTATTTTCTAAAGCTGGGCTTTAATTTGCGAAACTTATTGTACATTATCGCGATTAACTTTATTGTTTTTCTATGCACTTCAACTTTCAAGATATTCTCAAGTAGAATGTTGCGACCTCCCCAAAAAGTTGGTAATAACTGTTCCGGTACTGATAAACCTTCTTCGGTTAGAGAAAATACATAATTGGGGACAATTTTTCTATATCTATGGGTAATAAAACTAATCCCAACTATTGTTGTGATTATCATCAAAACAAGTGCTATATTGCCAAAATAGACAAGTATCTTATCCCCATAGATTATTATGCCAATAATCAAAGTGAACCAGCCGATGATAGTGCGAATAATCCATGCTATTATTGCTATTGATACAAAACTATAAAAGAGTAGTCTATTTCGTCCTTTTTTAGTTAGATGATATTCCATTTTAAGTATCCTTATTTTACATTATCACTTAATGTTTGATTCGCAAGTTGCGTCATTATATGACCATAATAGTCGTCTTCACTAATAAATTGCTCTTCCGAGCGGTCTTGACATAAAAGAAAAAAATCATTATTTCCATAGGGATTTCCTTCGGGTTGGAAAACAATTTCGGAATTAAAAAAGGATAATTGTAGCTGTAATCCTAGATGTAGCCCATGCCGCTGATGTATTCGGCGGTATTCTTGATTGGGAAAAAATACATTTGATATAATGTATCGTTATATATAATTCTCAATTATATATTTTTCAATAATCTATATATAATTATCAATAAACATGATTGTTTCATTATTTAGCAGAATTCTGTATGCATTGTATTTATTCCGAAAGTAGGTTGTGAATGGCAAAAAATATAGTCGGCCAACGAATCAAGATAGCAAGAGCATTACATAGACCTCCACTTTCTCAGTCGAACTTACTCGCGCGTGTTCAAATTCTAGAGCTCTTAAAATCTCAACCGACACTATCCAAAATTGAAAGCGAAGAACGCCCAGTAATGGATTCAGAATTAGTTATATTTGCAAAAGCTCTAAATGTTGATATTCTTTGGCTCCTTGGCGAAAAAGAAATGATAATATGACTGCGATTATTCCAAATCACCGTCGCTCAGGTAAGATAATTCCAACTGCAGTAAATGGTCATTCACAGTACCGTCCTTTATGGCATTGAATATTTAGTTATGATTTCAGTCATTGAATCGAGTTTATTTTCCATATCGGACACTAGCTTAAACTGTGTACGGCACCGATCAAGATTATGGTTTGGACGGCTAGTTTTGAAGTAGCTATCTCCTATGAGATAATCAGTAAGAAAGCGCACACCACACTCTAATGTCATAAGCGTAGAAGCAAATGGCAGTATTTTGAGTTCGGAACTTGTAATGCTTTCGCGAGCATGTGAAAGATATCCCCGAGAATATGCTTCAAACAGTTCAAGACTCAACGATACTTTTGAAAGGTCAGGTTCATCTTCGGCACCGGTATTAGCTCCAAAGCGTATGCTGTCTCCAAAATCATAAGGTGAAAGGCCGGGCATAACCGTATCAAGGTCGATAACACAGATGCCTTTGCCTGTGTCATTGTCAATCATTACGTTGTTAAGCTTGGTATCGTTGTGAGTCACCCGCAAGGGCAGTTCACCATTGGCGAGCATATCAACTAATACTCCGGCATCCCTCTCTCGTTCAAGCGCGAAATTAATTTCTCTCCGCGCACTACTGATTCTCGCAACAGCATCTTGCGCAACGGCATTCTTGAGTGCCTCAAAACGCATACGCGTATTGTGAAAATTCGGAATGCTCTCATGTAGTGTTTGAGCGGGGTAATCGGAGAGCATACATGAAAAACGCCCGAATGCAGCACCTGTCTGCATGAAAAGCTCGGGCGTGGCTTTCTGATAAGATGTGGCATTGTCGATAAAGTTGTAGGCACGCCAATAGTTACCGTCAGTATCGACATAGTAATCTTCATCGACGCATGATTTTACAATTGTTAAAACATGTCGGCGTGGATCTTCTCCGTCATCGGCAACTTTTCCGGCGATATGCTTCGTTATGCCGCTTATATTTTCCATTATGCAAGCTGGATTCTGGAATACGCGATGATTGATACGTTGAAGAATGTAACGTGTGGGATAGGAAAATTCGTGCTTGAAATACACCGCGTAAGTATCGTTTATATGTCCATGCCCGTAGGACTCAATGTATATAAAATCACCGCAGAACTGAAAGGCTTTTATTATGTTCTTAAAATCATATTTCATATTTCCCACAACCTCTCTGGATATTTTCCTAACTTTATCATATCAGCGACGGCATTTTTTACTGGCTCCTTATCTTCACGGTATGTGACGCCATACCACTTCGAGCTCGTTTTCAATACTTTAACGTCTGCCTTATCCTGCAATAGCAGTTCATTAACGACCGCTGGCAAAAAAAACTCCGCTTTAAGTAAGTCAAGAGTACCATGAGAGAGAAACCGTATAAATAGCGACTCGAACTCATTCATGATATGACTGGGAAATCCCCACATATTCATGGAAACAACCGTATCCGGCTTAATAGAAGTAAAGGAATCATCGTCTTCCGTATAGGCAATGCCTCCATCCCTGTGTTCAATATGAGTGTGTTCAGCTATCTCAGTAAGAAATCCGTTATCCGAAACCTCACATACCCCGCGCGCCACATACCCGTTTTCAGTTATGGTATTTTCTATATGATAACCCGCCATACAACTGTGGTATTTTTTGTTGTCATGTGCTTCGTTGAGGAAACTGCAAACCTTGATGAAAGCGTCGTCGCCATAAAAATCATCGGCGTTTATAACGGCGAATGGGCCGTCTATGTGTTTGCGACAGCTATAAACTGCATGTGCGGTGCCCCAAGGTTTTGTCCTTTTTGCTGGAGGTGCATATCCATACGGTAGGTCATCGAGACGCTGATACGCATATTCGATTGGAAAAATGCGGGCGAGACGCTCACCTATCATTTTTTTAAAAAGAGTATCTATCTCTTTGGTGATTATAAATATGATCTTACCGAAGCCTGCTTTTACTGCGTCGTATATCGAATAATCGACGATAAGTTCGTTCGCTGGACCAACGGGGTCAATCTGTTTAAGACCTCCGTATCGGCTTCCTATTCCTGCGGCCATTATTACAAGAACTGGTTTTGTCATTATTATGTTCCTCCAAATCCGTGAGTTTTTAAAAAGAAAGGATGTAAAAGATGTTAAGGAAAGTTTTTAGCGTGATGATCTCTATTGCGTTACTTGTATCCATAAGTATCACCGGATGCAGTAAAGACCAGGTTGCTGTCCAGACATCGATTTCTTCACAGAGTCCAGTTTCCAGCACGGTACGAGAAGACAGCGTATCTTTTGAAGTTAAGCTTCCAAACGTTAATTTGGTAATTGCTCCCGGGCGGAGGCTTCTATGTTATGGGCAACATTAACGGTGACATTCCTGATGATGCAAAAGTCAGCGTATCGCTTGTTCGGAACTCTGACTCTGAAATTGTACGCAATGTGTATGCGACACAAAAAGCAAATAAAGGCGGGTTGTATGTGGATTATCCATGGATTACGTTTTATTACGATGTTGGCGATACAGATATGCTTAGAGAATCATTGATGCCTGATATAGTCTATGATCCCCCTAAATTTGAAACTTTTAAGGATCAATGGAGAAAGCTCTATTACGATGATTATAACTTTACTGCCACAGTATATGGCGGCGAATTTACATTCGATGTGAATCCAAATGACGAAAATGGAAATCCGCATGAAGAACTTATGCCTGGCGAATATACAATCGTTATTGCTGCCGAAACAGCCACCGGCGAACTCCTTGGCAGTACCAATTTCGCGATAACTATTGACGTGAATGAGGTAAAGGTTATGTCAAGGTTCTTTCCGGCAGATCACTTCCAGAATATTATTGATATTGCAGCAGAAACAGGCTATACAATTTATCGAGATGCGTTCCCCGGGGTGTTTAACGAAACCTATTTCTTGGTCAACTATCCTGATCCGCTCTTGAACATACGAATCAACCGAAAATGGCAATTCCATGAAATAATAGAATACCGTGAAGGTTTGTGCCATTTCTTTATTTACAATGTCGATCCGACCAGTACAACATGGTCCGTTGAAACCGGTACAATTCAGATGACCAAATCAATTGATGATCCTGAACGCCTAATCTGTTATTATTATGATATTGGAGATGTTGCGGTGGGAGATGCAGTCGGCAGCTTTATAGCATTCGATTATGAAGACAGGTTACAGTTGGTCAGGGTTGATCATCTGGATGAGGACAGCACTGAAAATTATCTTGATGTTTCCAGCCTGTCGGATGTAACAAGCGATTTTAATGTAATGGATGGTGTTACAGTATCTCCGGGAGAGGTTATGGTACTATATATGGTGTAGTAAAGCTGATTCAAATGGAAGATGACGATCTTGTTTTTGATGAAACACAATCAAACTTTGATATTCAAAACAGGATTAATACAATTCAGTACCAAATTACAGGAGACGGAGTTGATTATTCCACATCAAAAAATATAGAATTGAAACGGATTTTTGCGGACGGTGGATCGCAAACCTCATGGCTTGAGTACAAGCACGATTTCCTGATTGATGAAGCATGGGCGGACAAGAATTTAAGCGTATCATCGGAAGGCTATGACAGTCATGGAATCTTAATCTCTGGAACTTTCGAAACATTCCAGTTGCAGGTAACAAGCGTTGTTGCTGAGGATTTGGTAATATAAATTAATACATTGCATGCAAAATGCGACGTGTGCTTCAGCAATGCGAAAAACATTTCTAAACTACATAGACAGGCCCCTAAAACTGGTGTGCAACCGGATTTTAGGGGCCTGTTCGCGGTTTTACCAGTATACGTCGTCACATGCTGCGTAAAGTTTTTAGGCTGTTAGACATATAACTATACCGCAGATTACATATATTTACTTCGTCAGGGTAGTGAATAAATTATCAATGAGGGCGTCACGATTGATGTTGTAGACGTAGCGAATTGGATGCCTAGTTTTATCAAAAGCATAGAAGCCGTCATATTCGGGTATGGGGCTGTGTTCAAACCGGTCAAGCATGAACTCCCCGTCTAAAAGCCATGCAACCGCAGCTACATCCCATATAGCGCGGGTCCATGTAGGAAGCCCACTATCCATAGCTGCCTCTTTACAGGCGATATTAACCAAATAGTCACATAACTCATTCTTACCACGCAGCCAGTAATCAAGCTCGGGGCCGCAGGTGGTGAATGCAGAGACAACGCCCATGCATGGCAGTTGCACCAACGGTACCCCACACCCAAAAACGATACGTGAAGCCGCTACGTCTTGAAACAGGTTGAACTCCGCGTTATGAGGCCAGTCGAGAGCATTACCGCCAAGCCAGATTATAACAATACGCTCCATGATATCCGGTGCCAATAATAATGCGGAGGCAATGTTGGTAATGGCGCCAATCGCTATGACATACAATGGGCTGTCTGCGGTGTAGTTCATAGCCAATTTCGCTAAATGGTTCGCCGCTTCGGAAGAAACCGCCTCTTTCTCCGAAGCAAGATATCTCTCTGATCCCTTGAAAACAATGGGCTTCAAATCGTCACGCTTCATTAAGGACAGCACCCGCAGTATCTCATTGAAGCTCAAGTCCATTCCCTCTTTAGGGCTGGAGGATTTTTGATTGTAAAATGGCGCTGCATAAATGGCTTTGAGTTTCAGTTTGTAGTCGGATTTAATGAGATAAGCAAGGGCAAACTGATCGTCTATTTCATTATAGGTATCGGAATCTAGGACCACATCCACAGAACCTTTTGGTTTTACCAATCGTTTCATAATCGTAGCATCGCGTTCAGGGTCTGCCAGTGTGATATTGCTGATGGTTTGTACAAAATCTTCAAAACGCATCGGAGCTACTCCTTTCGATGTTACCGGTCACAGTAATTTTCTGAACCTCGGTTGGTTTTATGTCTAAGCTAGAAATGGGCGAAAATATTGCATCCAATACCATATATCCTATACTACTTAAATCCATTGAGAGAAGCTTGGATAGTACCTCTACTATAATCTATCTGCAATTTCACAGTTTATCCTATTGCGGAGTGTCAGTAGGTAATCGTCAGATTTGGGATATTCGCGGAAAGTAATCGGTTGGGATAGGTCTTCCTCTATCAACCCCATCACGAAATCTTTGTTAGTTAGCTGTTTCAGATATTGCATAGCGCGCAAATCAGCCATAGCATGGTATTGAACCATACAACGAATTGATTCCTCCGGGTAACCGTTGTCATCGGGATAAACGAGAAAGGGATCGCCTGAGGGGTAACATCCGGCGCTGTCGGTAACTTGATAGGGATCTATGGTCCATGCAGAGTTAAATGAATTGTAGAAATTATACCCCCAGTGCAGAATGCCTTCAATATCATATTTGAACAACTGGACTCCATAGATACGATTGCGGGCAGAAGGCATTGCCATAAAGCGGTTGCTTACTTCCAAACATTGAGTAGTGCAGTAGTAGGACCATAGATGTTCCGCGCCGTTTTCAAGAAACGTATGAATATGGTCAATGGCACAGACAGGTTTTACTACCGCTCCTGCTTTATAGAAATTATAGTCGGATAGAGCGTCTATAATGGGAAACCCTTCTAACAACCCCGCCACAGAGCCCTTTGCGGCCATGTAGGATTCAATTTGCTCCAAAGTTGGCTCGTCGGAGATGTGGAACATTGTGTTTTTCTCAATCCGCCACTCCCGCAGTTTCGTAATCAACGCGGGTATATACTCATGTAAAAATTGTGTGTATTCCCCACCCACAGCGAGAGAATCCCATCCGAATAATTGCTGTGAAACACCATCAACAACCGCCATAATCTTTGGAGCCGCTGTCGCACCCCATTGAGTAAACAGGTGTGACATCTCAAAATACCGGATGCCTGCGTTTAGGCACATGTCTACCCACCGCTTCATCTTAGTGAAATCAAAGGAATAGACGCCATTATCCATCACAACATCTACAAGTTGGATTGCCGTGCGGTCTCCGCCCTTGGCGGTATCCAACGGTGGGGTGAACTGAGGGGTAAGGATCATATTTACCCCTCGTTTAACCGCAAGGGCAATAAAACGCTCCATCACGACCCAATGTTCTTCGGAAAACACAGGAAATTTATAATAGTCCGACAAACAATCGCCATGGAACCATTCGGTACGTATCAGGGTTTGCTCAGGCAAAACCGCGTCATAGATCGTAATTGTTGTTTGGGCGCAGCAGAGTTCTAGCCCGGTTTCATGGTCGAGAAAAAGGACGGTGACGGGGTATACCCCGGATGTTTGTTGTGCTGCCACTTCCACATCCACCCACAGGCTGCGCCACTGCCCCGCTGGTATAATCACCATGGAGTTGTGCAACTCTCGGAGTAGATCGGGGAAAAGTCCCGGCGTTTTGCGCACATAATTATCATCAGTACGGGTGTGACAAGGGTAAGCGGCGGGAACCAGTATAACCTCCCGAACCCGTATCTGCTTCGCAATAGGGGATTCCACCGCAACCCGTGCAAAGCCGCTATGCTGTGAATCAAAGGAATAAGCTACCTGAAAGGATACGGTTTCGTTTTTCAGAGCGGTGAACAGGGTGCGCTCCGGCCCAGTTTTAGGCGGCTCGTCCGGAAAAACTTTAGCTAAGGGGCTGAGTATTTTTGTAGTGTACCGGATATCTGTGTTCAAAGGATAGATCACACCTTTCCATATCTGCTGTGTTACATGTCAAAAAAGCTTAAAAAAGACGAAAGAATAATGAAGAAAGCATTTCGATATGAGACAATGAACTATCCCTTGATGCCACTAAGGGCAATCCCCTCCACAAACTGTTTTTGAAGGAGGATATAAAGAATAAATGGAAAGATAAAGCTGAGAGTAGAACCGGCCATAACCAGACCGTAGTTTGTAGCAAATTGTCCTTTAAGCAAAGAAAGCTCCAGCGTGAGGGTGTTCATCTTGGAATTGGTAACGATGACCAAAGGCCAGATAAAATCGTTCCAAGATGTGATAAAGGTGAAGATGGTCAGTGAAACGAGTACCGGCCTGATTAGCGGAATTACAATACGAAAAAAGATTTGGAACTCGGGGCACCCGTCAATTTTAGCTGCCTCCAGCAATTCGTCGGGGACATTTTCCATAAACTGGTGGATGAGGAACACGCCAAATGCGTTTACGATGATTAAGGAAAGAGCCGGATAGGTATTGAGTAGGCCGATATTCTTCATGATGGCAAACACCGGAATAAGTGTTACCTGTCCGGGAATCATCAGTGTTGTCAGATAAATCCTAAACAGCAGTCGATTACCCGGGAATTTTTTTTTGGCAAAGCCATAAGCCGCCATAGAGGAAAGTACACAGTTCAAAATACATGCGGAACCAGTAACTATCATGCTGTTTTTCAGCGCCGATAGAAAATTAGTATTGCGAAAGACGCGTAGATAATTGAGAAAATCAAAGCTAAGATCCCCCATGTTGAAGTACAGACTCTTGGATTGGGTCAGAGATAACAGAAACATGTAAACAAAGGGAATAAAAGCGAAAAGCGCACAGAACAGCAGAAATGCGGCCAGTAGGATACGACCAGCTTTGTCAAGAGGGCTTCGTAATCTTGTATTCACAGTGTCACCTCCTCAGTTTCTTTCCCGGAACAATAAATTTTGCAATGAGTTGAGCAGGATGATTACAATAAACATCAGGAACGCAATGGAGCTTGCATACCCCATACTATATTCCCTGAAAGCGGTGGTATAAATGTACAATACCAGCGTTGTGGTGGATTTGCCCGGTCCACCCCCAGTCATTACATAAACCAAGTCGAAAACCTGAAAGGACCAGATCATACCCAAAGTGATAACCAAATAAGTTATGGGTTTGAGCTGAGGGATCGTGATGTACCAAAACTGCTGCCAGCCGGATGCACCGTCAACCTTAGAGGCTTCGTAATGGCTTGATGGGATATCAAGGATACCAGCATAGAAGATCACTAGGAAATACCCGATGTTTTTCCATACAGCGGTTATGCAAACACTAATTAGTGAGGTCTTAATACTACCCAGCCAATTGATCTGGCCGATACCGAATAGGGCGAGAACATTGTTAATGAGTCCGCCATCGGTAGTAAGCATCAAGCCCCACAGCGTACCTACCAGAATGGCGGATGATATCACTGGAACAAACATGGCACTTTTGAGAAAGTTACCGTAGGTGTTACGAAACTCACCTGCAATTAATGCCGCAATTACCAAGGATAGAATAGTTTGAAGGGGAACGGAAATTAGGGTATAGATTACGGTATTTTTTAGTGCAGCTGTGACAAAAGGATCTTTGAGCATCCTTATGTAATTATTCAGCCCCACCCAAGTGGGAGACTGAATAACATTGTATTCTGTAAAGCTAAAATACACCGACAAAAAAATTGGAATAATGGAAAAGATCAACAACAGCAAAAAACTTGGTAGTATATAAAGGTAGCCATAGAGGGCGTCCTTGTTTTTCGCATTCAAATGAAAAACTCCTTTTCGGTAAAATATAGCCGGAGCCAGGCTTGTAAAATATGCCGCTGTAAGCAAACAGCTTCTATATAAATCAGCGGCATATTCAACAAACATGTGCGCAGCGGACATTTATCCGTATGCACCGAATTGGAAGATATTAACGAGACCAGATATGTTGCCGCCCCGGTCCGCTTGCTATTAACAACTGTTATTCTTTACACAAGCAATCCGCAGAGCAGATTCAACCCGAAATTGCTTGGTGGTTTGCATAAATGCAAAGTGATACTATTTCAAAACAGATTCCGAATAAGTTGCGGTATCCTGTAGCGCCTGCTCGGGTGTTAATTCTCCCTGCATCATCAACTGTAAATTTTTAAACAGCGTGTCGTATACCTTAAAAGAGCCGGACACAATGGGCATCGTGCGCATCATGTCGGTTTCATTGGTGTACATGTCTTTGAATCGCTCATCATCCACAAACTTCTCGTTGAAGCTGATCGGAGGCTGGCTATATAGCTTATTATGGAAATCCTCCATGACGCTTGGGCTGGTCATAAGCTTCATTGCCTTGAGGGCAAGCTCCTTGTTTTCCGCCTTGCTCATGAGTACCAAAGCATCCGCTGCGATAAATGTTCCCTTCTGCTTTTTTGAAAGGGATGAGGTGAAATCCCAGTTGATACCCGCCTCGCTAAATTGAGCGGCGCTGCGACTGTCTATGATGATCATACCAACATTGCCTCCGGCGAAAGCTTCCCTGACGTCCATGATAGTCATGGATGTAGATTTTTCTGGAAGAATTCCGTGAACGGCCTTCATATCAAAAAGGAATTGGGCAGCCTCGATAGCCTCGGGTGTGGTAATGGTCAGGTTGTTGTCTTCGTCAAAGAGATCGCCGCCGTTTTGCCACAGGAACGGGAAGAAAATCTCATTGAGTCCGCCGGAAGGAGCTGCCCAGCACATCAAGGTAGGGTCGTAATTAGTTTTTTCCTTGATGGCTAGTGCGGTACTCACATACTCGTCCCAAGTGGTGGGGGTGGTCTCTATACCTGCCGCATTCAGAATATCCATGTTACAGAACAGAATGCGGGCGTTTCCTACAATAATAGGAAGAGTGTATTGCTTACCGTTTATGACGCCCTTATCCAAATATATGTAATTATCTCTGTCCTCTTGGGTAATGTATTCGTCAAATGGAGAAATAGCCTCCATGTTGATAAAGTCAGCCAGCATTTCGTTATACATATAGCCAACATCAGGTCCCATGCCGGTCGAAACGCCGGTCAGATATTTCTCATCGTAGTTGTCCCATGGAACTACCTCCAGATTGATCGTAGCACCGGTTTCGTCGATTAGTGATTGGAGGTGATTGGTCCAGAATTCCTTGTCGGGCATGTCCTCTGTACCGAAGGGAGGCATCCAGATCGTCAGCTCTCCGCCGGAACTTGAAGCATCGGAGCTTTGAGCAGAAGACGTGTTATCCTCAGCACCGTCAGAAGTTTGGGAGGATGCGGTGCTTGAGGGCGCAGTTGATGTCCCTGAAGAACAGCCTGCAAATACACAGGATATCAGTATGACTACCGCCAAAAACATTGGGAACAGTTTTCTCATTATTTTCCACATACCTTTCTATTGCAAATGTAAATTTCGGATAACTCTGTAGATATTCTCTAGACCTGTTTGCATCTTTGCTGCGATTATCTCCTCGTAAGTAGGGATGGAGGATTGCGCGCCTTTTCTGGTAACAACAATAGAAGAAACTGTATCCACTATTTGAAATGCTTTTCCAATGCTGTTTCCCTCAGAGAGAGCGTAAGCAAGCGCAGCAGTAAAAGAATCCCCGGCAGCAGTCGTGTCCACGACATCAACATCTTCAACAGAGTAGAGGGAAGATGCTTCGCTATTAACCAGCACAGCGCCCCTGCTACCTACAGTGACAACAACCATTTTTACGCCCGTTTTTAATAAGGATTTCGCCGCTAATTGAATGTTTTCCATTGTATCAATTGCGATTCCGGCCAAGGTCTCCAGCTCATGTTCATTAGGCTTTATAATGTCTACCGACCCGTACATTTCCAACGGCAAACCGGTTACTGCCGGAGCTGGGTCTAATATAACTGTATTTCCCCGCTCTTTGGCAATCCTGATTGTGTGGCAGACTGTATCAACAGGGATTTCCCGTTGAAGCAGTATAATGCTGCATTCATCCAGAAGCCGTATGTTCTGGTCTATCATTGCCGATGAAAGCAAGGAATTAGCTCCAGGCACAACAATGATATTATTATTTCCAGTTTGATTAACGGAAACATACGCGCATCCTGTGGACGTTCCTGCGATTTTTGCAATCGCATCTGTATTTACATTTGCCCTGTTCAGGTTTTCGATCAGCTTGTTGCCGCTTTCATCGTCTCCAACCGCGCCGATTATAGTCACCTCTGCGCCCCGTCCGTCCGCATATGCTTGGTTCGCGCCTTTCCCACCGGGAATACTCTCTGAGCTTTTTGCAAGGATGGTTTCACCCTCTGCTGAAATTTCATCTACATATACGACATAATCCATGTTCAGGCTGCCGACTACCAAAATTTTGTTCGTTTTCGTTTTTCACCTCCATTCTCAATAGTTATTATTTATAAGGAGTTGTGCTTCCCCGGATAATCAGCTCAGGTTCATAAACTTGGTTAAACCTAATCGCGGCACCCCCTTATCTTTTAACATACTAAGTAACAGCATTACCGCATGTCGCCCCATAACTTCCAAAGGCTGACACATGGTAGTAAGGCCCGGCTGCACAACACCGCACATAAAATTATTGTCAAATCCCACGACCGACAAATCATGCGGTATGGACATTTCCCTGCGCTGCGCTTCAAAATAAATCTCGTATGCCATCAAATCATTGAAGCAAAATAATACGCTGATATTGTGATCGAGGAAGTATGCCAACGCCTTGTCTTGTCCGCCAAGCTGGTAATCACCCCCATAGATAAGCTCTGGCAGAAAGGGAACAGCATATTTTCAAGCGCCGATTTATAGCCGTTTAAGCGTTCGATACTGCTAGATATACTCATAGAGCCCGTATAGCAACCGATTCGTTTGTGTCCCAGCTCCAACAGATGCCGCGCCGCCGTATACCCGCCTTTGTGATTGTCCAGCCTTATGACAGACTTATCCGAATGAGGAATTGAACGGTCCAGCAATATAACAGGTATATTTATATCACCCAATAAACGCAGCAAGGCTTCATCATCGTCGTTATCCGAATCGCTTGACAGGGAGCGAACCATGATGATACCGTCCACCTGACCGGTCGAGAAACGCCTGAAGATATTTGTGATCCCTTTTCGCGTCGTTGTTCGATGAGCCGCATATAACGTTGTATCCATGTTCCCACGCCGATTCTTCTACCGCTTTGGTAAGCCCCGCAAAAAACGAGTTGCCTATATCCGGTATAATGAGGCCAAGTATTCGCGTTTTTTTAGTCAAAAGGCTTATCGCAAGCTGATTAGGCCGGTAGTTTAATTCTTTTGCCGCGTTTTCCACCTTGAGCCGTGTTTCCGAAGATATAGGCACGGGCTTGTTATTCAATACCATTGATACCGTTGATATGGAGCCTCCTGCTTTGTTCGCCACATCCCTAATTGTCGTACCCATCTAACAGTAACGCTCTCTATAAAAGGTTTTAATGCTACGGAATTTTTATATAACCGGGCGGCCGCTAAAAGCAGAACAGCGAAAAAGCGGCCCGCCGGAATTACAGGCGGTCAAAATCATCAACAGCACGACCAATAAGGACAATAACTTTTCACTTTTTTTCAAAATAAAATCCTACTTACTTTTATGGTTTTACTTTCGCGTATGTATTATGTAGCAAACTACTAGTTTACTAGAATACTTGTTGTAATATTTGTGTTCATTTTACAACAATTCACGCGAAAAGTCTTTGTAATATTCGACACATAATTTACATTTTTGGACACAGACTACAAAATGGCGCGTGATTGAACGCTCTTACGGTATTCCGACGGAGTCATATGCGTTTTCTTTTTAAACAGATAAGAAAAGTAGTGGATAGAGCCGAATCCAAGCTTATCGGCGATCTCGCTGAAAAAAAGCTCGCGCTCGCTTATCAGCCTCTGCGCTTCGGCGATTTTCAAGTCCATGTAATACCCCATTATTGAGTTCCCCGTATGATTGCGAAACAACCGTGTCAGATAAGTTTTGCTGAAACAGGTTTGTTGCATGATATAGTCAAATGATATGCTCTCATAAAGGTTTTCGACAAGTATTTGCTGTATCGACTCCACTATGGTGCTTTCGCCCTGACGTTTCGCGCTTATGGAAGCCCTGCTCTGCCGGGAGAAATCTGTGTGGTTTTGAACAAGCGAGATAAGCAAAAGCTCCATATAACTTTTTATTGCTTGTTCGCAGGCAAAGGGCGAGTCTTTGGCCAGTTCAAGCTTGGTCTGATATACGTCGTCAAGCGGTCCCTTAAAACATCGTTTGCCCGCCGCCAGTATTTTCGCCAACAGTTCGCGTTCTTCATCGCCAAAAACTATAATTTTATTTTCAAAAAAAGACATCGTCGGACTATTGCACACAAAGGTTAAAACCGCGACATTCGCGAATTGGTTTTTTGCCCAAATGTTATGATATTCGTTGGGCTTATGGAAAATAGCCTCGCCCTCATGTAAGTCAATGCCTTGATTTTCAGCCAAAACGCCTATTTCGCCGTTATCCACGTAAACGACTTCCCAAAAGTCATGCCTCTCTCCGGTAAAAGCGAAATCCTTTGAATACTTCATATAATGAAGTGTGATAATTTGGCTTATATCTATGCTTACATTCAGTTCTGTCGGAGTGAAGATGCCGATTTTTCCCATTACACAACCTTCTTCTAACTGGACTTTGAGACTGCATTATTCAACATAATTATAATGCTTCTGCAATAGGGAGTCAATTGGGGTACATTGGCTGTTTTACCTATAACTATCTGCAAAGTAAAAAAATTGGAGGAATTATATCATCTGCCCTATTGTAATAACCGTTAACATCATCGTGGTTTCATTATGATTCCCGCATGGTTTATGTACGACAAGAGTTGATTGCGTTATAGATCAATCCAAACTCCCAGATATTAATGGTCAATCCAAACACAACATCATGCATAGTA
>Ga0153950_1000351_pt1 | contig 20586 bp, 26 predicted proteins | sample TSNJ034MetaG_FD_104737 | JGI IMG/M metagenome (GOLD analysis project Ga0153950, IMG submission 104737) | Attine ant fungus gardens microbial communities from New Jersey, USA - TSNJ034 MetaG | ecosystem: Host-associated > Fungi > Mycelium > Unclassified | place: USA: New Jersey, Wharton State...
CAATCAGGCCGAGCCACTCGAACAAGCAAGTAAGTGGGCAATGCTCGCCATGACCCACATCTATCAACATTCTGATATCACGATGGCGCACGCAAGTCACGGAAAGAGAAGTCCCTGACAAATAAAGTCTAAATCAGGTTATTAATCCCCTTCCGTGCACGCCCGAGTATGTGTAAAGGACAATTATACAACAGCCAATCGTTGAGAGCGGCCAATCAGCTAATATATCTCTCCAACTGCTTCGGAGCAGGATCTGATTCCCTGGGAAGACGATAACGGGGCTCCGGAGCTCCTACAACAGCAAATGAGTCGCAAACTTGATGCCAAAAGAATGGAAACCCACTGAGTATATCCTTATAGATAGTAGAAACATGCTCATCCCAGACCTCCCGCCACATATGCGCACCTCCACCTTTACGCATGTCGAAGTCCCATTCCCGCATAAAGCTTCGAAGGCTAAAGCCTTTACGTTGCTTGTCAGTTACAATAGGAATGTTAAGATGCATAGACGTAGTTTCATCTGCCTTGACCCGCGCCTCGAGGTTGAGCGAGTATTCGGATGCACCGAGAGGAGGCTGCTGAAGTAAGAACAATACATAGCGATGGTAATCCGTCCCTTGTTGCGGATGGGGAGGAATGTATTTTGTATGGTTATTCAGGTCAAGAATGCGAGACGTATGACTGGCAGACAGGGGGATATTAGGTCTGTCAAGTCATCAGACGAAGTTGCAAATCATGATTCAACTTCACCCACTGCATCCAGTGTAGATAAGTAGTATAGGAAGCTCTTTCCTCGTCAGGAACATCTACTTCAAGTTGAGTGTGCCGTTACAACAATCCTACCGGTGACCTTACCTGCATCTAGAAGTAGGAGGGTATAAAGCCGTATGTCTGTATGGAAGACATTCGCATATATCTTTGGTGGGGTAAAGGTCTTGCGGAGGGGAGAAAAATAAGAGGTCAATCAAGTTGATAATAGAGCTCACCTGTCTGGGAAGGAGAAAAGATCCCGGCACAACAATTTGATTCGCCTTGCCAGACACCATACCGAGGGTGCTGGCAGTTATCCTAACATCAATGGAGGGGTGCATCGAGGAAAGTAGGTCCGGAACTACTCTCATTTGGTGAATGCGTTCCATCTACGAACCTAGTCAACACCTATTACAGTCAAAAGGTGGTTTTTAGTCACCAGTAGATCTAGGTCGCCTTCGTTCCGCCACCTTTGTTCCAGGAGATGTCGATCAACTGGTTTCTGCATATCCGCTTAGACAGAAGCTCAGAAACCTCGACACACGAGAACATAGCCAAGGTGTACTTACGCATGGCATTAGCAACTCTCCACCGGACATTCGGAAGATTAGCCTCAGCCTGCACTTCCAATATCCTCAACTTTGCCCTCAGCGCTTCCAACTCATCATCCAGCTTGTTCACAGCCACTCGAGCATCCTCTGTCTCCTTGACTGTCATAGTTGTCCTCTGTTCCTCCCTAACTCGAATGTCCTCGCGTAGGACCAGTGCCTCTGATTTAATTCGTGTACTATCTGCTTCCAGAAGCTCTAGGGCTAGGTCATATGCAGGAATAACACCAGGAGCCAGAGGTCTACACCACTCTCTCGGCGAAGCAGTTGAGATAGGCGGACGTTTGGTAATGCACTTCATACGAGGACCTCGCCTTTGTGGAGGAGGATCATTGGGAGTTACAGATTCATTTGCTAGTACAGCAGCACTCATTGACCTGGTCCATCGTATATGTCTTGACGTGAATGACAACGATGTCGAGACCGGAAACCAAGTCCTTGAAAACATGCAAAAAATTGGTTGTTTGCTCAGGTTTGTCCTGTCTGCTAATTTTGGCTGTCTGATGCACATGATTTCTATATGATCTGAGACGATGGCAAAGTTAACCAACCACTTGTCACGCTTCGGAAATATCCATTTTCCCGCACTGTGTCGAAATGAGTTCTTCCAACATACACATTTGGCAATACATTCGCAGTGTTGTCTGCCTCACAGCATAGGCTTTACTATAGGTTCCGATTGCACCATGCGCGCTGGTTTGTCGTCATTCTTGTTCATGGTGGACTAAGGATAGACCTCTCTGGCTGGTGATTTTCAATAACAGTGTGGCTGCTCGGACCATACCGGCTCTCAGGATCCGAGAAAATTGATTGATTGAATACTGCCCGCTTGTCCATTTGATTTGATATTTGCCAGCGTCCTGTTCTTGCATACCTCATTCTCTGTCAGTTCACACTGGTTTATTCAATCGCGATTGTCCGCATCGTCCGGGCACATCGCGTTTGACACCCTACCCTTTGTTTTTTTCGTTCCCAAAGTTAAACTCTGGCTGTAGACCACCAGCGTGTTGATACCATTCGCTTGACTGCAATCCAATAAGCACAAACTTTGATTGATTCTCTCACAAATACATAACAAACGCATATCATATAACGTATACATCATCGATCTTTTCTCACCGTGACACCTATTTAACGCTTCCTTCCAAACGTCTCAGTCAGCATAAACGCAACTTCTTTCTATCAAACGAACCTATCACCCTTGCTCCTCCAATCCTGGCTGTTGTTCCGCGGAATCCCTGGGCCGCAACCATTTTTACATACATAGAATCACTATATCACCAACTTCAATAATCCGCCCAAAGTCAAATGTCATTCTGTAATACTTTGCGAGCTCTCAAATGGTCGTGCCAACGACAAGAAGCTCGTGGTGGAATGGTTCTGCATATTTGACAACAAGTGAGTGTTCTAAACATAGCATTGTTACTCTTAGACATTGCCAGTAATAGAAGTAGCCTCAGGAACACACGCACGCGAAGGGGGCCTTTCGGTAAATGGCAAAACACGTCCATGTTTCCAGCTCAGCGACTGCTTTTGGTCGATCGTCGCTCATTGATATAGGTCCAGATGTCTACCTGAGTGATCAGTCGACAAGAAGAAGTGTATTCGGACCGGTAAACCATGCCGACATCGCCCTCTGTTTTCTTTCGTGACTTGTCTCTGAGTCATCACACCATATCTGAAAAATAACCCATTGTTCAACCAATTTCAAAATCATGTGGCACAAGTCGCGCCACAATAACACAACTGCAATGGAGGTTGAAATTCCCATGTGCGGCCGATCGTCCGACGCCACTGATGGTATGAACAAGGGGAAAAAGCATGTGCTTTAGCGATAAGAGCTCTCGTAGTACAGAGGACAGACCCTTAAAACAGAGCTTCATATTTGATCGGGAGCACGGATTAGTCAGGTCCGCCGATGATCGATTATCACTCAAAATTCTCCATACTGTGTGACATGACTAGCGCGTAACATCATAATAGCCGAAACAGCCTCCATTGCTCTCACGGGATCGTAGTCAGGATAAAAGTCGGGTTGAGCAGGGGATTCAGGCTAAGAGGCCGTTGCTTGCATGTGATCGGTTTCGAAGAGCAAAATCGGATATTGGATTAACCGAGCCAGGGACGGGACATTGAACACAAGAACCAATGACATTTGAGGCAATTGACAGAGAGCATCTACAGCGGTAACGCGACTAGAGGAGTCTGACAAGAATAACATATAGGCGCAATACAAGTACAAGTTATACAATAAGAATATACGAGTAAGAGCGTCAGAAAGTGGAAAGGGTGATAGGACCGACACGTGATGACCAGTCAAGGTCGTCCTCTGGGATGATCTGCGGGGGAAAACGGTACTGAAAGTCGCCGTCTTTGACGACGGGATTAAGCCTGCGGATCTTAGCCTCCTGCTCTTCACGCTCTAGCTCAATCTCAAACGGAGCCTTGCCACCAGGCGGACGGTAGCCACAGAGAACAGTTTGCTGTTTAGGCTCCCATCGACCGCCGCCGGTGGCCTTGCAGAGGACGCTTGATCTGCGGAGTGGATACGCATCGAGCTCTCCATAGGATTTTTCAACAAGAGGGAGGCGAGCGGAGATGATGCTAGAGGGGACGGGAGAGGCAGGCGCGGTGCGAGACTTGCGGGAGAGAGCAGGGGTGGTGGGGGTAGTTGAGGAAGAGGAGGAAGAGGCGATGGAGCGGTCGTCGTCGCCAGGAAAGGGAACGGGATGGGAAAGCTTGCGTGGGCGGTGGCGGGGAGTGGCAGGCAGACCGTGGATTTGGTCATAGCAATCGTCGCAGACACGCGCATCTAGGACACGTGACTCTGGCGACTCGTAGTTGGTGATGGGGACATTGCGGGGTGGAAGAAGAAAGTCGAGGCAGGCGGTGTCGAGGAGAGCGGTGGTGCGGGGGGTGCAGGCGCGACAAAAGACGCCTCCGCACTTGCGACAGTGGTGGCGACGCTCAAAAAGCGAAAAGGTAATTCTGCAGAAAAAGTTGTCGCAGTAGGAGGCAGCTGCGTCGGGCTAGACACGTGAGTAAGTCACGGGGACAGGGGAGGAGGAGGAGAGACGGACCTTCCAGAGATGGCGAGGGAGGAGAACAGCGAGATGTTCGTTGGGGCGGACCATCGTTGGCTGGCCACTCTCTTTCTCCGTTGCTTATATCTGTCCGGCCGTCCTCAGATCCAGATCCAGATCACAAGATCCCGTCGGAATAATCCTTCCTGTCACACGTCACACCCCCTTGTTGCCGCGGACACATGCCTCCAGATCTGCTCGAGATGGCCAACATATCTATCAGGGCTGATAAGACCTGCCTCGAGGCACTTCCAAGCACTCCTCCCCAGCCCAGCAAATGCGGAACATCCAACGCTCGTGTTTTCATCTCTGGGGAATTTATTCTAAATACACTCCCGCTCAAAAATAATATACTTCTCGACAACTCCCAAAAGCATCGTCAACCCTGCCTCATCAATCAAACACCCGCCTGCGCATTTCTATCAGCATTCGGCACATCCACCGATAGAGTTCCCCATGATCCTCACCTGTTTCTTTTCGCTTCCCTCTAAGTCCAGCGGAATTCCGTCCGCCCGTCGCTACTTGCGACGGCAATCCCCGCTGATGCTCTGCCTCGTCACGGGATACGACGCAAGCTTCTTTATGACGATCATTCGAGTCACCCTGTCTTGTTTGGCATTTCAGCACAAGATCATACAGCCCGCAAAGAATCTTGTCTTGAACAAGCCCGGACAACATTTTCCCGTCATTCTTCAGATTTTCCGTTGGTCGGCTCTTCACTTCGTCAGCCAGAATGTGCATCATATCACACAAATACCACAGCGTATCCTTGACGATCAGTCGCCCCATTCCGTCGAGGGGACCAGATGTTTTGTCGTCACCGCCAAAAAGAACATATTCCAACTCGCCGACAACTTCCAAGACCAGCAAGCCTTTGAGGTTTGACAATGTAGTAGCTAGTCGGTTCCTAGTCGTGTGCTGTATTCGGCTGGACTTGTCCGTGAATATATCTGAGCAAAGGCCGTTGACGAGCGTTCCGAACATTCTCAATAAATCTCGGCGAAGATCTGAGACATACGGTCGTTTCATCTCACAATCGGTAGCGCAACCGTTGATGTCGCCTCCGGACCTTGAAGGTCGTTTGAGCAAGTTGGACAACAAACTTGATGATATCGATCGAAAGGCCCGTATGACGGGTCCAAAAACATCATCAATCAAACAGTCAAAGATCTTGTCCACAAAAGCGAGTTCAAGGCTGTCGACTCCAAGGAAGAGTGTCGTCAATATATGTTGTAGAGTCTGTCCAAGTGTCGAAATCATGAGATGACTGGCTGTAGTAGGATGGTCCCAAGCAGAGCGTAGCATTCGAGATACGACCCGCAAAGAATGCAACGAGACCTCGAGTAGAGTAGCATCATCCTCATTAAGGCTAGTGGCCTGCTCAAACGCTTGTAAAGCAAGTAACAATGGACTGTTCTGTGGAAACGCATCTGAAACCACAAACTCAGGCCATGTGTCTGCACATCGTCACATTTGCTACGTACGATCCTGTAGCCATTCCAATGAACTCTCCAGATATGAACGTGGACCAACAGACAACGACGACGAAGACACGACGTCCATGCTACCCGTGACTTTTCTGGAGTTGGCTTTCTTGGTGGCCGCGACGGCAGTCGATGAAGCAACACCGGTACCTGGACCATCGTCACGACTCATGCGCAAGGCGAGCAGTTCTTTTTTTCATGAAAAACAATCCGCCACATTAACAACACCACCTACGTCCTAATCAGAAAAAGGACCTGCCCGTTCGCTGAACATCAAAATTTTCCCGAAATCGCGCCAAGTCACGCTCGAGCTTCAAAGCATAAGTCTTCCAGCAATAGTCCGCTACAGGTGGGACTGGACCAGAGGGACGAAATCGCGTATACAGGTCGAGTACATGAGCTTTGTAAGGGGAGGTTGTTCAATTCAGCGATGGATCGGTACAACAACAAAATCGATATAGTTCGCGCACATGAGACTGAAGCGTTCTTTGGTTTCGACCTGAGAATGAATATGGCCTAATACCAAAGCGATACATAAGTACGAGCACACACACAGAGAACGAGAGAAAAAGACAAAGTCATACGACTATGAACCGCAGGCGATCAGCGTCTGATAGTCGAGGGCAGTCCATAGTAGAAGTCAAAAGAGCAGAACGTCACATGGCCTTCTTGACCATGAACGAGTTCTTCATCCATTCAATAGCAGAGTCAGTCTACTACTACTACTACCGCTACTACTACTAGTAAACCTATTCAAACATACGCCGAACGAAAAGATAAAGGGTCAGTATTCACGCACTACCAGATATATACACAACACAATCATCAAGTCTCCCAAATCCTCAATGGCCTGGTCAACAATGGCGACTCAGTGACCTTCTTCGCTTTAAGCCCCTCTCTCCCAGCACTGCGGCGTACAGGCGAATCCTCCACATTAGGATACCGAGTCAGGCCATCAAAAGCACCAAAAGATCCCCCCACATCTTCTAAACTCCCGAAGCTTCGGCCAAATGACCCACGGCTATGGTGCCTCGACGGTGTATGAAACAATCCACCAGCGCGGATCGACCATGGATTCGATTTCGGCGTGGCAAACGCCCCAAACTTGATCCCCCGCGATGGCGTCGAAGTGGGATCAAACGGCGGATCATCATTAGACGTTGAAGGATGGTAGTCAAATAAACCAGGCGAATTGTATAACCTGATGTCATGAGTCGAATTCTGCGGAGTTGATGGAAGCCTTGTGGAATCAGATGAAGACGACATGTCAAAATCCGAGTATCGTCCTCCTCGTGTTGGAGTTTTGGGTATACGTGGAGGGTTCCATAAGGGTGAATTATGAAGAGGCTGGTAGAGCGTCGGGTCTTGAGTCCGCCAAACTCGAGGTGCGTCATCAGTGGGTACGAATGTTGGCTCCTGGTGGACCACAGGAAAAGCATCTCGTTCTGGAGATGGAGACCTCGTCATGCAGCTTTTGCAGAACCAAGCGTCTTCTTCACGCCCCAACTCGGCGATGCTACTGATACCAATACACTGCAAGTGATACCATATCTGGCAACCATCACATTGAACAGACTCTCTTCCATCGTTTTTCCCATTACAAATACAAACGACGTCTTCATCTTCATCCTCCATAGCCATCTCCTGCTGTCTCCGCTGATTACGGTACGCAAGCGCACGAACGTTCCTCTTGGCCAACAGAGCTGCACGAGCATCAGAGGGATCACTGGGAAAGACACTCTTCTTCTTGGCATACGCTCTGCGTAGATCCTCTGGATGAGCGAGCAGTGGAACCATCTTGCCGCGTCCCATCCTCACCGGTATCGGTTTATCAGCATCATGTTCGTAGACATGACCCCATTTCGCCGGAGGAAGAACTTCGTCATCGCTCGCGCCAAAACAATTGGATCTCTCCTCTTCATCATCTTCATCATCGGTATCTCGATCCAAAAATTTCTCGATCCACTGCAACCGTTCTTCCTCGAGGGCCTTGTCCGCTTCGCCGAGCTCTTCCTTACGAACTTTCCAAGGGAACTCATCATCTGGCCAGTTGGGCACATCAAGTGCTTCTCCTTGATCAAATGCTTTGTCTCTCCTAGGTGCTGCGTCAATGCTCCTTTTTTTTCTTTTATTCCTGGCACTACGCTTCCTCGAGGACTTGGAACTTCGGACTTCAGTAATCGCTGTCTTGCCTTCCTCTGGCAATTCTAGCACCATCCGACCCCTACCCTGAATGTCGATAGGAGTAAGCTTCGTCCTGGGTCTATAATTTGAGTGGAATGCCTCGAGCCGTCTACGTTTCTTCCACTCCTTTTCCGTTGGCGCGGCCTCCTCTACGTGGTGGACGAATGCTTCCGCAGCGTTCGATATTCTAGCAGTGTTCGAGTCAATCAATGGCACAGGCTGAGGTTGATGAACCGAGTCATGGGTCCTCTACAGTGAGATAGAGTTGAGACTAAGTAATCATAAGATAGTGAAGTCCTCACATAGCAGCCATAGCCACCCGCCATTAAACTCTCCTCAAAGCTCTCTTCTGAGGTCTCCCGAAACAACTTGAGCCTCCTGCCATTATTCGCATTCTCGGTGGTCCCGGCGGTAGAGCCTCGTTCCCGCTCTCCTTCATCGGTTGAGTTGAGATCTGAAAATTGCCTTTTGGTTCCCTTTGAATGTTCAGGACTTCGGTTCTCGATTTGAGTGAGATGGTCTTGGATGAGAGCTTGTCGGATCCGGTCTAACTCTCCAGCGGTAGACGAAGTGGAGGTTGGGGGCGATGGGGAAGCAGGAAACGTGGAGTTGTTTATGAAATCGCCGTCAATGAGCCGAGAACAGACAGCTGCATTAGTCAAGGGGCTGGAGAAAACATCGTCAACATTCGTAGGGATAGAAGTCGCGGACACCGAGAACGTTCGCTTCCTTTTGGTACCTCTTTCAACTCTTTCAGCCATGGAGAGCTTGGCAATGAAAGGGGAAGAGAGGTGAGGAGAGTTTTCGGACGCAGCAGAGACTGGTGAGGAGATATGAGGGGAGGGTGCCAGTGCAGTGAGGCCGAGGGCAATGGACCTGGGGAGCGAAAGAGTTCATATTAGTTGCAGGAATACAGGGGGAGAGGCGTACGGGTTGTGAAAATTTTTGGGAGTCAGTGCGTCAAGTGTGTCGACAGAGCTGTTTCTATATTAGGAAAGAGGTAGGGTTCAGATGAGACCTGGTGATCCGATGATAAAAATCGTACCGAGTAACAGAGGGCGTGGCAGCAAAACCCATGCGCAGTGGGGAAGACGAAACATAGGGTGGACTAGTGTTTGAGGTTAGAATGTAGATCATATACTGAACGGGGAACCGACCTTAATTCGGGAGTCATGCACTGTCTCAAGCTGTTGTCACTCTTCGTGGGAGTTTCCTCAGTAGACCTAGAGGAGTTTATTAATAAATCCTGACAAAGGGTCTGAGCGTCAAACCTGGTTAGTCTTTGATAAGAAGACGTAGTGGCTGCCCCAGATGGGTGCTGGCTAAAAGAAGGGGATTTAAAATGTATTCAGGAAGGATGTTCGGGGTCTCATACATATCGTGGAGCGGAGATTGCGGGGTCTGAGCTTGGTCTCCAACATAGCGAGCAAGATTGTTAGGACTGGAATGGCTTGGTATTCTCGGGTACAAAAGATGTAGATTGGAACTGACCTCTGAGGAGTCGGGAGATGAGAATAAGGCCACACAGGGGAAGTAGACAAAGGGCCTTGGGGCTGGGCATCCGTCCTGGACACCAGTTCAGATATGGGGAACCAGCAAAGGGAGACCGTGCGTACCGTGGGACGGAGGACAATGAGATCATATCAGAAAGCGCCGGTTGGTAACAAGAAGAGAAAGAGATAGGAGGATATGAGGGCGAAGCCGGCAGATTGGGAGCCTGCAAATTTACCACACCCTCATGTCCATGATGATACTGGGGATTTGGTGCCGACATGTCAACAAATGTTTTTGTTCAAACAGAAGGGGTGATGTGAGAAAAAAAAAGTAGTTTGGTATCGCAGGAGAATATGAACACTGTTGTGTGGCAAGAAAGTGTGGCAAAGAGAGCCTGTTCGCATTTGAGTGTTTACGTAAGCACCTAATGACTGTCCGTGCACTCGAGTTTTACGCCGGTATAGGTGTGCCCGTTGGTAATTAAGAAAAATAAGTGCCACTGATTTTAATTTTTCTGCATAGGCGGTCTGCATGTGGCATTGCAGCGCAGCTCCGTTAGTGGTGTCGTTGTCGGAGCGTTCGACTGGGATCCTTTAGCCTGTCAAGTCTATCGCATCAATCACCCGCCTAAAATCATACAAAAGGTCTCTTTGCTATTACTCGGTTGACTGACTCTGATACCCGCCTGTTGATTTTCTTTCAGGTCGACATCTCTAGGCTCTCAGCAGAGCAACTCGCTGCCTACAACGCGGATCTCTGGCTTCTTTCTCCCGCATGTCAGCCTTATACGGTTCTCAACCCGAATGCAAAGGGCGCTGCCGATTCTCGTGCTCAATCTTTTCTCTACCTTGTGCAGCAGGTGCTACCCAAACTGAAAGAAATCAATGCTCTGCCTTCCAGACTCCTTGTCGAGAATGTCGCCGGCTTTGAGGTGCCCCGCTCCCTCCTTGGTTTGTGTAAGACGCTTATCTGAAGCCTACTTGCTGTTCCCTTTGGCAAGACTTCGATCACACGACAGACGCTTGTATCCGTCATGCGGTCGCTTGGATACAACATTCTCGAATTACTGTTGACTCCACTCCAGTTCGGCGTTCCGAACTCGAGGTTGCGGTATTATTTCTTGGCCAAAAGAAGACCTTTACGGTTCGCACATGTTGCTGCAGAAGATGTTGACCGTGTTTGGAGACATATACCAGGTCAAGGCGGAGAATGGGTCGACGACCGCAAGTCAGACTCTGAAACGACCGTAGATTCGAAACAACATGCACCATCCATTCCCAGTCTCAGCTCTTACCTTGACAGTCCCGACGAGACATCGAATTACTTAATACCCGACAAGGTTCTGTACAAGTGGGGTTGTCGCTTTGATGTAATATATCCATCGTCCCGCCGTTCATGCTGTTTCACCCGAGGTGAAATAGCTATCTTATTTCCGAAATAAAAGCAACAATAATCCTTGTTTCTAGGTTACACACAACTTGTGCAAGGTGCGGGTTCAGTTATACAGATGAACGAAGACTTCGATGTACGTTCTGGCATTTGACCGCTGTGCCTGCTTCTCTCCTCACGATGCTTTGGCTGATAAACTCCGCCGGCTACACAGACTACTACTGTATTTCAAAAGTTTATTGATGCGCGTCCCGATGGACTAGAGGCTGTCAGGACTTTAGATCCTTTGAAATTACGCTATTTTACTCCGAACGAGCTCCTCAGAATTTTCGGATTTAATTCTCGTGTGGATTTGAATGGTCGGTTGTTTGAATGGCCGGACACCAAGGCCGTTACAGTTAGATCGCAGTACAGGTTGATTGGAAATAGCATCAATGTCACAGTCGTACAAGCACTGATAGAGTATTTATTCCGTGAATAGTTCTATGTATAAACCTTGAGAGTTTGGGTGTGAACATGATCAAGTCGTCAGATGATTCCGGGAAGTGATCTAACCGAGTAAATTATCAGCCGATACCTTCATCTTGGATTCACATTCCACGCACGAATCGACTTGGACATGGCCGGTCCACGACGAACATTCTTGATTGGTACTGGATGTACGCAATTCATCAAGGTCAATTGAATAATCAAGGATAACAAGGATGCTGAACTTACTTGTATGTCCTCGCGTGTCCTATAGCCCCGAGGAAAGAGGACTCCAGAAGACGTACGTTACCTGAGCGTCGTAATGAATGAACTTGTTTGACAGGATATATACGTATAGATGGGTTTAGAGGCAGCCACAAAGGCGCTGCTCGATGCCGGTATGTTCAAATAAACTTGTTTGAACCTAATCCGCCGATACTCACCCTGATGAAGGTATTACATACGATTCCATTGAAGCTGCGTTTGTTGGTTATTGCTATGGTGACTCCACGGCTGGTCAGGTATGCCATCCCTCTCTCCTTCAGCGCGATGTGTCTGATACATGATCCAAGCGTTCATTATACAACCTCGGGCTCACACATATCCCGATCGTCAATGTGAACAACAACTGTTCCACCGGCTCTGCTGCTCTGTTCCAAGCCAATTGTACAATCAAATATGGTCAAGCCGAGTGTGCTCTTGCACTCGGATTCGAACGAATGAAGCCTGGCAGTCTCGGCACCAACTTCCCCGATCGTCCCTCTCCCACGGCTCTCATCGGAGCTCGTTCATTTGAACTGGAAGAGGAATACGGTGAAAATCATGGTCCTGGTGCACCGCGAATGTTCGATAATGGAGCGAAGGAGTATTTCACCAAGTACGGTGGTGGTGTCGATCATCTAGCGATGATTGGTGAGTGATTCTATTCTCGTCTGGTTGACATGAATATACTATGGTCTCAGCTTCAAAGAATCATAAACATTCTATGAATAACCCGTATTCTCAATTCCGCGATGGCTGGAGTGTAGAGCAGGTCAAAGCAGCTCCTAAAATTACTGACCAGCTCACCAAGTTCATGTGCAGCCCCACATCCGTTTGTCTTTCTCTTTTCCTTACTACAAAATCAAGTCTTATCGTTTCTTGAAGGATGGTGCTGCTTCATGCATAGTCGCTTCTGAGGATTTTGTCCACAAACATGGACTTGAGAATCAAGCAATTGAGGTTGTCGCTATGCACTTGACGACTGACGGTCCTGCCACTTTTGAAGGCCGTAGCTCCATGGCCGTGGTTGGTTACGAGATGTCCAAAACATGTGCCGACAGGGTTTTTGAGGATGCTGGGTTTGCTCCAGGTGAAGGTAGAGATCAAGTTGGTGTCGTTGAACTGCACGATTGCTTTGCCGCAAACGAAGTATATTCATACTCCAGAACTCATTCCGGGACCCACATTAACAAAAATATCTTTCAACTCTAGTTGATCACGTATCCTGCTCTTGGCCTTTGCAAAGAAGACGAAGCTTGTAAATTTGTCGAACGCGGAGATAACACCGTACGCTCCCTCCCACTGATTCCAAATCTCATCGTGCAAATCTCATCGTGCACCTTGCTTCCTCTAATTTAGTACGGTGGCAAATATGTAGTCAACCCGAGCGGTGGACTTGAAGCCAAAGGCCACCCTTTAGGTGCAACCGGTCTTGGCATGCACTTTTACATTGTGATGCAACTCCGTAATTGGGCTGGACCAATGCAGGCTCCAGGTTTATTCGACATCTCCGATCCACGTGGGAAATATGGTCTTGTCCATAATATAGGTTTGGGTGGTGCCGTTGTTGTTTCTTTACTCCGTCGACCCGAGTTCTATGCGCCTGGTGGACCTGATGGACGAACGCGGTATGTAACATTCATTCATCCCTGACTTTGATGAAACTGCTTGTGTTCATCTGTCACTTGGTTGTTTGCTTCATTCCCGTGTGATGTTTCTCCAAATATACTGATTAATGATTCCCTTCCCAATTCAATTGCGGCACTCCGTTTTTCAGGTTGGGTTATAATCATGCATGCGAGTGCAAATCGGTGACTATGGCCGATGTGGGCAAGGTCAAATCGGAGAAGGCTTCTCAATACATTTTACAACATGCTAAATTGTGAAGGCTTTCTACGAGTCGGATGCGAATTTATCGGGCTTGGTAAACCGGATAGTATTGGTTGATTTATGTGTTCTCTTGATTAGTTATTGAATAGGTTGTTCAGGCGGTAGCCTGCCCTTCCATCTCTGTGATTTTTCTTGATTTCGTAATAGCATGCTGAATATAAACCTCGCTTGAACCTTTATCATGAGGCTCCAGTAGAAGCAGATATTTCAATTACTTTATTATGATTGTGTGAGTTCTTCTCTTCTTTGATTACATCGTGTGATTCTTCTACTTAGTACATGCTAGTCGAGAAGGACGCTGTTTTAATTTCCGTCAGTCCAACTCGAAGGAGAAAAGGCCATGAGCCGTGCCACATCTATGTCATTTGATAAGACTGACGTACACTACGGGTCCTGGGATGGGATAAACCTACTATTCTGGTTGGGGGTTTCAGCAATGCGAACTTGGCAACGCTTCGAGGAGAAAGCTCATGCTAGTGTTGGGAAAGAGTGAACCACTTGGAAGCTGAAAATAAAAAAGTTGAATAGATAAACTGTATGCACTGGGAAAATGAACGAGATAGAAAAGCAGAGCCAGACCCAATGACCTCAGCTTGGACACAACCTTTCGATCCAGGACTACCTGTCCACATTTCGTGACGGGGATGTATTGTATAACCTTCAGATTCGGCGTTATGAATGCACATAGATGCCGTTGTTGGCGCTGAAAATGTCAGGCCAATTTTTCCAATGAATCTGTGCCAGCCTCGGCGACCTTGAACCAAACAACGTTACTTCAAATATCGAAGTCTATCGTAAATGAGATGACTATTCCTTACTATGATCCCACATGGTAATGTCAAAGGGTATGTGAACCATGCAGATTAAAACGGGCTCTTGAGGCTTTTGGGCCAGGGATATGCCCAATTCAGTTCGACCTGTACGCCTGAAGCCACGATCCCATAGATTAACGCTGGAGCCGGTCTGACATAATGAGCACAACCGACAGACCAAGTATTGCAATTCTTGGACATAGCCGTGAAGGGTACCTGAGAGACAAGGAAGCTGCTGCTGCGAGGACGAGTTTGAACTTGCGATATGTGATAAGATCCGCTTATATCACCGACCATAGCCTGATATTGAGCGGACCGCGCGGTGGGTCCAGTGTAGTGTAATGAGCCACAGGGAGGTCAAGTGAACGGTGGATGTCGCCTCAATGATGCAATCTAAAGTCTATTCGCCGTCAACTGATCACGGTGATTGTACGAAGGCATCAGTCCCGAAACGGCTATTTGAATCTCGGAAAATGATTGGATAGGTTACGCGGGAAACCAAAAATAACGTACAGGGGTCAAAGGCACAGAGTACCGGGATGAGAAAACGAGATCAGAGTTCTGCAGACTCGGTGCAGTCCAAGGAGGAGGAAATCAACAAAAGTCGGATGCAAAGTCAAATTTCCCCACAAGAAGCAGGCTTGATTCCCCGCGTCCGAAGTTGGTGGGAAATGCAGATTAGGCAGGGCTGATGTCATGACTGTGCAGGGTTGAGCTCCGTGTGTCGAGAAAGTTGGAGCCCGCGGGTATAGAAATGAGATTGCTAGAAAAAGGGTGTAGAAAGCGGAGAGAAGTTTCTGTGGCAGACTCATAGGTAAAAAAGCAGGGCAGTCAAAAGAGGGTGGGCGGTGAAGCAGCGTGAGCCAAGGTCACATGACCATATGAGCTGAATGACGTCAGTGCACGTGACTAGCGAAATGAACGACAGAACGTGCTGATTTGAACAAGTGGCAGGTATTTGAGGAGAGGATGGCCCGGCCTCACAGCAGAAAACGGCCCATGATTTCCTCCAGAAAGGGCACTTTTGACACTGAAGACAGCTCACGTGTCAAGCACTCTCGCATCGGCGTCTGGGATCTCTACCAAGAAATTGCTCCCCGTCTTATCGGCTGGCCAACCCTCCACCCGCTTTTCGATGTCATTGAAAATATCCCGTATGTCTGGCACATGATCCTCGATGTTACTTCTATCCGCGAGTGCAATGTCTTGCTCCTCGCTTACCTTGTCATAGAACTCGTCGTTTCTCTCATTCCCGCTCTCTCTCTCTGGTCTGTCCTATTCAAATTATTCTTCAATTTCCATCGCTCATGCCTCATACAGGTATTCGGGACAGCTGCTGCATATTGTGTGTTTTAATTTAGACTCTCGGCCAGTTATTGACTCGGTGGCAGGTTCAAACTGCCGTGGAGCATCGAACCGTTGATAAATCACTCCTCTTCCAAGTCGCTTCAGGCCGATTTCTTTGCTCTCTCGCAGCTCGCATACTGCGCTATACCAAACAGCGTCTCGCAGTGCCCCTCAATGCCCGCATCAAACAATACTACTCCGTTCATATGTTTCATGCCATGGCTCGTCTGGACCTCCCAACCTTCGACGACCCCAAGGTCCAGCGGCAACTAGAATCATCCTTCCCACAGAGTTCTAGATCAAGCATTGCCTGGGACACAGTCACAATGATCTCCCATATCATGACAACAGTCGTGCAGCTCGTTTCTCAGCTGTCTGTCCTCATTCGTGTCCTCAATGATCAACAGGACGGCCCTTTGCTAGCCCTGCTCAGCTTTGCTGAAGCATTGTTTCAAAGAAGCGCAATTCGCGAGCCTTTCTTTCATAGAGGAGGTGTGCACTTGTCCTTCAACTCTCATGTACGGTTCATTCACTCACATAGTCTGGGCCGCAACCACCCGAGATGTGGATTACATCCGCAATGAAGGATTGAAAAGAGTCGTCCATGATCCTGAACATCGCAAAGAGATCACCGCTGGCGGAATGTGGCCTTACCTACTACAACGTGCGTAATGATGTGGAGCATTGCATTCGGTGCTTAGTGTCAATTTCAGAATACAAGCTTGGTGTGGAGCGCCTCAAAGATAGAGCAGGCGACTTTTGGGTAGCGGCTGCTACAACAAGGATCAATGATAGGCTAGGTATACTGAGTCTTCTGCAAGACCCCTTCAAGGAGCTCCCACAGGTGTGTGACTGGAAGCTGCATTCCATCGTCATACTCAATTTTCTGGTAGATTGTCTTTACGCTTCGGGCAATCCAGTATCCCGCATCTATCCCAATTTCTTTGGCCTCCTTGAATTTGATTACTCAGACTACCCAGTCATTTACCTTCACATTGTGGAGCCTCTTCTCGGAGACCGACTCCTTTGCCGATAAACTGTTGAGTGTTCGGCGTTTATACGAGGTTACCGAGATTCACAATCGAGTTTCCGACGGGACTCAACATTTCCCTGAGGATACTGCAAGCCTTAGATCAGGCATCAGCATCGAATTTAGGTATGGTGTCGCTGGTTGTCCACTTACCGATATGAGTTTGTTGACCTCTACACCAGAAATGTTAGTTTTAGGTATCCAGATTGTAAAGACTGGGCTCTCAGGAATGTCTCTTTCAAGATAGATAAAGGACAACTCTGTGTAAATGCAAGTGCCCTTCGCATCGCCGTTTTCTAATATCTTGTTTCTAGGTTATGGTCGGGGCTAATGGCAGCGGTAAAAGCACAATCCTCAAATTAATTGCACGTCTCTATGACCCCACGGAAGGAGAAATATTGGTCGATGGTCGTGAGGTTTGCCAGCTCAGACTAGCAGACCTCAGGCGAGTGACGTCTGTACTCTTCCAGGATTATACCCACTTTCCACTTTCAGTAAGTCTCACGCAAGGATCCCCATTTCCAAGTCGTTGACCAGGTCACAGATTGCTGACAACATAGGCCTGGGGGCTCCTGTTGCGCCACATGCAACTAATATGGAATATATCCGAGAGGCAGCCCAACTCGGAGGTGCCAGCACCTTCGTTGAGAATTTTCCTGACCAATATGGAACATACTTGGAAAGACCTGTCAAGGATTACTATTCTGGGTTACCGGAAGGCACGACCAGGTACGTGGTGCGATCATTGCTCTTTTTGTCGTATCAATCATGCGATCTTAGTATGTTTGGTCGAGTCGTGGACTATGGCGCTGTCAAGTGTGCGATGGAAAGTAGATCAGGGAGTCCAAGTAGAGGCATATCGGGCGGGCAAGCACAGCGGGTGGCACTGTAGGATTTTTCTTCTGAAGCTGATGGAATTTAGTCTTACTTTGCACAGGTCGAGGACATTCATGAAGTCAGTAGTAGGTGATCATGAAAATGGTGACTCTGGTATCGGTCTACTTCTTTTCGATGAGCCTTCTGCAAGTCTCGACCCCACTGCTGAGCACGGTAAGATAGTGTGACTCGGTGACTTGATGATTGATTGATCAACGGATAGATTTATTTGAGCGTTTGCGGACATTGAGAGGAAATAAGACCATGGTGTTTTCGTCTCACCGTTTTGGGAATCTGACTCGTCACGCTGATATCATTCTGTGAGTGGTTTGTGTGCAGCTTCCTATTGTATATGAAAACGTTTGATAACTTTTTTTTTTTTAGTTTTATGAAAAATTCTGTCGTTGTTGAAGAAGGTACACATCAGGCATTAATTGAAAAGGATGGAGAGTATGCGAAACTTTGGATGATGCAGGCCAAGGCTTTCCTCTGAGTCTGAGAGTCGATTTGCACTATTTCCGGATGGACCATCTCCTTATGGTTATTAACGGCACTACGGCACTACGGTGTCCACGATACTGATGCTCACTCTTAATTATTTATTCCCTCACGACTTTTATGACGAAGCATACACTCGCACTTGTTTTTAGATTTTTTTTTCTAGATTTTTCTTTGAGTGTAACGTAAACCTAACGAGCTTTTGAGGTTTGTGTAGACCTGCCGACTACCTGTTTTGTCCAATTTGCTGTATTACCTAGTTGTCATTTGACCCGTTTTTATGGAATCGTGAAGCCAGTAGCTCAGGTGTTGGTGGGGCTGTGATGATGAGAACCTCTTTTTGTGGGCCAACCAAGCTTGAGTCTTGACGGACGTTTTTACTTTCAGGGACGTCAGACTTACATATCTCAATTGGATAAGGAAAGATTTGTTCTTATATTTTGCCTACATAACGTCGCCAGTTGTTATGCCAATTAGCTCAATATCATTCCACCCACTATCTCCGGGGTGAATGATGACCCCATATATCCTTTTTGACTAGTTTTTGCCGTTCAGTCGAGTTAAGAGATGATATGTCCGGATAGAAGATTCCTACTCACTTGTGGGAACGGAATCTACCAGCCATGAATGGTGAGTTGACTCATGGTCAGGGGTCGTCCGCTCACAGAACGCCTTTGCTTATGACCGGATCTAGTCGTCGAACTTGTGAAGAGGTCATTGATTAAGAAGTAAAATTGGTATCTAAAACATCGAGCCTTTTTTTCGGCTAGGGTCTTTCGAGGATACTCATTCACCGCGTCGAGCACCTTGCAGTAACTTGGCTCTCTGGGTTAAGGCAGGTTGTGTTCGATGACTTCTTCAGAGCTTTGTAGAGCAGTATCGGTTTCTGGGCGGATTTCGTGATAGGGATGAGGAAGTTTAAAGAAATAAATAAATGGGCTTGTGGTTGAGTTGCTGCTTTGTGTTGTTTCCAACCTCCTCCATTGGCGTTTGCGACCAGTTGCAACACAAAGTGTCATCGCTCGGAATTCTAGATTGACACTCTTGCCCTCGGATTTCACCTTCCAACTGGTCTATTCAATATATTCCTGGATTATCCCCCCTCACCACGAGTGTTTCCTCAGCTATGGATGCTACGAGTCCGCAGTACCTCTGTTGATATTTTGGAGCAGATAGGGCATTGTCTCTAGAATAGGTGATTTTCCAATCTTTATCACGGTTTCTATCCTATGGAACTGAAATCACCATGCCGTCTTTTCCTTACAATCAGAGGCCGACAATTTTGCCAAGTCCCTTGGTACATCTTTCTTACCTGTCATTCTAACCCTTGTTCTTCATGTTTACCCAGACAGCATATGGATTCTCGAGTGCCTCATTCGCCTTGTCTCTCGTTCTTTGTGTTGACATCGTACACTCGAACCAGATGGTTTCATTGACAGTTTCATTGACTTGCTGCACGCCAAACCTACTACTCATGACCATGACTGATGCCCTATTGAGGCAAATGTTGCCTATGACTGTTCACGAGGACCCTCTCGTGCCTTGCTTTTTAGGAAGATTTTGCTAAGATGTTCGTCATGATCTGCTATACGTGGATGGACAGAGGTGGAAGGGGAGAGTCACCAAGGTCAAAGTAAATACGATTGGATGTTACTTTTGGTTTGGATTGATCTCTGTTCTGATATGTCATCAAACGCGACCCTGAGAATACTCCGCCAACACCTTTTTAGAACAGTTTTTACCCCTTTATCGTCGTGACCTCAGTAGGCCCTGGAGAAGAGCATCCTTGTATTCAATCTTGTGTGATCCTTTTCGTTTTCGAGCAAACTTGTCTGCTCTCTCATCTAAATTTTATCCATTTCCTCGGAGGAATATCCGAGACATACTAGCAGATGCTTCGTCCTATCTCTAGTCTTTCTTCTGCCTCCAGACCTTCGAGACATATCTTCAGACACATAAGCAATTCCTCAATTGATACACAGACTCTCAAGCAGAAACCTGTAGTGCCAGCTTTTCCCTCGCCGCAGAGGCCTTGCCTATCACGACAAAAGTTTGATAGGGATAATGTCCCGAGAGACCAGGAAGTAACACTGATTTCGCAACAGACGCGTAAGTGCAGTCAATATGGTAGAATGAATTACTTTGTTCATGTCGTTACCTCCTCATAGCTGTACGAAATGAAGTCGGTGTACAGCTCCTCTCGCGTCAATTACACTCTCAGCTCTTTCACAACACAATTTTTGACCGTCCGCCTGACGCCTTTGTTCAGATTGCAAAAGAACACTTGGAAAAGCATAGCCTTGATCCCGCACAAGGCTCTCAGCTCCCAGATACAGGCTTCTGCCTTCCTCCTCTTCAAGGTGCCAACCTTGATGAACACTTCTACCGCTTGGGTTCACATGCCGCCGAGCC
>Ga0153950_1000352_pt1 | contig 20583 bp, 18 predicted proteins | sample TSNJ034MetaG_FD_104737 | JGI IMG/M metagenome (GOLD analysis project Ga0153950, IMG submission 104737) | Attine ant fungus gardens microbial communities from New Jersey, USA - TSNJ034 MetaG | ecosystem: Host-associated > Fungi > Mycelium > Unclassified | place: USA: New Jersey, Wharton State...
TCGTGAATCAAGTAGATGGTGTTGAGCTGAACGAGACTGAACATATATATATGTACCACCCCACAGTCACGGATTGGTCGAGTCAGAAATGTTCCTGGTCTAAGTGAGACAGCTTCATTACAATAATCCCAGGCATGATTTTGACCATCTGTATCCATAGCCGTGGTGACGGACTAGAACAAGTTCCATTATTATTCCTCGTACTGATACTAACGGTGGGCGATCCATTTGAATCACCAGTGGGTTTGCAGCCTTAACATATAAGCATCGTTTGGTAACATATCAGTTCCAACCTGCACCTACAAGTTGGCCGAATCAGTGAACATGATCGACGGATCAGGGTTGATGATACATGCAAGTAAATGCAGCGAGGTATCAGTTCTTGCACAAAATCACACAACGGCACTTTCGCTACGTAGAAAGGAAAGCAGAGCACTACTGATTCCATCGCTTCTATTACCGACAGGCTCATACAAGATATTTTTCACATAGATATATCTTTTTTTACCAGTAAGAGGAACGAAAAATAGCATGGTCAACGAAGTCGTCGTGGGGTGGAGCAAGACGGCAGCTAAAGTGAGAGTACAGAATAACTTGCCCGTACAAAAAATAATTGAGAAAATAGATGGGAGACTTTTAGGACGAGCAAAAACAATTTACAGCTGTGGAATTTGTTTCCAGAGCTGCTGAATTATTTTCATTTTTTTAATTTTTAGCTTTTTTTAATTCTTCACACATTTCTGTGTAGAATTATTTAGTGGTCAAGATGAGGTTCGAACGTCCAACCTGTTGCATCTGTCGTGGGACTTTCTGCATTCAGGTTTCATACTCTAACAGCTCAACCATCTCGCCGACTGAAAGTTTATCGACTTCTTATAACACAACACCTTCAACAAATCAAAGTTGTCATGCAGTGGAAATTTTTATTTTGATACGAATATCCCTACACATAGCTTCTGTGAGACATTTTCACAAGATGTTGCAGTAGCGATATGTTGGGCGGGAGGATTCCAGACTTTATCAATAAAAGCCCCTGCTGGGCAAGTTACCTCAGTGGGTGCCGAGCTCCTTGCAATCCGCCAAAGGCAAAGGCAAAGTCACAGCAACAGGCATCACAGACTGCTTCCCAGCAGCTAAGAGAGCAGTGGATACGGCCATACACTCAGGCCAAGGATACCATCACAATCTCAAGACTTATCAGAGCCGACTGTCTAGGAATGGGTCACAGACTTCCCCAAAGGCGACACCAGGGGCCGAGATTATCTTACCACAAAGAAGGACAAGCGGGACCAGGTTCGCCCAACATATGCGAGAGGAGGGACGTGGTGTCCCACTTTGGTCATTCCACCACCCTATGTGTGAGAGCCACCAAAGCCATATTGAACCATGCCCCTATCGGCGAATGCAAGGTAAGATTCCACCCCCAGGAACCAATCACACGCCCGTGTGGAGAGTCAGACCTTTCGAAACGTGTGAGCACAAGGCCTTACCCATGCTTAGGTGACTTCATCGAGTTTCTCACCTCCAACCCCACAGCGTTCGCTTTCACACCACCCAGAGAGCTTCCAGAGTCCGCCGACGACCTCCCCTACTCGGAGTATCAACACGAGCACAGGATCTCACCTATGTGCCTCGGAATCTGCTCTTGCTACCCCTTCAACTTTCTTCTACCATTTATCGTTCCTTTCTGCCTCATTTTTCTTCGTTTGTTGGACCAGTTTCGTACATTTATTAGAGGTCTAGGCCTCTGTAGGCTGCCGCGGACTATGTACGTACACCGCGTAATCAATTGTTGAAATAAAACAGACACATCGATATCTGCTTCTACGTCAATGATTTTGGGGTCATGAAGCCGTTTCGTATGAAGACATAGCTAAATGGATGAAACAGGTACTAGAATTGAAGCGCATCATAACGCATCAATGTAAGATGATTGGACTCGAGTGCCGAGGGCTCACTAATGTCAAGGAAGAGATATTACATCAATGATCTGTTAGATAAGTTGTACAAAAACGTTTATGGTGCGGCTACTTCCTTAGTGCTCACTGGGGGACTAGTATGATAGTCACGTATGTGTTTCTCGTCCTGTGTTGATCACGCTCGTCACGGTTGGTTAGGACCCTTCTCAGTGTTTTTGACTCTCAGCTGCCGTCCATGATCAGATTTCCCATCAAGAACAAGTTTTGTGCCTCATTTGCTGTTGCCTATCGGCTTTGACAAATTCATAGCCAAGATAGCTGCTAAGGATCATCACAAGGTACAGTGTCCTGAATACAAAGGTGGCTCATGACACAACCTTTCCACGAGACATTCTAAATCATGTAGATATCTAGTGTCCCTGCGTAGTTCAGATTATAAAACCACTATTATTTTGTGTTGCTCAGTGCCCTTCAATGCTATTGTTGCTACGACAGCAGGTGTCTTATTAACTCACTTGGGCCGACAATTTCTATACCCTCTGCTATCTAAACAGAATGCAGTTGCTGTCTATTGATTATTTGACGGAATATCTCCAATGACGTCTCTGGCTGGAAAGCAGGCTATTGAAAATTAATCAGAGATCTTCTGAATGTACATCCAAAAAATCAGGGAAAACACCTACTACTTCGTGACCCGCTTCATAAATTCTCGCAAAGGTGAAATTATCAACATTCTGGATAGCAGCTACCGCCTTCCCATTTATCGTCATATTGGTCAATGGAGTATTATTAATCCTCTCTTTCCCGTACCAGTCCATAGCTAGCACTGATGCGTGCCCTCCGAGCCAGTTACAGCTAGTGATTTCGAGATTTTCTATTTAGACATGGTCCCAGTGCAACTTGAATTGTCTTACTTGATGTCTGCATCACCAGCCTAGCAGAGAGAATGGATGTAAGAAAGTGAAAAGAAGCATCTCAGGAAGGCTGCTGACCCAGATGAGAATTCTCATTTTCGAATCTGCCAGATCAGCGAGAAGAGGAAGTAGAGTTCGAGCATCCTATCGGATCAGAGTTATGGAAACCTTCAGTCCACTGACAGAACCACTCACATCTCCAGTAGTAACAAATTTTTCAAAAGGCGGATCCGCACATTCACTATATCGCACTTCGGCTCCTATCATTCTCTGGATCAGGGGATTTCTGAGATAGTCGACGTAAAATTCGGGCGGGAATAAAGCAGATGAATTCTGTCGTAAGTCCTCGTCATCGCGGTCGCCAACTGCTGGGACAAAGACGTTTTCGACCTAGAAAGGGGAACAAATACAAGAATCAGAAGAACATCAGCAGACAATTCAACATAAATTACACAGAAATCGTCAGCACGACGACAAATACTGTTTGAGGCAGCAGAATCGCCCGCATTAGCGCATGCTATCTCCTGTTCCTGGCATCCTCCTGGACCAAAGAATGCCTCGTTCAGTCGCTGAATTACCTGGTCGCTTTGCAGTTGACCATAACCAGGAGCGTTGGTGGCGAAGTCAACATAGGCTTGGTTTTGGATAAGGGGATCAAACCAGCCGCTAGTGTATTTCAGTCAACTTTGAGCGTGCGAAAGAGGTAGAATACTTGTTAATCATCAAAGCGCTAACTACCACTTCCTCTCCTTTGAGTTGTCCTTCCTTGATCAGCTGGTTTTGCTGATTGAAATACGTTACAAGCGCGGGCCCGTAATGTCCCCCATAGCTCTCGGTGGCAAGGATTAATCTATCGAAAAATCAGAAGAAGAGTGTAACAAGAAGGAACCGTACATACTCTCTGCTTTGGAATTTGGAGAATTCTCCACTTTCAAAGAGGACTTGAAAAGCCTGCCATACAAATGGTGAAGCCGATAAAGTGCTGTTGACTGTATCTGTGCCGAACGAGAAACCAGTACCGATTGGTTGATCGATATAGATCACTTGAGCGCCCAATCAGATTTGTCCACGAACAACATGAACAAGACATACTATTGCTCAGAGAGTTCCAACTGATCACCTTCTCTTGACAAAAGTCTTTTTAGCAAAGAATTCAGTATTACCCACCTGAATGGATTAATCGATGTGGTTTCGGTATCTGATTGAACCGTGCAAGGCCCGTTCTCTGAACGATAGCTTAACGTCTGTATGCTCCAAAATATGTAGAGAAATACCTTGGAATAAACCGATCATAGACGAACAACCGGGACCACCATTCAGCCTCGCGGATATTCAACACCTTTCTCTGGCTCAATAGGATAGAGGAGCTCACCATAGAGTGAATGGTGCATTTTCAGGCGAATTCCTGGATTCAAAGAACCAAAACCACTGGATAGGCACACCATGAGAAGCTAAATCATGTCTATCTTTGCTGAAAAATCACCATTGACATATTCTGTCCCACTGTGATATATCCCGACATCTGGTGTACCCCCGGTGTTGTCTCGCAGACTCCTGAATCTGAGACGAATCTCAATCCAACATCAGCCATGTTCTGAGACTGGAAAGTCTTCGGGGTGGGGAATGCATCTGTGGAATCGGACAAGGCAACACAGAATGCTTCCTTGAACGAAATAACGAGCAAAATGAAGAGCATTTGTACGATATGAAGTGCCATGTTCACTGCCATTGCGATGAGAATGGTGCGAGCTGGCTTGTGGTGGACGTTCTTGGAGTGAGAAATCACAGGCTTGCTTTCTTTATCCTGTTAGCGTAGAATTCACACACCGACAGAGCCATATGATAACTAGGGGTTGTTGGATTCTGGATCTCATGCGAGCCTGCGCGATGCACATGATGAGATCAATTATCTTGTTTCATGTCTTGATATTGGTAGCTACGTTGCATGATGAAGATACAGGTATATAAGTAGTGTAATTTGTTTGTATTCACTATCTTTTTGTACCCCTTCGATTGTATTTCAACAAGTGTGGAAATCCATTATGCACGCCATCTCCATTTTCCCAGCTAGAACGTAGTCAAACAAGACAGGGATGTTTTTCCAACAAAAAAACTTATCATGTTTGCATAGCAGCTCAATCCACTATGTCTGCAAAACCTTTCTCCATGCTGCTGCAGATGCTGCAGATGTAAGTCACTACTGCCCAGAAGGGGCTCCGTGTATCTGTATCTCAGTAGCCACCAAGCAAGGTGGACGACTTAGAAACCTGTAGTACAATCTGAAATGTAGTCTGCAAGTAAGAGCAATGTAGCGCCACGTTAATAACTTACCTCAGTAGTCACCAAACTAAAAATATTTTGATGGTATGCAGAACGTATATCACACCTTTCAGAACTCCGGTACTGATACAACGGTTCATGCCTCCGAGTATGACAACCTTGCCTGTTTTGTGTATCATCACAAGACAATCGAAGTATGCTAATGCTCATCTCTGGTAGCGAGGTGCAAGGAATGATTTTGTCTCCAGACTGAATGAATGATGGACTTATTGCCAGCAGTATTACACATCATGAAACGAAAGCAATGTATGAGAATCGCGGAGCATTCAGTCCCTTAATTATTAATTTCAGTGCCTTCTACACTGCTCTCAATCATGGCCTTGAAGTTTTGTTCCAGATTGATATTATTAGTCTGTCCTTGGGCCACGTGAAAGTTGAGGAACATGCGGCGCTATACACTCCATAGTGAACATAGTGAAAGATCAGGACATAAAGTTGAGGAAGCAGAATCAGAGGGTCAAAGCTACTCCCATAAGAAGTTTGTCGTGGGATCTGGCATGACAAATCATATTTACACGCTTTGGTTTTGATTGTACGCACATCATATGACTATCGGGTCATCGTATCCATATTAAAGTCACATGGATAAAAAGAAATGAATTCGTGTATAGCTGATGGTCTCACTCTCTTATCACTTCCAACATCATGGCAACAATGAACTGGAGAGAGCGTGCTGCTGCGAAGAAACAACAACAACAAGTATCCTTGCCGAAGGAATGGATCCTTACGAATCTTCCTGACAATAGCCAAATCGACGTCACCGAATTTCCTAGGACGTGCGGGCTACTTAATGTTCGAGAGATAGAAATTACTGAGTCTCATGTTGATGTTATCTTGTCTAATTTGGCGAAAGGAATTTGGACAGCAGTTGACGTCACGACCGCATTCTCGAAGCGAGCGATCGTAGCGCACCAACTAGTGTGTTTCTTGTGACCTTCAAGTAAATCAGGACTGATGACGGGATTTATTCGAGGTGAACTGTCTGACAGAAATTTTCATCGACAAGGCTCTCGCTCGAGCTGCTGAACTCGATGAACATTTGAGGCGCACCGGTTCAGTAGTTGGACCCCTCCACGGTGAATAAATAAGCATCTTGGTCCATCATTGTGTTCATGTAACTGTATATCAGGTCTTCCTGTTTCATTGAAAGATCAGATTTGCATCAAGGACGTCGAAACTACCATGGGTATATCGCTCTATAATGTGTTAATTCTCGTTCCCAATATCGCTTTTAACAGGCTGGGTTGCATGGATAGGGAAGCCGGTGACAAAGAATGCTGCAATTACTGATATCCTCGAGTCTTTGGGTGCTATCCTCTATGTCAAGACTAATATTCCTCAGACTCTCATGGTTTGTAGCGAAGCTCGGCCCCCGCTTTGCTTGCTAAGCACCCTGTAGTGGCCCGAGACCTACAACTTCATTTTTGGAAGGACGGTAAACCCATTCAACCGCTTACTTACTTCTGGTGGTTCTTCTGGTGGTGAAGGTGCTCTGATTGGTATGTTTTATGTCATTTTCATTAGCATTCCCATACAATTAATCGTATTTTGAAAGCTTTGCGGGGTAGCCCTCTTGGTACGTGAGGTTGTTGTTATGAATCTTTCAGCCTTGAATAAGTACCGTAGGAATCGGATCCGATATTGGCGGGTGTGTGATTTCTTGCACGTCTTGCACATAGATCTCAAGTTTGCAGTTCCGTTCGCATTCCATCTGCCTTCAATGGACTTTACGGATTACGCCCATCCTTCAACCGGATTCCTTATGCTGGTTGTGCTAATTCTCTGAATGGTCAAAATTCCATCTATTCGGTACTCGGCCCCATGACAACCTCCATGGGTGGCGTGAAGGCTTTTTTGAAGGGTGTCCTCTCCAAGAAGCCCTGGAATTATGATCCTCTCGTTATCCGCAAGCAATGGAATGAGGATGAATATCATCTTTCTGACTATAACGGTGGAAAAAGATTGTGTTTTGCAGTGTTGTGGGATGATGGTGTTACTATGCCACATCCGCCGATATTGAGAGGATTAGAGGCGACCAAACAGGCTTTGATCCGAGCTGGGCATAAAGGTACTTGCTCTCTTCGAACTTTGATCGTGATGTTGAAAGGGCATATCAGTGATCGACTGGAAACCAATTTGCCATCCCGAGATATATGCACTTGTTGTATGTGTCCGTACGGAAGTAATGACTGTGGTGGTTGACACCTGCATTACAGGCACAAATTTGGGGTGCTGTCGGGGATGCCGACTATGAGGCTGTGGCTAAGCTGTCCGGGGAACCCATCATCGGCACGATGTCAATGGGCGTTGAGAATCTTGATACGCCACCTGAACGCGCTATGCATCGCCCACCCGCGCTCAACTTGACTGCATTCGAATATTGGAGACTCAATATCAGACAGCGGGAGCTGAGGCAGGAATATCTGGAACATTGGCTCAAAACGGCTACCGTTACAGGGACAGAGAGACCGGTAGATGCCATTATTTGTCCCGTAGCGCCCTACGTAGCACCACCCCATGGCAATAACAAGTGAGTCACATAAATTGGCCCGCTTAAGGTGTTTTGACCTTTGCGAAAAATCTAGGAGTGCTGTATATACAACCGTTTGGAATGTCCTGGACTATCCTGCTTGTGTTATTCCAGTGGGATCCAGTGTCGATCCTCTTCTTGATGCTAAAAAATCTCGCACGTCGTTTTATGGCGACAAAGATCGCAAGAACTGGGAATATTGTAAGTGCACACTGTCTTGAATCTTTGATTTCTAAGATTCGTGTTTTAGACGACCCAGAGACCTTCAAGAATGCACCGATTTCAATTCAGGTTGTGGCCCGTACTCTCGAAGAGGAGGCACTTGTTGGAATCTCGGAGATCGTCGACCGAGCCCTCCAAGTAGATCAACCCAAGTTGTAAAGTATTCGAAATTGCGAAACTATGACTGCAAACATGATTCCTGCTGAGTTGAAGTAGTTTCCATTCAAGAGCTACAACCACACGCAGTTTGGATGGAAGTAGGTAAAACTGAAAAACTGAAAAACCTACCTCCAGGGGTACAAGTTAATAAGTTGATCAAATATTACTAACAAATCTATGTACCTCATCTGGAAAATGGAGGATCCCTCAGAATCAAAATAGGCACCAAGAATGATCAGACAAGATTAAAGCTCAAAGGAGGAAAGAAATTAGAATATATGTTTTCAAAATCATTCAAGCAATACATGCTGTTTTTCCATCCCTTTCTGACTGCCCCTCATCACTATCCACTTGCAATTAATATTCTACAAGTGTATCTAATTCTCAAGACTCAATGTCCATGATACAAGTTGCGCATTTCCTCAATCAGACTTAACCTAAACTTCCTATATCTCGGAATTTTCTGATATACTTTCATAATCAGCTCAAAGAACCATGACCCCACATCAACAATGCTCCATTGCCTTCGGACAAGGATTCAACAAACCTTAAAATCAAGAGACACAGCTAACAACCGCATTTCATTTTTTTTAAAAAAGAACTCTCCCACGGACGCTTTATATCCCCTAGATATTTTTTCAACCAGCCAGACGGAGCCCCTTTCCTTCCTGTTCTTTAACAAAAAATCTACTACGATACAAGACAAAAGACAATAGTCTCAAGTACCAACGGACAACTCAATTACGACGGAGGGTGTGCAGCACAGGCATAGAAAACGAGAGGAAGGAGTGAAATAAATAATATTATCATTGTCGTCCTGGTCATTCCAGTTCGTGGCAAATTCACCACCACAGCTGGCATTGTCCACCATCATCTCATATCTCCAGATGTAGTTCATAGTAGATCACCAAGAGCAGCGAGTTCAGGACCACCACTCTCTCTCATACCAATCTCCCAGTCTACACAAGTCCATCAGCAGATGAACAAGAAAGAGAAAAAGATAAACTGCCTACAGCTGTAGATGATAGTCACAGCCATCAAAATACCAGTACCACTTCCGATAGCACCCATGAGATCAGCAACGACAGACAAAAGACCAAGAATGGCACCACCGAACGCGGCGGCAGTAGGAATGACGCGCTTCAGTTCTTTGTACATCGAACCTTCACGATGTCCGGCCATAACCTTGAAAAAAGGAATGTTTGAATGCGAGATAGAATCAGTCAAGAAGGATGATAACATACCATCTGTTGATCCTTGAGTTGCTTGGCGACGTCACGAGGGCCAGAGCCAGAAATTTCAATCCAAGCCTTGGAGAAGAGAGCACAGGCAGAAAGCATGAAAAGGACGTAGACAATGGTATGGATGGGATCAAGGAAAGCTTCTTTCATGGTGTGGGGGGGTGACATGTAGTAAGCGATTCCGGAAACGGCACGGAGTTGAGGAGAGTCTTCCATAGGCTGCAAAAAGATCTCATTAGCAAAAGGGAATAGAATAGTGATACATACTATTGCGCACCTCCCAGATACCCAACAAACGAACAAGGAAGTTATCCGGGAAACGAGTGGCAAGCATTTGGGAAATGACGTAAACATTGGAAATAAGCGCACTCTGGAACATGATAGGCATGTTCGAAGTATAGAACAACTTTACAGGGTACGACCCTCGCTGTCCCCTGAACCTGTTGCTCTTGACTGGAATCTCGATTCTAAACCCTTGCAAGTATATAACTACCACGAAAATCACGATTGTTGCAATCAGATTCATCACATTGGGCAGCCTCTCACGCCAGAAAGCTTCCCTCAACGCACGTCCTTTGTCATTCCAAGTGAACAATAAATGGAACAATGCAACGATAGCGCCCTCAAATTCGGGGCCACGACCGATGTTGACGGTGGTCGGTGAAAAAGCTTTCCAGACGATACTTTCACAGATGTTGGTGGCTATGAAGAGGGAAATTCCTGAGCCGAGACCATAGCCTTTTTGTAGAAGTTCGTCCAAGAGGATAACAATGAGTGCTGCGGCAACAAGCTGGATGATTAAGAGGAGGCAGACACCGGCGCCGAGATCCTTGGGTTGACCATAGAGACCTGTGAGGACGTAGACGGTTGCTTGACCAAGAGAAATGAGAAGTGCAAACACTGATTAGGGAAAACACGTCTAGTTATATTGACATCTGACAAGAAATAAAAGAAGGGCATACGTTTTTGAGCCCCAGAGAACAAGATACGATCTTCTTTCAAGCTGAAGTCAACTTCAATGAGGTTGGAACCGGCAAGGAGTTGCATAATCGTGCCCGAGGTGACGATAGGTGAGATACCAAGTTCCATAAGTGTACCACGGTTGGATGCAAGAATGACGCGCATCCAGTAAAGCGGGTCAGACGAGTCAGAGGACATGATGCCATATAATGGCACCTGTGAGCACACCAAGAATATAAGTAAAGTCACAGCTGTCCATAGTATTTTTTGATTGAAGGGAACCTAGAAAATACCGTGAACACGAGTCAAGGTTGGAGAATTCGCGTGGGCATACTTTGCGATCAGGTGAAGACACCTCGGGAAGGATTGGAAGAAAAGGGCGTACAAGATTGAGAAATCTGACTGGAAAAAAGTGAGCTAGAATACACTAGTAGGGAAGAAACTTACAACCGCCCATTGTTGCGGAGGGAAGAAAAGAGGATAAGAGAAATAATATGTCAATTTGCCCCGACGTGGCACTAGCTTATATAATACGACACGTCTACTTCGGTGTCTTCCATTTGTTCATCAAACTTGGCCATGGATTTATTTGACAATATAAAGAGCAATTCTCGTCAGAGTTTTGTACCTAATAACTCAACACATGTCGCCAATCTGACCTACCACATAACACATTTTATCAGGCCACGAAACGGGATTCGGTCCGAATGTGCAAGAAATGGTATCGGCTGGCATATATGTTTCTAACATAAACATCCGTTCAACAGTTGGTGATTATATCGCACAGTCCTAGGGTCGTTTCTCCTACGGAAATTAGATACTCTTCAAGTCGAAAAATGCTTGGATCAAACTTGGCTGGTTCCTTCAGTTTCTCGTTCGTGGTGCCAGAATCTTGAATCACATAGTGAAGGCAACGACTCAGACTTGATTGACGCACAAATCTTGGTTTACTTCTTTCGTTCTCATAGAGCCGTCCATAACAAAGCCGCCAAAAACCTATTGGTACCACTCATTCCCTTCTGTCATACAGCACATGCAATATAAACAAACCCTCTACTCATAACCTCCTTCACTTCCCTACATCAGCCTGTACGAGTGCTGGGCACTCACGTTTGCCCTGTCAGATGATAAGCAATGTAGTCAATAAGATTAGATATGGTCACCGTTCGTTTGAGCCATTTAGTGACTTAGTCCCTCGACCGCGAAATACCGGCGTGTCAAGAGGAATTGCTGCAATAAGAAATCAGACCTCTTCGAAATTAGTCCCGTATCTGATAAATAAAGATTAGATAGCAACTTATCATTAACGCCCACGACATTACTCTGCCCAATACACTACAGACTATCCTATTCACCGACATATGCATGATCCTGCTTCTCGTAAGATAATTATTGCTTGTCGCTTCAGTAAGTCGTCCAATTTTCTATTCTCAGATCTTACCAATCGTACACAGTACAACATGACCAATGGTTCACAACACATGTCGATCCTCAATGGACGACCCGACAACTCAAAATATGGCTCGTCCATCGGCTATTTAACATAAACATCCCTGCAAAGACGCTCATAACTCCTTCGCAGAGACAACCTCAACGACCACCGTCACCCATCACTTTCGCACCAGACCCTCGTGATCGACCTTCAAGTCCTATCATTTTTGCTGCTCCTCAGAGCGGATTATATGGTCCCGGAAGAGCAGCAGCCAGCGGTGTTGGTAGAGATCGTGCTACTATATCGCACGGCATCCTAAGTGATACCGATGACGACCTCTTGAGTGGTAGTGAAAGTGGTTTTTCTTCAGCAGGTAAGATGGATGGGAGTGGTCGTCGAAATGAGATTCGCATCGAGACAGGACTGTTCAATCCAGGCAACATCACCCCTGGAGGTCGGATAGGTCCCTTACAAACTAGAGTCAACGGCACTGATTCTGGGATACCTATGATACCTGTCACCTCACCCACCACATCCGCAGTCTACACAGCGCCTGACGCAGATCGTTTTCCAGGTGGTATCAATCCATACCACTGGACTCTCACTCGCTATTCAACTGGGCAAATCTTTGGCGACAATGAACAACTCTCCTGGTACGATCTTGTTGAGTTTGAATTACTCGAGTTGCATGGTTTGAGTTTTCCTTCTACACATCCATTGTACGAATATCAGGTCTGTCATCTGTGGAATCAGCATCGACATCGTGAACGTCAACGTTTGCGGAAGAAGCTCGGGAAACAATTCGAAACAGAGGCAACTAGAGAAGCTAACGGAAGGGAGAAGAGCAAGGATGGAACATCAAGACCTAGCGTAACAGCAGCTAAACGCGCAACTCTGCACGCTCAAATCCTCAGGGCTATGGATCTCGACTCTGGCGCAGGCTCTGACGTCGGCGTAGTCGAATATTATGGATCTAAACTTGCCTCTGTCCAAGTTGAACTCACACTCAGTCGTATACCACGATCAATCGACACCTACATCCAACCTTTCTGGGAAGGCTGGGTTCGCATTTTGCGTATTGTCTGGAGAGGAAACTTGGATGACATTGCTAATCTTTCTTCTAATGGTTATTTTATATCTCTCCCCCCAAATTCTAGTTTGAAGAGCGCTGCTTCCGGTCCTATGATTGAACCATGTCAGTATGGAATCGGACATACAGGAACGTGGGAGAACATGTACCATAGACCTATTGGAGCTTCAGCTACCTCCATGGCTGGAATAGGAGACATGGATGCAGAGTCTAGTGGTAGGACTCGGAAAATTGTCCGACTCGAGTGGAGAGAACGATGGGTTCGAATACAGAATGGTACTCTTGCAATCTTGAAGGACCGTGAGGTACGCTTTCTGCAGTCGCTGACAGCAAAATTTTATTGACAGGCACGAAAGGACGAACATACAACATACGTTCTCCCTCTCAAGTCTCTTCGTTCTATTCATAATACTCAACACCTAGCTCGATACCTCTCCTGCACTGGCTTCAACCCACCACAAGACCATCCGTCTATAAATCGAGATATCCTCATGCCTGCACTTAACGTCCCAATCCCCCGACCTTCATTGTCAACAGGCTATTCCTCACACTCTGCCAACCCTCCTTCCAAATCCAAGAACTCCTCATCTTCTACACCATATCCTGATTCAGAGGACTCAGACTCTTTACATCACCATCATTATTCTCAGTCACGCCATAGACATCATGAAAGTCAACAACCGTCTAATTTTAATTTTCCGAGTAATCAACATCTAATTGCACATGTGAAAGCTAGGGAGTCGACACCGCTTGTTGGTTCGAGATTCGATCCTTCGTATCTGCCAATAACTCCTGAAGAGCAGAAAGCGTCGGGGTTGAGAGTTGTTTGTTTACAATTTCATAAGCATTCGTCTATAGGATTATCACCACCTTCATCGTCATCTGCGGCCGCGGCAGCTGGACCATCGCCGTCGAGTCATGGTTATGAACCAAAGGATCATGACGGCGGCGCTGCACAACATGAACGAGGGGGTGAAAGAGAGTCTGGAGTTCATGAAGAACAAACGATTTTTACAGAGAAAGAACCTGACGTTGACCCAGTAGCACTCGTTCTCGAAGATATGAAACACCGAGCCGATGAATGGGGTGGAATCCGTTCAAACAACATCCTTTGGAAATGCTCCAGCAGACTACGTAGTGAACCACTTTATCTCAGTCGGGCTCGGGCTCGTCTGGCCAAACTTCGATCTCTTGGTTTTTCGGAACAACAAATTGCGCGAAGTAATGCGGGTGGATTGCTCAATAGCAGCATTATTCCCGACGCTACTATTCGAAAATTGAATGATGCGAGATATCCAGCTCGTGGTGATACCCTAGGGCACAGTTCGAAAATTGACAGCGGAGGGAGAAGATCACCCAATTATAAATTAAATGTACATAAAGAACGATATTATGAACGTGAACAGCGTCAACGTCGGCCGACGGATAGTGGTCTGCCCTCTTTGTTAACTTCTCAGATATTTACCAGTCCTGCATCGGCGGGACCTTTCCAGGAGCTTATAGAGGCGAGGGAGAGGAGGGAGAGAGAGAAGAGAGAGAAGGAGCTGTTAAAGAAGAGAGCGAAGCAGGAGGAGAAGGAGAAGGGGAAAGGCAAGGGAAAAGAGAAAGGTGTAGCAGTCGGAGGAAGGAGGAAGGATGACAGGGACTGGAACCTCGGATCATTAAACGTTGGATTCTGGAATTGGAAGAAGAAGAGGGCAAAGAAGGAGAAGGAACGTCTTCGAACGCAATGGGATCGACAAGACACAGGTCTTGCTTTCAGTAATAACAACAGTTCCGTTGTGTCGTCGACACCCACTTCTTCTGGTATTCCTTCCAGCACAGTGTTACACCTTCATAAAAACATCCATGGACAAAAGTTGTTCGCGTCATCCGCCACCTCCGTTGGTACAGGTAATAGTGCCAATACTGTCACCGGTTTTTCCAATCCCGCTGCCAGCAGTGCGACTGTCATAAGCGGAAGGTCTCATGGCATTGGAATTGAGATGGAGGCACGTCCAACTGAAGATCATGACGACGACGGATGCATCGAGTTTGAACAGTGTCATATAAGTGAGCCGGACGAAGAAATTTCTACAGAGGAAGAGGAAGAAGAGGAAGAAGACGACGAAGAAGAAGGACTCGAGAATGATGAGAATGCCGTTGAATCGTGTCCTGACGCTACACCTGAACCTCGGCTTTTAGTAAAAACAGAAGACGAAGAAGACAAATCGGAGTTGATTGCATATGCCTCTCACCACTCTACGACGTCAACACAAGATCCTTCGCATGAAGATGCCAACAATCCTGGGTATACAGTTTGTTCTCATGTTTATCAAGAGTCAAATATGGGAAAAAGAGCTCCTAATCTCGTTCTTCAAGTCAAGATTGATAAACGCGTAGAGAGAAAGTTGAGTAGCAGAGCGGAGAAATATACACCCGATACTGTTATCTCTGATGATCGATCATTCGTTCCTTCATCTTCGAAAGCGTCTCTACTAGTTCGGTCCCCACCTTCTCCGAAACGAATATTGATCGATACCAATGTTCAGCATGCTGACTCCGGTGTGAGCACTGAAAGTAAAGAAGCATCAAAATCCCAAGATCAAATCACGACGAAAAGGCAGAACCAACGACTCATAGGACAACTTCATTCCTCTGGCGAGGAAGAAGACCCTGATCGAGAAAGTGATGAAGAAGGATCGTCTAGCCCAGTTTTTGCCCCTCCACCAAGACGTCGCCGACGACCACTTCAAGCCATGTCTCCTGCAACTAATACTGTGAGTAGTTCCTCAAGAGTGAGTTGTGATTCCATCGATGTTGGTGGAGCAGCAACGGAAGATTATGATTTTGACGATGATCTGGAATCTGAGGACGAATTCATGGGACATACTAGGAGAGCTAGATATTGGTATGGGTCATATGATACAAAGAAAGATGAGGATAAGGAAAGGAGGATCAAAAATTTGAGAGAGATGGAAGCGAAAGAGAAGGAGAAGACGGAGAAGGAGCGAGAGACAAGAAAAAAAGAGGAGGAAGGTGAGTGGGTATGTTTGGATATTGGAAATGATTACGGTAGGTGGTCCTTGTGAATGCCGATGGTTTGTATGCTGAATCTAGTTTGTTAGGGTTCCAGTCGTTCTTGAGAGTTGTACATCGGGATTGTCCTCATCCTATACAATCAACTTTCTTGGATCGGATGGCAGGGGGCCCTCTTCTTGACATGCCCATACTACCTCAAAACCTACCTAAGCCCTTGATAATCAACGCAAACGCCGGACCGACAGAAGAAAACACCCGAACCCAGTCACAAACACAGGACGCCGACTCTGTTACCCACAAACATGCGATAGGCAGTGACAACTTTCCCAACTCTCTGGCAGCTCCCTCCTCAGACCAACAGCTGTCACCCCGTACCTCCACTATGTCCCCAAGCCCTCAAACATCTACATCTGTGCTAGCATCTCCAGCTTTACCGGGATCATCTTCACTGTATGGCGATCCCACCTCCCTCAAAGGAAGTCCATCCAAAGCAGATAATGAAGTTCACTCAAAAGCAGAAAACATCACTCCTCTTCCAGAACATGGCGATCCCCGATTCGTCTATCCCTCTCGTACATTTGCAACACCTCCTTATCCAGAATGGCGTGTCAACGTGATGCGAAAAGCTCAGCATGCGGGTATGGGTAATGTTGGGAGAGCGATGGAGTTTATTAATTGGGGACGTGATGATCCTGTTATCACCGGGGCTAGCGGTGCTGTAAGTGATTTCGAGAAGATGGAAAGACTTTGGGGTTCAAAAGGCAAGATTCGGGGTGTGACGGAGGAGAGCAGGAGGAGTGAAGGCGATAATGTTTCGAGTCGTGGGAACACCAGGCCGAGAACCACCGGAAGTGAAAGGACTGTAAAGGACGTACAATGTACACCCAAGGAACCTTGGAAGAGGCTGAGCTTGAGCAACACTGGATCCGTCAAGGGTGTTGGCAGTGAAAAGGGAGGAGAGGGTTTGATAGAAGCAGATGATGTAGAGGATATGCCGATTGCGAACGTTGGCAAAGCGTCAAAGTCACCTCAAATCAACGCGATGACAGATATGACTGATCGATCATCTGATTGGAGTGACGAGGAAGAAGAATATACGTCGGAAAAGGAGTGGACTGCTTGGCATATTGATCTTCCTAGACAGTCGAAGCGTCAGCATGCGATCGAGGCGCGGAGGAAAGTGAATGCGGTGTATGGAGCGACTGAAGAATTACATCTTGACATTCCTGTCGGTCCTGCGGATGACATGAAGCGACATTTGAAGAAATTGTCTGAAATGGAACCTCAAGCTCGAATTGTTGATGGTATGTAGCTTTGAGTCGCTGATCTTTTTGTTTTGGTCTGATTGATCTTTCATAAGGAACTACTCTGTCTTTCTCGAAACCGATTTCTGCTCGTTCTAGAGGCTACAGTAGCACTGCAACATCATCTCCGTCACGATTCACCTCTGAAAATCCGAGTCCATATCGTGCAGACGCACAGCACCCCATTCTACATCACTCCGCTTCTCTACACACAGGTTTACGGAAAGGAACACAAGAATCACCCTTGCGGAGACCTAGTATGCCAATCCTCATTCAAGATAAAGGCAAAGGCAAAGAACGCTCTTTTTGGAGTTTCTCTGCACCAAGTAACGAAATCAAGAGTCCCACTGCGATTAATTCAAATTGGTTCTCAAAAAAGGAGACGCGAGAGAAGGAGATTTTTTCGTCTATCTTGCAGCCTACCACCAGTGTAAGTGGGATTGTTGGAAGATCTGGGAACATGCTGCTCAAGGGTGGGTTATTGAGAAAGAAAGACAGTGGTGATGTGAATCGAGAAAAGGAGAGGAATAGGGTAATTGAACAAAACGAGAAAGAGTTTAAGAATGGACATCGACCGCACCTGCGGGTCGCCACTTCTTCCTCTGCTGTGTTGTCTTCGAATCCTAGATCGGCTTTACAAGGGAAGAGCAGCGCGCCGATGACTGTATCTGGGAGGTTCGTGAGGAAAATGAAATCAGATGCGAATGTATTGTCGATAGGCGCGAACGATTTTGTGCCTGACATCTCGTCGCTTCGTCAGGGTAGGAAGAAAAAACGGATGGGCAAATCTTAGATTCTTCTATTTTGAATGATCTCCCCTTTATCTAATATTATATTTATATATATCTTTGTTCATGCACAACTACATGTATCGAATTCTTATCTGCACACCCACCACCCTTACTTTATTACAAGAAAGGATACTATCAAGTATACGGGAAAAAGATACTTGTCATCATCAGTCAAAAAAACGGATGGGTTAAGCGCAACTCACGATCAACTCAGACAATCAACCGGTGATGCACATCCTCTGAAAAACAAACAACACTCAAATCAAGTGTTTTTTCCGCTACTCAAAATGACGTCCCCTTTTGGGATCTGCTTTTCTCTTCTCGACATTTTTTCTGACTTCTCTTTTCGGACGTACGACAATGACAGGAACAGGAGAATGGGAGAGGCAGTACTTGCTGATGCTTCCCATACCAATCATACCCATACCTTGCCATGAACGACGACCACGGGTACCAACGACGACAGAATCTGGGCGGTAAAGTGCGATGAGACGATCAAGAGAATCTGTAATCTTTCCTGGGATATACTCCAACACGAGTGAGAGCTGTTAAAAATAACAGGTCAAATGTAGAAGCGAGGTTTTTTTTTGTTTCTCATGACTTACTTTGCGGTTGCTATCGAAATTGTAACTCTTTTCTTGAATTGTGCGCATGAGCTCGCGCGCTTCGACACGTAGAATGTTATGGTCTTTGTCTAATTTGATCGATGTCACAAGGGTCGAGAAGAGTAGGTTCGACTACCTACCCATTTCTTCTTGTTCAACGCCTCGAAAAACGATCAACTCGTCGCCGTCCTGGACGAGTGACTCTAAACACCAGTCTAGGGCTTCTATGCCACTTTCATCTGGGCTGGCAGCACAGAGAAAAACTCTTGTGCTTCTAGCTCGTTTGTAGCCTTCACTCTTGACTCGCAGAGTGAAGCTGAACATGGTGGCATTGGGGTTTTCAAAGGTATCGAAAGAGACTTTTGGAGTGTATGTTGGCTGGAGATGGGGTGGTGAGGACGAGATGGGACGAGTGGGGGGTGAGTTTGAGCCAGCGCTGGAATCGTCGATGGAGACACGGTGGGGGTGTGGGAGCATGTTTGTGCCTGCGAGGGAGGGACCCTCGTCGAGCTGGGGAAGAGGAATGTGGCTAATCGAGGGAGAAGAAAGCGGCGAAAGCTGTGCTGTCGGCGTCGGCGGCCAGGACCGTTTGAGGACTCCCCGTAACGGCGCTGGATGCCCCGGACTTGCCGGCGCGGATCTCACTTGGAACCCCATTGCGCACTCTCCTTCCCTCCCAATTTCATGCTCCCGGTCTCAGTCGGAGTCTCAATTCACTCGCAAGTATCCGGTGATACTACGGATTATTATCAATTACCATCTGGCGAACGAGTCCCAAGTCACTCCCAGGTCACAAAACAAGGCTGTGTATCCCCGTCTGCACAATAGGATGTCCAATCCAGCGCTCTCTACCCATCCATATGCAGTCCCCACCACCCGGCGCAGGCCTTGCTCTGTATCATGTTGATCCTTATGATATTGTCTCTATGTTGCTCGAGACCCTCGGCTATGGCTTGTTTCTAGTCTTGTTTCTAGTATCCATCATGCTCCTTTTGCAAAGACGAAGAGCTGACAAAACGTCTGGTTGCATGAAGCGGAGTGTGTCCTTCTACTTGATAACAGGTGTACTGATGTTCCTGGTCATCACTGCAGTACGTCCACATGTTTTTTTTTTCCCAGTGCAAAAAATGTATGATACAGAAATGGACTTTTTGGTGGGCTGAAGCCTTGCCTATACCCGCACACACGATAGCCACGCAACTCCCCAGGCGCAGTCGTACTACCTATCGGCTCAAAGAAGCATGCATCCAAACTACCGTTCTGCTAGGTGATGCAATCACTGTACGCTCAATTTTCTAGCATTTGATTCACTTGACATATCACTTCTGCTGTCAGATCTACCGGCTATGGGTTCTAAGTGATCGAAACAAGATCATGATCGTGTTTCCTATAGTTGGTTTATTCGGTTATCTCGGTGTGTCAGTTATATATATACAATGTGTTTTCCGTCTCAGATACATTTCCACCCAGCATGTTGCATTGGACTCTCTGGGCCGGCAAATGACACCACACAGCAGCCATTACCTATCGAGAATGGGAGAATTGGACTCACAGGTTGGGATGTAGCTGCTGTAATCATTACTACAAGGTCAGTGTTGTTTTCAGTGAATGCGGTAAATAAACCCTGATCAGCGAATCCAGTGTCACAGTCTATATCACCTGTCAGTTGTCCTTGCTAGTGTCCTCGATCAACCAGTCTAAAAAGGAACTCTTAGCGATGATTTCCTGGATAATCACAAGGGCCCGATCTCATGCTGGGACTAATATTTTGGGACATCGACTTAGAGTGGGTTCATTGACAATTATGCTGATAGGATGATCAATTGACCCACATCATCGGCTAGCAAGCGTTAGTCGTCTTGATCGAAAGTGCAGCCATATACACGTACGTCTCCCCCCCTCCATTGATTTTCCCAGCGACAATTTCCTCAGAAAATCAAACAGCATATGGAATATCACCTACTTGATTGCAGGTCTTGGTTTTCATAGTAAAATTGCTCTCACATTTTTGGATTGTATGTCGGAGGTATATGGTATTTCCGTGATGCTTATTAA
>Ga0153950_1000353_pt1 | contig 20575 bp, 14 predicted proteins | sample TSNJ034MetaG_FD_104737 | JGI IMG/M metagenome (GOLD analysis project Ga0153950, IMG submission 104737) | Attine ant fungus gardens microbial communities from New Jersey, USA - TSNJ034 MetaG | ecosystem: Host-associated > Fungi > Mycelium > Unclassified | place: USA: New Jersey, Wharton State...
CCGTATCGCGTCCAAGCTCTCCCGGTTAATATGCGTCAAGCCTTTTAACGTGTAATCCCATGTGTCCGGCAAGCTCAACATCTGTGACAAAAGCCCTTTTGCTTTCAGCGTCAAGGCCGCGTTTCGCAAGTGGTGATTAGACATAACCGTGTAATTCTGCGTTTTTTCAATGCGGAATACCGCCATAACATAAAGCTCCTTTCCATGCTCCGAGCAATAAAAAAAGGCCGGGAGTTTTTTTATACTCTCGGCCTTGCCTGGAAACGCTTGTTATTTTTCGCGCTCCGGCGCGTCATTGAATGCGGACGCGGGCGTGTCGTATAATTTTTACGTCGCCGCGTCTGTCTGTACTGCCTCGTAGTAAGCAACAAGCCTCCTGCTAAGATAGGGTTTGCTCCACAATGCTTAACACCGCATAAGTAAGGCAAAAAGCGGTGAGATATGGTATAATAGTTGCAAGGAAAAGGCAGGGAATCGACCAAAAAGCTTGGATTGTTGCTTTGCGATACCGAGATCGTCAATATCATCCGCAACAAACAGGGGTATCGCTATAAAAAAGACAGTACATGAAGTGGCTTTGCAGCTTATTTTGAGGAATGAAGCAAAGGCTGCCGCATAATCCTTTTCACGTTTAAAATATAGAAAAAGCGATGGGACGCGTTATCTGCAAAAAGTGTAATAATAGTTTTCCATACATCTGGAAGTCGTCAGTCCACTGGCGCCGAGCGCACTGCTTATGATCGGCAGGGTGGTCGGTTTTGCAGTTGTAATAATCTGACCGTTTTCCTGGAGCATTTCACTTAAATCCAGATAGAAACGAGCTATATTTTCTATGTCTTCCGTTTCGCTTTCTACTACTATAATATCGTATTTCCTGTTGTCAAACAGTTTTTTCACTTTGCTGCAGTTGCTCAAAACGACATCTGTGCAGATTGTCTTTAAATCTGTGATGTACTTCTCTTCCTCTGCAAGGTAGCACAGATGCACATCATGCTGGCCGTACTTGCGGTAAAAGTTTTTTATTTGCAGCAGGCTTGCGCCGCATGTGCGCCCTATTCCCAATATATAAATGGGACTTTCCATATTGCGGCGGCTATAATCCAGAATATGAACAAGATTAAAATTGATTGAGCTTGCCAACCATGAATCCACACCGAATTTCTTTTCAAATAACTTCCGATTCCTCTTCATAAGGTCATTTTTTTTATATTCCTCTCCAAAAGTAACGGAGCCGTAATGATGCACAAATGTATCTGCCGCCAGAATGAGCCGGTAACCCGCCCGCCGCATGCGGAAGCCAATTGCGTCATCATCAAAGGCGCCTGGATTAAAATCTTCATCAAACCCGCCAATCATTTTTAGTATCTCGGTCCTGAAGAGACATGTATAGGTTACAAGCCTTAGTTTATCCTCCCACATGTCGGGGTTGCTGATATTGAATTTTTCTGCTTCCACATGCATTTGGTCTATCGTGTCGTATTGCAGGTTCACCTGCTGGATATTGGAGGAGTAGCTGCTGGTGGGAACCACCATGCCGATTCTTGGATCGGACTCCATGCAGATTATTAAATTTTCCAGCCAGTTTTGGGTTACGATGATATCATTGCTAAGATTCAGGGTATAGATGCCTTCCGACATATGAATGCCATAGTTTATAGCCTTGTCAACCCCGATGTTTTCCGAGAAGCTGATTTTCTTTTTGTGGGGCAAGCTGTTGAAGTATTCCGCTGTGCCGTCTTTTGAGCCATTATTAATTGTAATGAGTTCAAACCGGATATTGGGCGTGTGTTTATAAAGATTTTCGATACACTGCTTTGTATAATTTAACTGGTTGTATGCAGTAACAATGATGCTCACCAAAATCGGATCGGCAATTTTTTCACTATCCAATTGATGGTCCATGGCAAATATCAGCCTCCTTTCACCCCTGTCAGAACTGGACATGCATTTCCACGCAGCACGATCCAAAGCGCTCCAGAATTATTTTTTAAAAAATTGGTCGAATTGGTCAATTACATAAGAAATCATTTCTGCTGTCAACCCCGGGTACACACCGATAAAAAATGTGTCTTCAAATACGTTGTCGGTGTTTTGCAAACATCCCGCAATACGGTGCGCAATTCCCCGATAGGCCGGCTGCTTCAATATGTTTCCGGCGAAGAGCATGCGGGTTTCGATCTTATTGCGCTCGAGGAAGGTTACAATATCCCTGCGTGTAAAGCCTTGGCCGGAACGCACCGTAAGGGGCATGCAAAACCACGAAGGTTCCGATTTGGGCAGAGCTTTCGGCAAGATGAAATACTGTTCCCATTTATTTAGGGCTTCGTACAGTGTGGCAAAATTCTCCTTGCGTTTTTGCGTGAAGAGCGGCAGCTTCTTTAGCTGTTCCAGGCCCATCGCACACTGGATGTCAAGCGGCTTGAGGTTATAGCCTATATTGTTGTACACATACTTGTGGTCATAGCCGTCGGGTAGCCCCTCGAAGATGTTGTCAAACCTGCGGCCGCATGCGCCGTTGGGATTTTCCTCCCCGGTTGCGCAATAGCACGCCCGGCCCCAATCCCGGATCGAAAGCGCCTGCCGGTAGATGTCGAGACTGTTTGTGAGAAGCGCTCCGCCTTCACCCATTGTAATGTGGTGTGCCGCATAAAAGCTATAGGTCGAAATGTCACCAAATGTACCGCAGCGTTTGCCGTCATAGTAGGAGTCCAAGGCGTCGCAGGTATCCTCAATCACAAACAGGCCATGCTCTTTGGCAAATGCCATAATGTGATCCATCTGCGCGGGATTGCCTAAGGTGTGGGCAAACATAATCGCCCTGGTTCTGTCTGAAACAGCCCCTTCAAGCTTAGTGGCGTCAATATTGTATGTGCCTTCTTCCACATCCACAAAAACCGGCACAAGGCCGTATTGCAGAATAGGGTTCAACGTGGTAGGAAACGTAAGCGCAGTTGTAATGACTTCGTCGCCAGGACTCATGCGATTGGGCAAATTGGGGGAACACAGAGCGCCGATAGCCACAAGGTTTGCGGAAGAGCCGGAATTGAGCAGCAAAGCATGCTTTGTTCCAGTCAGCTTTGCAAACTCAGAGGCAAATGCCGCCCCTTTATTACCCAGGGTCAGCCAAAAATCCAAAACGCTATCCACCATGGCTTGCATTTCGTTGTGGTCGAATACCCTTCCAGCATAATGTATCTTGCTGTCACCGGGGATAAAACGATTGGACTCCTGCCGCAGCTCGTAGATTTGTTTTGTTTTGGCAAGGATTTCGCTTCTCAAGCGCTGCTCGCTCAAAACCATTCACCTGCATTCCATTATTAATTTCTCGCATACAAATGCAACGTCCGCTTCAGTCATGTTGGCCGCGGACGGCAGGGAAACGCCTTGCCTTTCCACCAGCGCAGCCACAGGATTTTCAAACCGCTGCTGGAATACCGGAAAACGGCTCATTTGCGGGAAGCCAGGCCTTGCATGGATATTCTGTTCCTTCAGTCTTTCCAGTATATGATCGCGTTCCTGCCGTGTATGCTTTGTAAGCAAAATGGAAGGGTAACAATAATTACTTTTGCATCCCGGTTTTTCCTTCACTATTTTAATGCCGTCTATATCCTTCAGGCGGTTATAATATGCGTCAAACAGGCTTCTTTTCCTGGACATGAGCTCATCGACACGCTCAAGCTGGGCCAAGGCCAGAGCCGCGGGCAGATTGCCCATCGTATATTGATAGCCCAGCATATCGGACCAGAACACCGACTTTCTGTCTGTTCTGCCCATCGATGCCAGCAGCAGGGCTTTCTCGTACAGCTTTGTGTTATTTGTCAGAAACATGCCGCCCTCGCCACAAACAGTCATTTTCGCGCCCTGGAAGCTGAAGCACGAGACATCCCCAAATGTGCCGACTTTTTGGCCTTTGAACTGCGCTCCGATTGACGGCGCGGCATCCTCAATTACAAAGAGACTGTGCTCCTTGGCGATACGCATGATTTCATCCATCTCTGCCGGGTGGCCGAAGGTATGTACAAGCATGATGGCTTTCGTTTTCGGTGTAATAGCTTTCCGGATGCTTTCGGGCGATATGTTCCATGTATCGGGGTCAATATCCGCAAACACGCACGTTGCTCCCGTATAGGCCACGGCATAGGCGGTTGCGACCCAGCTGAAATCGGTGACAATGACTTCATCGCCTCTGCCGAGCCCCAAAGAGGCGGCAGCGAGATGCAGCGCTTGGGTACAGCAGTGGGTTGCAATGGCATGGTCTGCGCCGATATAGGCTGCAAACGCTTTTTCAAGCTTTTTTGTGTAATTATCATAGTTTTCATACCAACCGTTGCGAACCGCGTCCAGAACATAATCGATTTCCTTTTCAGTTATGGAGGGTCCGGCAAAGCTTATTCTTTTATCCAATTGTAAAACCTCCCTGCTAATATGGTCAGCGTCGAAGCGTTGCAAGCCTTTCGCAGGCTTCTTCCAAAATACTGTCTTCTTTGGCAAAACAGAGCCTGGCCAGGCTCTCACCGCCGCCGCTGTAAAAAGCGCTGCCTGGCACAACCGCCACCCCTGTTTTATCAAGGATGTACATGGCCTTTTCCTTACTGGTGCTTCCAGGCACAGACCTTATGTCCACAAGCATATAATATGCGCCCTGCGGTATAAACGGCGTAAGCGAGGCGACTGTCAATGCGTCGCAGACCATGTTTCTTCTTTTTTCAAAGCACTTTTGCAAGGAAATGTAGAAGCTGTCCGGCAGCGTATCTATGGCGGTTGCCACAGCATGCTGCAGCGGCGCGGGCGGGCAAGCATATATCGCGTCGCTTGCGTATCCAATCGCCTTGGCCAGTGGTTCCGCGCAGGCGCAGTAACCGATCCGCCAGCCTGTAATGCTGAAGGTTTTAGAGTACCCCGATATGGTCACAACCCTGTCCTTCATTGCTTCAATGGCCGCGGGACTGATGTGTTCAGCCCCATCATAAACAATGTACTCGTAAATTTCATCTGTGAACACAAGCAGGTCGTATATTTGACACAGATCCGCCAGCCGTTCCAGCTCACAGAGGGAAAACACCTTTCCGCAGGGATTGGACGGGGTGCAGATCATGATGGCCTTGGTGCGGGGCGAAATGCTTTTTTCGATCTCGCTGAAATCAATGCTGAACGTGGGCGGGGCCAGCGTTACAGACACAGGCTTCAGATCCAGTGTTGTCAGGGTATATGCGTGATAGCCATAAAAGGGCTCAAACAGAATAACCTCGTCGCCGGGACTCAGCAATGCGAGGCAGGCGCAGTAAAAGGCACCTGTAGCGCCTGAGGTAATGACAATTTCCTTCTGGGCATCCGCATGGAATTTGTTGTAATGCAGCAGCTTGCCGGCCACGGCCTTGCGCAGCGGAGCTATGCCGTCATGCCTTGTATAATGATTTTGCCCGGAATCGATGGCCGCCTTGGCCGCCTGCGCCAAAACAGGAGGAAGCGGCAGGTCGCAGATGCCCTGAGACAGGTTGATACCCTGCCGTTTATCACATTCATTGGACATATTTCTGATTTCAGATTGTATCAGGCTTTTGGCCCTGTTGCTTATTTGATAATCCATACGCCGCCTCCTAGATGCTTTATGCATTCAGATGCATAAACAGGTATTCCGACTGTATTTTTGTCTCATGGGGGACAAAGCCGTTTTTTATATAGAAGTCAATTGCCTTCTGGTTGGTTTGCATAACTCTAAGTCCCGGGGACAAAATGCCAAGCTGATGGATACACCATTTTACCAATGTCCCCAGAGCCAGCGACATGATACCCGGATAAGCGCTTTCGCCTCGGATTACGGCATCTATTTCACAGGAACGCTGTTCATAATCAAAGGATGAGAGACCGATATGCCCAACGCCCCGAAAGGCATTATCGTCCTCACCAGCGTCTGCGGGATCGCCTGGTACAATTAGGAACAGGATCCTGTCGTCCCTGTCCAAAACAAGGCGATCCAGCCATTCTTCCGTGCTCTGCTGCGTCGCATGGAACCGGGTTGCCGTCATTTCGGGGAACAGATTTCTCCACCGGGCAAGCCTTGCTCCGCAACTCGGCAGCTCCGTTTTGTAGGCCGTTGTGATAGGGCGCAGATAACCGGCCCGTGTTCCGTCAGGCTTTACAATCGGCAAAAGGCGCAAGGTGTCCAAGTTGCCCTTGCATTTGTAGCTGTCAAATGTCTGGCGGATAAATAAGCGGTACTGATCCGCGTCCAGCTCGGCCGGGCAGTACATCTCGACGTGCATATTCATCAACAGCTCTTCTCTGCTCAGCCGTGGCTCTTGATCCTCTATCGGGCGGTTCACGGCCAGTTTTGGAAACACATAGGTTGTTTGCGGCAGCATAACCTCTATCAAAGCGGGGCCGTTGTCTGCAAGCAGCTCTTTGGCTTGCGCGAAGCCGGACATACGCTGAATCCGGCAGCTTTTGATCCCATATATAGCGGCGAGCTTACAAAAATCAGGAGCGGAATAATCTGCCATGGTGGCGTGGTAGCGCCTGTCAAAATACATCTCCTGAAAATGCCGGATCATACCAAGGCTCCGGTTATTCAGCACGATTATTTTTACGGGAATATTGTTTCGCCGAATGACCTCCAGCTCCTGTATATTCATCTGGGCGCCGCCGTCGCCGCAAAAAGCGTAAACAGTTCCGCTTGTCCCGCCATAATACGCACCCACCGCGCATGGGATAGAAAAGCCCATCGCGCCCATGCCGCCCGAAGTCAAAAGCCGACGGCCCTGTGCTATGCACAGCGACTGGGCGGCCCACATTTGATTCTGGCCCACATCGAGGCAGACCACATCGTTTTTGCCCATCAGCCTTGAAAATTTGACCATCAGGAAGTTAGGATCTCCAAAGGAACGCGTCGAATAGCTGCGATATCGCTGTTTATACGACGTTATCCTGGACAACCAGTCGGATGTGTCAGTTTGGATCTGTTTTCTGCTATCAAGCAGTTTTGTGAGAAACCATAGCACATCGGCATGAATTTTCCATTCATCGTCTTTGATGCTGCGGCTGAGCTCTGCATCATCGATGTCGACACGGATTACCTTTGCGGCGCGGGCAAATGTTTCCGGCTTTGTCCCGACCTGGCGGGAATCCAGCCTGGTTCCCAGCGCAAAGATCAAATCGCAGTTTGCCACCGTCAGGTTAGCATAGCGGTTGCCGTATGCGCCCAACATGCCTGCATATAGATTTGAGGAATTGTCAAAGGCGTCCTTTCCCATCAGCGATGATACCACTGGTATCCTCAAAGCGTTCGCCACCTTTTCCAATGCGTCACAAGCACCGGAAAGCCTGACACCTCCTCCAGCAAGAAGCACGGGGCGTTTTGAGGCGTTCAGCAACCGGATGACCTTGGATATATTACAACTGGCATTATGGGGATAATCGGGTTTGAAGGCTTTCAACGTTGTTGTGTCAATTTCCGCCCTTTGGATATCCATGGGTATGTCGATCAGAACGGGACCCTTTCTTCCATCTAAGGCAATATGTACCGCCTTTTCCAGCGTATGGCGTATGTGTTCCGGGTCGGTGATTCTTACGGCATATTTCGTAACCGGCTTCACAATCTCAACAATATCCGTCTCCTGGAAGCCCATTTGGCGGACAGGAGCATCGCCCTTATACTCGTAGGTATTTACCTGACCAGTCAGATAAAGGCATGGGATCGAATCAAAATATGCGCTTGCGATTCCGGTAATCAGATTGGTCGCTCCGGGGCCGCTTGTCGCAATGGCGACGCCTAACCCGCCTGCACCTTTTGCTGCCCTGGCGTAACCTTCTGCCGCGAAAGCGGCGGCCTGCTCGTGGCATGTGCTTATAAATTTTATATCCGGATAGCTGTAGATGGAATCCACCAGATGTGTAACAGCGCCTCCTTGGTATCCGAACACATATTTACATCCTTTTGCGATTAAAAACGAGGCAATATAGTCAGATAGCTTCATAATCTAGCTCCTCTCCGGGCCGATTACCGGCGGCAATTTGCAGTAATCGTTAATTTGTTGGATGCAAATTGCATGAACATCTGAGCTGGCATAGTTTTGATACCAATGTACTGTATAGGCCAGAGTATCGTGTAAAGAAAGCCTTGGGCTCCAGTCCAATAGCATTTTGGCTTTTGTGCAATCCAGGCTTAGGAGCGCGGCTTCATGGGGTGATGACAGGTTTTCCGGATAGTTAATCTGTGTTCGTGCCGCCCCTTTGTTCCAAATATCGACCACCATGTTGACTAGACGGTTCACTGGTATAACGGACGAAAAATCCGGACCAAAATTCCATGCGCCGCTGAATTGGGAAGGATTTTTCAGTATTTTAGCGCCCAACAGCAGGTAGCCATAAAGCGGTTCCAGCACAAATTGCCATGGGCGAACCGACGACGGGTTTCGGATTTCAATGTCTGTACCGTTCAGTAAAGCCTTCATGCAGTCGGGGATAATCCGGTCTTTTGTCCAGTCGCCTCCACCGAAAACGTTTCCGGCGCGCACGCTTGCGACAGCTTTTCCCTGCGGGTTCTGAAAAAACGAGTGATTATAGGCTGACGTCACAAGCTCTGCACACCCCTTGCTTGCACTGTACGGGTCAAAGCCGCCCATCCTGTCGTTTTCCCGATAGCCCCAAATTTGTTCTTTGTTTTCGTAGCATTTATCCGATGTAACAATGATGCATACGGATGCGCTTTTACTTTTCCGAAATGCCTCCATAACATTCACCGTGCCCATTACATTGGTTTCAAAGGTTTCCTGTGGCTGGGCATAGGAAAGCCTTACATTGGGTTGCGCTGCCAGATGAAATACCATGTCCGGCTGGAATGCGTCAAATGCCTGATTTAAACTGGAAACGTCCCGCACATCGCCATAGATTCCGCGGATTTTATTCTGGAGGCCGCATAGGATGTAATTATCCAAACAGGAGGCTGGCTCCAGGGCATAGCCCATCACATCTGCGCCCAGTAAACGCAACCAGATGGATAGCCATGAGCCCTTAAAACCCGTATGTCCGGTAATGAGCACTTTCTTTCCAAGATATTTCCCTTGGAACAGATCAGGGAGGGGATCTCCCGTTTTTATTCCCAAATCTTCCACAAAGCTTCACCTCTGTCCCACAACTCGTTTACCCTCTCCACATCCTTGTAGGTATCTATGGCCGTCCAAAATCCGTTGTGCGTGTACATGGCTATTTCACCGTCTCCGGCAAGCTTGTGCAGCGGTTCCTGTTCAAAGGCGCAGTTTGCGTCTGGAATATAGTTAAACACCTTTTTGTTCAGGACCATGTAGCCGCCGTTGATTCTTTCTTCCAGCACCGGTTTTTCCTTAAAGGAAGTGACAACTCCATTTTCGGTTTTGAATACGCCAAAGGACGAGGTGGGCTTGACACCAGTCAATGTGGCAATTTTTCCGGATTGGTGGTGAAAATCGATCAGCGCATGAATATTTACATCACACAAACCGTCTCCATAAGTCAGCATAAACTCCTCTTCATTCAGGAATGGCTCTATTTGTTTAATTCTTTTTCCGGTTTGGGTTTCAATGCCTGTATCAACAATTGTGACAGTCCAGTTTTCTTTGCATTTGGTGAGATATTCAATATCCGCAGTGTTACCTGTTTTTATTGTAAAATTATTATTGCGCCAGGGCATATCCATAAAATATTGCTTAATCATATCACCCTTGTATCCAACGCAGAGGATAAAATCATTTATTCCATATTCTGAGTACGCCTTCATAATATGCCAAATGATCGGCTTTTCGCCGATCTGGACAAGCGGTTTGGGCCTATATTCCGTTTCTTCGCGCATGCGTGTTCCTTTACCGCCACAAAGAATTACCGTTTTCATTTTGTTTATTTCCTTCTTCGTCTGTATTTTATTACTTACAATATATGCAGATAACGGTTTGTTTGTTCACACGCCAGCTACGACAGCAAAGCCAATACCTACAAGCGCATTGAGAAGCCCGCCTACTAACACTGATTGCAGGCTTCTTCCCATCAAGAGTGGCGGCAAAGAAAGACCCGGTTGTGGCACTGAGAACCAAGTAATTCGTTTGCGGTGCATATACAATCTTCGGTAATCAAAATCGATGAGCCGACAAAGGATTACGGCGATAGGCGTGGTTGTTTCAATGTATCTTTTGAGATTGATAAAGGCGGAGGTGTGTGGCTTCTTAGGCCCGAATGGCGCTGGCAAAAAAGCGCATGAAAAAACGGTGTAATGCCTGTAAACATTTCACCGCTCTTTCACATCAAAAAACCTTCCTTATAAAACCCCTGCATTCATACGGTTTTGCGGTTTTTTCCTCCCTGTTTTGCCTTACCCATTACATACCCGCTAACTAAAAATGCGGTTTGAAAACGTAGTGGGTACGGCGCGTTTTTTAGGGTATTTTAAGGTATACCCAATGCCTCAAAACCCTTATGGCAAGCCACTTTTTATAGGCAAGCTCATTTGCCGGAGCACGTCCTTACCAAGTATGGAGTGATTCCGGATGATCAAAAATATAGTCTAATTTTTGTATAAATGGGACAATTTCATTGAAATTTAACGCCCGGTGGTCAAATGCAAGACACATGGGGAGTACTTTTTTTATCCCAACCGACTTTTCATTTCCTTCATTTACGATAATACCGGGTTTTTCCTGGATGCCTCCAATACCGATGGCGAAAACTTGGGGGGGTATGATTTCTAAAATCCCCATGAATCCTTTTTGTTCCTTATAGACGGAACCCAGATTTGAAACGGTAACTGTACCCGGCACAAGATCCCGCTTGGTTATTTTATCTTCCATAGGGATTTGATGATAAGCCTTTATTTCTTTCTTTGAGTATTTTGCAGTGCGCGATTTACCGAAGGTTGAGCCCAAAAGAGCCCTCAATGACTTCAATAAGCGGCCCTTTTTTAGTTCATCCATCATATTGTCCACAGATGTTTGATACATTGGGATGTAAATCTCGCTATTTTTTATTTTCCTTTTTATGTTGTCTATATATGCCTGCATCTCTACAAGTGTTTTAGATTCAAAATTTCTTAAATTAACGGTAATCATGCTTCCGTCATCGAGCACCCAAGGCGTAGAAATGTTAATATCTTTAATAATCTCAATTCGTCCGGTTACATATTTGGGATTATATTGTATGTGTGCGTTTACTTGAGGAGCAGCTTTGATCGCTTCGACACAGATTTTTAACAACAAAGTATTCAATGTCACGGATATATTTGTATTCCTTTTAAGTTTATGAAACTCAGACACAAGGCCCGCAACATCCGCCTCATAAATAAAAGTGACATGAGGAACTGTTGTCCATGACTCGTAGGTCTTATAGCTTATGACTTTCCTCTGTAGCGTAAAATATTTTACCTCATTATTTCTGGGATTCTTCATTTAGTCCTCCTGTCATGAAAAAACCGATGGTGGGGCAAGTCAGTGGTAAATTCTAAGTAGGCTATATGCATGAGTCTAACCCCAGTCTCTTTTAAAGATTTGTTCGTCAATAATCTCGCAAAACGTATTAAAAGGATACGGCTAAAATACCAATTCCTCAATTTTAGTAAAAAGATTATCACTATGATCCATTATACCAAATTTCTGCCCTTTGCAACACTGTCCTTCCCTAAATTCCCCGGTTGATGACACAGGCAATGGCCGACACGTCGTCGTCATGGCCGTCAATTCTTCGGCGCTTAGCCATGTCACAGATGCGGGCGGCGAACTGCTCCATATCCCTGCCGCGGTAAGCCTCAAGCTCCAGCATCACCCAATCCTCCCCGCTGGCCGTCACGCCATCCGATACCATCAGGATTATGTCATCCTCCGACAGCCGCGCCGATTTTTTAAACAGATCCACCCCCTTGAGAATGCCGATGGGGAGTGAATCCCCTTCAATCATGGCAGCTTTGCCATTTTTGCGCACAAAGGTGGGCGCCGCGCCGGCTTTGATAAACTGGGCCTGTCCGGTATAGAGGTCAATGCTGGTAATATCCACTGTGGCCAGGGATTCATCCACTGACTTTACCAATAGGGCTGAATTGACCATTTTCAGCGCGCTGCCAAAGTTAAAGCCCGCCTTAACCAACCGGGTGGTGAGGGAGGCCGCCATAGCCGAATCCACCGCCGCGCTGGGTCCGCTGCCCATGCCGTCGCTGAGCACCATATGGGCCATCCCTTTTAAATCGGTGAAGTACTCCAGGGAATCGCCGCAAAACTTGCCACCCCCATAAGAGAGCTGGTTGGAGCCGAAATCCACTGTAAAGCTGGCCTTCTCATTGAGGGAGATCTTGGTTACATCCCCGGCCCGGTCCACCCCCGGCAGATCAAAGATCCGGTCGCAGAGCTCGCTGATATCCACCCCCACCCGCTTCCGGTTCATACTGTGAATTTCCCCGGTGGGGACCGTGATTTCCAGGGACATCCGCATATAGCGGTCCAAAGTACAGGTGACGCTGGTGGGGGTGATGTCATACCGCTCGAAGTAGCTGCGGACTTTTTTGGCAGTGGCCACATCCACATGCTGGGCCTCTTGGAACTCCTGGCTCAACTGAGCCAAATACTCGGAGATACCGTCAAACTGCTCCGCTACAATAGACCGCACCTCTGTGATCCGCCGGCGCGCATTCTCACGGGAACTGAAGCGGTAGTATTGGCGGTTGATCTGTTCGGCCAAATCCGATAAGCGGATACATTTTTGGGAAAAGTAGAGGGGAAAGTCCTCCTTCCGCAGCTTGCCGTCTGTCCGCAGCTTGCCGATACATTCATTGAAGGCGTTCATGGTGGTTTGATACGCTGTTTCCCAGCAATAGCTCCGCAGGCTGCACCGCTTGCAGACCGACTGGGAGGCGGTTATAAATACCGACGAGATGTCGGTGAGGTCCATATCCGTTAATTTTTCCGACACAATCTCCACTGCTTGGCTCACGTCCTTCATGGCTCCGGAGGCAAAGGAAAGTTTGGTGACCGCTATCTCCTTGGCGTCGGTCTTAGCTGGGGAGGAGTCAAACATCCGCCCGAAGTTAAAAGGGACTAACATCCCTCGGGGAATAACCATAAATATAAGTGAGCCAACCATCACCTCATAAAGCAGCCGCAACATTCCCTCGTCCCCGCCGGTGATCAAGGCCAGCATGCCGTTGATCACGACAAAGATGGCGGCGGAGGCAATGCGGTCCGCATTGTTGAATAATCCGGCGATTAGGCCGGCAAAGCCATAAGCGGCGGTGATGGGGAAGAGGGTCAAGTCATAGAGGCCGATGGAGATTCCGGTGAGCACTCCGGCCATGCTGCCGAAACCTGCTCCGCCTTTATATGCGCAGATGAGGATGATCAATACCGCAATGCACCGGCCTATGGAAAATTGGCCAAGGGTGATGCCGGTGGTGGAAATCAGTAGGATGCAGCAGGCCAACACCACGCTGACGATATCCTGCTTCTCCTCAATGGCGGTTACGGAATTTTCATAGAGGATAAAACAGCGGGCAAAAAAATGGGAGATGCCCCCTGAAATAAAAGCCTCGGTTACGGCCAGCACAATGGTATAGACATTGATGGTACTGGCTGTCAGGGTGAGAATGGACAACAGCCCCATGGAAAATAGGGCGATGATGGAGATGAAAAATTGCTGATGGTCACTGGAGTGAATACGCTTGCCCATCAGCACCTTTATTGCCGCCGCGGTCAGAATAGCCGCGAAATATTTCATGCTGCCGCTGATGGTACCGGTGACAAAGTAGCCCAGACAAGCTCCAAGGGATACTTGAATTATATAGCTGGGAGGGGCTGCCGCCACCAAAGCTACTCCAAATGGGGATATCTGTCCAAAGAGGTGGGCTCCCGCCATCAAGAAGCCCAACATAAAGCTGAGAGCGCCCTTGATAGCCTCCGATCTGCTTCTGATATATTCACTCAGCCGGTCTCTTCTAGTTTGTTTTGTGGCTTCCTGCCGCTTCATTTCCCACTCACTCCTATATTTTATGGTAACAAAGGAAATCCCTTGCATTACGTCCTTTTGTATACTCATTGTATATAAGATGACAAGAAAAAAATGTAAAAAACTGGTAAGCCATATTGATACCTTTTTCACCGCCAAAGTTAAACCTATCTGGCGGTTACAAGAGATAGAATAAGCCATTTCATTACTGATGCGGATGAACTTAAATACGGATTTTTGGTGGGGGATATAAAATGGTGGGAAAGAAAGCTTACTGGCGTTGCTTTTTTTGTTGCCAGTTGATATAATAAAACAGGCACTTTTTGGCGGCAGGAAATCCTCTGGAGCGGTTTTAGAGATGCTTGGGGATGGCACTCCCTTCTTTCTTCTAAAATGGTTCTGGATGGACAGAATAGGATCTGACGGTATAAAAACGGAATCTGCCCGTGCTTCCTGAATAGTTTTATGTAAAACGATACAGTACAAGGAGAGTCAACTTGACCATATATCAATCCAAAGAGGATTATCAAAATACCCAGCAAGCTTATATAGATGAAGTGAAAAGCCGCAATGAGCGGCATTTTGAAATGACTGGGCAACAACGCCTGGCTTTTCTTCACAGCTATGGCTGCCAGCAGAATGTCGCCGATGGAGAAAAGCTGGCGGGGCAGCTTGCGGAGATGGGCTTTGGCTTTACCCAAAATAAAGAGGACGCCGATCTGATTCTCTTTAACACCTGTGCCGTACGGGAACACGCTGAGGACCGGGTCTTTGGCAATGTGGGGGCGCTAAAGCATTTGAAGCGGGCCAATCCGGAGTTGATTATCGGCCTCTGCGGCTGTATGACCCAGCAGGAGCGGGTGGTGGAGCGGATCCAGCGAAGCTACCCTTTTGTGGATTTGATCTTTGGTACCCACGCCCTGCACCGGCTGCCCGAGCTAATCAGGCGGCAGATGGAATCGGGTAAACGGGTGGTGGAAACTGGCGACACGGCTGATTATATCGGCGAGGGCTTGCCGGTACGCCGGGATGAGCGGCTCAAGGCGTGGATTTCCATCATGTATGGCTGCGACAACTACTGCACTTATTGCATTGTCCCCTATGTGCGGGGACGTGAACGTTCCAGGGAGAGCGGATATATACTGGATGAAATCCGGGATCTGGTGGCTCAAGGCTACAGGGAGTTTACCCTATTGGGCCAGAATGTCAATTCCTATGGCAAAGGGCTTAAGGAAGAGATGGATTTTGCCGGTCTGCTTCGGGCTATTCAGGAGATCCAGGGGGATTTCCGGGTGAGGTTTATGACTTCCCATCCCAGGGATGCCACCCCCAAGCTCATCGACGCCATTCGGGACTGCGGCAAAGTGGCCCGCCACATTCATTTGCCGGTGCAAAGCGGCAGTGATGCTATTCTTGAGGCGATGAACCGGGGCTATACCGTTGGGGACTATAGGAAGATTATCGACTATGCCCGGGAGCAAATCCCTGGGGTCACCTTTACCAGTGACATTATTGTGGGTTTTCCCGGAGAGACCTATGGGGATTTTCAAAAGACCCTTGATTTAGTGAAGCAAGTGGGTTATATGGCTCTGTTTACCTTTATATATTCCAAGCGCAGCGGCACCAGAGCCGCCGAGATGGATGACCCAATACCCTATGGCGAAAAGTCCAAATGGATGAGAGAATTATTGGCTGTGCAAGAGAGTATTGGCCGTGGGTTGAATGCCTCTATGGTGGGCAGCCGGGCCAGGGTATTGGCTGAGGGAGCAGGCAAGACCGGAGGGGGATACCTCACCGGCAGGACCGATTCCAATATTGTCTGTGATTTTGTGGCGGATGAATCCAACCTTGGGCAATTTGTGACGGTGGAGATTGATAAAGGTGAGAATTGGGCCGTGACCGGCCATATAGTACACCCCTAGTTAGGCGTTAAATAGTAAGGAGGCTATACCGATGGATATACTGGAAAGAGCGAAGGAATTGGGATATGAGATTATGCGCGATGAGCGTTTTATTAAAATGGTACAGGCTAAGGAGCTCAATGACGCAGATGAGAGGCTCCAGGACCAGATTGGACGCTTTAATCTGCTCCGGATGAATCTGAACAATGAGATGAGCAAGGCGGACAGTGACAGTGACGCTGTTTCTGAGCTGGACCGGGAGATCAATGAGCTGTACAAGGATATTATGGCCAACGGGCATATGGCGGCTTACGCCGAGGCTAAGGCTGAGGTGGATGGGTTTATCAAACAGATCAATACCATTGTCACCTATGCGGCCAATGGCATTGATCCGGAAACCGCCCTCAGCGAGGGAGGCTGCGCCGGCAGCTGCGCGGGATGCGCGGGTTGCGGTGACAATAATTAAAACGACAGCATTGGATAAGCAACAGGGGCATAGGGGATACCTTTGCCCCTGTCGTGGGTTTTGCAACAGGACAAAATTCCAATTGATACTAATCTTCGTTTAAATCCGCAATAAACAAAATTTCTGTTGCGGATTTAAACGAAGATTAGATATGAGTAGAAGAAGTGAGAACATTTTGAAGGACTTGCCGCGGATTAGCGCTTATGAAAATGCTTATTTGCGGCTTTAATAAAGCAGTTTAGAATCAAAAAAAAGAACCGGCAAGGTAGCTTCTGTATGACAAGCTGCCACTGCTCTAATATACTGACGTAATAGGGAGGAAAAATATGGCGTTGACCCAGATGATGCAGCAGTATTTTGACCTGAAAGAGAAGCATAAGGATTATATCCTATTCTTCCGCTTAGGGGATTTCTATGAGATGTTCTTTGAGGATGCCAAGATAGCGTCCCGCGAGCTGGAGTTGACCCTGACCGGAAGGGATTGCGGCCTGCCGGAACGCGCACCCATGTGTGGGGTACCCTACCACAGCTGTGAAACCTACATTGCCCGGCTGATCAAAAAAGGCTACAAGGTAGCCATTGCCGAACAGATGGAGGCCGCAGGCAAAGGGGTCAAGCTGGTTTCCCGTGAAGTGGTGCGGCTGATTACCCCCGGTACGCTGATTGAGGACAATATGCTGGAGGCCGGTAAAAATAACTACATATGCGCGCTGTACATCCAGGGCAAAAAAGCTGGTTTGGCCTTTTGCGACATTTCTACCGGGGAGCTAAACGCCATGGAAACCCAGGGGGAGGATGTGGGCATGGCGGTGGTGAGTGAGCTTACCCGCTTTGCGCCCAGTGAGATTTTATCTCATAAAGCCATCGCTTCCCACAAAGATATTGTGGCCTACCTTCAGGCCCGGATGCCTATCGCCACCGAGCAATTGGGGGAGAAATTATTTGCGTATAACGACAACGCCGATTTTCTATTGAAACATTTTGGCAAGGAAGATGTGGAGGAGCTTGGCCTTGGGGATAAGCCTTTGGCTACGGCGGCGGCAGGGGTGCTGCTGCGGCACATCTACGACACCCAGAGCAAGGCGGCCAGCCGCATTACCGCCATCGACCTGTACGCCGATAGCCAGTATATGAATTTGAATGTGACGGCCCTGCAAAATCTTGAATTAATTGAAACCATGCGAACCGGCGAACGGAAGGGTTCGTTGTTGTGGGTTCTGGACCATACCAAAACCGCTATGGGCAAGAGGCTGCTAAAAAAATACATCATCCAGCCCCTGCTCAATCCGGTAGCTATCGACCGCCGGTTGGACGCGGTGGAGGCGTTTGTGAATGACCCTATCCTCCGGGGAGATATTGGAGATTTGTTGGGGGATATTTATGATTTGCAGCGGCTTTTGACGCGGGTGGTTTATGGTACGGCTAATCCCAGGGAAATCCGTTCATTGGCTTACACCGCCACGAAGCTTCCCCTGCTTAAGGAGCGGCTGCGGGCTTCCAATACCCAGGCGACGCTGTTGCGGCAGGCCTATAAGGAAATGGATCCGCTGGAGGATTTGCGGGTGTTGATTGAGTCCTCTATAGAGGACGAGCCTCCGGCATTGCTGCGGGACGGCGGATTCATCCGCCAAGGCTTCAATGCCGATGTGGACGAACTTCGCTCCATTATTACCGATTCCAAAACCTTCCTGGCCGAGATTGAGTCTCAGGAAAAGGCAAAGACGGGGATCAAAAGCCTGAAAATTAAATATAACAAGGTTTTTGGTTACTTTATTCAAATCACCAACAGCTACCTGGACCAAGTGCCGGAAACCTATATCCGCAAGCAGACCATCGCCGGCGGGGAGCGGTTTATCACCCAGGAGCTGAAGGAGCTGGAACAAAAAATACTGGGCGCCTCTGAACGGGTTATCCAATTGGAGACGGCACTTTTTGAGGAGATACGGGGCAAGGTGGCGGAGGCGGTGGGCCGCATTCAGTTGACCGCCAGGGCGGTGGCCCGCCTGGATGTATTCTATTCCCTGGCTCAGGCGGCCGCCTTGGGCGGTTATTGCCGGCCCAAGGTGGACCTGTCCGGCGCTGTCCGGATCGGGGATGGGCGCCACCCGGTGGTGGAACGGACTATAGACGAGCCCTTTGTGTCCAATGACACCCAAATGGATCAGGATAAAAACCGGATTATGCTGATTACCGGCCCCAATATGGCGGGGAAATCCACCTATATGAGGCAGGTGGCGGTGATTGTATTGTTGGCGCAGATTGGCTGCTTTGTGCCGGCCTCATCAGCCACGGTCGGCATCGTAGACAGCATCTTCACCCGCATCGGCGCTTCCGACGACCTGTCGGCGGGGAAATCCACCTTTATGATTGAGATGAGCGAGGTGGCCCAGATCTTGAAAAATGCCACTGCCAACAGTCTGATTATCCTGGATGAGATTGGGCGGGGGACCTCCACCTATGACGGCATGAGCATGGCACGGGCGGTACTCGAGCACATCTCTAATAAGCGGAAGCTGGGGGCTAAAACCCTCTTTGCCACCCATTACCATGAGCTGACTGAGCTGGAGGAGACGGTGGATGGGATTAATAACTACAATGTGGCTGTGAAAAAGCGGGGGGATGAGATCACCTTTATGCGCCGCATCACCCGCGGCGCCGCTGACGACAGCTACGGCATTGAGGTCTCCAAGCTGGCGGGCATCCCCGAATCCGTTATTATCCGCGCCAAGGAGATTTTGGGGCAGTTAGAGGAGGGCAAGGAAATTCAGGTGCGAAAGAGCATCCAGCGCAAGGATGAACCTGTTCACGAGGCCTTTCCGCTGATGGACATGCAGAACCGGCAGGTGATGCAGAAATTGAAGGATGTGGATGTGGAGGTATTGACGCCTTTGGAGGCGCTTAACCTATTGCATCAATTGAAAAAGGATATACAGTGATTGGACGTGAAGCATGCTGATGAAGCTTAATCCCCTCATACCAGCCGTTCGCAAGACGTGCGGTGAAGAAAATGCTTATACTGCAGTTATTCCTTTTTCAGCCATAATAATGTTTGCCCGTGATATGAGTTTATCACAACTTTGTTTTCATAATCCTCTTTCAAGCGCTTTAATCCGTTTGAAAAATCTTCATCACTAATCAAATGAAACATTGAAAATCCTTTCTTTTCAACCGTATTCACAAATTCAGGTGAAATTGTAAAGGACTGCTGACAGTCAGTTTTAATAATATCTTCTAATAAAAATCCGCACTGACCTGCTGAAGATACAATTTCGGAAATAACGGGATAAATTTGCTTTTCAGCCGTTACCGTCGCAGGAAAGTGAGCAGACCAAAACCTTGCTTCGATTTGTTCATGCGATTCGGTAAGGATACAAACTTTTCCGTTTAGCTTCAATACTCTATAAAGCTCTGTAAACATTACGCTTATATCTGGAACGTGATGAATAACGTCAGTCATATAAATCAACTCAAAAAAGTTATTATCAAACGGAATAAATGCATGGTCGCCTTTTCTAAACTGAATCTCTTTACTTTTTTCCTGCGCCTTTTGCCTCATTCCGTCAGAAGGTTCAACGCCAAAAACATTGGCACCAGTCAGCTTCTTCATTACGCAGGCATAATTTCCTGTACCGCAACCAAAATCTAGTACGAATGTGTTTTCAACAACATTTGCCTTTGATATAATTCTGTCTAACGTATCTATATTTGCGTTTCGAACCAAGTCGTAATCCCTTGATAAAATGTCATAGTTCATTTTCATACGGTAACCTCTAAAATATAAAATTTCTACACCATGGTATGTGCATGCTACTGAACATTATAACACATTTTATGAAATCGTTTAGGAGGATGAAATGATGATGAAGCCAAGCATGATTACGCTTGATTTAACGGGGTGCAAGTCTTTGGGGGAAATGCATTTACGGATCAGGGAAGCCTTTGATTTCCCCGAAGGGTACGGTCAGAACTGGAGCGCTTTTTGGGATTTGTTAAGTGAACCCAGATATTATACCGTTGTTGAGGTAGTGGGATTGAACAGCTTGCCGGAGGTGCTCAAATCAAGCGGGGAAATGATTGTGAAATTATTACAAAGGAATAAGGAGCATCAAGAGGAGTTTATAAAAGAGCATCCCCAATTTGACTACCGATTTGATTATCGCATCATAGATTAACCCTGCGGTATAAGCTTTGTCTTCTTCGTGCGCCTTGCAGGAGCGAAGGGACATGGTTAAACCATTTGGAAAGGAGGGGGATAGGATGGCAA
>Ga0153950_1000354_pt1 | contig 20573 bp, 17 predicted proteins | sample TSNJ034MetaG_FD_104737 | JGI IMG/M metagenome (GOLD analysis project Ga0153950, IMG submission 104737) | Attine ant fungus gardens microbial communities from New Jersey, USA - TSNJ034 MetaG | ecosystem: Host-associated > Fungi > Mycelium > Unclassified | place: USA: New Jersey, Wharton State...
CAGCTTTTTAAAAATGCTGTATTGCCCGCTGAGCTCCTGAAAACTTTTGCCGATCGCTTTTTTTTGCTCGATGTGAAAACTATTGCGCACAACGGCGTTGATTATCGAGACCTTTCCGCCTTGGCCGACCGTGATGACGCCCTCTCCGATGTTGTTGACGACCGCGTTCAGCCACTCTGCGCTCGCGCGCTCCTTTTTTCGGATGATGGCGGTGTATATGGCCGTGTTGATCGTCTCGCGCATGTCGTGTTCCAGCGGTTCGATCAACACAACCTGAAGATCTCGCCTTTTGGAGATGGCGATCATACAACTGGCAGATGTGACAACGACATCGCAGTTGTCCGCGATAATCTGATCGGCCACCTCGTTAACTTCCCGCAACTGGTTGAACTGATAGCAACTGATGTCGTAGTTGAACATTTCGCGAATGGAGTCGCAGTCATACAGCACGTTGTTCCTCTTTATATCGACAAAGGCGATGCGGCTGCCGAGCTTTCTGGCTCGATAAAACGCATCAATCAAATTAATGCTCTTCACATGAAACGGAATGACCGGAACGCTTACATGCTTCTCGATTACGATGGCGGTCACCGTGTTGGCGACAATCGCGTCTACACCGAGCTGTTCCTCCATTTTAACCGCTGTTTCGATCGCGTACTCCATCACACCCACAGCAAACACAAGCGTGCAGTCCAGAACGGCTTCCAAGTGCTTGATCTTTTTTTCCAGCTTATTGTAATGCGATATAATTCCAATTTTTGCCTTCATGGGGCACCCCTCCAAATCTCGACCCGCCCATCCACCTCACAGCAGCAAAAGCGAAGCCGTTTTTAGCTATAAATCTATTATATTCCTTTCGATTGGCTAAATCAATTGCGCCGCGCGCCTTTCCAAGACCAATATCTGACATCGACTGTGCCGTGTCACATAATTCATTATGAATTCCATTTTGACAAATGAAACCGGCTCGGCGCACGCTGCAAAAAAACGGCTGTGATTCTGTGCGGAAATACCGGCTTTTGCCGCACACTTTGCGCCAGCCTATTTTTTGGCACGATTCTTGCTCCACAATAGGGTGGCCGCAGAAAAATGGTGAGATCAAAATCCAAGAGCAGCTGCGAGGAGGAATCAGCGTTGAATATCCCGTTGATCATGGTCGTGCTTTATCTGTTGGTTACAACGGTGATCGGAATGTCGTTTGCAAAGAAGAATCAAAACTCGAACCAATATTTTGTGGCCGATCGCAGCCTCGGCATCGTGCTGATTGCTTCGCTGCTCTTCTCCGAGATCATCGCGGGCGCGGGAACAATAGGCAACGCCGCATCGGCTTATCAGGGCGGGTTGTCTTCGGTATGGGCAAACTGGGGCATGTGCATCGGGTGCATCATCTTTATTCCGCTGGTTGGCAAGTTCTACCGCGCTATGGCGGTTCGCCATAACGTGCAGTCGGTTCCCAAAGCCTATGCCTGCATTTTTGACAAGCGCTCTCAGATTTTGATGGTCGTCATCATCTCCATCGCCTATGTCATTATGTATTCGACCCAAGCTATGGCGGCGGCGGCTATCATCGCGCCGCTGCTGGGGGTGGAGGCAATTGTGATCGTCTGGGTCTGCACCGGTCTGTTCATACTGGTGACCGTTACCGGCGGAATGAAGGGCATCGCCTGGATGAACGTGTTGCATTCGGCGGTCATGTATCTGGGAATGTTCATCGTCGCGTTCCGGGCCGTCAGCTCGGTGGGGGGCATCGAGGTTCTCCGAGCCTCTGTTCCGAGCGAGTTCTTCAGCCTGACCCAGCCGAACCTGCACACCACCATCGCCAACGCGCTGGGAACGGCCATATCCTTTTTGGCCTCAGCCAATGTCGCCAACGCCACTTTCAGCGCAAAATCGCTCCGGATATCCAACCGCGGTATCCTTTTGGCCGGGCTTGTCGTGGTACCATTTGCCGTCTGCCCTGCCATTATTGGCATCTGCGCCAATGTCGCGTTGCCGGGAATTTCGCCGAACAACGCGCTGTTTTCAATGGCCAACAGCCTTGGAAGCCTTTACGGTGGCGCTGTGAGCATGGCGATCATCGCCGCGATCTGGTCGACTGCTCCGGCTTTGCTGCTAATTATCTCCACAACTATGACACGCGACCTGTTCAAGGGATACCTTTACCCCCAAGCAACCGATTTACAGCAAATGTGGTTTTCGAGAATCGTCGCCGTCGTGGTGGGCGTTACCGGAACTGCGGTAGGATTCGGCGCGTCGTCGATTCTCGACCAGATGCTGGGCGCGTTCCAAATCCGCTCGATTGTGGGGATTGTCCTCGCTGTCGCGGTGTTCTGGCCAAGGGTCAACAAGGATGCTGCGTTCTGGTCGATGCTGGGCGGCGGAGCCGTGGCCGTGTATTGGCAGTTTGGCGGGCAGCCGTTCGGGATCGCTCCAATCTGGCCGGGCGCGCTTGTCTGCCTGCTGATCATGGTTCCCATAACACTGGCAAGCCGCGAAAAGGTCTCCCCCGGTTTTCGGCTTTATAGCGAGGCCGTGAAAGAAATGGAGAATATGGAAAGCGAGGCGTCAGGCCTGTCGGAATAGTTTCCGCGATAACCAAATGATTTTACACAAACAAGGAGTACACATTATGTGCAAGCATGTTGAAACACGCGCCGTCATTGTCGCGTATGGACGGTCAGCCGTCGCCAAAGGCGGGAAGGGAACGCTCCGGGCAACGCACCCGGCCGATTTTGCCGCGCAGGTTCTGAATGGGGTCATGCAAAAGGTGCCCGCGCTGCGGCCGGAACAGATCGACGACCTGATTGTCGGCTGCGCCAAGCCGGAGAGTGTGCAAACCAGCAACCTGGCGCGCATTGTCGCCCAGAGGGCGCAACTCCCTGACGCGGTGCCGGGCCAGACCGTGAACCGTTTTTGCGCCTCTGGCTTGCAGGCGATTGCCTCCGGGGCAAATGCGATTGCTGCGGGGCAAGCAGAAATTGTAGTTGCAGGCGGCGTCGAATCCATGAGTTTGGTTCCGATGGGCGTGCCCGAGGCGCACCGCAATGCGTGGCTGGAAGAAAACCGGCCGGGAGTCTATCTGCCGATGGGTCTGACCGCCGAGAATGTCGCCGAGCAGTACGGAATCTCCCGGGAAGAAATGGACGAAATGGCGATGCAAAGTCACCGCAAAGCGCATCTGGCACAGAGCAAGGGGCAGTTCAGCCGCGAGATCATTCCGGTCTCGGTCAAAGACGGGGAATCCGGCGGGGAAACGCTACTTATGAACGACGAGGGCATTCGCCCCAACACCTCGATGGAAAAACTCGCCGGGCTGGAACCCTGTTTTAAACCGGACGGCTTGGTAACCGCGGCGACCTCTTCGCAAGTCAGCGACGGCGCGGCGTTCGTCGTTCTGATGTCCCCGCGCAAGGCGGCGGAGCTAAACCTCAAGCCGATTGCGCGATTTTGCTCCTATGCCGTTGCCGGCGTCGCCCCTGAGATCATGGGGATTGGCCCAATGGAGGTGGTTCCCAAAGCGCTGGCGCTGGCCAACATCACAGTCGGCGACCTGGAAGTGGTTGAAATAAACGAGGCGTTTGCGGCTCAGGCGATCCCCTGCATACAGGAGATAGGGCTGGATGCTGCAAAGGTCAACCCGCGCGGGGGGGCCATCGCCCTCGGCCATCCGCTGGGCGCAAGCGGTGCGATCCTCACCTGCAAAGCTTTGTCCTATCTCGAGGACAACGGCGGTGCATACGCCCTGGTGACCATGTGTATCGGCGGCGGTATGGGCGCGGCCGGCGTATTTGAAAAATTGTAAACTTTGGAGTAGTGGTTGAATGGAACAAATTATACTAGCAAACAGGCGGGCAATATGCCAAAATGAAGAAGCCGCGCTGCTCGACCTCGGCGACGGGGTTGCGTGTCTGGAATTCCGCTCGAAGGGAAACAGCATATCCCCGGCGGTTAAGCAGTTCACGCTCACCGTTCTCGCCGACGGGATGAGCGGTTTCGATGGTCTTGTCATCGGCAGTCAGGCCAAGCATTTTTCGGTCGGGGCCAATCTCGCGTTCATCCGCAAGCAAATTGAGGAAAAAAACTTCAACTTGTTTGAGCTGAACGTCGGGACGTTTCAGGCGATGACGACTATGATCAAGTGCTACCACAAGCCGATTGTGGCCGCGCCCTACAGGGGTACTCTGGGCGGCGGCCTGGAGATAGCGCTGCACGCGCACGCCAGGGTGGCTTTGTCAACGGTTGCCATGGGGCTTGTCGAAGTGGGGGTGGGGCTGCTGCCCGGCGGTGGCGGCACCAAGGAACTCGCGCTTCTGGCAGGCAGTGTACCGGAAAAAGACCGATGGCCCCTGATGCGCTCGCTGTTTGAAACGCTCCTGACCCGCGGTGTATCGACCGATGCGGAGCACGCAAAAAAAATGCATTTCCTGAAAGCTTCGGACGTGATTGTGAGTGACCCTGCCGATCTGATTGCCGCCGCAAAAGAACAGTGTTTGCGGCTGATTCAAAAAGGAACCGCCCCCCCATCGAAGGAGCGTGCGATTCTGCCGGGTAAGCATGTTTATGAACAGCTCGTCGCCCACTCCGAGCAGATGAAAGAAGAGGGCGTCATCTCGCCGTTCGATCACGAAATCGGCAAAAAAATTGCACGTATCTTCGCTGGCGGCGACACCAGCGGGTCGGAAATCCGCACCGAGACACAGCTTCTGGAGCTTGAGCGCCGAGTATTTGTCGAACTGGCGCAAACGCCCGAAACCTACGCGCGGATTTGTTATTTCTTGGAAAACAATAAGATGCTGCGAAACTAATTCTGAAAGGAACACACCGATATGGAAATTAAAAATGTGCTGGTAATCGGCGCGGGCGTTATGGGGCGACAGATCGCCCTGCTGGCCGCAATGTATGGATACTCCACAGTGCTGTACGACGCGTTCGCTGACGCGCTGGAATCCGCGGAGGACTGGAACGGCAACTACCTTGAGGGCCGGATAGCCAAAGGCAAGCTCACGGCAGAGGCCGCCACCGCCGCCAAAGGGAATCTACGCTACGAAAAAGAACTGCCCGCCGCAGCCGAAGCCGCCGACATCGCCATTGAGGCAATCATTGAGAAACTCGACGTCAAACAGACGCTTTTCCGGCAGCTGGACGAACTGTGCAAGCCCGATACCTTAATCGTCAGCAACTCCAGCTTTATCACATCCTCGCAGCTCGCGGGATGCACCAAACGCCCCGGCAAAATCGCCAACCTGCACTTCTTCAACCCCGCGCTGGCCATGAAGCTTGTCGAGGTCGTCAGGGGCGACGAAACCGAGGAGGAGGTGCTCGAATTGCTTTTATCCTTTTCCGAATCCCTGGGAAAAAAGCCGATCCTCATTCAGCGCGCTATTGATGGGTTTGTGGCCAATCGGCTAATCCGCGCCGTAACCGAAGAGGCCCTTTTCCTTGTGCAGGAGGGGTATGTCACCCCGCAGGAGATCGACATCGCGGCCGAAAACGGCCTCAACTGGCCGATGGGCCCGTACCGCCTCATGGATATGACGGGAATAGACATCTCCTACCTGATGCGTATGCGCCGCTACGACGAAAGCGGTGACGAAAAGGACAAGCCGCCGGAATTCCTCGCGGAAAAATACCGCAAAGGCGAATATGGCCGCAAAACCAGCAAGGGCTGGTACGACTACTCCAAATAAACGCACTCAAAATAGCCTGACAGCCGCTTCGGCTGTCAGGCTATTTTGCTGTTATGTGCGGTTCCAGCTCATGATCTCGTCGCGGAGCCAGTGGCACCAGTCTTTGACGCCCTCGCCTGTCTTGGCGGAGATCGCGAAAATATTGATGTCGGGGTTCAGCACGGATACGCGCTTTTTGACCGCTTCCAAATCAAAATCGAAATAGGGTAGACAATCGATTTTGTTGATGATCAGCGCGTCGCATTTTGAGAACATCAGAGGATATTTCAGCGGCTTGTCGTCGCCCTCCGGTACGCTGAGAATCATCGCGTTTTTCGAGGCGCCCGTATCAAATTCTGCCGGACACACAAGATTGCCGATATTCTCAAGGATGACAAGGTCAAGATTTTGCGTATCAAGCCCCTTGAGGCCGTCAGCCGTCATGCCCGCGTCAAGGTGGCAAAGGCCGCCGGTGTGGAGCTGCACCGCCTGGATTCCCGCGGATAAAACTTTCTCGGCGTCCACGGTGGAGTCAATGTCGGCCTCCAGCACGCCAATCCGGAACTGCTCGTGCAATGTTTCCAGCGTTCTGAGAACCGTGGTGGTTTTCCCCGAGCCGGGCGATGACATGAGATTCAGCAGAAAAGTTTTTTCTTCGCGGAGTTTTTGGCGAAGGGATTCGGCGGCGGCGTCATTGTTGGCGAAGACACTTTCCTTGATGTCGATAATTCGCACGTTTTGCAAAGTAATCCACTCCTAAATAATTTCGATGCTTTCGACGCGCAGCTCCCGGCCGGAGACCAATTGAACACAATCCGAGCCGCAACTGGGGCAGCTGAACAACATGCTGCCGACCTCAAACTGCGTTTTTACGCCACACGACGAACACAGAATTGCCGCCGGAACAAGATTGAAATCAAGCGCGGCGTTTTGGGCGATTGTGTCTTTGGCAATCATTTTGAAAAACAGTTTGGCATAGTACGGAACAATGTTCACGACGGTTCCCGCAGTGACAGTGATCCGAACGATTTCGCAGGCGTTTTGCTTTTCCGCAAAATTCACCGCGATTTGAAGGATGTTTCGCATAACCGAAAGCTCGTGCATATGTACCTCATGCATAATATAGAATATCCGCAAGCCGCCGCACCTCGCGGACGGCTTGCGGAAGTGGAGGTGCAGGGATTCTTACTGTTTGGCCGAATATTTGGGGATCAGGACATCCAGGTCAAACGGCTCGTTGATGTTGGGGTCGTCCCGTACGAGTTCGAGCGCGCCGTGAGGGCAATTGTCGACGCATACGCCACAACCCATGCACGATTTTCCTTCGACAATCGAGCGTTTCCCGTCCACAATTTCCAGCACGCCGAAGCTGCATTTTGAGACGCAGGTTCCACTGCCGACGCACTTTTCGTTGTCCACCTTGCTGAGATAGCCGGAGGGTGCGAACATGGGGCATTTGGCGTAGTTTTGCGCCTGCATCGCAACACAGCAGCAACTGCAGCAGTTACAGATGCCATACATTTGGTCGTTGCAGGCGTCTTTGAAGAATACGTTGTGCACATGGCCGAGTTCGTGCTGTTCGTCCAGAATTTTCAGCGCCTCTTCCTGGGTGATGCGGCGAGGTTTCATGCCGCCCACGAGGTATTCCTCCTGAAAGCTCACCCACGGCTCGCCGATGGTGATACAAACATCGCGCGGCCAGCAACCGGCGTCGCCGCGGATATGGCGGCACGAGCACTCGATTACACCCAGCGCCTGATAATTTTTCATGACCGCGCTGCGCGCTTCTGTGTAAGGAATTACAGTTTTCGGCAGATCGGTCAGGTTAATGTCCTCGGTGATTTTGAAAAACTTCTTCGCATCGTCAAGGATCAGAACCTTACCGTGATATGCATTTGTCTCGATTTCCATAGAGCCCATGTTGGCTCTTTGGACGCACATATTGATGAGATCCTCGATCTCCTCGTCAATGGGTTCCGTCGGTCGCACGGCGGTGTTGGGGCCGAAGCCGAAACGGCCGAGCGCGCTGGCCATCTTGTAAATGTAAAGGTACATGTACTTGAGATAAAGATAGCCGTGAATGCGATTCTGGAAAGCTTCGGGCGTCTTGGGAAAATGCTTGTGGAACATTTTCAGAACGGCCTTTGTCCGCTCTTTTTCTCCCGGGCTCCTCGCGTTCTCATAGTCGATAATCGCGTGCTTCATGCGTTCGACATCTTCGTTGGTTCGGGGGTACTGAATGTCTTTCAACTCTACTTCCATTCGTTACAGCTCCTTTATTTTTTAGCTCTGTTTAGAAACGGTTTGATCGATTCCGTTTTCTTAGATGCTCTTATTAAGATGCTCTAGTTGATTATACAATTAACTAAACTGTTTTGTAAAATACTTCGTTTTATATGAAATTATAACAAATGAAATATGAATCAGGGGCCGGAGGAATGGCCGCGGCGGCCATTGTAGTGGTCGGCAATAAAACGCATAAACATTCTGGTCGCGTGGGTTTTATACCGGTTTTCGTTCCAGCTCAAGCCGATCGACTCACCATCAATTCCGATGATGTTCAGCACACTTTCTATGATTTGCTTGTGGCGCATGATGTAGGCATGCGGTAACAGCGCGCACCCCAGGCCGGACGACACATACTGCGAGATGGTGTCAAGGTCGTTACACTCCAGAATGATTTGGGGCGCAACCTTGTGTTTTTCAAAGATGGTGTCCACCGTGTCGCGCATACCGTAGCCCGGCATAGTCGCAACAAACTCCTCTTGATCCAGAGCCTGAATGGGAACGCCGGTGAGGCCGCTCCACCGATGGCCCGGCGGAACCATAAGGAAAATTTCCTGATTCAATATCCGTTCGGTCTTGATGCTGCCAGAGGGCTCCTCCTCCAGGGGCGGGGAACAGATTGCAAGATCGATTTCACGGCTCTGGAGCTGCTCGCAAATCTGCCCCCGCGTGGCGGACGACTCGACCAGCGTAAACTTTGGATTCTCGATGTGAAAGGCGAACAGAACATCCGAAATCCCGACATAGACGTTGGTGGCGATGGTAACCGTTTTCGCCTCATTGCGGGCGAGCTCGACCATTTCCAGCTTCGCGTTGTCCAACTCATCCAGAATGCGGGAAGCGCGGTCGTAAAACCCCCTGCCAAATTTGTTGAGCTGAATTTTGCGCCCGATGTGGTCGAACAGCTCAACGCCCAGCTCGTCCTCGAGCTGGTTTATAATTTTGGTGAGGAACGGCTGCGAAACCATCAAAATATCAGCAGCTTTCGTTATGTGCTCAAGCTTTGCGACAACGCAAAAAAATTTGAGATGTTTTAGTTCCATATCCACACTCCAAAAAGTATATTTGTTTTTGGATCAATTTATATCTATTTATATATTTTACACTATGCGACGATTTTGTTATAGTGGTAACAAGCAAAAACCAGCATCATCCAGATGTTACTAACGATTGAGGAGGAAGATTTTTGCAGTTTATTCGACTTTTTACACCGATTTCCATTCACGGTCTGGAGCTCAAAAACCGCGTAATCATGTCGGCAATTCACCATCTTTACACCCCTGAGGGCTTTGCCACCGACCGCTTTAATCGCTACTACTGGCGGCGGGCCGAGGGCGGGGTCGGCCTGATCATGGTGGGGGGCTGCCGCATTGACGAATGCGGCGGAGCCGTTTCAATGATCAGCCTCACAAGCGACGTGACCATTCCCGGTTACAAAGAATTTACCGCCGGAATCCACGCGCGCGGCGCAAAGGTTGGCGCGCAGCTATATCACGCCGGCCGCTACGCACACAAGCGGGCCATGCCCGAGGATGTCGAAGCGCTCGCCCCATCGAGCGTTTACAGCAGCTACACCCGCGAAACACCCAGAGAAATGAGTGTGGAGGAACTCAAGGGCATTGTCGCCGCGTGGGCCAGAGCGGCCGGGCGGGCGAAGGCATCGGGATTTGACCTCGTGGAGATCGTCGGCTCGGCGGGATACCTGATTTGCCAATTCCTCTCGCCCGTAACGAACCTCCGCAAAGACGAATACGGCGGCTCGTGGGAGAACCGCACCCGCTTTGCGCGCGAGGTGGTTGCGGCGGTGCGTGGAGCGGTCGGGCCGGATTATCCTGTTGGTATGCGCATTGCGGGCAACGATTTCATTCCGGGCTCCAACTCCAACGCACAGGCGGTTGACTTTGCCAGGCTGATGGAGCAATGCGGCGTCGATCTGCTGAATGTCACAGGCGGGTGGCACGAGTCGACGGTTCCGCAGATTACCGGCGATTTGCCCGCTGGCGGCTACACCTATCTCGCCAAAAATATCAAGGCCACCGTGAAAATTCCCGTAGCCGCGAGCAACCGGATCAACAACCCCATGCTGGCCGAAAAGATACTCGCTCTGGGTGTGAGCGACCTAGTCAGTCTTGGCCGCCCGCTCATCGCCGACCCCGACTGGGTAAATAAGGCCGCGATAGGCCATCCCGACGAGATCCGCCGCTGCGTGGCCTGCAACCAGGGCTGCTTAGCCAAAACGTTTTTCGCAAAGCCCATCGAATGCCTTGTAAACGGCTCGGCCGGGCGCGAATATCTCCTCACGGACATTGAGAAAGCGGAGCCTAAAAACCTTCTGGTTGTGGGAGCAGGCCCTGCGGGCTGCGAATTTGCCATCGCCGCAACCGAGCGGGGACACGCCGTGACCATATGGGAAAAAGAGCACGCCATCGGAGGTCAGCTTGCCATGGTCGCGACCCCGCCTGGCAAACGAGACTTCAACGGGCTAATCGACTACTATCGGGGCATGCTTCAAAAGAGCGGGGTCAACGTTGTGTTGGGCAAAGAGGGCTGCGCACAGGAAATTGCCAACGCGGGCTTCGACGCGGTCTGCGTTTCCACAGGAATGGTTCCCAAAAGCTTTCGGCTGCCGGGAGAGGATCGCATTCCGGTTTACAGCGCCTATGATATCTTGAAAGGGAATGCCGTGGCCGGAAAAAACGTGGTGCTCATCGGCGGTGGATCAGTCGGCTGCGAGACCGCGCAATTTCTCGCCCACGAAGCGAGCATCACACCCGAGCAGGTCTATTTCCTGCTGGAGCACCGGGCTGAGGAGGTCTCCACTGTCTTGGAAATGATGAACCGTACCGACCGGCAAATCTCCATTGTTGATATTGTCAAGATTGGCTCCGGGTTTGAGCCGGGCACCGGGTGGCCCGTGCTCAAGGATTTGAAGCGCCTGGGAGTCAGCAAATACTCGTTCTCAGAGATCTTGCATGTCGGCGCGGATAGTGTCGTCATCCAGTCAATCGCCCCAACTTCTGACAACGCGGAGAAAAAAACAATCTTGTGCGACACAATCGTTATGGCGGTCGGCGCGGCACCGAACAACACGCTTTTCAACGAACTGCGCGAGTTGGGTGTTCAGGTGCACAACATCGGGGATTCCAACCAGATCGGCAAGGTGTTGGACGCGGTTCGCAGCGCGACGGAGCTCGCAAACACAATTTAACGCGGCCGCGAAAAGCCTTATATTGCTAAAATAAGCAAGAACAGTGCCACGTCGCTGCCTCACCCCGGGGGAAGTGTCCTTCACATTTGGGCGCGATTGCGGCGCTGCTCTTTTGGTTCCAAAGCGGCGGGTGATTTTCCCTGCGATTTCATTTTGACATTCATTTTGAAATTAATTCGTTATTTTAAAACCGGATTCCTCCAAAACGGCAGTTTTGGCATTGTTATAATAGTTGGCACACAAATTGCATGTATATAGAATTCGATCGATTCTTTTTTTTGCTCGCAAGGTGTTAACGTAAAAAGGAGCAGTCTTATGTATGAAGATATTTTAGTCAGCAAACAGAACCGTGTCGGCATCATTTCCATCAACCGCCCGGAATTCAGCAATGCATTTGGCCGCGATACCTATCGCGAAATGAAGCACGCGGTCGAAACACTGGGCTCCGATGATGAGGTGGGCGCGATTGTGATCACTGGCGTCGGAAAGCATTTTTCCGCCGGTGGGGACATCAAGCGTTTCAAGATGCTGATTGAGACGAAAACCTACATTGAAGAGGCAAGCGTGAAATTGGCCGGCGAAATGGCGGCCAGTGTGCGAAAATGCCCCAAAGCCGTTATCGCTTTAGTGAACGGGTCGGCGGTCGGCGCCGCGTGCGGCCTTGCCTTTGCAAGCGACTTCCGCTTTGTCGGCCCCGGCAGCAAGTTTGTCCTTGCCTTTATAAAAATGGGGCTTTCCGGAGACACCGGCTGCATCTATTACCTGCAAAAGCTGATCGGCGTCGCTAAAACCACCGAGATGATCATGACCGGCGCGCCGGTGGGCGGCGAAGAAGCGGTGCGACTTGGCCTCGCCACAAAGCTTGTTCCGGACGAAAGCTTATCCAAGGAGACCTTCGCCTTTGCCGAAAAGCTTGCGGCTGGCCCGCTGTTGGCCATCCGGCGGCAAAAGGAATTGATGACCCAAACATTTTTCAACGACTTGGAGGAATATTCCCGCCTTGAAATGAAATATATGGTCGAATGCTCGCGATCCGCGGATTTTGAAGAAGCAGTCAACGCTTTTTTGGAGAAACGCCCCGCGCGCTTTATCGGGAAATAATCCAGGCGGCAGCAGAAATAATTAAGGAGGGTTTGATACGTGGCTTTTTTGAGTTTGTTCGGTATTATTATCGGCGTTGCAATATTTGTTGTTTTTACAACAAAAGGATTCCATCTCGTGTTTTCTTCACTGGTCACAGCGGTGATTGTATGCGCGTTTTCGTGGCTCAATCCCCTGACCATGATCACAGACACCTACATGACTTCTATGGCGAACATGTTCAAGAACTATCTGCCGATGTTTATCCTCGGCTGTGTGTTCGGAAAATGCATGTGCGATACAGGCGTGGTTCGCACCATCGCCCTGAGCGTGGCTAAGCTTGCCAAATCAAGCAAGAACCCCAAGTTCTGGGCGCTGCTGTTTTTGCCGGGTATGTACTGCCTTTTGACGTTTTCGGGCGTGAGCGGATTCATCATTGTGTTCACGCTCTTGGCCATCAGCAACGAGCTGTTTAAAGAGTGCGACGTGCCGTGGGATTTTTATGTCTATGGAACCTCGGGTTGCATTCCAGCCTCCATTCTGCCGGGTTCGCTCTATGTCACGAACGTAATTCTGGCCAAAGGCTTCGACACCACGCTCACAGCGGCCCCGTTTGTCGCGATTCTGTGCTTTGTGATTATCTGGGTCATGATTGGCGTCTTGGCCTATTTTGACATCCGCAGCTACACAAAGCGCGGCGAGGGCTATCTGCCGTCTGGCGCGGCCTTTGACGCCAACCCCTCGATCGGCATGACCGGCAGCGAGAGCGAACCGGTTCCAACCCTGATTTGCAGTTGGATTTCGCTGCTTGCCCCGATCATCAGCATCATTCTCAAGTTGAACGTGCTAATCGCGCTTTTGATGGGCTGCATTGTCTGTCTTGCTCTGAACTTCAAGCATGTCAAGGATCTCAAGTCCACAATCGGCAACGGCCTCACCGTTGCTGTAAGCTCGCTGGCCAATGTGTGTGCCATGACCGGCCTCATCGCGCTGATGATGGTATCGAGCGGATTCCAGATGATCATTGGGGCACTGGATATGCTGCCGCCGCTTTACAGCGTGCTCAGCCTCGGCGTACTCTCCTCCGCGATTGTCGGTTCGCTCAGCTCGTGGATTCCCGCCGCCATACCTGATTTGGTCGCACGATTCACGGCGGCCGGCATCAGCATGCCGGTGGCGCACAGAATGACTATTTTGTCAACGCTGTCCTATGCAGTTCCCACGAACGCGGGTTGTGTGAACACCGTCGGCCTCACCAGGCTGAACCCCGCCCGAGCGTTTGCCCGCTACTTCAAAACGAACGCCATCCCCAGTCTGACCGCGATTATCGTCTGTATCATCCTTTTAAAACTCGGCGTGATTGCATAAATATGCGCGTCGGCCAACGAATAATAATTGAAGGAGAGTGTAGATATGCCAAAACCACTGGAGGGAATTCGTGTCGTAGAGCTCGGAACCTATGTAGCCGTTCCCAAATGCGCCCGCATCCTGTCGGATTGGGGGGCTGACGTCATCAAGATCGAGAGCCTGGCCGGCGATGACTGGCGCGTTATCGGAAAGGGGCTTGATGTGACCTGCAAGCCCGACCACAATCCGCTGTATCAGCCGGAAAACATGAACAAGCGCAATCTCGCGCTCAACCTGAAAATACCGGAAGGGCTGAAAATCCTCCTGGAGCTCATCGAAACTGCGGACATCTTTATTACGAACTCCCGCGTTCGGTCGCTGGAGAAGATGGGCCTTGATTATGCGAGCCTGCAAAACCGCTTCCCCAAGCTGATTTATGGCCTGTTTACAGGCTACGGCCAAAAGGGTCCCGATAAGGATCGCCCAGGGTTTGATGTGGCCGCCTTCTGGACTAAGGGCGGAATGCCGGTGGAGTGGACCGTGAAGGGCCACCCGCCGTTCAAACCGCAGCCTGGATTTGGCGACAGCACCTGCGCGTCAATGTTTTTGGCCGGGCTGCTGGCCGCACTGTTCTCCCGCGAGAAAACCGGCAAGGGGGATTTCCTTGAAATTTCGCTGTTCGGCGCGGCGCTCTGGTTCAACAGCACTGGTGTTGTGAGCTGCCAGCCGCAGTACGGGCGCACCTTCCCCCGCGGCGTCGAGGACTGTCCGGCGCCATACAATCTGCCGTTCCAGACAAAGGACGGCGACTGGATTATGTGGTCGCTGCCCAACTGGGACAAGGACGCGCGCTACAAGGATTTATTGCGATCGCTGGATATGGAGGAGTACATCAACGACCCGCGCTTCGCCACGCTAAAAGAAACGGGGAACCACCGTCTTGCGTTGCGGGAGATCTTCGAGAAGAAATTCCTTGGCTATACGACCGAGGAAATTGTCCGCCGCCTGACCGAGGGCGATTTCGTGTTCTCAATCGCCGCGAACCCCAAGGACGTGATCCATGATGAGCAGGCATGGGCAAACGGCTTTCTGCAAAAGGTAAAAATGGAAGACGGCGAGGAAGTGGTTTTCCCCACCAACCCCGTGCAGTTCGCGAGCTTTACCCCTGACTTCAACCTGGCGGCACCGCTGGGCCGGGACACAAAGGCCATCCTTACGGAGCTGGACTATGGCACGGAAGCCATCGACAAGCTTGTCGAATCCCAGGTTACAAAAGTTGTCGGCTAGCGCCCCCTTTGGGTTGCCGATTTAGCGCTTGAATTCTTAACGGAAACCGGAAGGAGCGGGGTAACATCGCGCCCCGCTCCTTCCGACCCAATTTTGCGCAAATTACCAATATTTATAAATTACTATTTGGTGCGGCATTTGCAAACCAATCATCAACGAATAGAGGGGGGATGAAAATTGACGAGAGTGAAAAGACTGACAATCATGATCCTAGCGGTGGCGCCTGCCATCATGGTGGGCTGCGCCGGACAGCCGAAACACGTAGCGGAGCCGCCGACAGAAACGGAAAAAGCGAGCGATTCGGTTGTTGTGGTGATGGGCATGAATTCGGAGCCCGAAGCCGGTTTCGATCCGGCTTACGGATGGGGCGCCGGCGAGCATGTCCACGAGCCGCTGATTCAAAGCACGCTGACCGCCACCACCGCCGACCTGCAAATTACGAACGACCTCGCCACCGATGTCGGTTCCAGTGACAACGGGCTCCTGTGGACCGTGAAAATCCGCGGCGACGTCACCTTCACCGACGGCGAGCCGCTCACAGCCGCCGATGTCGCGTTCACATACAACACCGTGAAAAATACAAGCTCGGTCAACGATTTCACCATGCTGGACAAGGCCGTGGCCGTCGATGATACAACGGTTGAATTTCACATGACAAGGCCGTTTTCTATCTGGCCCTACACGATGGCCATTGTGGGCATTGTTCCCGCGCATGCCTATAGCCCCGATTACGGCGGGCAACCCGTTGGCTCCGGGCGGTACATGCTCAAGCAGTGGGACAAAGGGCAGCAGATAATTCTGGAAGCGAACCCCGATTATTACGGCAAGGCGCCTCAGATGAAAAAGGTCACGATTCTGTTCATGAGCGAGGACTCCTCCTTCGCGGCGGTTAAAGCCGGTGAAGCGGATCTGGCATACACGGCGGCCTCCTTCGCGGAGCAGGCGATTAAGGGCTACTCTTTATTTTCCGCCGCCAGCGTGGACAACCGCGTCCTCAACCTGCCTGCGATTCCCTTTGACGGCGAAAAGGGCAACGACGTGACCAGCGACCCCGCTTTCCGAAAGGCGGTCAACATCGGCTTGAACCGCGAACAGATGATCCTCGCCGTTCTGGATGGGCACGGCACCCCCGCCTACAGAGCCTGTGACAGAATGCCTTGGTATAATCCCAACGCGGTTGTCGAGTATGATCAGAAGGCGGCGATCGCGTTGCTCGAACAGGCCGGCTGGATTGCGGGGGCGGATGGCATCCGCGAAAAAGAGGGCCTGCGAGCAGAAGTGAACATCCTTTATCCGGCGGGGGATTCCGTCCGTCAAGCGTTAGCTGCGGAATGCTGCAATCAACTCAAGGTGCTGGGGATTGCCGCCGCCTTTGAGGGCGTCGGCTGGGATGTCGCCTATGACCGCGCGCAGTCCGAGATTATGACCTGGGGATGGGGCGCGCATACCCCCATGGAGCTTTATAACATTTATCACACCATGTCGGATACCGGCCTGGCAACCTATTCGCCCTACGCTAATGCGGCGGTGGATCGGCTGATGGACGAGGCACTGGCCGCTGACAGCCTGGAGAAATCCTACGCGCTCTGGCAACAGGCGCAGGAGGGCATGATTGAGGATGTCCCTTGGATGTGGCTCGTCAATATCGACCACCTTTACTGGGTACGGGAAGGCCTCGCCGTCGCGGAGCAAAAACTTCACCCCCACGGACATGGATGGTCCATCGTCAACAACGTCGACCGCTGGAGCTGGTCGGCCTGACTGTTCCGGGAGGAGGGAATCATTTGCGTTTTGTGGCCAAAACCTCGCTGCGCATGGCGCTGCTACTGGTCTGCGTGAGCATCCTCGCGTTTGCGCTCGTGTCCGCCTCGCCAGTTGACCCACTGGGCGCCAACGTGGGACAGGCTGCGCTGGGCTCTATGAGCGTCGAGCAAATCGCCAAGCTGGAGACATACTGGGGCGTGAACGAACCGCCGGTGCGGCGCTATCTCGCCTGGGCGGGCGACTTCATCCGCGGGGATATGGGTATCTCGCTGCTTTATCGCCGCAACGTCGCCTTGGTTCTGGCCGAAAAGGCCTCTAATTCGCTGTTGCTTATGCTAAGCGCGTGGATTCTCTCAGGCGCGCTGGGTTTCGCGCTCGGCATCGCGGCGGGCATGAATCGCGAGAAAACCGCCGACAGGCTAATACAGGGCTATTGCGCGCTCATTGCAAGCATGCCGGTGTTCTGGCTAGCGTTGCTTTTGCTGACGGTGTTCGCCGTCTTGCTGCGCGTGCTGCCAATCGGGCTGAGCGTCCCAATCGGCATGGAGTCCGCCGCCGTGACCTTCGCTGACCGGCTGCGCCACGCCACGCTACCTGCGCTGACCCTGAGTGTGGCGGGAATCGCCAACATCGCGCTGCATACGCGCGAAAAGGTTATTGACGTCATGTCGAGCGATTATGTTCTTTTCGCGATGGCGCGGGGTGAGGGCCGTCGGAGCATACTGCGGCTGCATGTGCTGCGCAATGTTCTCCTGCCCGCCGTTACGTTGCAGTTCGCCTCCATCAGCGAGGTGTTCGGCGGTTCGGTGTTGGTGGAACAGGTGTTTTCCTACCCTGGTCTGGGCCAGACGGCGGTGCGGGCCGGACTGGGTGGTGACGTGCCGCTTTTGATGGGTATCACGGTTGTCAGCGCGATCATCGTGCTTTTGGGCAACCTCGCCGCCAATATCCTTTACGGCGTGATCGATCCGCGAATGAGAAGCGGGAGGGAACGCGCATGAATGTTCAAGCGAAGGAGCCCGCGCGCCGACCGAATCCCCCGCGCGCCACGCCGCGTTTTCAGATAAACCGGCGGCAGTTCGCGCTGATTTTGTTCCTGCTTGCGGTGCTGAGTCTCACGGCGGTTGCCATCGCAGGTGACCGGTGCGCCAGCATCGCCATGGAGACCGATTTTACCCAAAAAAACCTAGCCCCCTGTTTGAGTCACCCGTTCGGTACCGACTGGATGGGCCGTGACATGCTCGCGCGCACGCTGACCGGGCTTTCGCTGAGCGTGCGGCTCGGGCTGCTGACTGCCACGGCCAGCGCCGCAATCGCCGCGCTGATGGGGTCGGCGGCCGCCATGAACAAGACGCTGGATGCGCTGTTTTCGTGGCTGATTGACCTTGTGATGGGCGTGCCGCACATTTTGCTGTTGATCTTAATTTCCTTCGCCTGCGGGAGAGGATTCCGGGGCGTGGTCATCGGAGTGACGCTCTCCCATTGGATGTCGCTGGCCCGCGTAATCCGCAGCGAGGTGCTACAGCTCAAACAGAGCGCGTATGTCCAAATTGCCGCGAAGCTGGGCGCTTCACATCTGCGGATTGTGCTTCGGCATATGGTGCCAAACCTGCTGCCGCAGTTTTTGGTGGGACTGGTGCTGTTGTTTCCGCATGCAATTTTGCATGAGGCCAGCATCACCTTCCTCGGATTCGGCCTCCCCCCCGAGCAGCCCGCTGTCGGCATTATCTTATCCGAGAGCATGCAATATCTGGTGATGGGCCGGTGGTGGCTCGCGGTGTTTCCGGGACTGCTGCTAGTGACCGGCGTCTTGCTGTTCGGCGTGGCGGGAAACTGTCTGCGCAGCCTCACGAACCCGGCCAGTGCCAACGAATAGGGGGGACGGCATGGAGAAAACTCCGTTATTGGAAGTTAAAAACCTGCGAATTGCATTTGATCAATACAGCGGCAGATTTTCAAAAAATAACTTGGGCATGATTCGCGACCTCAGCGTCATGGTTCGGGAGGGGGAGCTCGTGGCGGTTGTAGGGCCGAGCGGCTCGGGCAAAAGCCTGCTTGCCCATGGCATCCTTGGAATTTTGCCGGACAATGCCGAGATAGAGGGAGAAATCCGCTTTCGCGGCACGACAATGACCCAGCGGTGCAAAGAATCGCTCCGCGGCAACGAAATCGCGCTGGTTCCCCAGAACCTGTCATACCTCGACCCACTGCTCAGGATGGGTCCGCAGCTACGCAAGGGAAAGCGCGACGCGAAATCCCGCCAAAAAACCCGCGAAATCCTCGCGCATTATAGCCTGAACGAGCAGATGGAGCGGATGTATCCGTTTGAACTGTCGGGCGGTATGACGCGCCGGATTCTCATCTCCACGGCGTTGATCGATTCACCGTCTCTGGTTATCGCCGACGAACCCACACCAGGACTTGATGAAAAACTGGCGCGGCGCGTCATGAGCCACTTTCGCGCCATCGCCGACGACGGCGCGGGCATCCTGCTGATCACCCACGACCTAGAGCTCGCGCTGGAGGTTGCCGACCGGATTTCGGTTATTTACGCCGGAACCTCCATCGAGGACGCGGCGGCGACCGATTTTTTGCACGAGGAAACGCTCCGCCACCCCTACACTCGTGCACTTTGGCGGGCGATGCCGCGCAACGGATTCCGGGTCGAAAACACCGCGCAACCCTGTGTGGCGAAAATTCCGGCGGGCTGCCCGTTCCAACAGCACTGCGCGGCCGCCTCCGGAGCGTGCCGGAGAGAAATCCCCTACCGTCGCGCGGGAGAAGGGTTTGTGCGATGCATCCACACGGAAGAGGCGGTGGCGGCGACATGATTTTGGAGGCAAAAGGCGTGTCATTTCGCTACCCATACCGGGAAAAACAGATCCTCAACCGCGTGGACATCACGGTGGCGTCGGGTGAGCGGGTGGGTCTGCTCGCCCCGAGCGGGTACGGAAAAACCACGCTGTGTAAAATATTGGCGGGATTTGAAAAGCCGGACGAGGGCACGCTGCTCCTCGACAGCCAGCCGCTGAACAGCTTTGGTCGCTATTGCCCGGTTCAAATGATCTGGCAGAGCCCCGAGCTGGCGGTGAATCCCCGCCTGAAGATGCATCGGATTCTGGCTGAAGGCGGACGGGTGAATCGGCGGATTGTAAAAAAGCTCGGCATCGAGGACGCCTGGCTTACGCGGTATCCGGCAGAGCTGTCGGGCGGCGAACTGCAACGGTTCTGTATTGCGCGCGCTCTGGGGGAAGACACAAAATTCCTTCTAGCAGATGAAATCACTACTATGCTGGATTTGATTACCCAGGGCCAAATCTGGGAATTCTTGCTGGAAGAGACCACACTGCGAAATATCGGACTGCTTGTGATCAGCCACTCCCCCGCGCTGATCGGTGCCGTCTGCACACGCACTCAGGCGCTGTAACAGCGAACTCCTCAAATATATCGCAAGCGGCGTTTGCTTTTCCATGTATTACTATCAACGCCTTTTTCGAGAAATCGTCGGCAATAATGTGATGGAATATGTGGCGAAACGAAAGATGGCCCTTGTGGACTGCGGCTTTGATACCGTTGTTAAGCCCGCCCTTGAGCAACGGAGGTGCATTAACGCCTCCGCTGTTGACATTCCGCTTCATGCCGTGATGTGGTTAATGAACGTCCAGCCGAACAGGGCACCATGCGTTTTGTATTAAGAAAACAAACTGAACATTATTGATTCAAATGATACCCGCCAACCAACTTCAAAAAACCTAAAAACAAACGAAACAAAGAAGGGCATCACGCACCATCATGCCCTTCTTTTTGCTTATGAATTAAACATAATCGCTAATGGATTAGAATTGACTGCTGCCTGAAGCTGTGACTCATCCACATGAGTATAGATTTCAGTTGTAGCTACGCTTTCATGCCCTAAAATCTGCTGTAAGGAGCGA
>Ga0153950_1000355_pt1 | contig 20509 bp, 19 predicted proteins | sample TSNJ034MetaG_FD_104737 | JGI IMG/M metagenome (GOLD analysis project Ga0153950, IMG submission 104737) | Attine ant fungus gardens microbial communities from New Jersey, USA - TSNJ034 MetaG | ecosystem: Host-associated > Fungi > Mycelium > Unclassified | place: USA: New Jersey, Wharton State...
AGGAACAGGCAGCCCAGGAGCAGCGGCAGGAGGATCAGCCTGTAATGGAACCCGCGCCCACAGGGGAACAGACGGCGTCCGGTCCCGAGGAATCCGCACAGCTCCGGGAGGAACAGGCAGCCCCCGAGCAATCACCGCAGCTCCAGGCGGAACAGGATATGGAGGAATCCGCGCCCGCCATGCTGGAGCGGCAGGAACCTGCCGCCGCGCCCCAAATCCCTCTGAGCGTGAAGATCAGCTCCCTTGAACTGGATGGCAATACCCGCGCCTTTGCTACCGCCGAATATGGCGATCTCACCATCCGCAGGGTCAGGGTAAAGGAGGACGGGCAAGGCAGGCTGTTCGTTGCCATGCCAAAATTCAGGCAGACCACCGGGTACACGGAAACCTGCTTCTTTAACAGCCCCGACGCGGTTGCGAGGTTCCAGAGCGCCGTCCTGGATACCTACCAGCAGACGCTGGAGCAGATGCGCGGGCAGACGCTGGAGCAGGCGCGGGACTATGAGCAGGAGGAATCCCCCGTTTTTGACGATCCCGATCCCGAGCTCAATCCCGAGCCCGATCCCGAGCCCGATCCCGAGCAGGGCATGGAGATGGATATGTCAATGGGCATGTAGCGAGGTTTTTCCCCTCTGCATTGCGCTCGAAGTATTCCGTATCACAGGCCGGAGGCATCCCTGCCGGGGTAGCTTCCGGCCTTAACTTTATTATGGTTTGGAGGATTGCAACATGAAAAACGCCATTGTTCAGATCACCTATCCGTCGGAAAAGCTGGACGCCATCCGGCAGTACACGGGCAAAAAAGACGTCGATATGACCGCCGAGATGCAGGACGCGCTCACCAAATTATATGAAAAACATGTTCCCCGCGACGTCAGGGAATTCCTCGAGGCGAGGGAAGCGGCACAGGCGGAAAAGCCCCCGCGCCCCACGCGGCAGGCTCCGGCAGCGCGCCCGGAGAACAGCGGCAATGACGATGCGTAGAGCCGGGAAAAGCCACGAAATCGCGCGGCGGCTGTTTGATGTTGCCGGTCAATTCCTTGAAAGTGCCGGAAAGCTGACGGAGCTGGGAGAACAGTGCCCCTCGCGCTATTCCCTGTGCTTTTACGCCGCCGACCGGACGCTGCTGGCCTGTCTTTGCGGGCAGGGAGTCCCCCTCACCGATGACGAATACGAGCGCCGTCAGACCGCCAAATTGTGGGAGCGGTGCATAGAATCGAATCCCCGCCTCGCTGAATTGGAGCCGGAGTTCCGGCTCCTGCTGGACTGCGAGTGGGCGGGCCTGCCCGGAGAAAAGACGCCGGATTTGCGGCAGGCTCTGGACGGCGCGGCACGGCTGCGGAGCCTTGTGGCAGAGCTTACGCCCTGCCTCTCCCCGCCCGCGCCGGAACCGGAACGGGGCATGGAGATGACGATATAGCAGAGAAAGAGATGAAGATATGAGCCTTTCCAGACTGGAGCAGGAAACCATAATCCTTTTTAACGAGCAGGAGGCCGCCGCTTCTGTTTACACCCACAACGACCGTCTAAAGGCGCAGATCACAGAATACGCGCGCCGGAATCCCGATAAGGTGGGCAAAAACACGCTGGACAAAAACGGCGCGGTGCATTGCGAGCTCCCCAAAAGCGACCTGCGCGTCCTGCTCAAGAAGCCCCGCAGCGAAAAACAGCTCCGGGCTTCGCGGGAGAATGTGCGGAAAATGCATGAAAAGCTCGGTATCTCCCCAAGCGCGGAGGGATAAGCGGGACTATCAACCCCACATGGCATCCTGATACCGGCCCCCGGCGTTCACTCGCCGAATCTCCCTGACGGCGGGAGGTTTCCGGCCCCCGCTTCGCACCCAAAAGGCTCCCGATACCGAAACCTTACCCCCTCGCGGCGTGTCGCCCGCCCTGTCACCCCCGTGTGGGCTTTTCCGAGCAAGGTGGGCTCCGTATACCTTTTACCCCTTGTCACGCCGCTTGGGGCATTTCTGCCCGAGTGCGGGAAAGGCTTTCATAATGCCGCTTTACCTAATCCGGGGGATTGCGGCTGGGTCGATTTCCATGCAGGAAAAAGGAGCGGGGTCGCTTACGCTCCCCCGCTCCGGCTCACACCAGCCCGCAGTGCGGGCTGGGGAACGATTCGGCACAGGGGTCGGTTTTGCCGATTCGGGGCTTTCAGAGGGGTCGGGTTTCAGAGTTTCCCCATAGTTAAAGGATTATATCAGGGGTCGGCAGGGATATTCACACCGTGTCGGCCCGAAGGAGGCGAAAATATGCCCCTCAAACAAGAGCTGGATTACCCGTACCTGACGGCTGTCTACAATTGCGAATCCGATATGTGCGTCCATCCAGTCAAAGCTAATGCTGAAGCCGTCGCGTCGCTGATTTTGAATGTGGGTTGCGACAGCGATGTTATATTTTACTCACCGGACGGAAACGAGGTGGCCGCGTCCTGTTGCGATATTAAAATCGAGCGGTGCGCTGATGAGGCGTTCTTCAATGGGTTGACTTCAGTTTTCGATGAGATGAAACGCACGGGGATCATTTCGGAAGCGTATTGCGAGAAACCCGAGATTGATCCCGGCGAATGGGCTGAACAGTATGACCGATACTATATCCCACCAAATGACGTTGGCTATCGGGGACCGGAATATTTTTGATATAACGGAAAAGAGGTGCAACCATGAATTTTTTTGAGCAGGAACTGCGAAAGATGTTCGGTCAGGGCGGCGCCCAATTTGTCGGGCGGTCGTGTTATATAAACCTCGACAGCGCGGTCAGGGCGAAGATCGAATTCATCACTCATGGCACGCATGAGAAATACGAAGGCATAAAAGCAACCGTTATCAACAGAAAGGACGGCATCATCGACAGCGCCACCGTTCTGTTCGAGGACTTGCTCGGCATGAAGCAGACACGCAACATGACGGTCGCTCCCCACATCTGGCAATACGGCGGAAAATACGAATGGTACGCTTACAAGCCGAACGCAACCGATTACAGGATGATCGCCGGCGCCGTCAACAGTTATCTGGATGTGTTCCGTGAGCAGACACTGGAGCAGACGCGATCCGGCGCGGAACCCGAGCGCGCGATGGAGCAACAGATGATGTGAAAGTGAGGTTCATGCATGGCGGAAGAAAACAAACGCAAATACGCCCACTGGATGCGGCCCGAAACATATAAGCTGGCGGAGGACATGTACCGCCGCGATAATTGCGGGAGCCGCAGCGAGTACATCGAAAAGGCCATCCAATTCTATACCGGCTACATTTCAGAAAAGGACAGCTCCCTCTTCCTCTCCAAGTCTTTAGTATCCACCATGCGCGGGATGCTGACCGATACCGAGAACCGGATGGCAACCCTCATCTTCAAGCTGACGGTGGAGCTGGCAATCATGATGAACGTGCTGGCCTCCCTGACCGACGTTGACGACGATACGCTGGGTAAGCTGCGCGCCAAGTGCGTGGAGGACGCGAAGCGCACCAACGGCGCGATATCGTTCGCGAAGGTCGTCCGCTATCAGAACAGGCGGGAATGATGAATGGCACAGCTCGTCTTTAAATGCTATTACCTAAAGGCGGGATCGTCGCCGGAGCATCGGAGCAACCTTGTGGGGTACATGGCGACGCGCGATGGCGCGGAATTCATAAACGACGATAACCGCGGCCTGCCCGCCTCGAAAAACCAGCGTCAGCTCATAGAGCAGATACTCCGCGACGTCCCCGACGCGAAAACCCTGTTCGAGTACGAGGACTACCAGCGGCAGCCGACCGTCGAAAACGCCTCAGAATTTATCACCCAGGCGATGGAGCGGGCTCTGCACGAAAGCGGAAACCGCGATTACTATGTTAAATACATCGCGGAGCGCCCCCGCGTGGAAAAAACCGGCTCCCACGGCCTGTTCACGCAGGACGAGGGGCCGGTCGCGCTGTCGCGGGCCTGCGCGGAGATCGCGGAACACCCCGGCAATGTCTGGACTCCGATCATCAGCCTGCGGCGCGAGGACGCCGTCCGGCTCTCCTACGACAGCAGCGACAAATGGCAGGCCCTCCTGTGCTCCTACGCCGGAGAACTCGCACAGCACATGAAAATCCATCCCGACAACTTCCGCTGGTACGCCGCGTTCCACAACGAGGCACATCATCCGCATGTGCATATGGTTTGTTATTCCACAAACCCGAGAGAGGGCTACCTCACCGAACAGGGGATGGAGAATATCAAGTCCGATCTCGGCGGTTTCATTTTCCGGCAGGATCGGGAACACATCTATGAGCAGAAAACCGACAGCTACAAGCGGATCAGCGGCCGGAGCCTGGAACTTCTGGACAGCCTGTGCGGGCAGATCAAATCCCGTACCTGCGACAATCCCGAGATGGGGCGGCTCCTGTTGGAGTTGTCGGACCGGCTGTCCAAAACAGGCGGGAAGAAGGTGTACGGGTATCTCAAGCGGGACGTCAAGGATATCGTTGACCGGATCGTGGATGAGCTTGAAAAGGACGAGATGGTCGCGGAATATTACTCCGCGTGGCTGAAGGCGAAAAACGACCTCGTCCACACATACACCCTCGCCACCCCCGAGCGGCTCCCTCTGTCCGCGCAAAAGGATTTCAAAAAAATAAAGAACATGGTGATCAAGGAAGCAATGCTCCTGAATGACGCTGTGTTTATTGACGGGCCTATTCTGGAGAATATGCCGGATGACGCTGACAGGCCGGACCCGTCGCCGGATGCTGTTGGTATGCCGGATATGGAACCGGCTGAACCGCTCATGCCCGAGGACATGCCGTCTGCCGGTTTTGATGCTCCCCCAACGGAAGAAGCCTCCTCATCCGGCAAACTACACGCCCGGTGGACAAAAGAATACAAGCAGGCCCGCGCCCACCTCTTCGGCTCCGCAGAGCGAAAGCCCGACTTTGATGAGGCATACGAGATGTTTATAAAGGAGGCGCGGGATGGCAGTGTCCTCGCCATGCACGACCTCGGACGGATGCACGCCGATGGGCTCGGCAGGGAGATCGACGCGGACGCCGCTCATGAGTGGTACGCGAAGGCCCTCGCCGGATTCCTCCAGATTGAAGCGTCGATGGATGCCGAGGATAACAAGGCGACCTATCTGCGGTACCGCATCGGAAAGATGTACATGGCGGGGCTCGGCACGGATCAGGACTATACCGAAGCGGCGTCATGGCTTGGCGTCGCGGCTGACGCTGGGCACAAGTACGCGCAGTATTCCCTCGGCTCCCTGTATTATCGCGGGCTCGGCGTTGAGCGCGACTATGGAACCGCGTTCGGACTGTATAGCAAATCGGCGGCGCAGAAGAACGCCTACGCTTCATACGAGCTGGCGAAGATGTACCGTGACGGTGTGGGAACACATGCCGACGCCGCTGAAGCCAACAACCACTTCAAAACCGCATACAACAGCTTTGTGGCGATGGAGATGGAGAGTGGAGATGACAAGCTCCAGTACCGTATCGGGCAGATGCTCCGGGACGGCGTAGGCGTCGAAGCCAACGCGGAGGAAGCGGAGTATTACTTCGAGCGGTCGGCGGAGCTGGGCAATCCCCACGCGCAGTACGCTCTGGCAAAGCTGTACCTGTCGGGCGGGGACCAGGAGAAGATCGCCGCCGCGGTGGAGCTTTTGCAGAAGTCAGCGGACGGCGGAAATCCCACAGCACAGTATGCCCTGGGCAAGTTGTTCCGCGACGGTGAGCATCTGGAAAAGGACATAGCCCGAGCAGTGGAGCTGTTTATACAATCGGCGGAACAGAAAAATGACTATGCCGCATACGCCCTCGGCAAGTTATACCTGACCGGGGAGGATATGCCAAAAGATGTGCCGTCTGCGGTCCGCTGGTTTACGGAGTCAGCCGAACAGGGCAATCAGTTCGCGCAGTACGCCCTCGGTAAGCTGTATCTCGCCGGGGAGGATGTGCAGAAGAATATCCCCGCGGCGGTCCGCTGGTATACGGAGTCAGCGGAGCAGGGCAACCAGTTCGCGCAGTACGCCCTCGGTAAGCTGTATCTCGCCGGGGAGGATGTGCAAAAGAATATCCCCGAAGCGGTCCGCTGGTTTGCGGAGTCAGCCGAGCAGGGCAACCAGTTCGCGCAGTACGCCCTCGGGAAACTGTACCTTGCCGGGGAGGATGTTCAAAAGGATATTGCCGCGGCGGTCCGCTGGTTTACGGAGTCCGCCGAACAGGGCAATCAATTCGCGCAGTATACCCTCGGAAAGCTATACCTCGCCGGAGAGGATGTGCAAAAGGATGTGCAGGCCGCAATCCGCTGGCTTACGGAATCGGCGGAACAGGGCAACCAATTCGCGCAGTACCAACTCGGAAAGCTGTATATCATGGGCAAGGATGTTCCGCGCGACAGGGAGGAAGCCCTCCGCTGGCTGACCATGGCGGCGGAGCAGGGCAACGAGTACGCGCAGTTTTTTATAGACCACATCGACGAGTTCCGCGATCCCTCTCTCGCCGTGGCCGCGACACGGCTCCTGCGACAGCTTGGTAAAATCTTTGAGCAGCAGAACCGGCAGCTTGAATCCGACCCGTCCATGCGGATCGACCGCAAACGGCTGCGGATACTCAGGGAGAAGAAGATGGCGCAGGGACACGCCCGCGACGATCACGAACCGAAACATACTGGAGGTGTATAAATGGGCGGTATATATATCCCCTTTTCTGAGGAACAAAAAATCCGCGCCAACAATATCGACCTTGTGGACTTCCTCCGCTCCCAGGGCGAGGAAGTCACCCGCTCCGGCCATGAATGGCGGTGGAAGCGTCATGACAGCCTCACCATCAACGGAAGCCGCTGGTACCAGCACAGCGCCGAGCGCGGCGGCAACGCGGTCAGCTTCGCGCAGGAGTTTTATAACCTCACATACCCCGAGGCGGTGACCCTGCTGCTGAACGGGGAACGCGGCGCGGAGCTACGGCAGGCGGAACCACCCAGGGCGAAGCCTCAAAAACCGTTCGCGCTGCCGGAGGCGAACGGCAACATGCGGCGCGTTTACGCCTATCTGATGAAGCAGCGGTGCATTGACCCGGATGTGATCACCCATTTCGCCAAGGCAAAAACGCTCTACGAGGACTCTCAGTATCACAACGCCGTGTTCGTGGGACCGGATGAAAACGGCGTCCCCCGCCACGCGCACAAGAAAAGCACCAACTCCCTCGGCGGCTCTTTCCGGGCGAACGTGGAGGGCAGCGATTCGCGGTATGGCTTCTGCCATATTGGAAACAGCGACCGCGTCTATGTGTTTGAATCGCCCATCGACATGCTGTCGTTTATCACGCTGCATAAAGATAAAGACTGGAAAAACCACAGCTATATCGCGCTCTGCGGCGTGGCGGAACACGCCCTCATGCACACGCTGGAAACCCATCCCCACCTCCGGCGCGTCGGGCTCTGCCTCGACAACGACCGGGCGGGGCTGGACGCGGCGGAGCGGATCTCCGGGAAACTGAAGCAGGCGGGATACGATGAGATATCCCGCCTGCTTTCACATGAAAAGGATTGGAACGCGGATTTGCAGGCCAAATGCGGCATGACGGAGCCTGTCTGCGAGGTTCGCATGAGCATGTGAAAAGATGAAGAAAATATGTTGTAGACTTCCCGAACCGCGCGTGGTAATGTGTTGGGCTGAAAGACCAGCTATCAAATGTCAAGAGGTGAGGAAAGAAAAAGCCCTCAATCAACGTTGAAGGCATGAGGAAATATTAGTAGAGTCCATAGAGTTCAAAAGGACACTCCAATAAGGCTTGACGGTATAACTCGATTACCGGGCGCACTTTGAAAAACATGCACTTGGCATTACCAATGTGGGTATCGGTAATAAAACCTTTGGCATATGCTTCATTCTGAATGGCATACCAAGGTTTTGTATCGGGCACCCAAGATTCAATAAACCATTGGTCTTCTGGATATTTAGCACGCGCCTCAGGCGACGGCTTGAATTTACTGCGGATTTCATCAGGTAACGCATCTTCAACATAGTGCATAGTGGAAAGCCTGTAAATATCGACGCCGAGCAGCAAGGCATAACCATCATTGTCAATCAAGTGTTGGAAGCTCGCTGAATGTGTAATTGCGTCCTTCCCCCAAGCAGAGACCCGGAAAACACCGTCTCCCGTCATCACATCCGGTCTTTGGCGGAAGGTATCCGAAACAATGCCCATAGCAGAGTGTTCTTCATCTTCAGATAAGATGTGGATTTTCATGGTTAAACCCAAACGCTGATCTTCATCTGTCAGAGGTAAGTTGGGAGAAAGGCGAAAGGATGGCATAACAATCGCACCATCCACACCCACTTGCTGCATAAGAACATTGATAACGGTATCCGAGCCGCCTTCCAGATATCCGAAGCTACTTAAGGAACAATGGACTTCTAGAGCCATCCCAGCGTGAACGCCCAATTGATGTAGGCCATTCGCAAGATCAGAGCCGGTAAGTATAGCATTCATCAATTCCTCCTCCTCTCCGGCAATTGTATCATACAATTTAACAATTGGGAACATAGGGTCTGTTGTCCCGTAAAACTGCGTAGATGATAAAGGTTAGCTTGCGGGCAACCGCGCCAATAGCCGTATAGTGATGTTTTCCCTCGGCACGTTTCTTCTGGTAAAAGGCAGAAAGAACAGGATCGTGGAAAGCGGCCACCATTGCCGCCAGCCAAATAGCGCGGCGCAAATGAGGAGAGCCTCGTTTAGACATCTTGTTTTGCGTCCCCACAAACTCGCCGGATTGCCGTACAGATGGGTCGATACCAACGAAGGCCACCAGCTTTTTAGGTTCAGGAAAGCGGGTAATATCCCCAATCTCCGAAAGGATGACCGCGCCAAGCACATTTCCAACACCGGGGCAGGTAGTGATAGGGGTATCAAGTTTAGTGAGATATTGCTCAATCTCCGCCTCCAGTTCGGTTAGCTGGCGCTCCAGCAGTTCGATCATTTCAAGGAGCTGCCGCAATTGTATGGTAAAGGCCGCTGTCCCTATGGTAATACCGAAGGAATTTTGCGCTGCATTACGCAGTTCCTCCGCTTTGGCTTCGCCAAAACGTCCGCGACTATTTTCTCTAAGCAGCTTGCATAATTCGTCGGTTGGAATCGCCAGAAGCTCTTCCGGTGTGACGGCCTTGCTCAAGAGTTCAGTGGAAGTCTTTCCAAATGTATCGGAAAAGAAATTTTGGTATTCGGGAAATACCCTGTCCAGCACACCGATGATCTTGCGCTTCTGATCGGCTATGTAATCCACCAAATCCATCCGGTGGCGGCAAAGCTGCCGCATGGAGAGAATATCCTCATCCGCCAAGTCAGTTTTGCTGAACCGGCCAATGCGGATGGTTTCCGCAATGAGAAAGCTGTCCTTCGCATCGTTCTTTGTCTTGCGGAGAAATAGATTGCGAATGGCATCCGATTGAATGGGATTGATAACATTGACCTGAAATCCTGCATCGTACAGAAAACAGTACAGCGACAGCCAGTAATGTCCAGTTGCTTCCATGCCAATTACCACAACATCTTTTCCGGCATTGTTCTCAGCGATGTAAGCGAGCAGGCTTTCTGCCCCTGATGTTGTGTTGGTAAAGCGCAGTGACTTGGCAAGTTGCCGCCCTTCCTGGTCAATGACACATGCTTCATGCTTGTTCTTTCCGATATCAATCCCGCAAATCAGCATAACCAACACCCCACAATGTATTGCGGATAACTCCTCACAGCCTTTTGCGGACTACAACCTCGTTTGATATCCGGTGATTATCAACATCCAGCTCATTCGTAGACCACCGCAAAGGTAGAGGCGGCACCCTTGCAGACAGGCAATCACGCCCAAGGAGGTGAACTCCGATCTCTATCCGCTGCTTGCATTGTACCAAATACGCTCCATATGGAGCAATATTCAATACGACTTTATTATACGAGGAGGTGAGGATGTTGGATCAGGCATTTATGGATATTTTGGAGAACGCCCTGTATGAGCTGATCGAAAAGGCGCGGTCCGAGATCAACGTGAACAACGCCGACGTCAAGGAAGCTCTCGACAGAGTAAACGAGTGCAGCCGGAAATTGAAGGAAGCCCCGAATCTGGACGCCGCCGCGAGAAATCTGGCCGACGACTACGCAGGCGCGCTGGGCGCGCTGTCGGACGAGCAGCAGAAACACCTGTATATCCAGGGCGCCAAAGACTGTGTCGAAGTCCTCAGAAAATTGGGCGTGATCAAGTGAGAGCGTGAAGCCTCTCGCTTTTTTTATGCCCGCGGGGAGCCGAATACTTCCGGCTCCCCGTCTCGTTGCGTGATTTTTTCAGACCCCTTTTTTTATCATCTTCGACACGGTACGCGGTAATGCCGCAAATACCGATTTGATAACCCCCCGATTCCGATAACCGCGCGTTCATCCGCGCCGGATAATTGGCGCGGATACCCCGTTGATACGCCGCTTTTTTGGCTTTATTATGAAGCTGTCGGCAATAAAAAACAGATTGGAGATTTCAATTATGAAAATTGATAAGACAAACATCGAAGCCTGTGCCCAGGCGATGACCAGCGAAGAATACGTCAGGCTGGTAGCTCATGGTATGGATACCGACCTGACCGAGCATCACGAAATGGTGCGAAACTTTCTCCGGGCAAAGGGAAATGACAAAGTATCCCTGCTCACCGAGTTTACCGAGCTGCTGGAGAAGAAAAACGCCGCGTGGAATCCCCGCGAGGCTTTCGAGCGCGGCGAGCGGGCAAGGGATCGTGAGTACGGCGAAGCCTATGCGGACTACATACACCGCGTTGCCCTCGACCCCGAGATGCAGGCAATGGACGTGAGGCTCCAAAAGCTGTTTGACGAGATACAGGAAACGCTCGGTAAAGAAAACGCCGGACTGATAACCCACTACCTCGAATACCACAGGACATGCTATGGCGCCATCCCGTATAACATAGGCCGCTTTTTTAACGCGGGATATTGCAGTGGCGGCGCTGTTACCTGATCCGATCAAGACAATAAGCGTTAGAGCCGCGAAACGGCTCTAACGCTTACTCATCATCTATACCGCAGACAACCAAAAAACTATGGACAATATTCAATAACTCACGATATTGGGCCTCGGTCAACTTCGCAACCTTTTTATTAAGCACCGCATACCTTTCATCAGGCAAATCGCCCGTTAACAGGTAATCGGCGCTGACGTCCAATACCATGCATATCTTCAAAATGTTTTCCGCGCGCAAGGAAGTCTTACCAAGCTCCGCCATCGAGATTGTCTGTAAAGCCAATCCGGTTCTACTTGCGATATCATCCTGAGTTAGATTTAACTGCTTTCGCCTTTCGAAAATCCGCAACCCCATATTTTTAATAAAAGTATCATCCATAGCAACCACTCCCATATGTAATATTGTATACGCAATGGGAGTAAATATTATCCAAGAACTCTTGCAATTTTAATGGTATTTCGTTATTATAATTAGTGATACTCTTTTAATTATTAATGAAATGTCATTAGTACCAGCGCAACACATACATACCCCCATATTGAATAAGCGATCATTTATTTATCCAGATTGATCCCCTTGACATACGAAACGACGATGGACTCGACCAGCCTGATATGCTCCGGGGGGAGGTTTTCCAGTATGGCGGAGAGTCCGTCCGGTCTGCCCTCATCCCGCTTGCCAAACAAAATAAAATCGGAGGATACGCATGTCAAGCCGCACAGCTTCGCCAGGTTGTCATAAGACAGGCGGCGGCGCCCCTGCTCGATGTTCGCGATAAACTGCGGCGACACGCCGAGCCGCTCCGAAAACTCTTCTCTTGTGTATCCGAATTTGTTTCTGATCTCCTTAATGCGCCGTCCGATTTCCGCGCTGTCGGTTTTCAGTTCCATTCCCTCACCTCCCCGATATTCTATAAGCATATTCTACATGATACAGATAGGATATAAATAAACTGTGTTTACACACCGCATATGACAGATAGAATAAACAGAGATTGGAGGATCGCCCGTGTACCGATACGACAAGGAATTGGGGCTCGTATACGATACGCTGGCATTCCTGTCCGTTTATTGGGGCGGAGGCATGGAAAACGGCCCGGATAGCGTTCCGGGCGATTCGGAATATTACCTCGCGCTGAAGGAGAATGCGGAACAGGGCAATATCATTATACCTCAATACCTGTCCCCGTTCTGCGGGGCTCCGGCAAGCGGGAAATGCTCATACCTCATGGATGTGATCCTGCATGGCATCCCCTACAGCGAATGCACGTTGCCAAGAGTCCTGCGGGATTTACGGAACAAAAGCTATTCAAAAGCACGCTTCATCGAATACGCGGCCGCGCAAACGGACCGGGCGAAGATCAGAGCGCTCCGCGATCTGGAGCATCCGGCAGCCTACGAGGTGTTAAACGATACGGCGCTCACGCCCAATGCGAAAGCGGATCTGATGTACGCGCTCCTGCGTTACGATGAAGTCATGGCTGATCTGTGCGCGGCGATCCAAGGCGTCTACGATATCTTAAACCGTATGCTGCCGGAAGATGCCGAAAACAATACGGTATCCCCCTTTAAGAGTGACGGCATGAGGGACAAGCTGGCTATGATCGGCACAGGCGGCAGGGATAAAAACGCAGGCATCGTGTTCTCGGTGTCGTACATAAACCCCCGGCATTTATCATACCAGCAGGATGATCCGGTGTTTTTCCTCCTGGGCCGCGACGCCGGGGACAGGCTGGACACCGAGTACAAATATGCCGGCGCGACCCCGCTTGATTTCGCGCAGGCCGTGAGCACCCCGGTCAAATACGATATTTTCCGGGCGTTTCTGGAACACGGCTCCCTGTCGGCGCCGGAGCTGATGATGATAGTAAACCAAAGCAGGAATTCCATAAGATACAGCGTCAGCGACATGCTGGGCAGGGGCGTCCTCGTCATCGACCGGATCGAGGGGCAAACGCATTATTACAGGCTGGACAAGGAATATATCCGCTTTATAGCGCGGCAGTTATACAGAATTTCAAACTAAGGATGTGCAATATGAAAGCGACGGGAATTGTAAGGAACATCGATAAGCTCGGAAGAGTTGTGATCCCGAAGGAAGTGCGCAGGACGATGCGGATCAATGAAGGCGATCCGCTCGAGATTTTCACGGACGACGGCCAGATCATATTACAGAAATATTCCGTCATTGGAAATATCGGCGGTATTGCAAACGATGTGCTGGAGGCCATGTACCGCTCCCATAAAACGCCGGTCATTGCCTGCGACAGGGATAAGGTGGTCGCGGCGAGGGGGATTCCAAAAAATGAAATCGTCAACCGCGGGATCACAGGGGAAATGGAGGAAATGATGGAGCAGCGCAAAGTGTATGCCTGCGGCACGGACAACTGCTCCCCCTGCTTACCCGTGGAGGGGATCGAACGCCACGCCGTTGCCATGGCGCCCGTCATCGCCTCCGGGGATGTCGTGGGAGCGATCATCTTCCTCTCGCCGGACAACATCCAGGCGGCGACGGCGTATCAAACTGAAGTTGATCTGGCCCGGGCGTTCGCCCTGTACCTCGGGGAGCTGTTGGGCGATTAACGCAACCGGAAAGCCGCCCTGCCCGTTTTGAGCAAGACGGCTTTTGGTACGGTAAATATCACACATATCGGAGCGGTCTTCCGGCCGCTTATTATTTTTTTGGGAGATGATAGAATGACGGGAATGCTCCCCATAATCCTCATCTGCGGCGGGATGCTGCTTGTGCTGGCGCTGGTGTCTTTCGGGGCAAATCAGGCGTCGCTGAACATCAAGAGCAAAACTGTGGGCGACGGCCAGCACGGAACCGCGCGGTGGGCGACACAAAAGGAAATCTATGAAACCTACCGGCATATCCCCTACACGCCGGCGCTCTGGCGAAAGGGAGAGAAGCTCCCGCCCGCCGAAGCGCAGGGGCTTGTGGTCGGATGCGTGACAGCAGGCAAAAAGACAACCGCGCTGGTGGACTCTGGCGATGTGCATTGTCTCATGATCGGCGCGGCGGGCGTCGGCAAGACCGCCAATTTCCTGTACCCGAACTTGGAGTACGCCTGCGCTTCGGGAATGTCGTTCATAACCTCGGACACCAAGGGCGACCTCTACAGGAACTATGCTGGGATCGCAAAGGAACACTACGGCTACAACATTTCGGTTATTGACCTGCGCAACCCCGCCAAATCGGACGGCTCCAACATGATCGCGCTCGTAAACCACTATATGGATTTATACCTGCGCGAGCCCGATAACCTCGCGCTGAAATCCAAGGCGGAGAAGTACGCCAAGATCACAGCAAAGACCATCATCGAATCGGGTAGCAGCGGAGGCGACAAAGGGCAAAACGCCTACTTCTACGATTCCGCGGAGGGCATCCTGACCTCGACGATCCTGCTCATCGCGGAATTCTGCCCGCCAAGCAAACGGCACATCATCTCAGTTTTTAAGATCATTCAAGATTTGATGGAGCCATCAGGCGTGAAAGGGAAAAGCCAGTTCCAGCTCCTGCTGGAGATGCTCCCCGACGATCACAAGGCCAAATGGTTCGCGGGCGCCGCCATCAGCACCAGCGAACCTGCGATGATGAATATCCTCTCCACCGCCATGTCGCGGCTCAACGCCTTTCTGGATTCAGAGCTGGAGCAAATACTGTGCTTCGACACCGCGCTGGATACCGAGAAATTCTGCAAAGAGAAGTCAGCCATCTTCCTCGTTATGCCGGAGGAAGATAACACCCGCCACTTCCTCATCAGCCTGCTGGTACAGCAGATATACCGAGAGATGCTGGCCGTTGCCGACGAGCAGGGCGGCAAGCTGAAAAACCGCGTGGTTATGTTCTTGGACGAGTTCGGAACGCTGCCGAAGATAGAGTCAGCGGAGATGATGTTCTCGGCAGGGCGCTCCCGCCGCGTCAGCATGGTGCCGATTATACAAAGTTTTGCCCAGCTTGACAAGAACTACGGCAAGGAGGGCGCGGAGATCGTGACAGACAACTGCCAGCTCACGCTGTTCGGCGGCTTCGCCCCCAACAGCCACAGCGCGGAAACGCTCTCCAAAAGCCTCGGCTCGAGGACGGTATCCACCGGCTCGGTGAGCAAGGGCAAGAACGATCCCAGCCGCAGCCTGCAGATGATGGAGCGCCCGCTCATGACAGCGGACGAACTGAAGGCTCTGCCGTTCGGACATTTCATCGTCAGCAAGACCGGCAAGCATCCCATGCAAACCAGGCTGAACCTTTACTTCAAGTGGGGTATTACCCTTGATACGCCATACGAGGCCGACAGGAAATCCACCCGAAAGGTTGTGTATGCAAACCGCGACGAGCTTATCGACGCGATCCTGACCCGGTATCCTCCAAAGGAGTGCGAGACGCAGGCCCCTCCTCCGGCAAGACAGGGTATCCGCATGGACAGCGAATAGTGGGAGGTGTTCTCTATCGGCTATTTTGATTCCGTCTACGCCACCGATCTGCCCAGCCGCGCCGTTGCTGTGTATATGTATCTCAGAAACAGAGCGAACAGGGATAAATCCTGCTTCCCGTCCACCGCGACCATCGCCGACGCTCTCAGCCTCTCCCGCAGGACTGTGTGCCGTGCCTTGAACGATCTGGAGCAGGCCGGCTTCATCCGGCGCGAAGCGAGGTGGAGGACGAAAGGGGGACGCTCCAGTAATCTTTATTATGTCCTCGATGATCCATAGTGGAAAAAAAGCATGATTTCCCGACAAGGCGGTAGTCTGCCCTCCGATTGACACAGGGACTGTGTCACCATGGCGCAGGTAGTTAAGTATCCCCGGCGAAAAGAGATTAAAACAGAAAAGAACAATATATCTGAACCGGAACGGTTAAGTAACGGTGGGGCTTAATCCGGGCATCTGCGAAAAGAACAGGCGGTTGGAAAAGAGGTTCAGCGATAAATTCCCGCGCCCTGTTCCTTTCCGTGAGTGTTTGAAGCGTCCCGCAAGGGGCGCGCAGCAGCGGCGAAGCCGCTTAACATCCGAGGCGCGAAAGCAACCGGATGAAGGGGCTTGGGGAAGTTTCCCACAAGTAAGTATGAAGCCATTTTGACCGCAGGAAAAAATGAACGGAACGGGCAAATGGCACGCCATTTGCATTGCTATAACCGGCCGTTAAAACCCGCTCCCGCTCCTGATTGTTCGGCTGTAAAGGATCAAAACGTCAGCAGTACCGTGCTGATAAACACTTCCCTGTCCTTATCATACGAAAACTCCGTATCGCCGCCATACCGTGCGGCGATGGCCCGGATGGAATCCAGGCCGTAACCCTTTCTGCCCTCCGCTTTGGAGGAAAGGAACACGCCGCCGTGCTCGGAGAGCTTCCCGTCCGTGCTGTTTTCCATGTTGATCGAGAGCATGGACGGCTTCTGCCCGATGGACAGTTCGATATAACGCTTACCCTTCTCCTGCCGCATACAGGCTTCCAATCCGTTTTCCAGCAGGTTCGAGAGCACGGCGCACAGGTCGGCGTCGGAAACTTTTATGTCGTGGCTGATTTCCAGATTCATTGTCAGGCTGATTCCATCCCTATCGGCAAGCAGGGCGTAATGCCGGGCCAGTACATCTACTACCGGGTTTTTGGAATACCCGGCCGGCTGTATGTGCCGGATGGAGGTTTGATATTCACGGACATACGCTTCCAGCTTACCGTACTCGTGGTCTTGCAGGAAGCCCTCGATCATCACAAAATGATGCCGCAGGTCGTGCTGGGCGGTTCTCGTTTCTAGGGCGCGCTCCCGCAGCAGGTCGTAATTTACCCGCTGCGTTTCCGCGAGGCGCTCCATGCTGTTCATGCGTTCTTCCATGACGGCGCTGTCTTTGTACTTTGCCGCCACTTCCTTCGCAACCGCGATCCCGATGCAGAGCACCAGCGCGAAGCTGGCAAGCTCCGGGAACCAACCCGTGACCACAGGCTCATGGTACGGCAGCAGCCTGTCCATGACAAGGGCGGCGTCAAAAATCAAAATACCGCCCATCAGCGTTTGGGAATGAACGCGCTCCCGCATGATCGCACGGGCGGTGGTCACCGTTAGGTAGGCGGCTGTGACCCACTCATACGCCATAACAGAAAAGGAGTACGCGCCCATGATAAACAGGCCGACCCTTGGCAGCGCAAAGGGCAGGACGACGGAGAACAGGATCATGAAACCGCCGAATCCGATAAAGAGATCACTCAGCCGTTCCTTTCGCCCGAACATCTTTTTTTGCAGCAGCATGACGGCGGCGAGCATGGCGCAAAACGATATATTCTCTACCGCGTAAAACGGATAAAAGCCGCTGAGTAACGTCTGTAAAACCGGATAGCAGGTGTATCCCACAAAGAACAGGCACAGGATGCCGTACAGAATCGCCGTCGTATTCCGACCGCTCGCTATGCCGACCAGCAGGGCCAGCGCGCCGACAGCCAACGCAAAAGCCACGAAAATACCGCGGAATATTAGCCTTGCGGAGAGCAGACGGCTCACGGATTCCGGCTCACCGAAGGCGGGAGGATAAGTGAGGCCGCTGTACAGATGCGAGAAGTCGGACACGGCGATGATAATGTCGATCCGCCCGCCCGCCTCGATGTTCACCGTGCGGTTTCCCGTTTCCGGGCGGTAGCTTGCGGGATCAGGATCGCCCATCGTCTGTATGAGTTTTCCGTTACCATACGCCCGGTAAGCGGAAAAGATTTCGGGCAGTTCCAACAGATAGCTTGCCGGTTCGTCCGGTACCGTTATCGTCAGCCGGTAGGTGGCGCTGCCGTGAGGGGACGCGGACAGGTCGCCCGCGTCAAATCCGCCGTACTGCCCGATGAATATGTACTCGTCCGGCACGGGCGCGCTGCCCGAAAAATCCGCGGGCGTCAGCAGCCGCCCGCCGTAATATTCCCAGCCTTCTACCAGGAACAGGACGGGATTCTGCTGTAAATCCTGTTCGCTCAAAACGAGGACGCCATTCGCTCCTTTAGGGCCTGCCGCTGTGTATTTGTTGTCGTACTGATAGAGAAAGAGGCAGGCGAAAACCGCCAGCAGGAATACGGCGGCCAGCGTGATAAAGCGATATCGTTTTACCCATTTGTTTTTATCCATAATCATCGCCCGCGCAGCCGGCGCGCCTTAATCCATACGGACAAGCCCGCCAGTAAAATAACGCCGCTCCCCGTCAGGGCCATTGCCGCGCCTATGGGAAAGGCTGGATTCGGTATAGAGGGTTGTGCTCTCGCAGTGTTTGTTTCCTCCGCGGCCCCTGGGGAATCGGCGGTCGCGTCGGCGGAAGTCGATGGTGATTCGCCCGTCGCTGTTCCGTCCTGCCCGGTATGATCGTCGGAAGCGAACACGGGCGCGTCGGGAACAGCTGCCAAAACCGGAGTGCTGAAAAGGGAATCCGTGTTGGCAGGTGTTATAGCGGAGTTCGCTTCTTCTTTCTGCACTTGCGGGGTGTTTACCGTGATATTTTCGGCAAGCGGGGTGTTGCCGTCCACTTGCCCCGTGCCGCTGCCACCGCCTGTGCCGGTTCCATTACCGGGCGTACCGCTGTCGGAACCGCCGCCGCCGTTTGCGTTTCCGTTATCGCCGGAGCCGCTTTCATCCCCCGGCTGCGTACCGCCATCGCCGCCTGTGCCGGTTCCGTTACCGTGCGTACCACCGTCAGAACCGCCGCCCCCGTTTGCGTTTCCGTTATCTCCGGAGCCGGTTTCATCCCCCGGCTGCGTACCGCCATTGCCGCCTGTGCCGGTTCCGTTATCGGGCGTACCGTCGTCAGAGCTGCCGCCGCCGTTTGCGTTTCCGTTATCGCCGGAGCCGCTTTCATCCCCCGGCTGTGTGCCGCCATCGTCGCCTGTGCCGGTTTCATCGTCGGAATGATCGCCGCCGCCTGTCGGCGTGTCTTCACCCGGTTTTGTTCCGATTATTCTGTCCGCGCCGGTTCGGTCGCCGCCGTCGCCGGTGCTGGCTCCCGTGTCCGTGGCATACAAAGTCACGATATTGGATTCGCCATAACCCGGCGCTTCAAGCTGGAAAAAAACCGGGTCGGTGATCTCGTCATAATAAAAATAGAATTCATACCGCCTATAATCCCACTTGATATCGTCGGAATCGCTATAGTCGTACCATGTCGCGCCGCCGTCGTCCGACCGCCATAAAATCAAGTCGCCGACCTCCCACGCATCCGATTCCCAAAAGCCAAAGCAAACGTATTTTCCCTCGTCGTCAAGGTCGTGCATCTGAATGTCGGATATAGTCGGCAGGAGCGGGTCGCGCACATCGATCACCAGCTCCAGGGCAAAGGGAAGGCTTCCGGTAAGTGAAAGCCCCTCAAAGGGCGGCGGGAAACGCCCGGGAATAGTCGTTCGGCCCGGCTTGTCTAGGTCGATGGCATTGATAGCGTCTAAGTCCCAAGCCACAAAAAAGGTCTGCGCGGCCAGCGTACCGTCCGCAAGCTCCGTCAAAAACTGTATATAGCTTTCATAAGGCGCGGAATTGCTGTTCAAAGGCACGGGCAGATAGAACCTGCTGCCGGATAAGCCGACAATCCGGCGCTGGAGCACCGTAATATTGCCCCTTTGTGCCGCAGGAGAAGCGGCGCAGGTGTCCAGCAAAATATCGCCGCCTCTCACCGCCGCCGCTCCAGAGCCAGACGCGGACAGCTTGCAGTAATACAAAGCAGCGCCCTCCGGCGCGCTGACGGCGGCGCTGTTTTTTCCCTCGACCTGAATGTTCAGGCAGTAAACATCCATCGGCCCTTCAAGCTCAAGGCCCACCGCCCCGGTTCCATAAGAGTAAATCGAACCTTCAACATTAAAAAAGGTGTACATCGGCCGCCAGTTCCAGAAATAGCCCGGTTCAGACTGCACATAGACTGCTGTGCCACCGGCGCCGTCTTTGCCCGTGGCCGTGACCGACAGACCCTGTACCCCGTGAACCCAGCTTGCCATGAATACGCCGGGATCGATAACCGTCAGGACGGGATTATCGACGCCCTCGCCGGTGAGTATGAATTCCCCGGTCGAGAGCGCGCCCCCGTCATATATCAGGCCAAATTCGCCCGTATCAATGGTAACGCGGTTATTACTCTCATACCAGTTAAACTCAAAGTTGCCTTGCGTGATTGTGATACTGCATCCCAGCGAAACCGTGCCGCCTGTACCGCTGTTAGCCGCGTACCAATCCATTAGCTGCTGCTCATTATACACCGTGTTTTCGTCCGCTTCCGGCAAGAGCAGGGCAAGGACGCTCCCGCCGGTTAGCTCCTGTTCCGAAGCGCCAAGCGGCGGTTGCTCCCCGGCGCCGTTTTCCGCGGCGATGATGCCGGGATCGCCGACAGAGGGCGTCTCCGTTTCCTGCGCGCGAACGCCTAATGTTGCGCTAATCATAAGGCCCAGCGCCAGGGCAAATGTCAGGATGTTTCGGCAGGCCCGCATCTAACTCACCCCCAGCGGCGATTTGGCTGTGAATTTCGCCATCGCCATCCTGACCTCTTTCCTGCCGTTTTTCCGCATGGGGACAATATCGCCGTTTCGCAT
>Ga0153950_1000356_pt1 | contig 20493 bp, 17 predicted proteins | sample TSNJ034MetaG_FD_104737 | JGI IMG/M metagenome (GOLD analysis project Ga0153950, IMG submission 104737) | Attine ant fungus gardens microbial communities from New Jersey, USA - TSNJ034 MetaG | ecosystem: Host-associated > Fungi > Mycelium > Unclassified | place: USA: New Jersey, Wharton State...
GATGGTACTGCACTCGCGAGGGTGTGGGAGAGTAGGACACCGCCGGACACAACCACAAAGGGTGGCCCAAGCAACGACGCTTGGGCCACACCCCTTTAACACCACAAAACCACCACACACCAGGCCACCACACACCAAACACCAGGGCCACCCCACCACCAAACACCCCGCCGGATCAGAACACCAGCGGCCCAGGACAACCCCACCCCGACATCACCCCACAGCCGCCCCACACCAGAAGACCGCCAGACGGCCGGCCAGGCCCTTGCCCTGCCGGAACCCCGCTCGCGCCGCTTCCGGACGCAAGCCGAAGTTCATGGCATTGGCTCCGAAGAGGTCTTCGACTTCAGCCTCAGGTGAGATGACCTCCACGGTGCTGCCGCCGTCGCGCAGTTCCTTGACCTGCGCGTCGAGCTGCATGCCCCACGCCAGCGGCGTGCGCGTCCTGCCGCCGAACGGGGACAGGACCAGCACCTTCCCGTAGCCGGCAGCCAGATCGGCATTCTCATTGCGACGGTACCCACCGTCGATGTATTGCCGCTCTCCGATCCGGTAGGCGAATCCGCTGGAGCAGCTGGCCGCCACGGCATCGGCGAGTGCCACTCCACTGTGGCGGCCGAACACCACGGCCTCCCCGGTCCGGGCATCGACGGCGGTGAGCAGCACCCTGTGCTCCGGCCAATCCTGCCGCGGCAGGCGTGCAGCAACCGTGGCCCGCCACCGGGTCTGGACCGACTCGTCCGAGGACCCTGGCAGTTCAAGAGCGCCCGCACCCATCCGGCGCCGCATCTCGGCAGCGTCCCGTGACCCGGCGATGATCTTGTCCGTCCTCTCCAGATGGTTGACGGTGGATCCCGCCAGGCCGCGGGCGCCGGCGTCAGTGGGAGCCGGTCTGTTCTGGTGTGGTGGCTGCGCCTCAACGGTCGCGGCGAAGAGTCCGGCCGGTGTGGCGCCCGCCAGCTGCGCCGCGGCAGTGGAACCCGCTGAGGTGCCGATGACCAGCTCTGCGTCGGCAACCTCGATCCCGGCCTCGGCAAGGCCGGCGATCACACCGATGAGCCACGCATTGCCGGTGGAACCACCGCCACCAAGGACCAGGGCACGCCGCCCCGGGAGTTCCGGTTCCGGGTCTCCGGCGGAGAACTGCCCGGGACGGTCCTGTCCCTGCGGGCCAGAGGCGTCAGAGAAGGGCGCCGATCCGGCGGGGGAAGAAGATGATGCGATGTTGTGCATGGGAGTCGCCTTTCGCGATGTGCCTGTCCGGCGCTCCCAGGGGCGGCTGCGTCAGCCGCGGAATCGTGGACGGAGGGGAGCGCCCATTTCGGTTACTGCGTACATGGGTCTCACCTCCTGTGACTGGATCACGATCATGGGAATAGTCGCACATCGAGGACCTCCCCGCAAGGCATTGGCCCGTGCGCCGTGGCTTGCACGGGTCCATGGTTCCGGGCCTTGGGCGGTTCACGGGACGATGCCATGATCAGTTCATGACCCGTACCCGTGCCGCCGCAGAGTTCATCACGTCCCATGCCCGGCTGCTGGACCGCCGTCGGCACGCTGCGCTGGAGGCACATGACGCTCCCGCACGGGAACGGACAGGCACAGCGGTGATCCGTGCGCTGGAGGCCTACCGCAACGACGACGGCGGCTATGGCTGGGGGATCGAGCCGGACCTCCGTTCGCCCGAAAGCCAGGTGGCCGGAGCGCTGCACGCACTGGAAGCACTGGCGGACGCAGCCCCCGCCCGCTCGGAGGAACTGCCGGCGCTCCTGGACTGGCTCCGGCGGACCTCGCTGCCCGACGGCGGCCTCCCCTTCGCGCTGCCGGTGCAGGATCCCGCCGCGTGCGCGCCGTTCTGGGCCGCAGCAGATCCGGCAGAGTCCTCGCTCCAGCTCACCGCGGCCGTGACCGCGCAGGCTCATCGGCTGGCTCGTCAGGATCCCCGGGTTGCTGCGCACCCATGGCTGGAGACGGCCACCGACTACTGCTTCCGGCAGATCCGGTCCCTCGGCCCGGAGCCTTTCGCCTATGTGCTCTCCTTCGCCGTGCAGCTCCTCGACACCTGCGCGAGGACCCATCCTGAAGCGCGGGAACTCCTGGCCCTGCTGGCACGGTTCATCCCGGAGGACGGCACGATCGCCGTGACCGGGGGCGCGGAAGGGGAGTGTCTGCACCTCCTGGACTATGCGCCCTGGCCGGGGAGCGCCGCCCAGGCGCTGTTCGGCGAGAAGGCCGTGGAGCGGGACCTGGACCGTCTGGAACAGGGACAGCAAGAGGACGGAGGCTGGGCGGCCGGCTTCACCAGCTACTCTGCGGCGGCCGCCCTGGAATGGCAGGGCTACACCACGGTGCGTTCGCTGGCCGTCCTCCGCGCCAACGGCCGCTGAGCTCAGCAGCAGCGCGGAACCCCCGGCTGATCAGGCTCAGCCGTGCCGGGTCTCGGCCAGGGCCACCAGCCCGAACGCCCCCAGAGCCGTCCCCGTCACCCGGTCGATCACCTTCCGGAACCGCGGACCGTCCAGCCAGCGCCGGAAGTAGTGCGCCGCCGTGATGATCAGCGTGAACCAGAGCGCCGCCTCCACATTGCTGATGACGGAGAGCATGAGCCCCATCCAGAGGGGTGCGATGGTCGGGACCAGGAACTGCGGGATCACGGCGAGGCAGAACATGCCGTACTTGGGATTCAGGATGTTGGAGAGGAACCCCTTGACCCACGTCTTCCCCAGGTGCTCGGGTGCCACCGCGGCCGCACCGCCAGGAGCGGCGACAGCGCCGCCGTCGTTCTTGGCGAAGGATGCCCGCCAGAACGAGCAGGCGAGCCAGAGCATGTACCCGGCGCCCACGATGCGGAGGATGTCATACGCGAGGGTCGAGACCGCCAGGAGCGCAGAGACACCGGTGGCCGCAGCCACGCCCCAGATGAAGGCTCCCGTGATCATGCCCAGAGCGGCCGTGTACGCGTGACGGCGGCTCCGTCCCAGCGCGTAGCGCAGGACCAGGGCGGTGTCGGTACCCGGGAGGATCGTGATCAGGACGGACAGGGCTGCGAATCCGAGCAGGGACTGTTCAAGGGTCACCCGACCAGTTTAAGGTCGGCACGCGGCCCGGCCGGCCCCACGGCCTCCGGGCAGCCCACCCCTGGGCCCGGCCCGTGACCGGGCCCCTGTGAATTGCGGCACCCGATTCGACCCGCTCTCGCCCGCGCGGGACAATGGATTCATGCCAGCAACCACCAGGAACCAGGCCTCGTCACGCCCCGGAAGACCCGCCCGCGGGCAGGGGGCGAACGGGAAGGGCACTCAGGGTCCCGTCTCCCATGCCGGGAGGTCCGGGCTGGGTCCCGCATGGCAGTTCGCGGCACTCGCCGTGGCCGTCGTGACCCTGGTCCTGGGGCTGCTCTTCACGGGGGCCGCGGGCGTCCGTCAGCTCTCCGATCCCGGAGCCCTGGTGCGCTGGGGTCTCCCGGTGGCCAAGACCGTCCACAACCTCAGCCTGGCGGTGACGGTCGCGGCGCTCGCGTTCGCCGTCGTCGTTCTCCCGCAAGGGATCCGCGCCCCACGGCGCGGCGGCGAGACGAAGGACGTGCCGGAACACCCGGCCTTCACCCGCACCATGCTCCTGGCAGGCATCGCCGGGAGCCTGTGGACGGTGTCCGCCATCGCGGTGCTGGTGCTGACCTACGCGAACGTGTCAGGCCAGGAGATCAGCGGCGACACCGAGTACACGAAGGCCCTGGTCTTCTTCATGAGCGACTTCCCGCTGGGCCGCGGCTGGCTCTTCGTGGTGATCATCGCGGCGCTCGTGGCCACGGCCAGTTTCGGCCTGCGCAACACCACTGCCCTGGCCTTCACCCTGCTTCTGGCCCTGATCGGCATGGTGCCCCCGGCCCTGAACGGTCACGCCGCCAGCTCCAACGACCACGCCGGCGCCGTGAACTCCATCGGGCTGCACGTCCTGGGCGCCTCGCTCTGGGTGGGCGGCATCGCCGTGCTCGCCCTCATCTCCGGGCTCCTGGCCCGCCCCGCCTCCGGCACGCCGCGCCGCGACATCACCGCCGCCACCCTGAAGCGCTTCTCCGCGCTGGCGCTCTTCTGCTTCCTGCTGGTCACCGCCTCCGGCATCATCAGCGCCTCCATCCGTATCACCAGCTGGCACAACCTCTTCTACTCGCCCTACGGCCAGCTGGTGCTGGTCAAGACCTTCTGCGCGCTGGTTCTCGGGGCTATCGGGTACATGCACCGCTCCTGGATCATCCCCCGCCTGGGCGACGACGACGGCGCAGCCTCCCGAGGCAACAAGGGCGCCGCTGTGCCGTCCAAGGGTTCCCTGACCGCGCAGCGCGTCCTCTGGCAGGTGATCGGCGTGGAACTGCTGGTCATGGCCGCCACCAGCGCCGTCGCCGTCGTGCTCTCCTCCTCGGCACCGCCCTCGGAGACCAAGTACGCCGAGGACGCCAGCCCGGCGTTCATCCTCAGCGGGTACGAGCTCCCACCGGAGCTGACCCCGGAACGCTGGCTCAGCGAATGGCGCATGGACTGGCTCTGGGTGGCCGTGGCCGTGTTCGGCGCGATCGCCTACGCCCTCGGCCTCATCAAGGTCATCCGCCGTGGCGACCGCTGGCCCGTGATGCGCGCCGTCTCCTGGTTCATCGGCCTGGCCGCGCTGACCTACATCATCTCCGGAGCCCCCGGGGTGTACGGGCACGTCATGTTCTCCATCCACATGGTGGAGCACATGGCCCTGACCATGGTGGCACCCATCTTCCTGGTGATCGGCTCACCCATCACCCTGGCCCTGCGCGCGCTCGCCCCGCGGACGGACGGCAGCCGGGGTCTGCGCGAATGGATCCTCGCTTTCGTGCACTCGCGCTTCTCCCAGGTGGTCACGCACCCGCTGTTCGCGGCCGCCAACTTCGCCGGCTCGATCGTGCTCTTCTACTACTCCGACTTCTTCGGCTTCGCCATGCGGGACCACGTGGGGCATGAGCTGATGAACCTGCACTTCCTCCTGACCGGGTACATCTTCGCGCTGACCATGATCGGCCAGGATCCGCTGCCGCGCCGGGCGCCGTTCCCCATGCGCCTGCTGCTCCTGCTGGCCACCATGGCCTTCCACGCCTTCTTCGGCGTGTCCATCATGGGCGGCACCAGCCTGCTCGCAGCCGACTACTTCGGGAACCTGGGCCGCGCCTGGGGCCCGAGCGCGATCGTGGACCAGCAGCATGGCGGCGCGATCGCCTGGGGGATCGGCGAAGTGCCCACCGTACTGCTCGCCATCGGAGTGGCCATCATGTGGTCGCGCTCCGACGAACGGGAGACCCGGCGGACGGATCGTGCCGCGGACAGGAATAACGACGCCGAGCTGACCGCTTACAACGACATGTTCGCCCGTCTTGCCACGAGGGACGGTTCACCCACCGGACGCACTGCGTCCACCACAGACGCAGCCTCTACGCTGGAATCCGGCACGCCGGAACCGAAGGAGAAAGAATGACCACCGAGAACGCGACCTCCGTGCGGAGCGCCACCCGCGTCCGCGCCTCCGAGCTGGTGGGCCGTAACTGGCTCAACACCGGTGGGGAACAGCTCTCCCTGGAGAAACTCCGCGGCAAGATCGTGCTCCTGGACTTCTGGACCTTCTGCTGCATCAACTGCCTGCACGTCCTGGACGAAATGCGCCCGCTCGAAGAGCAGTACAGCGACGTCCTGGTGACCGTGGGTGTCCACTCCCCGAAGTTCGAGCATGAGGCTGACCCGGTGGCCATCGCCGCCGCCGTGGAGCGCTACGAGATCCACCACCCGGTCCTGGACGACCCGGAACTGGACACCTGGAAGGCCTACGCCGCCCGCGCCTGGCCCACCCTGGTGGTCGTGGACCCCGAGGGTTACGTGGTGGCCCACCTCTCCGGTGAAGGCCATGCCGACGGCCTGGCCGTCCTCATCCCGGAACTCATCGCCGAACACGAGGCCAAGGGCACTCTGCACCGGGGCAACGGCCCCTACGTGGCGCCGGAACCCACCTCCGGCACCCTCCGCTTCCCGGGCAAGGCCGTGCTGCTGCCCGCCGGGCGCGGAGCGGAACAGGACTCCTGGTTGGTCTCCGACACCGGTCACCACCGGGTCCTGGAGCTCGCCGACGACTTCGACACCATCCTCTCCGCCTACGGCGACGGGACCAAGGGACACGTGGACGGCGCAACGGAAGGCGCCCGCTTCAACGAGCCCCAGGGACTGGCCCTGCTGCCCGCCGAACTGGCGGCGCGCGTGGGGTACGACGTCGTCGTCGCGGACTCCGTCAACCACCGTCTGCGCGGCATCAGCCTCGCCACGGGTGAAGTGACCACGCTGGCGGGCAGCGGTGTGCAGCGCTTGCTGGAGGCGGGCCCCGCTCGCGTGGACGACGACGGCGCGGGCTACGGTGGGCCGCTCGGCGCGGATCCGCTGCAGGTGGCCCTCAGCTCGCCGTGGGACGTGCTCTGGTCCGAGTCGCTGCAGACCGTGGTGATCGCCATGGCCGGTGTGCACCAGATCTTCGCGTTCTCCCCGGAGACCGGCGAGGTGTCGATCCTGGCCGGCAACGGCCTGGAGGGTCTGCTGGACGGCGCCGCCGATTCGGCGTGGTTCGCGCAGTCCTCCGGCCTGGCCGAAGGCCCCGACGGTGTCATCTGGGTGGCCGACTCGGAGACCTCCGCGCTGCGCCGCCTGGTGCCCACCGGCGATTCCGGCCAGGTGACCGTCGAAACGGCCATTGGCAAGGGTCTCTTCGACTTCGGATTCCGGGACGGTGAGGCCTCCGAGGCGCGGCTCCAGCACCCGCTGGGTGTCACGGTGCTGCCGGACGGCTCCGTGGCGATCGCGGACACCTACAACGGCGCCGTGCGTCGCTACGACCCTGCCTCCGGCGTCGTGTCCACCCTGACCCGTGGGCTCGCCGAGCCCAGCGATGTGGTGCTGGATGCCCGTGGCGCCGAGCCGCTGCTCGTGGTGGTGGAGGCGAACAAGCACCAGCTCGTCTACGTGCCCATCCCGGCCGAGGCACAGCAGGTGGACGAGGGCGCTTCTCAGACCCAGCGGCCCACCTCGCCCGTGGCGCCCGGCGAGTTCGGGCTCTCGGTGCGCTTCACGGCGCCCACCGGCCAGAAGCTCGACTACCGCTGGGGCGACCCGACGCAGCTCAAGATCTCCTCGACCCCGCCGGAACTCCTGGTTTCGGGGGGCGGCACGGGTGAAGGCCTGAACCGCACGCTCGAACTGTCCTCCGAGGTCAGCGAAGGCATCCTGCACATCACCGCCCGCGCCGCGGCCTGTGACGGAGCGGAGGGCCCCGACGGCGAGATCCCGGATCACGCCGCCTGCCACCTGTACCAGCAGGACTGGGGCATCCCCGTGGTCCTGAGCGCCGAGGGGGACAAGGACCTGGTCCTGGACCTGCGCGGCATGGACTGAGGTCCCGCCCGCGAAAGAACAGATGGTGCCCCTTCCCACGCCGGGAAGGGGCACCATCTGTTCTTTCGCGTGTGTCCGGGACGCCGGAGGTTCTGCGCGGACGGGTCAGTAGTCGACGACGGGGGTGACGGTGACCTTGTCCGCAGTGAAGCTCAGCGTCACGGTGAAGCTGAAGGGATGGACCTGATTCAGAGGCCCGTCCAAGCCTGTGAACAGATCCACGGCCTTGGCGTTCAGCTTCGCCTTGCCACCGAGCGGTGTCACCACCCAGCGGCCGTTGTACGGCTGGATCTCCACCTTGGGGTACTCCACGATGCTCCAGCGGATGGATCCCTGCGTCACGCGCTCCAGACCGGCATGGTAGAACGGGCAGTCCGGCTGGAGGCGCTGCTCGTGGTTGGCCTCGGCAGCGCAGTCATCCAGGTATTTGTGGACCTGGGAGGACACCGCGTCCGCCAGGCCCTTGGTGGCCTCGGTGCTGAGGTTGACCGTCTGGCTGCTGCTGGGCCCGGAGACCGAGACCCGCTGGGCAGGTGCCGCGAAGTACGGGGAGGTGTAGGCGGCCTCGTAGCTGCCGGGGAAGAACACCGGGAACTGACCGTGGCCCTTGGGGGTGTTCACGGTGACGCCGTTGACCGTGGCCAGATTGGAGTTGACCACGTTCACGGTGACGGTGGGAAGACTCGACGGGACCAGTTGCCAGCGGGTGAAGAACAGCCACTCCCGCCCGGCCGGCTCCACCAGGAAACGGGTGCTGGCCGCCACGCCTTCAAGGGAGTAGGAGACGGGGACGGACATCCGCCCATCGGCCTGGCGCTCGGGGTTGCCGACGGTGAGGTCCGTCAGGCCCTCCATGGACGCCTTGAGGCCGGAGCCGTTCAGGAGGCTCGGGTTCCCCGGCGGCACCTGGGAACGGACAAGCCCGAGAGCCTTACCGCCGTCGCCGTCCTTGAGCGCGGACAGATACGCCCGGACCGGTTCCTGGGCGCCGGCCGGGCCGGAGTTCACCACGACGATCGTGACGATGGCGGCGGCAGCCACCAGCATGATGCCGGCCAGCCAGGAAGCGGCCACCTTGATGGTGGTCTGTGTCCATGTCACGCTGCTCTGAACCTCATCTCGCTTTCGGTCAAATGCCTGTCCTGTCCTGTCCTTGGCCCGGGCCATCGGGCCACTGCCGCTCAGCGGCGACGGCTCCTCGATGAGGTGCCGAAGATGCTGCGGCCCAGGTCCCGGCCCAATTGCGTGCCCAGCGACCGCACCATGGAGCGGAGACCGCCGCCCAGCGCGGAGCCAAGGCCTCCCATGATGTCACCCATCGGGTTCGGCGCGGGTTCCGGCGCGGGTGCTGGCGGTGCGGGAGCGCTGGGCGCAGGTGCCTGGGGTGCCTGCTGGCCCGTTCCCGGCGAAGCATGGCCGAGGATCTCCGCTTCGATCCGGCGGGCCTCCTCATCCACGGAGTTCTGGTCGATGGCACCCGGCCCGGCGGGCGGGCGGCCCGCGTCGGCACCGGGCTGCGCAGGTGCGCCCGCACCGGACGGGGCACCCTGGAGCTTCTCGAAGGCGGACTGGCGGTCGGTGGCCTGGCTGTAGGCGCTCGCCAGGGAGGAGGACTGGATGACCTGGTTCATGGTGGCCTCATCGGCGGGGCCCATGAGTGACTCCGGCGCGCGCAGACGCGTGAGGGCCACCGGAGTGGGGGCACCCTTCTCATTCATGACCGTGATGACGGCCTCGCCGATGCCGGCCGAGGTGAGGACCTTGTCCAGCTCGTAGTCGCTCACCGGGAACGTGGACACCGTGGCCTTGAGGGCCTTGGCGTCATCCGGGGTGAAGGCGCGCAGGGCGTGCTGGACGCGGTTCGCCAGCTGGCCGAGGACGTCAGCCGGGACGTCCTTGGGGGTCTGGGTGACGAAGAAGATGCCGACACCTTTGGAGCGGATCAGACGGACCGTCTGGGTGATGGCCTGCAGGAACGCCTTGGACGCGCCGGTGAAGAGGAGATGGGCCTCGTCGAAGAAGAACACCAGCTTGGGCTTGTCCAGATCGCCCGCCTCCGGCAGGGTCTCGAACAGTTCGGAGAGCAGCCACATGAGGAAGGTGGAGAACAGAGCCGGCTTGTCCTGCAGGGTGGGCAGTTCGAGCGCGCTGATGACGCCGCGTCCGTCAGGAGCGGTGCGCAGGAGCTCGGAGGGATCGAACTCGGGGAGCCCGAAGAACTGCTCCATGCCCTGGGCCTCCAGCGCCACGATCTCACGCAGGATGACCCCCGCCGTGGCCTTGGAGAGGCCGCCGAGCTGGGCCAGGGCTTCCTTGCCCTCGTCCGAGGTGAGGTACTGGATGACTGCGCGGAGGTCCTTGAGGTCGTCCAGTTCCAGCTGGTTCTGGTCTGCGAAGTGGAAGATCAGCTGGAGGCTGGATTCCTGGGTGTCGTTGAGGTCCATGACGCGGGAGAGCAGGATGGGCCCGAAGCTGGTGATGGACGCCCGGACCGGGATGCCCTTGCCGTTGCCACCCAGGGCCAGGTATTCGACGGGGAAGGTCGAGGCCTTCCACTCCTGGCCGAGTTCTGCCGTCCGGGCCAGGAGCTTGTCCCCGCCTGCGCCAGGGGTTGCGAGGCCGGAGAGGTCTCCCTTGATGTCCGCCAGGAACACCGGCACGCCCGCTGCGGAGAGCTGCTCCGCCATCATGTGCAGGGTCACGGTCTTGCCCGTGCCGGTGGCGCCGGCCACCAGGCCGTGGCGGTTCATCATGCCCAGGGGCAGACGAACCGGGGCGTCCTTGTGGATGACGTCATCCACAATCGCGGCACCCAGCTCGATCACGGGGCCGGAGAAAGTGTAGCCCTCGCGGATGGTCTGGACTTTTTCCTCGGTGCTCTTGGAGTCAGTGCTCTTGCTGGCCATGGCCATAGCTTAGCGGGAGGGGGTGTCAAAGCCCTTGAATGTCCTGACCCCACCTGGGAAGGCGCGGTCCGCGGCCCGTGCCGGAACTTCTGTCAGACCCCTGTCGTAGGCTCGTGGCATGACTCACACCCCAGAGGACATCAAGACGACGCTGCACCGTTACCTACGGGCGCGCAGGACAGGACTGCTGGCAAAACTGGATGGCTTGGGGGAGTATGACCTCCGCCGTCCCATGACCCGGACCGGGACCAATCTCCTGGGTCTGGTGAAGCATGTGGCCAGTGTTCAGGCCGAGTACTTCGGCCTGGTTTTCGGCCGTCCCTTCGAGCACCCCATGCCCTGGGGCGCCCCGGACGCTGAGGACAATGCGGACATGTGGGTGCCGGAGACGGAATCCGTGCAGAGCATTCTGGAACTGCACCACGCCTCCGCCGCGCACAGTGACGCCACCATCGAGGCCCTGCCGCTGGACGCTCCCGGTGTGGTGCCCTGGTGGAAGCCGGAGACCCGGAACGTGACCCTGCATCAGATTCTGGTGCACGTGGACATGGAGACCGCGCACCACGCGGGCCATGCCGACATCGTCCGGGAGCTGGTCGACGGCAGCATCGGTTACACGGCGGGGCATCCGAATCTTCCGGACTTCGATGACAGCCGCTGGGCCGCCTACCGGGACCGGGTGGAACGTGCCGCCCTGGCCGCTGCCGCCGCCGCAGGGGAGGCCCGCCATGAGTGAGGTCCGCGGAATGCTCGCCGTATACGACGCCCAGCTGAGGCTCGACGCCGAGGCGCACGGCGCGCTGGCTCGTCGCCTGCTGCACTGGTTCCCCCGGGAGGGCCTCCTGGTGGAGGCGCCTTCCGCCCCGGAGGGGGCGGGGGAAAGCCTGTCCCTTCCCGTCATGACCGCCGTGTTCGCGGGTGACGCGGGTTTCATCAGCCATGGGACGCCGGGCCAGGGTGAGGCCGCCGCACGGTTGCGGGAAGAACTGGGACTCCCCGGCCGGATGACTGCCCTGGTCCGCGCGGGGATGGACGCTGTTCTGAGCCTGGCCGGAGAGATTCAGGCGGGCAAGAGCGCCGCCGGTGGTGGGGAGGTCCCGGCCGGAAGCGCTGAGGCGCAGGGCGGGATCCAGCCGGAGGCCGTAGCCCGGGAGGGGCGTCCGCAGGCCGGCCTGGTCCGGGTGGAAGCTCTGCGGCGTCCTCTCTCCACGCTTGAATGGAAGACCCGCAGTCACGACCTTCTTCCCGGTCTCGGTGAGGCACTCCGCGCGGAGGGCTTCACCGAGGGGGAGGAGGAGTCGGTGATGATCGGGGACGCTGCGGCCCTCGCTGTCGAGTTGCCTCTTCCAGAAGGCGTCAGCCTGCAACGGGTGCGGTCCATGGAGGACGCGCTGGCGCTGTGCATCGCAGCGGAGGACGCGTTCGGGGGCCGTGCCGCGGATGCTCCGCGCAGGGCTTCGGATCTGATGGGACGACTGGCCAGGGGAACGGGCACGGAGGCCTGGATGGCGCTGGCCGATGGCGAGGTGGTGTCCGGTGGACGCCTGGAGCCGGTGCCGGGCACCGATTTCGCGGGCATCTGGGGTGGCTTCACCCTGGAGGAATGGCGGGGACAAGGTATCTACCGTGCCTTGACGGCGCAGCGTGCCCGGACTGCCCTGGCCCGGGGCATCGCGCTGATCCACAGCGACTCCACCGACTACTCCCGCCCCATCCTGGAGCGTTACGGTTTCGTCCGGGTCACGGGGACCACTCCGTTCGAGCTGGACTTCGCGTAGCCCAGGCGGCTGAACCACGGCACCACACCCGACGTTCCCGGTCCGGGTGTGGTGCCGGGTTCGCTCGGCGGCACCGGAAACGGGCCTCATCTGCGGAAGAGGGAGAGCTGCGGCCTGGCAGGATGGCCCTCCCGCCAGTCCCGGCGGATCAGCTGACGGCTCGTGCCGGCGGGCAATTGAGCCTGGACCTCGCGGATCTCCGGCGCTTGGGCGGTCTCCGGGAGTTTGGACTGCGGTTTCCGGCCCGTGCGCCCGGACCGGCTACCCGCGTCTGCGGTTGCAATCCTCTTGATACTCGCCTGGGCACCACCGACCGAGCCGGACCACGGGGGTCAATTCGCTGGTCACTCGAACGGGATCACCAATCTCGACAGACAGCTACACCAATGTCGGACGAAATCGTCCCTGACGGACAGAAGTAGTTGACATACCCACAAGGCCGTGTCGATGGCGCGGACCAATGTGTCTTGGGCCCGCGCTGCCCCTGGCTTTCTCTGGAGATCCAGAGTACGCGACGAGTGGCACTATGACTCGACCAGAATGCCCCGCCCCGGAGGCTTCCGGTGCGGGGCATTCCTTTGTTCTGGGTTAGTAGCTTGCGGGCTTTTTTGCCTTGGCCATCGTGACGATAAAGGCGATGGCGCCGATGAGGACGATGACCAGGCCTGCAAGGAGCAGAGCTTTTTCCGTGCCGAACATTCCTGTGACTCGCAGGTAGGTTTCGTCCGGGATGGTCCCTTCGAGGGAGTCGAGATTGCCGTAGCGGATGAAGTACGAACCAAGGCCAAGGCCGGCCAAAAACACTCCGACGATGCAGGTAGTCGCAAGGGTGACGTACAAGGCGTTACGGTTACTGCCGTTCATATTCTCCTCCAAGTGACCTCATAGACTGTCAGCCCCACACGGAGCCCCAGCCGCCTTCCGGATAGTTGCAGTTGAAAGGCACCATCGCCGACCAATTCCAAGCTGGCCGCCACGATTCCAGGTTGTATTCGGGCAACGAAGCCGGGAACCCGGCCATGTGGCAGTAGAACTGTTCCTGAATCGTCGTTGTCCACCGCCACTTGTTCGCGCCCATCTTGGTGTACACCTCATCACGGTGGGCCCACCAGATGGAAGGATGAGTGTTCGCGCCACCCCAGGTGGTGGGTTGGACGTTGACTTTGTAGCCCTTCCCGGAGACTGTGTACCACCACGGCTGGTAGTACAAATCGACTCCGAGCCAAGGGTCAGCGACGACAGGATAGATCACTTTGGTCGAGGTGTGCTCAACGATCTGGGTAACGCTCTTGCCATGCACCACGTACTTTGTGGGCACCGCGCGACCGGTGGCGTCTTTGGCCCACGGCGGAGTCATGCCACCAACGAGCTTTCCGGCCTTGTCGACGATGTCCACGCCACCGCCGGCGTTGACGCTGGCCTTCTGCCCAGCTGCAAGATCCAATGGGTAAACGAACTCTGTAGGAGAAGAGGCCGTCTCGACGGTGGTGAGGATCTGGACAGATCCATCTTCCTTAGGAACCACGGTCGTGGAGCTCTTGTCATCGTTGGGGAAGGTCACTCCGAACTTCCCCTTCACCCCTACCCCATCTCCTCGACCGGGCAGACCAAGCGAAATGGAATGGCTGCCATTGTTGACTTTGACCTGTCCGGTCCGCGTTCTCGGAACCGCAGCTTGCCCGACGCCTTCTGCCGGCATGCCCAGCGCTCGGCCCACCAACCCCTCGGTAGTCAGTGCCGCTCCACTGCGGACCTCCGGAGCGATTTTGAGGATGATGTCCTCCGCAGACGCCGGCGACGCGAACGAAGCCCCCGGAACTGCGACAGCCACGAGCGCAGCCGTCCCCCCGATGGCGACCACGCGAAGTAGTGCTCTTCTCATTGTTCCCCCGAACTAAAGTGATGCAATTGGACTTCGAGTAGAGTCCAAATTGAACAGGCAAATTCGCCTGTTCAATGGAACATACGGAGAAAAATCCGAACATGTCAATGAGGTTAAAAAATTTCTAAACTAACAACAACGCCGTGTTGAAAAATCTAATCGCGCAGCCTGTTTCGGTGCTGGTCCAGAACCCAGTCACCGTCCACGTTGAAGTCTTCAGGAAAGAAGGCAGCTGAGAGGCCCTACGGCAGGATCGCCGTCACGAGGGGTAGTCTCGATGCTGAGCCCTGCATTGAGCCGTCTCTACCGCTGCCAGAAAGGCCTCACCCATGCCGCTGGGCCCACCTTCGTGCGGAAAAGGCGATGTCGAGTGTGCGCGCTATCTATCCGGTTGAACTAGTGCGAGGGCTCGGCGGACGGAGGCGTTGGAAATGCCGAGGGCTTCTCCGATACGGCGGTCGCTCATGCCGGCCTCTCGCATCTGCCGAGCCCGTTCCTGCCGGTCTGCGGTGATGACGGAAGGGTCGACCACCTTTGCGGCCGCGCCGTGCTGCGGCGGCAAGGCCGTCACGGGTCTTGCGGGAGATGTCGCGGCGCCGGTCCTCGGCCAGGGCCAGGGCCATGTCCAGTAGGAAGCTCCGTTCGGTGTGCTCGCCGGCGGCGATGCCCTCCAGGACCTTCACTCGCGCGCCGCGGGCGAAGAGCTCCTGCAACATGATCAAGCCCTCCAGGAGGTTCCGGGAGAGACGGGCGACCTCCACGACGGCGAGCATGTCACCCTCGCGCAGCTCCGCCAGCGCCGCGACCAGCCCTGGCCGGTCCTCCACGGCGAGCTTGCCGGACACCTTTTCCTCGAAGACCCGCCAGTAGATCGGATCCGGGACGTCGTGCTGACGCCTGGTGTCCTGCGCGTCAGTGCTGACCCGCACCAGACCAATCAACGCCATGACGCGCTCCTCACCGTGTTTTCTCCTGCCCGGGCCCTCCGAGGCCGCGGGAGTTCGGACGGGCCTCAGGTGCTTGGTAGCCGGCCTCCTTCGTGGCCGGGGCCGTGGGGAAGGCGAGACGGGCCAGCTCGGCTGCGCGCCATTCCTCGCCCCTGTGGGCTTGTGGCATGGCCGACGCCACCACGATCCCGCCCACCGGCCCCGCGACTCGTTCCATACCGGAAAGCATCGCCCACTTACTCAACGCCGCCCGGGAGACACCCAGAACTTTGCTGGCACCCTGCACGGACTCACTCGCCAGCAAACGGTGATACTCCTCCGCCCGAACCTCCTGCGCGATCTTCTTGCGCCACGCAAACCCCTCACATCAGGGTGTTGCACTAACCTTCTGAACTCGCCGGGCGGATGAGGGAACCAACTGCCCCTTCGCGAGCACTGGCGGCAAGGGATGCGAGCAAGGGCTGGAGAAAAGTGCGGAGGAACACGAAAAGGGGGAACGGGGATGAGGTCAGGCGGGGGAGAGGGGCTTGGTGAAGGCCAGGTGCCTGATCTCCTCCGGGTCGGCGTCGAGATCGAAGAGGGGCGTGTAGCCCGCGGCCAGGTACAGGGCCTTCGCCTCGGGCTGGCGTGGTCCCGTGGTCAGGTAGACCCTCGTGTAGCCGCGCTCCCGGGCAACCTGTTCCAACTCCGCCAGGACCCGGCGGGCCAGGCCCTTGCGGCGGTGCGCGGAGTGGGTCCAGATCCTCTTGAACTCCGCCGTCTGCTGGTCGTAGCGGCGGAACGCCCCGCCGGCCACGGTTTCCTCGCCGTGCTGAAGCACCAGGAGGGCTCCCTGAGGGGACTCGAACTCGCTGGCCGGATAGCGGGTCAGTTCCTCCTGAGCGCCCGCCGGGGAGAAGAAGTCCCCGTACCGGGTGGAATATTCCACGGCCAGCTCATCCAGGAGCGGCTTCACCCGCGGATCGTCCAGGGCCACCTGGGTCACGGTCAGGTCGAGGACGTCGGCCAGGCGAGTGGCGTCTCCGGGCCGGATCCCCGTGCCTGAGGCCTCCTCCGGACGGTCCCCAGGCCGGGCCGGGGGATGTGAGGCGGTGGGTGCGGTCAGGGAGTTTGCGATGGCGCTCATGGGACCTTCCTTATCTGAGGGGTCATGGTCTGAGGAAATGGTGCGCGGCCGGAGCTCAGGCCCGCAATCGTGCGGGGGCCGGTGCAGCTTGGGGGAGGCTGCCGACGGCGACGTCGTTGAGGGCCTTGAGGAGCCGGCGCGCCAGAGCGTCGTTCTCCCGGAACGGGGCGGCGTTGGTGCGCGGCCGGGCGAAGGCCGCCGAACCCCAGGCCGAGGTCCACGGCCCGACGGCGAACAGATTCCGCCGCTCCGCGTCCTCGGGCCCTAGAACCCGCTGCTGAGCATCCACGGCCAGACGCCCGGAACTGCTGACCCCGGCGCGGGTGAGTACCTGCTTCTCCCGGCCCAGACCGCTGCTCCCCAGCTGCCACAGGGCGGGATTCCGGGACCGCTTGACGGTCGGTTCGGGCAGGCGTGCCTCCACGAACGCCGAGGCCCTGACCTCCTGTTCGCTGCCGGGGATCGAGGCCACGAACTGCCCGCTCTCCTCCTCCGCGGAAACCCTGGACCCCGGGCCGAGGAAACGGAGGAATCCGCCCCGGTGCAGGGCGAGGATCTCCTGAAGCCGGTGCGGAGGGGGTCCGGAGTCGATGAAGGAGAAGAAGCCGTGCCACCACTCGTTGATCTCGGCCAGCGCCGACGCGCTCAGCCGTTCCACCGGGACCAGGGTGCCCAAGGCGAAGTAGGCCTGGAGGAAGCCGGTGAAGAGCGCGGTCTGTTCGCTGTGGGCGGCTTCGGTGCGCAGCCGCAGGTCCTCCTCCACATGACGGAGCACGGCGGCTTCGCGCTGGGCCAGGTCACCCTGTCCGTCACCGAGAGGCCGGTCCACCAGCCCGAAATCCAGGCGGAACGCAGGATCCGGGAGGAAATCCTCCAGTAGGCGCCGCTGTTCCGGGGACCCCCACGCCACCCCGTCGAGCCGCCGTTCGAACGCGTCCCACGGACCGCTGGTCCGCTCGGGTGAGGCCGCGAACAGCTCTCTGTAGTACGCATGTGCTACATCCTTGGCCACCAGCGGCCAGAGATGTTCCCGGAATCCCACCTCGTCCACGGAGTCCAGCAGCCAGGCCACGGCGTCCTGGGTGAGGTACCGGGCTCCGGTGGGGGCCGGACCGCGGAGGGGAACCTGCGGTTTGGCGTGATACGGCACGCCGCGGCGGGACCCGGCCCAGAGCCGCGGCTCCCGTCCGGACGGCAGATAGTCCAGCCCGCCGTCCGCGCGCGGTGCGAACCGTCCCCCGCGGCCTTCGAACAGCAGGACCACCAGGTCCACGAATGCCAGCCCCATCCCGGAGACCAGTACGTCCTGCCCCGGGGCGATCCCCGAGTAGTCGGCATCCGCGGTGTACGCGGGCGGCAGATAGAGGCCGCCGTGCCGTTCCGCGAACGCCGTCAGGGCGCGCTCGCGGCCATCCGGGCGGGCGTCGCTGTGCCCCAGGGAGTAGAGCACGACGTCGGCCTCCAGCACCGGGCCGGAAGCCAGCTGGACGCGGTACCCGGCGTCGTCGTGATGGACGGCCGTGGCGGTGTCACGATGCACGGTGACCCGGGCGCGCGGCGCCAGCCGGAGCACGGCACGGTGCAGGAACCATCGGGAGTAGGCGCCGAAGAGGCGGCGGCTGGGGAAGGAACCGCTCCGCAGGCCCGAGGCCTCGGTCAGCAGCGCAGGGTCCTCCAGGGCAGCATCGGCGGGATGCCCGTCATCCTCCAGGGATCCGTCGGCGAGCTGCCGCGCCCAGGTCAGGAGGTCCGGGCCCTCGGCCCGTGGACCGGCGCAGTGCACCGTGGCGTCGGTGAACAGGGTGATGTCCTGAGCCATCGAGTTCAGCAGCAGGCCGGCCTGCTGATCACGCCGCCACACCCGGCCTGAACCCGGCTCATGCGGGTCCACCAGGTGAAGATCCACCGGGGTGCGGAGCAGCTCGGGCGCGCTCGCGGCCAGTCGTTCCAGCACCCCCGCCACGCGTGGCCCGGCCCCGATCGTGACGAGCGTGGGCCTGCGGTGACTCATGGCTTCCTCCTGGGACACGGGTCTGTGGAACGGCCGCGGGAACGGGCCGGTGGAACCTGACCCTAGGAGCGTCGGGCGGTGGGAATCCAGCCCGCTCGTCATGGCCCGAAACCGGCGTTCACGGCTCGTCACGGGGCGTCGTTCAAAGCCGCATATGGCCCCGTGTGACCTGCAAAGACGCGCCATGAACGGGGGTGTAGGGATGTGAAAGAACGCCTTGAACACGCCCCATCCGTGTCCATAGATTGGCAGCCAATCCCGCAACCACTGATCGCTGAGGACTTCCCATGAGTGTCATCACCAACACCCCGGCCGGGCCCCCGGAGGGGGTGCTCGGCCAGCCCGCCGAACCGCAGAAACCGGCCCCCGCAGCGGGCCTTTCCACCACCTTCGACGAGGGGACGGAACACCGTCACTCCCTGGGCCTCCTGGCCGCTCACGGCGCTGCGGCGGACCCCGCGCCGGACGGTACCGCCACGGATGGCCCGACTGCGGCGCTCCCGGCCGGCGCGGACCTCCGCGTGGTCCCGGCGCGCCATCCCTGGCGCTGGGTGGGCACCGTCCTGGTGACTCTCCTGGTGGCGGGCGTGGCTTACTCGCTGGCCACCAACCCGCGCTGGGAGTGGGGTGTGGTGGCCCAGTGGTTCACGGCGCAGTCCGTGATCAACGGCCTGCTGGAGACCCTGAAGCTGACCGTGATCGCCGGGACCCTCGGCTTCCTGCTGGGTTTCGTGCTGGCACTCATGCGGCTCTCCGCCTCGCCGCTTCTGGTGGGTGTGGCCTGGACGTTCTCCTGGATCTTCCGCTCCACGCCTCTGCTGGTCCAGCTTCTGCTCTGGTACAACCTGGGGTACCTGTACGAGAAGATCAGCCTCGGCATCCCCTTCACGGATGTCCGCTTCTTCGAGGCCTCCACCACCACCCTGATCAGCCAGTTCGCCGCGGCGGTGCTGGGCCTGAGCCTCAACCAGGCGGCCTATTCCGCGGAGATCATCCGCGGCGGCATCCTCTCGGTGGACGCGGGCCAGCTCGAAGCGGCCGCGGCCCTGGGCATCCCGGCGTGGCGGAGGAACACCCGGATCGTCCTGCCGCAGGCCATGCGCGCCATCCTGCCCAATGCCTTCAACGAGATCATCGGCCTGGTCAAGGGCACCTCCGTGGTCTACGTCCTCGCCTATTCGGAGCTGTTCTACACGGTCCAGGTCATCTACAACCGCACTCAGCAGGTCCTCCCGCTGCTCCTCGTGGCGACCCTCTGGTACGTGGTCATCACCTCGGTGCTGAGCGTGGCCCAGTACTACATCGAACGGCACTACTCCCGCGGTTCCGTCCGGAACCTGCCTCCGACGCCGTGGCAGCGGATCCGCGCCAACATCACACCGGGGCGCCGTCCGGCACTTCAGACCGCTTCTCCCCAGACTGCGGGGCAGGAACCCGCCCGGAAGGACCTCCCATGAGCACCCTCGAAGCAGCGCAGGAAACGGCGCCGGAGACGAAGAACAGCGGTCACAGCGCGCACTCGGTGGGCCGCGTGGACATCGTCAACGCCCACAAGAGTTTCGGCCCGGTGGAAGTCCTGAAAGGCGTGGATCTCACGGTGCGGCCCGGTGAGGTGACCGTGATCGTAGGGCCGTCCGGCTCAGGGAAATCCACCCTCCTGCGGACCATCAACCACCTGGAGACCCTGAACTCCGGGTACATCGCAATCGACGGCGAACCGGTCGGCTACCGCCTCAAGGGGAACCGTCTGCTGGAGCGCAAAGAGAAGGACGTCCTGGCCAAGCGGACCGGCATCGGTTTCGTCTTCCAGAACTTCAACCTCTTCCCGCACCTGACCGTGCTGGAGAACGTGACCGAGGCGCCCATCGTGGCGCAGGGCCGCAGCCGTGAGGACGCCGCCGCGAAAGCACGGGAACTCCTGGACCGGGTGGGCCTGGCGGACAAGGCCCAGGCTTACCCCCGGCAGCTCTCCGGCGGGCAGCAGCAACGCGTGGCGATCGCCCGTGCGCTGGCCCTCGAACCCCGACTGGTGCTCTTCGACGAGCCCACCTCCGCCCTAGATCCGGAACTGGTCAACGAGGTCCTGGACGTCATCCGGGACCTCGCCCGGACCGGCACCACGCTGATCGTGGTCACCCATGAGATGGGCTTCGCCCGGGACGTCGCGGACACCGTGGTCTTCATGGACCAGGGCCGCATCGTCGAATCCGGCCCGCCCGCCCAGCTCTTCGGCAATCCCCAGCAGGAACGCACCAAGGCCTTCCTCTCCAAAGTCATCGAACCGGCTTTCAACATCTAAGGACCACCATGCTCCACCGCACCGCACAGGACACCGTCCACCCGCCGCATCCCCGGGCCACGCCGACGGCGGGCACCCCGGCAGCCGGCACCCCCACCC
>Ga0153950_1000357_pt1 | contig 20468 bp, 19 predicted proteins | sample TSNJ034MetaG_FD_104737 | JGI IMG/M metagenome (GOLD analysis project Ga0153950, IMG submission 104737) | Attine ant fungus gardens microbial communities from New Jersey, USA - TSNJ034 MetaG | ecosystem: Host-associated > Fungi > Mycelium > Unclassified | place: USA: New Jersey, Wharton State...
ATCCACACCGCCGCTCTTAAGAACATGGAGCATCACCGCAAAAGCAGCCCTCTTCTTCGCTTCCATCTTATACCGACCTTCCAACCCGTCCCAGAACTCCCCGGCGCGGCAGTTGCATTCCCATAATCCCTCATCATACTTGTCGATCTTATACTCCGGCTTCTCCACATACCCTTTCTGATATAACTCCTGGAGCTGATTGATGGCATCTGCCAGCCTGGGCGTTATCCCACACTCTTTTACATCTTTCCACAGACCATTATCATTAAGATAGTCATACGCTCTCTTCGCAGCGAAACTCCTTGCCTTGCTCCTCGTTGCACCATCACTGTGAAACGTCTCATTGTTCCCAAGTATCAGCACGCAATCAATATGCCTGTCTTTGTCTTTCGCATACCGATACTCCGGTATCTTCCCGTAATGCCGCTGGTTCCAGGTGTTGACCTTCTCAAACAGATCCCAGTCCTTCTCCCATGCGTCAAAATCCAGATGGAGTGCCAGCATCGTGTCCACCACATCGGCTAAAATCTCATAATCCCAACCACAGTCAATTGCCACCGCCCCGATGACCGCCTCCACGACATCCTCCTTGGGATCTATTGCTTTGTTCATGCCTGTGTTGATATCCGCTTGCCCGAAGCGTATCCTGGTATCCAATCCAAGGACTATGGAACGCTCCGCAAGATGCTCCTTATTGGTAAACCGGCTCTTCATCTTCGATAAATTTCCCTCGTCCAGGTCACAGCAGAAAAGCATCCCTTCCTTGTCCTTCATCAGGAAGCGGCTGTACTGGTCCAGCATGAGCCTCGTAAGGACATATTCGATTACGCGATCACCTGTAAATTCCAGCACCTCGTAGTCGGCATGGGTCATGTGCTCTACACCGTAGGAACGGCGCGTCAATGCCTGTATGAGAAGACGCTCATTGGCGAAGGTGTAGCCGATGTGGGACTGGATACCAAGGACAATCTGCCGTTCCTGGGAGTCTACGGGAAACTTAGTCTGATGCCATGCGGAGAGGATGATGTGAGACCTGGGGATCTCTTTGAAAGTGGCAGTGTAGTCCTGCAGGCAGAACAGCAGATAGGAATTAGCCTGTAACTCCTTGCGTGTGACCTTCCAGTCATCAGAGAACTGGTTCCTATCATCCAGGTCCAGGCTGCGGTCTTTGCTCTCCGTTTTCGCAAGCGTGGCACGTTTCTTTTTTCTTTTCCTGAATATTCCACTTGAATTGTGCACTATTTCCGGAAATTTAGAGCACCCTTTTCCAATGACACAACGCAAGTGTTTCCGTTCCACAGTACAGCCTTTGTATATCCAACCGATAAATATCATTTGCACGGAGTAAATGAACCACTTTAACTGAGACAGATCCAGTGCAAATATAGCGCATGACTTTTCATGTCTTTACTTTAGGAACGGATATGCTAGGCTGGCACAGAGTGCCAACAGGCTTAGGTATCCAGCCGCATTTTGGCTGGATGGCGAAGACTGTTCCCAAGCCTGTACAAACATATCAAGTCGGTTCATGAAGTCAAGATTTTAATAGTCTGAAAGATAGATTTGTATTCCTGCACTCGTACCGGAAAGGCATGTTCTTCTTTTCCGGAAAGGGGTGCTCTGAATTTCCGGAAAGCATGCACTATTGCATCGAAATATCCACTTTTCCTATCTGGCAGGAATACTGGATCTGAACCTGTACAGAACTTCTTCAATAGGTACACCACCATACTCAAGGCCCACACTTGTGGCAGTGGTTTTATATGCCATATATAACGGATATTTTGAATCAGAAGGAATCGTCCTGTTTTAGGATGACAGCATTGGTGTCCAGTGGATCTTAGGCGGAATGAAGATACTCAGCTATAAAACAGTGCAATGGACCATTGATGCCCTCCTGGATGAACTAGATGTGCTTTTCACTCAAATTCTGCGTCTCTGTGAACAGTTCGGTTTAATTGGAGGAGAACGTGCTTATACAGACGAGGTGAAAGTAAAGGTAAATGCTTCCAACACAAGGCGATGAATTATGAATATTTAACAAAAAAAATGGAGGCGCGGGGAAGAATTCCTGAAAGCACTGTTTGCAGCATTCCAGGATGAGCTGGATGGTCTGGACAGCCTGAAGGAGGAGGAAATACAGGAGCTTATACTGGAGGTAGCACAGAAAGTGCACAGAACCCTTACAAAAACCATCAGGAGTATCTTAAGGAAAGGCAGGAACAGATTTTCAATTTCGACGCAGGAAATATATTGAAAGAAAACGGGTGATCCGTATGAAAGATGCAAAAACAGAATTGGAAGGCAGATGGGAAGCAGTAAACGGTGATAAGAAAATACCGGAGAAACAGCAGATTAACTTTACGGATCCAGATTCCTGTATTATGACGACAAAACACCAGGGCGTACAACAGTGTAATAATTATAATAACTTTGCAATTATAGATGATAAGGCAAATATAATCCTGGGCACATATACAAGCAATAATGCAAATGACCAGCTAGGACTGATTCCTACTATAGAAAACACGGAAAAAACATATGGTAGCCTGGAGGGCGTCCAGTTAGGGGTGGATGCAGGATTTTTCTCAGCAGATAACATAATCTATACGGAGGGAAAGGGAATTGATTATTACGCGCCATACCCTGAAGCAAAAAGTCCTTATGCAAAGGACAGGTTTAAATATGAGGAATCCGACGATACCTATACCTGCCCGGGTGGGAATATCCTGAAAATGGAGAAGCAGACTGAAGATGGAAAAAAAGGCTTATACAGTAATGAAAGAGCATGTGTCTCCTGTAAAAACAGTGGGGAGGGAGTGCACAAATGCAAACGACGGTTTGCGGAGAATAGAAAGGGACATAGAAAACGACAGTGTCAAGGAGAAGGCAAAGGAAAAAGCAAAAAGTGAAGAGGGACGTGAAATACTGCAGTTGCGTAAAACCATACCTGAGCCGGTATGTGGGAACATAAAGGTTCAGGACGGATTCACGCAGATGCATTACCGTGGGGAAGAAAAGGACTCTCTAGAGTTCAGACTGCACTGCCTCATACAAAATATCAGGAAACTGCTAAAGGTCTATTTCCACAGCACCTCCTGGCAGGAAGATATCCACAGCGGTGGAAGAATCGGGGAAAGTTATCAACATACAGGCTGAGTAAAAGACAGGAAGGGGGGTGAAACAAAACAGGACAGATAGCCCATAATAGTATACCAATTATCAGAAGAAGGTAACTCTACCTCTTAGCTTATAATACTCATTTTGAAAAACAGTATTTTAGTGATATAAGTGTAAGATTTAAGCTGTTAAATAAAAATACTTTTGTCCAAGGCTCCTAACGTGAGTTTCCTAATTTGAAGTGATAAAACCTCCCAAACCCTGATAGGATAAGGGTTTGGAAGGTTTTATCACTTCAAATTAGGAAATTCAAGCTAGAAAATATTTAGGGAACTACGGTTAATTTATTTTCAAAGTCATTAAGAGCATTTTGCAAATAAGTAATACTTTTCGTTCTCAAGGAATTCAACCTATCATGTACCTTACCCCAGTCAATTGGAACAGACACTATTTTTTCTATTGATTCATTTATCTCCTCGATTATATATTGATTATCTATTTCAAGTTGCCGCAATATATTATCAATCCTAAAGTTTAACGATTTAGTGTTCTTCTCTGTAAATCTTCTGAAACACAAAAATGGTTTTTTAAAAATAATTGAGAACACTGTGCCATGAAAGCTATCTGTGCACACATATTTCGCATGACGAACAAGATATATAAATTCTCGGGAACCTGCTTTATATATTTTGTGGTCGCCAAAGTGCGAATCTTCTTTTGTCCATCTGCCCGAAACGTGAGGAAATGTGACTATGGGTAGCTTTTTTGACTCTGACAACTCATTAGCTTTAATACGTGATATACTTTCATCTCCGCAAAAATAGCAAAAGATAAATTCATTCGGGATAAGTTCGGCAGGTTTACGTTCAATTTTTTTATAATCCTCACTATCTAAAAGCAAAGTCGGGTCAAGAACAACCTGAACTTTTCTTCCGGTTAGTTCCGTCAGTAAATCTGCGCCTATACTCTCACGGCAAGACAAGTAATCTATCCTTGAAACACATGGCAGGACAATCTTTTTCTGTTCCTCTGACAATGAATTCGTGCTCATTCCCGGAGCGTAAGCAATTTTCAACTTATCATCCGGCACGAACTCCAACATGAACGTAGTGTCTAGTAGGTTTTTATTCCAGATATTATCACTTCCACAAACAAAAATATCATAATTATCAATACATAAATGGATATCTTTATGCCCATCATATGAACGTAGGCTTTCGTCCATCTCTTCGTTCAGGAATAAATCAAAGAGTCTTTGCCTTTCTACAATCTTCATTCGAACCAATCCATCCTTTAATCTCTGTCGAATTTTTTCCCCTAGTTGACGATTTAAGAAATACTCCTTTAACTTTGTATAGTTAACTCTTTCCTTTTTTAAAAGATATGTGGATTTATTGTCAATTTCTCTATAGTAACGAATATCTTCGGCTACATATCCAAATTGCTTAATAGCCTTTTGTAAAGCGTATGCCTGTAAAATCGCACCATAATTATAATTGAAATATAGTGTTATAATTCCTACTTTCATGCCACATTCACCTCCTGAGAATTCTTAAATACGATATGATATAGAATCTTAACCAATGAGGTGAAGTTATACCCCCCTCAAAATTTTTTTTCATATAATTCATTGATTCAACACTCCATGTTAGATTTATTTTTTCTGTATCTGCGTAGTCTACAGAAGATAAATTTACCGTCTTTCCATTCAGAAATGTAATATATCGTCCATAAGCCCATGCATGCACAACAAGTCATGCATGCGGATGCTGATCTTAACACAGCTTAACGCAAAATAAACTTTCCTGTATATAATGGAAAACATCGTGCCTCGGAACGAATCCGCTATTATCAGGCTCGTATTCCTTATTCGGTCGATAAATTCAACTAAGCCGTCATCACAGATCCGTTGTTCTATCTATCTTATCAGAGCCAGATAACCAAGATTCAATTCTCGGATGTATCGATTAACCATTTCGTAAGTATTGTCATTTTTTTCAAAAAAATTTGAATGATAAATCTTTCATAAATTTTCTCTGAGATTAGGTTCTGAACGTATTTGCTTCTGTGAATTCTATCCAATTCGTTTATTGAACTGACTCTAATATACTCTACTGAGAAATCCTCAATAAATGCTTCACCATAAATCATCCCTCCTAGGAGCCTTGGACAAAAGTATTTTTATATAATGCCTTAAATCCTACACATATTTCACTAAAATATTGTTTTCAAAATGAGTATCATAAGCTAAGAGGTAGAGTTACCCTCTTCTGATACTCGGTATACTGTAATGGGCTATCTGTCCCGTGTCACCTCCCTTCCGGTCTTTTACTCAATTTGTTTGTTGATAACTTTTCCCGATTCCTCCACCACTGTGGATATCTTCCTGCCAGGAAGTGCTGTGAAAATAGACCTTTAGCAGTTTCTTGATATTTTGTATGATGCAGTGCAACCTGAACTCTAGAGAGTCCTTTTCTTCCCCACGGTAATGCATCTGCGCGAACCCATCCTGAACCTTTATGTTCCCCCAAACCGGTTCAGGTATGGTTTTACACAGCCGCAGTATTTCACGTCCCTCTTCACTTTTTGCTTTTTCCTTTGCCTTCTCCCTGACACTGTCGTTTTCTATGTCCATTTCTATTCTCCGCACACCGTCGTTTTCTTTTATGCACTCCCCACTGTTTTTACAGGAGACACATGCTCTTTCAATACTGTATAAGTATTTTTTTCCATCTTCAGTCTGCTTCTCCACAGTCAGGATATTCCCACCCGGTTAGGTATAGATATCGTCGGACTCCTCATATTTAAACTTATCCTTTGCATAAGGACTTTTTGCTTCAAGGTATGATACATAATAATCAATTCTATTTTAAATCTCGTGGTCTGGGCTTTCCAGCCCAGTAACCACGGTGCTTTTCACAGCGAGTACATGTACTCGTTGTGATTCCAATTGTTTAAATTCATCTTTGAAATCCATCTGGCTATTAAAATCTTGAATTCATGAACCGACTTGGTATGCAGATACAGGCTTGGGAACAACCTCAGCCATCTAGCCAAAGCCTGTTGGCACTCTGTGCCAGCCTAGCATACCAGTTCCTAAAGTAAAGACATGAAAAGCCGTTTGCTGTATTTAGTACAGCGAGTACTGCAAGTACTGTGAGTACATACCACTAGATTGGAGTGTACTCCTGTTAAAAAAAGGGAACAGTGAGTACTATGATTTTTGATTACGAGATTCCCTTCCCCTCCGCATAGATTATGTTATCTGCTGAGAAAAATCCTGCATCCGCCCCTAACTGGAATCCCTCCAGGCTACCATATGTCTTTTCCGTGTTTTCTATAGTAGGAATCAGTCCCAGCTGGTCATTTGTATTATTGCTTGTATATGTGCCCAGGATTATATTTGCCTTATCATCTATAATTGCAAAATTATTATAACATTGTTGTATGTCCTGGTGTTTTGTCGTCATAATGCAGGAATCCGAATCCGTAAAGTTGATCTGCTGATTCTCCGGTATTTTCTTATCCCCGCTTACTGCTTCCCATCTACTTTCCAATTCTGTTTTTTCATCTTCCATAAGGACCACCCGGTTACTTACAAATGCTATGTAATTTAATATTTCCAGAGCGACCTCCTGCCTTTCCGGTTCCAAGTTTTCCATGGGTTTTAGCCCTGCTGCTAATCCCCAGAAAAACTATTTTGTCTACTATCATCGTCCTTAATCCAATCTATATAAGTAATCGACTTATCAAATAAGTTATTTGCTTTTTCTCCATAAACAGTGCAGGTTCTTATATATACCAAAGTCCATACACCTTTCATCGCTGACTGACAAGTACTAGAATCCACGCTTAACTGTCACAAGAGATATTGCACCTTCGAGCATAATGAAACATACATATTACATCCCGTACATCTCCTATCAACATGCACTCTATTTTTTATCATAACCATTCACCTGTTTCTCAACATCGCAACTATTTCAATAATCTTTTTTCTTATAATAAAAGCGGTGACTGCTACACAACCAACAATTACCAAACGCAAAAAGATAAAGTTATACAACAATGTCATCACAAAAGCTATTCCCAGCACAAAACAGGATATCAAAAATAATATTTTGAAATCATATAACTTTGCCGAATCCATAAACTCCCGATTTACCTTCTTGAAAAAGAAGTAATGCATGACACAAAACAGAATATGGGATATCAAGGTTGAGTACCCAGCGGCAGTATAGCCAAATTTAGGCACCCACCAAGCATTCAGCACAATGTTAAGCACTGCCGCAGACATTGTAGATATCACCGTATAAGATTTTTTTTCGTAATACATCTCAACTCTGGCAAAGAGTTGGTACATATATCCAAAAAAAGCGCTTGCACTCAATGTTGGGATCATATAAACTGCTCCAGTATATTTTGAACCAGCTAAAATATAAACAACCTCCGGCGCAAACATAATCATCATTGAAAGAATTATGGCAAGTAGCCCCAACGCAACATAAGCCATACTCTCTATTGCTTTATAGTTTTTCTCTTTCAGCTTCTGGTATGTCCACGGGACGAATGCCGTATTAAGTGCAGAGGAAAAGATTGTGAACAAAGAGGCTGCTGAAAAAGCGACGCTGTATATCCCTGCCTCACTTGCTCCCAAAAAAGCATTTATCATTATCCTGTCAGTTTGATTGAGCAATGTCTCTGACAGATAATGCGCCAACAAAGGGACATTAAATGACAATGCATACTTCCAAAGCTTTTTGTTGTAAAAAGTACGGCTTTTCCTGTAGTTGGCTATATAGCAGAAAAAACCAGGTATGATAGTGCTAACTATGGTGTATGAGACGATTCTTGTCACACCTTGATTACCACTGGTTGCCAAAACAGCAATTACGCTGATGGCTGGTGTAAGTACAGATATCAGCACGGATACAATCACAGGTAGCACATAGTCAAATTGATATCTTTTATAAATAACCCAAGTTTGATATGGTTCGACATAAATAAATGCGAAAAACATTACCATAACAACAACGATCGGTAATCCCATCAGTTCTGACAATTGTTCCCTGAATATGAAAGCAAGCGCAAAGAATACCAATGAGATTACAAGCGAGAGGCTTTGAAATGCTGAAACTATGGATTCGTTCGTTTGAGGTTTCTTTACAAAGGCGTTGTTAATGGCTCCCATGTGTAAATACAGCGTGACTATAATGACTATAACAGCATAGTAGGCATTGAATACACTGAAAAGTCCATAATCTTCCGTTGAGAGCACCCTTGTAAAAATTGGCGTTGTTATGATACTCATTCCACGTTGAAGAAAGCCGACAAATGTGAACCAAAACACAACCTTCAGTTGTTTATTCATATTATGGTATTTTGATAAAAGGTTACCTACTATTCTTCTCACTCCCGAACCATATTTTCTATTCATACAGTGATGGTGTTACAAACATCACCTGTATTCCACTCTTTTTTATTTTTTCAATAAATCCCTTATAATACATATTTCTCCGCTGTGCCTGTTCTAAATTGACCGGATGACGCATATTGGGATCATAGTAATTTTCATTGATGTTGACAGAAAAGCCATCGAAGCCCGCTAGCATTATCTCTTTCACACCGCAGGTTTTCATCAAATTCATTGCAATCACGGATGCAGAATCATGCGTTCTCTCGTCTACATCTATCCAACTGCTGTAATTCAAAACCTTAACATTGCCACGTCCTCCCTTTGACACATTGGAAGGTACGATAATATTCTTTCCTTCAGCTAAAGCCCTGTTATAGATATCTGTTCTTGTTGTAAGAACATAATCAAAATGCATATCCAATGTAGAATTTAAACCAATGGCAACAACATCGTCCTGTGTAGCATATGAAGTAATCTTGTCTACTGCCTGTCCCACGCTCTTACCCGGAGCAACAAGAAAAACTTTATTTCCAGCAAGTTCCACTGCCAGTTCAGCTACCACCGCCGAATCATCAACTGCTTTGCTCTCATTATAGCTACGGTAAAGCTCTTCGGCATACGCCTTATCAAAGGATATTTTCTTCTGCTCCTCTATCATACTCAGCAGCTCTCCAACTTGATCGATTGGTAGCATATGCTTATTGTAGAAATAGCTCGCATAACTCGGCGTACACTGGTTCGCAGCAGACAAATAATATTCCGGCGCATAGCCCCAATAAAATTCTGAGTGTAGCTGATTTATTACCTTATCAATAACTTCCAGCAGCGGGCTGATGTGATAATCCTTCCCGTAAAATAGGTTAAGATGCTCCAACAGTAGTTCCGTATTGAGGTTTCCTGCTCCTTTTCCCATACCCATAATAGAACTGTCCAGCATAAGATTTCGATTTGTGGGGAACTGCAAGAGTGCGACCGCATTCGAATATGACATCTGAAGGTTGTTATGGGAATGGAAACCAAGTGTCATAGATGGAATCAAGTTGTGATCCACTAAGTTCAAGATACGGTTCATATCGTTAGGACGCATCTCTCCGAAACTATCTACTATGTAAAAACCTGATGCATCCGGCAACTCCCTGTTTACAAGATTAATTAACTCCAACAGCTCCGCATCGCTGTAACGCAGTGTGAGCATCGGTTGGATGAAAAATAAGTATCCCTTATCAATGATTTTCCTGCCAAGTGCGATGATGTCATGCATATTCTTTTTATGGAACACCATGCGAATACCATCAATGCCTTCATCTATCCTCGGCTTAAGATTATCCACGGTAAATTTACCGTAATCCATCATCGCTACATATGTGACACCGAGCCTTTTATTTCTCAAAATACACTCCGGTATGACCTGCTCGTTGATATATTGGGTGCGGCCAGAAACACTGCCTTTGTTTTCGTCAATATAACCCATTTCAATGACGTCAACTCCCGATGCCTCCTGTGCAGCAAGAATTTTTTCCATGTATGTCTTACCAAAATTGAAATCATTAACGCAACCGCCATCGCGGAGCGTAACATCTAGCACTTTAAGTGAATTCATGTATTTATACTCCTTTTACTTGTTTCGATATTAATAATTCCAAGCGTGTTATTATTATCATTCACATTCTTATTACGAGTGCATTCTGGAATTATCATAGTTTCACACCTTATATTTTGACATTTACCAGAGCCTCTGCCAACTTGAAATCCTCTGGATTATCAATATCGACAGCCTCTTTAAATGAAACCTCCTTAATAAACGGCTTCTTCCCGACTCTACGACGATACATTTGGTAAACCTCCTTCGTGAATACATACACTCCGGACGTTTCCTTATAGATTGGTTTCAAGTCCTGCGTCCTCGGAAGATTAGATGCATCAAAGTTCAGTGGCTCTAGATCCTGCCACAGATAATTCTGGAGCTTGACTGCACAGAAAGCAGAGTCATATTCCCTATATTTAACAGCTTCTATACACTGACGCATCGTTTCAACTGAAACAAACGGTGCTGTTGCGTGGGCATATACATAGATATCCGCATCCTTAACACTCATAAAGCTGTTAAAAATCTGCATAAAATTTGAAGTTGGCAGGTCAAGGTATTCAGGGCGTTTAAGGAAATTAATTTTGTCTGGTAAAAATGGAACCACTGCTTCATCATTACAATATACATAGATGTTATCGCACAAGCCCGTTTCCTTTAAGCTGTCAAGCTCATACTGAAGGAGCGGCTTGTTGCCTAAGACGCGGGTGTTCTTGCCTGGACATCTTTCGTTATTTAGTTTTATTGGCATGACTGCTATAATACCCATAGTATCTTAACCTCTCTTCTCTATTTCTAAAATTCTAACTTTTGGCATTTCCGTTAACACAGTTGGATTAGATGCATTTAGTAATCTAATACCATTTTTGTTGCAATATGAAGTAATCCTTCTAAAATATTTAAATAAATTTGCGTACGACAAGGCATAATGTTCTAATGAATTTCTTTCAATTAAGGATTCCATACGTTTCTTTTCAGTAAGAGTTACTTCATATGAATAATCCTTATTTGAATTCTGTTTCAATGCTGAATTCACACTTACAACAATCCCTGTAGAATCACATCCTAATAATATAATTTCAGAAAATCCCATATATACAGCAATCAAAATTGCCATCTGAACAACTGTCGCCAGTCCAGTTGGCATAATTGAATCTAACCTCCATTTTCCAGTATAATTTTCATGAAATTTTGCCTTGCAATAAATAAAATTTATGTCCAAAATTTCATCAATTTTATATTTTTTAATAAAGTCAATTTGCTCATATGGGAAAAAACAAACAGGATATTTATTCGCGACATTAATACCTTTCATTATGTCTAAAAAATCTTCACTAATATTTTCTGCGTCAAAAAATGAAGAATCAATCCAAACATGGTAATTGGTTATTAATTTATAAAAATCAGGATTTCTATTTGCTTGATTAACCGTAAAAACGTATTCCTTCTCCAATTTAGTAAAATCAATATTTTTTAGAGAAGGACCATTCCCTAAAATAAAACACCTTTCCCCTGAATGTATATTATAAAATTTTCTATTTCTGTTTAATTCATTTCGTAAATTCGAATCTGTTATTTTTTTTATCTTAAATGCACTACCAAATATAAGATTTTGAACTCTCTCGTAGAATTCAATATATTTTTCAAATGTTCCCATGGCATCCTCCCATTTTGAATGCTTCCATTTCAGCTGATTTGCAAATCATAATACTAAAGAAAAATGCAAACAGATAACTATAATAGTAAATAGGATATCCAGTAATTCCATAAATCAGGTAAATTAGTTGCAGTATAATCGCGACCAATGCAATCTCATAATACATAATTTCTCTTTTTTTCTTAAATAAATATATAAGTTTCATGGTTTTGATCAATGCTAGAATATATGAAAGAAACAGAAGGCTCCCTCCAATAATACCCAGTTCAGCTAAAACCTGTAAATACATATTATGCGCATCCCATCCCCTCCCTAATCCATATACAGTAGAAGAAGCATCATAAATAGGATAATTATGATATCCTATACCTAATATAGGATGTTGTTTAAACAATGAGATAGCACCACCCCAAAATAAGGTTCTTGAATTAAGTGTGGTATAATCATCTGTTGTTGATAAAAATAGCCTATTTAATGACACAAACAATTCAGGACGTATGTTATATACCAAAAGAAGAGTAGATAATAATAAAAATGTCGCAATAAAAATTTTTTTGCGCTTTCCCTTAGCTTTTACTAAAACAATTATTACAATAATTATTGAAATTAAAATCAATGTCATCATACGTTTTCCAGTAAACATTAAAGCAAAAAAATAAATAGAGAATTTTAAAAAGAATTCCCGATTTTTAACTGTATTTGTTGCATAATCCAAAACAAGAAGACTTCCTCCAATCACACACATATATGCCGCATATGCTACATGCCCACTTAAACCTGCTGATTGATTGTTTAATGCTGCTGTCATTGCGGCATCTGTTGTGAAATAGAAACTCAATACATTAACGACCGTTGTACCCATAATTTTAAATACTATAATTGATAATGCATCAATAAATGTAATTCTTTTTACGTAATAAATAACTTTTTTTATCATATCCACGTTTGGTGTATAAAATGTAGCTAACAGAACCGTTATCAAAATAACACTATATTTTATAACATTTGATCGGCTAATTGCATAAAAATAACTTGCTACAGCCACTATTATAAAGCAAATAAAAACGCGTTGTGCACCAGTTAATCTCATTCTTGAAATATTTTTACTCCCCAAAAATACCGAAGCCAAAATCAACACTATTATTGCATTATCCTGCCAAGCATCTAATATTGTATTACCAGAACCCGTGCATATCAAAAAAACGCACAAAAGAACATATATATCCTTAATTTTAACTTTCATCTATATCACCAATTTTATTTTTAATCTATCCTAAATTAATGCGGTAATTAATCCTTTACTACATCATTTCTACCACTAACTTTTTTATTACTCTAATTGCAATATTCTAAAGTCATTTCCTTGAGACACATCAATAATACTTCATTCTACATTTCCTTTCTTTATAAAGCGATATAAATGCGAAAGCCTATTCTTCCCATATTTAACCATTTTAAATAAAAATATCTTAATCTCAGGAGCACCATATATTCTTGGAATCCTAGATGCCTCTGTTAGCCCCTTCCACGGATGTGTGTCACTGACCCCTCCCGCTTCCATCTCGACAAACACATCATCAACACATAGAAATCTTGCTCCCTGTTTCTGCATACGGACAAGTATTTCCTGATCCATAGCACACTTAAAACTAATATCAAAAAGTCCAACTTTATCATAAACAGAACGCCGGACAAAAGTCGCTGGATGCATGACATCCATGCTGTACATTAGATTTTCAAGGTTCTCTTTCGATTTTCTGATATACTTTGATTTTGTGGATATATTAGTCCAAATTATATTTCCATACAATACATCCGTTTCTATTTTCATTAATTGGTCAACTTTACTCAATGCCTCTTCTAACAAACTATCTCCAGCGTTGATAATTGAGACTATTTCACCCTCTGCTTGTACAACCCCTTTATTAAATGCATCAGCGATTCCTTTATCTGGCTCAGAAATAAATTTGATTACAATCCCTCTTTTATTGAATTTAGAGATGTACTGTTCAATTACCTGTGAAGTTTTATCTTTTGATGCACCATCAACCAGAATGTATTCAAAGTCCTTAAATGATTGATTCAGCACAGATTCAAGCGTTTTTCTTATAACATCTTCCGCATTATATGATATTGTAACTATTGAAAACCGAATCATCCTCACCTACTTTATCTTTTTTGCGGGGTTTCCTGCATACACACCCGGTTCTAATATACTTTTCGTAACAACAGAATTTGCGCCGATAACCACATGGTCGCAGATTGTAACCCCGGCTCCGATTATCACATTTCCACATATCCATATATCTGAGCCAATCGTTACAGGTTTTGATGTAAAACCTTGTTTGCATATTAGGGTATTAGGATCATCATATATGTGATTATGATCTATAATAACCACATTGGGTCCAAACAAATTATTATCGCCTATCGTTATGTCATCTATCGCAATGATATGGCAATTAGAATTCATGAAATTATTGAAACCGAATTTTATCCTACCTCCACTACTTTCTAGCAAGCAGTTCTCGGAAAACCATGTTTTCTTTCCAATATCACAGATTCCACCTTCATGTGTCCAGAACTTTACTCCCGAACATACACAATAGCTGATGCCATGTAATTTTAAATGCCCAAAATTTATTAAATATTCCTTCAGGAGTCTTAACAAGCCAACAGTTATTTTAAGATATTTTCTCATGTAATGTCTCCAATCCATTATGCTCTGGTAAACCCACTTTATTTCCTTTTTCATAACTTATAGATGTAAATGGCATTCTCATTATCTAATACTTTGGATTCCACGCTTCCTGCTGCAATAATACTACATTCAGAATAGTAGTTCCTTTTAATATGGTGGTTCTGGTGATTTCCAACATATGTAGCATTATCCCCATTAATAATTTCACTAGATTAGTTATAAATTTTATAACCATCAATAACCATCATTAGGTATTCTCATGAAATCAACTTTCTTCTAAAATGTATTTGTTTACAACAAACAATATTGGAATTTTGGCTAATGCAAGAATTGCTTTCAAATCTTATATGTCCAAAATTTGCTATTTTTGTTCTGTGTCAATATAAACTCTTCCAAAAAACTTATCAACTCCCTCATTCTCCCATAAACTTCGTATCACCAACCCATGTGTACCATAAATCAATTTGAATCATACCAGCAAGTAATTTCCAACAACGACTTTCCCTCGAAATTCTTCAGTTTTAAGGTGATTTGAAGCTATAATGACAGGGTACAGTCCCCCTAGCCTAAATAATGGTAATTGAGTTTATGTGTTTTATTAATACCTTTATTATATCTTTTCTTCATACTTTTACGCCCTTATAAATTTTTTCAAGTAAATTGTAATTCACACACTCGGTATAATAGTTATTATATTGTTTGTAAGTAATTCTATCGATATCCTTGTATTCGTCCAATCTCTCCATGACTTTAACTAATTCTCCAGCGGAACTCGCCTTAAATTTACACCATGTAATTCCTTCTTCCACGACACTCCCCACATTCCCTAAATCAGAACATATGATGGCGTTCCTGCCGAATAAGCTTCCAATATCGTCATCGGAAATCCCTCATACCACAGTGTCGGCAATATTAGAGATCTACTATTTGCTATTAATCCTTAGCTTTTGTATTAGCTACATGCCCAAACATTTTTATCGAAACTAAGTTGTTTTCCTCAATAAATTCCTTGCACCAGTTCTCTAACGGTCCGATTCAACGCACCTTCAATTCAGGAGCGTTAGAACCCATCAGCTTCCATGCCTGGAATAGAATCTTTATTCCTTATAATTCATCCAGTCTTCTGATGTATATAAGGCCCATGTCCTCGTTCCCTTCTTTAATTTCTGACAGAATCATATATTCCTCTCAGTGTATAATAATTACTCTCCGGTGAAAACTCATCCTTGTATTTCCTATATGCATTTTCTCCCCATCCGTTGGTATCTATATTTTCAAACTGCATAACAGCATCACTTAACGCTTCTGCAGAATTGTATGTAAATGTTATCCCAGTCAGCCCCTTATCAACAAGAGAAGATAAGTTTCCAATATTACCAACTATGATTGGTTTATGCGCAGCATAAGCTTCTGCAATTATCATTCCGAACGTCTCATACCATTGTGACGGAACGATAACCGCTTTTGCCCTTGACAGACATTCGGCTAATTTTTCTCTGTTCAGGAAGCCCTTGAATTCCACATTTTTTGTGGCTTTGTCCTTGTATTCTTCCACTTGTGTGCCTGTTCCTGCAACAATCAGCTTTTCATCTGACAACTGTGCAAATGCATCAAGTAGAATATCTAATCCCTTAATTTTTTCTACCCTTCCGCTGTATAAGAAGTATTCATTATCCCTTCCAAACATTTCAGAGGTATTCTCAAACGTGAAGTTCGGCTTTATGAAAATCCTATCAGGATCAACTATCTGTTTCTTTCCTGGACGGTTCAACTGTAATAATTTCTCCCTATTAAACTCCGTCAAGCTTATATAGTTTATCTTTCCGTATATCCCCGTCATCCGGTGGAATTTTGTACTTATCACGCAAGCCAGCGTCTGTAACTTACTGTTCCTATAACAACTGTGCTTCACGGAGCAAAAAAGTCCATGATCCACACAGTCCTCACAGATGTGGTCATCTCGGTAGAATGTCGCTCCAGGACATAACAAGCGAAAATTATGTACGGTCTGTACTACTGGAACCTTGCAGACTCTTGCCGCATAATATACGGAAGGGCTGATGATATTAAGCGTATTGTGGACATGGACGATATCTATACGATGCTCTTTGATAATCCTCTTAACATCTCTAAACGATCTCAGATTAAACACTGTGATCAGAGGTAGAAGCATTTTCTGAACCTTGCCCATTATTTTCAGCTCGGAGTTGTTTTTGCTATATAGAATTACCTCATGCCCATGCTCCTCAAGCAATCTCTTTTCATTTGTAACAACAGTGTCTTCTCCACCGGGAATTTGATAATAATTATGTACAATTAGAATTTTTTGTTTTTTTGAATCAACCATAGCCTCTCTCTCATTTTCTTCGCACATACGCATTCCAAATAAACTTAAAATTTGTATTCCAATACTTACTGAATAATCTTCTCGGATCCTGTATCAACCGATATATCCACTCAAGGTTGTGTTCCTGCATCCACTGAGGGGCACGATCTATATTGCCGGCATAGTAATCAAATCCAGCACCCACACCGACCATAAACCCTTTTATCTTCCCTTGATGCTCCGCCATCCTGATTTCCTGTTTCGGTGCTCCTAATCCTATCCATACAAAGTCGGGATTAACTTCATTAATTCTTTCAATCACAGCCTTATCTTCCCCTTCTGTCAGTGGTCGAAACGGCGGACTATACATTCCGACTATTTCTATTCCAGGGTAATCATGTGTTAAAACATTGTACAACTTTTCAAGCGTCTCTTCTGTACTTCCATAGAAGTAATGCCGATATCCACGTTTTGCACTCACCTTGAATATCTCTCCCATATAGCTAGGACCGGTAGTCCTCTTCATATTCTTGTATCCACGCTTCCTGCCCAATGCGGACAATGGCCCACCATCCGGCATGGCGATTATTCCGCCATTCTGCACTGCACAGTAAGACGGATCATTATATGCAAGCACATCCGCATAGACATTCACCACAGTCATATAATCTCCGGAAAGCTCCTTGAGATGCTTCTCTGTAAAATCCAACAACCAGTCCATATCAATAGCGGCTATCTCTACTCCAAGGATGTTGCATATCGGGATTTGAGCCTTTTCAACTGATCTGACATAATCCTTGTTGTATGTACTTCCCATCCTCAGATATCTCCTCCTCTGTATTTTTAAATATATAAACCGCTGTGCCTAACATCCAGAACTCTGTTTTCTATTTACATCTCTTCCGCCATTTCTGCCCTATATTCTTAAGTAGCACAAAATTCTCTCAATTTATCAATCCAATGTCTCCCCTACAAATACATATCCAAACTTTTTAATCACAACCTAAAATCTTCATTTATGCCCGTATTCCTTACTTTATCTCATACTTCACCATTGGATAGATTTTCCAACCTGTATCAATTTGCTAGAAATTGACAAAAAAACAACTGAGCTCAATCTCAATACCTAATCACTGTCAACAGGAATCCACCCTACACATAAAAAGTGAGAAGAAAAAGTCTTAAATAGTTAAAAAAGCACATTTTTACCTTTTTCGAATAATTTTCTCTAACTATGATTTATCACTTATTATTTAAGCTAGATATAATCATATAACATCCCGAATTCGATTCCATCACCAACTTGATAACACAAAGAAGTTCTCGTGATTGTAACTATCCGTTAACCTAATAAGCACCTCTCCCACTTAAAACTATCCCCACTGTCTTAAACACAATTTTCAAATCCACCCAAAAACACTCATCTTTAATATATTTAAGATCCAACTCAATCCATTCGTCAAATGGTATATCATTCCTTCCTCTGCATTGCCAGTAACAGGTTAATCCAGGTTTTACCGCCATCCTCTGCTTTTGATAATCATTAAAACGCTCCGTCTCATAAGTTACAATCGGTCTTGGTCCCACAATACTCATATCTCCTCTCAGGATGTTAATAAGCTGAGGCAGCTCATCAATGCTGGTCCGCCGGAGTATCCTACCAACCTTTGTTACCCTGGGATCACGCTTCATTTTAAACACCGGACCATCGGCTTCATTACTCTTAAGTAAATTTTTATGTAATTTTTCTGCATCTCTGCACATACTCCGGAATTTATACATCCGAAACACCTTTCCATTAATCCCATTCCTCTCCTGCGAATAGATAACCGGTCCACCATCCTCAATCCAAATAGCCACTGCTGTGATCAGGAAGACCGGCAACAGTACAATCATCGCAAGCACACTACATAACACATCCATTATACGCTTTACTACCCGGTATATCGTTTTCTGCTTATCAATAGAGTTCCTTCTACCCGTTCCCTCTATGACCTGAAAGTTGTTTTCTTCCACCAATACTTCCTGCTTTACCTGAACTTCCATACCACATAACCCCTTTACGGTTTTCTGTTATCCTTTTACTATATTTTCATAGAATTATTACCTACTCCCCATAATTCCCATAATACTTCCCATAATATCTCCCATAGTACTTCCCATAATACCCCTTACCTCTTAGGTCCACCTTATTCAACACACACCCCAATATCCTGCAGTCTGCCTTATTCAACTGCTCCTTCACTTTTTGAACGAACCTGTAGCTGACATCACCGCTTGCAATGACAATCAAGGTCCCATCACACACCTTTGCAGCCACCGCACCATCAATCACACTGCCTACAGGTGGAGTATCCACAATAACATACTGATATTCCTTCCTTGCCTTAATTATCATTTCCTTAAATTTTTTATTCCCTAATAATTCACTGGGATTAGGAGGAACCGGACCAGCGAATATCATATCCATGTTCGCAATATCCGTTCTACAGCACACCTCTTCAAAAGAGTTCTTTCCCACCAGATAATGAATCAGTCCCAGCCTCACCTTTCCCTTTCTATGATGAGTGCGCATAACCGACTTCCTCAGATCCGCATCAACCAGCAGCACCTTATCCCCATTCTCCGCAAATGCCCGGGCCATGTGGTAGGATACACTGCTCTTACCCTCATTAGGCGTACAGCTGGTCACTGCTACAACCCGCACATCCTCTCCGGTAAACTCTATATTGCTCCTTAAAGTCTTGAAGGCTTCCCTTACATGGAAGTCCAGTTCTTCCTTTTTTAACTCTATTTCCTGCATTACTTGCTCCTTCTTGCTTATACTGTTACGTGGTTTATACATTACTATCTTTGTAAACATAATTATTTCTGGCATCAACGTAATTATTTAAGGCTTCAATTATATGCTCATATATGCTCACCACAAAAATATTTACCCTCTAAAAAGGTATATACCCTCTGTTACGTACCCACTACAAAACAATTTCCTGTAACTTATCCGATTCTACCTCTTCCAGATCAACATCCCGCAATTCCGAAGCATTATAAACCGCATTCTTGCCTTTCTTTTCTTTCCCCCGCTTTTTACTCTTTTTCCCTTCATCCTCCATCACCGGAATCATAGCCAGAGTACTAAGCTCCAAGTACTTCGCAACATCCTCACTGGTCTTAACACTGTCATCCATAAGAAAACGAATCAGTACAATGGCAGCCGTCAAAAACAAACCAGCCAGCCCTCCGATTAGCGTCATCATCCTTACATTAGGAAAGGAAGGGCGTACAGGTAAATTAGCATACTCTGCGATATTCACAGCCTCCACATCAAATACATTGGTTATATGTTCCGTTGCCACTTCCCGAATGGCGTCTGCCAGATCCCTTGCCATTACCGGATCCTCATCTGTTACCGTTACGGTAATGATCCGGGTATCTGTGGGTGTTACTACATCCACTAGTCCAAAAAATCCCTCATAATCCATATCCAGCGAAAAATCATCAATAATCTGTTCCAGCACATATCTGCTGTTGATCAGTACCGCATAGTCCTTGGTAAGCTGGCTGCCCAGCTGCATGTCGCTGTAAGTAATGTTCTCCCCGTTCTGTTTGCTGAGTATAACCATCTTGGTGGTGGATTCATAAGTTGGGGTTAGCAGGAAGAAG
>Ga0153950_1000358_pt1 | contig 20427 bp, 18 predicted proteins | sample TSNJ034MetaG_FD_104737 | JGI IMG/M metagenome (GOLD analysis project Ga0153950, IMG submission 104737) | Attine ant fungus gardens microbial communities from New Jersey, USA - TSNJ034 MetaG | ecosystem: Host-associated > Fungi > Mycelium > Unclassified | place: USA: New Jersey, Wharton State...
ACATAATTGCGCTCCTGGTACTGATGCCGTATTGAAATCAGACATGGATATTCACAGCAATGCTATCAGGATCGGCTAGATGTATTTATCCGTAAAGGGGCGTTGATGTATGTATCAGTTCCTGATACCCTGCATACCCCAAACTACAAAGTATTGTGCACGGTACCTTGCGGCTTCAATTCTATAGTCGAGTCATATTGACCGGGAAGTATGAATGTGATAATGATAGTTTTTTCCCAGGCTTCGAGTCCGTATGATTCGCAAAGTAAGATGTATGTTTCCGAAGAGCCTGCATTGGGATGATGTTAAGCGAGCGCCTGGACGCTGAGAACAAGCGTTTTGTTGAAAGCTCGGAGATTAAGGGGAAATAGTGTATTATATGGGATTGGGCACATAAAATATGGTGCCAAATATAAAAATAAGAGAATTAATGTAGTCTAGCACATAGGTTCATCTCGATATGGCAGCAAGCGTCATGGTCGATGATGAATGGGTTTTCTTTGGAGGAAGGCGTATCTATCTGGAATTACTTTAGGTTCTGTGTTGCCGTGATGCTATGCTGACTGAGTATGGTGTTTGTCATCGGTTCTGAGGTTGGTAGTGATAATGATCATTCGAAGTTCTGTCTTCTCAAGTGTTTTTGGCGTGCCAGCACTCAGCGCCAGGTCTCTTCATCTTTTGCAGTGACATGAGTTATAAAAGGATTTTGAAGCTTACCCTCGAGCAGTAGGATTCTACTACCGACTTGGGGCACTGCATATTGATAGGCTATTATGCCACCACCCTTGATGGGGGTCTGTGCTTTGTTACTAATTTGACGTCATACTAATTGGGCGCTTGCAGAGTTGTTACTAGAACACAGCGATATCGGGGATGAGTGAACGAGATGTGTACCACAAAGACTGGTACTCTCGATATCTGAGTGACCCTCGGAACTGATTAATAAGATATGAGTTATTCAGAGATCTAGTTGTGATGTCCTGCAAAAGGAGCTGTTCACGATCCTATCCCAAAGCATTTTCTGCGTTCTTACATGTTGAAAAGCAACAGGGCAGAAAGGTCACGACAGCCAAGCGCCAGGACTCAGGGAATGAAAGAGACAAGAAAACTCTGGATTCAAGACGAATTTCCGTTGTGTAGGGGTCGCTGGATACAGTTCCGCTGAATAACCATAATCTACTAACAACGAGAGGTGCTGCAGCCGGGAAGGGTAGGATGTGTATAGCTCATGCTTCCATTCACCTAAGATCGCGAGGGGGTGACAGACTGATGTCCAATTGCCCAGTGATCAAGTAGGCAGACAAGAGAGATAGTTGAAGAGTGACTTTCTCATTTCCACGGACAATCGATCTTTGCAGTGAACCTGAATTTTTGTTTCTTTCTTTTGGTCTTTTCTTGTAGCGCCCTCGGAACCAATATATTTCTCCGTGCAACTAGCACTGGCCTGAGTGCCGTTTGAAGTTCGTCTATTCAAGATCGCTCCTCAGACTTCACAACGGCCTGAATATTGAGTCTTGCCGTGCTAGTCCCTCACCGATTAGTGATTTCTCCCGCCTGATGTATAAGCCAAAGTGCGCGGAACCAAAAACATGGATTGTCGTCATGTAGAGGTTTTTCGATCAGACATGACAGCGAGTTTTGTTCAATTGTAGTTCGCTATAGTCCTCCAGCCCAAAGGACGATATGTATGAGTGACGGTTCATGACCTTGAGACGAGCGTTTTATTTGTCCATTGTTTATACATTCTACGTGGCTTTGATAAGGTGTAATATCTACCACGAGGACTGGTTCCCTTCACTCCATGCTCAACTTTGAAGACGTCGAGGAGCGTGACGGTATGCTTGCTCTATGGAAATATGAAGCTCAGACTGAATGATAACTAGGTGTGCGTTTCTCGTGGAATGTATGGCCTTCGTCACGTATCGAGGCCACGAGAACCGTTGTGCCCATCTCGGCCCTCTACACCCCATTGAAGGTCAGGGAAGATCTTCCCCCAGTTCTCTACGAACCTGTGGCCTGTAAACCGCCATGTCGTGCCATTCTTAATCCCTACTGGTGAGTCAATTTTTCATAAATAATAAGACACCTCGTAATCGGCGGCTAGTCAAATCGATATCCGTGGAAAACTCTGGATATGTCCCTTCTGTCTTTCGCGGAATGCGTTTCCACCTCACTATAAGGATATTTCTAATACCAACCTCCCTGCTGAGTTACTTCCCAAGTACACAACCATCGAATATACCCTTTCACGTCCGGCCCAGGTCCCGCCTATCTTTTTATTTGCCATTGATACGTGTTTGGATGAAGAAGATTTGAAGGCTTTGAGGGATGCTGTTGTCATCAGCTTGAGTTTGCTTCCGCCCTATGCCTTGGTTGGTTTGATCACTTACGGCACTATGGTGTGTATTTCTCGCAGGGCTACGGGGTTACACGTTAATCAGAGTGCATTTAGGCCCAAGTGCATGAACTTGGCTATGCAGAATGCTCTAAATCCTATGTTTTCCGCGGTGGAAAAGAGTACCAGCCTAAACAAATACAAGACATGCTTGGTTTGAGCTCTCAGAATCGTGCTGCACCCCGACCGGGACAACCCCTCCCTCCTCAATCTTTCGGTGCCTCGCGATTTCTCCTTCCAGTATCCCAAGTCGAGTTCCAGTTCACTGGAATTCTCGAAGGCCTCACGAGGGACCCTTGGCCTGTCGCTAACGATAAACGTGCTTTGCGTTGCACTGGTGTTGCACTGAGTGTTGCTGTTGGCCTGCTTGAGACAACGTATCCGAATACTGGGGCAAGGGTGATGCTGTTTGCTGGTGGCCCTGCTACGGAGGGTCCTGGGATGGTTGTGAGCAACGAGCTGAAGGAACCAATTAGATCCCACCATGATATTGATAGGGATACCGCGAAGCATTATAAACGCTCGATTAAGGTTTGATTTTTCTTGTGCCTTATGCCGTTTCTTACTGAAAAAAATTGGAATAGTTTTACGAAGGGCTTGCAAAGCGCGCCTCTAATAATGGCCACGTTGTTGATCTTTTTGCTGGATGCCTTGATCAAGTCGGATTACAAGAAATGAAATCGTTGCCCAACTCAACAAATGGTGTTATCGTATTATCTGATTCATTCGTCACTTCAATCTTCAAACGAAGTTTCCTCTCCCTCTTTAATAAAGATGATCAAGGCCACCTGCAGATGGGTTTTAATGCTACCTTTGACGTCCAGGTACATCTCCTGCCATTTTTCATGCATATATACTTACCATCAACTCCTTAGACTACGAAAGAACTTAAGGTCTCGGGTCTTATTGGTCATGCTATCTCAGCGGGAAAGAAGTCTGCTTGCGTTGGGGAAACCGAAATCGGTATCGGACAAACATCAGCCTGGAAGATCAATGCCGTCACACCACGTTCTTCAACTGGTGTTTACTTTGAAGTCGTGACTCCCGCTGGACAGCCACTTCAACCTGGCTCTCGTGGTCTTATTCAATTCATAACACATTATCAACATGCATCTGGGCAACAACGTTTACGTGTGACCACTATTGCGCGTAATTTTGCTGAAGCTGGGTCGCCGGGTATCGCAGCTTCATTTGATCAAGAAGCAGCCGCAGTGCTGATGGCGAGGATTGCTGTTTTTAAAGCTGAGATTGACGATAGCCCTGATGTGTTGAGATGGTTGGATCGGATGTTGATAAGGCTTTGTCAGAAGTTTGCGGATTATAGGAAGGAGGATCCGACCAGTTTCAGGTTGACGGATAACTTCAGTATATATCCGCAGTTTATGTTCCATTTGAGGAGAAGTCAATTCTTGCAAGTGTTTAATAACAGTCCGGATGAGACTGCTTTTTATCGGTGTGTAAGAGCTTCAGTTCCGATGTTCGTGTTAATATTGAACAATACAGTCACATTCTTAATGAAGAGGATGTCAATAATTCATTGATTATGATTCAACCAACGTTGATGTCATACACATTCGATACACCACCTCAACCTGTGCTCCTCGATAGTGTTTCCATCAAGCATGATGTTATATTGCTCTTGGACACATTTTTCCACATTTTGATCTTCCACGGAGAGTTGGTTGCGCAATGGAGAAAGCAGGGCTATCAGGACCAGGAAGGATACGAAAACTTCAAAGAATTACTGGAATTGCCGGCTGCTGATGCGCAGGTGGGTAGCCATGATCTTTTCTGTTGTTCCTTGAGCTGCGGTCATTGTTGGAAAAAGGCATACGGCTGATACATGGTATCCTCTTCCCTCATAGGAGCTCCTTGTTGATCGATTCCCTATTCCGCGTTACATTGTTTGTGATCAAGGAGGAAGCCAAGCTCGATTCTTGCTGTCGAAGCTGAACCCATCCACGACCCATATGTCTGCGACGATGTATGGGTCTACAGGCGGTGCTGCTGCAGGGCAAGCGATCTTCACAGACGACGTGAGTTTGCAGGTGTTCATGGAACACTTGAAGAGATTAGTGAGTGATGTCCTTGGTCCCTGATCGGCGGTCTGTTCATATCTATATAGGCTGTTGGTGCACAGACGAACTAGGGTACATGGCGAGTTGTGCAGCTTTTCCTTTACTTCTGGATTTCTTGTCGTCCTATTCGTATTCTTATCAATTCCCTTGTTATCCATGAATTTCAAAAAAATGCTACAATTTGCATTCTTTTCTTTTTCCCTCGAATCTGAAGGTCTTATCCGAGGCTGGTTGAATGTCGGGTCCATGCAAAGGTGAAAAGTATGTCACACCCAGCTCAATTCTTGGGTGCTGGTCTACAAAATTTGATGAATGGCTTCAATACTCAATCCTTCATGACCTAATATATTTCGTAGCTTCTGGAATCCTAAAGACCACCTGTTTATGGCGTCAATTTGACAAATTCTTCATACACAGGAACTGCACCTGACACTGTGGCTATTTATAGCACTCAATTGGCGTTTCGAATTGTTCATCATAGTTGCGACATGCTGAATGCATGTATCTGTATAGTTGTTAGTGACGGAGAGATTCGGTGATCAAAGGATCATGCCTCAATCTGGGAAATGTTGTGCGTTAACATTCTTTCTTCGTGATGGCGCAATCTCTCCAGTCTGGCACGCCTACCAATGGTTGATCCGTGATATCCATAATTGGATGTTTGTGTGAGAGAGTGGTCAGTTTGGTCAAGATAGGGGACGTTCCGAAGGTGGGTGAAACTCCATTCGCTTCTAATTTTGCATCTGAAGCTTCTTGCTTCTATGCATCGTGACCTTGTGTCTTTGAGATAAGGTGGCACCTGAGTGCTTATCTACTCGGTTTATGTGGGAATTTCTTCGAAACGTCAAAGTCCTCAACAATGCCAGAATGCGTAAGATTTACGGAGAGAGGCGTGGTCGGTAAACTCACAAACCACTTACCAGAAACAGTTGAACGATCCATAAGGCACTAGAGCCTATGTAGAAGCGAAGAAAATTCGCCATTTGTGAGTTTGATGGCACCTTGATTCATTGGTCGGCAACCATGTGGTTCTTTATGCGATTCGCCCATGATAGGGCTGGATGTGTTCGTTTCTCCATTCAAACGCTGGGATGAGTTTAGTGTTCTGGGATTGGTTCGGGTGGTATATATAACAGGTCTTGAATAGTCCGAGAGGCTGCTCAGGTTGCTTGTCCCCTCCTCCCGCTCCTCCCTTTCGATCTATATATTACACCGGAGAGTTTTTCCTCAGAGAAGATGTTATTATTCGATAAGGTCATGCGAAGAATCAGGGCGGATGGGGTAGATGAAGTCCAGTCCCCGATTTCGCCCATCTCTAAGTCAAGTGTTGATAACGACGGTGACGAGACCATGAAACTCGATCATGATGGCAACATCAACATCGAGAAGTTAGGCTCGGAGGGCTCTATTGGAAAGACCGTGGATGATGAAGAAGTTCAGAGATTCAATGGAGAGCCGGTGATCACTAATGGAAGGGATGTGTCGAGATACGTTGTGGATCTGAGAGATGATGGTGATCCTGCGTTGACGTTGAGGTCTTTGACACTGGGAACAGTCTTTGCTGGGCTTGGCGCAGCTTTGTGTCAAGTATACGAACCCATATTATTAAATCGTGAGGCGCTAACGTGTCGATTAGATTTACCAATTCAAACCAGTTCAGATGACAGTATCAATGGTCTTCTTGCTTCTGTTGACTTACACTGCTGGGAATGCATGGGCTAAATTTCTACCCGCCAAAAGGATGGTCATCGGAACCCGGTTCGAAGCTCTAGGATCAATTCTTGAGGTGCTGAACCCGGGACCTTTTGGCTTGAAGGAGGTATAGTGTTACTGTTGTATCTATATCCCATGACATATTGATGTGCACCCATCTATAGCATGCCATAGCTTCTCTCGTCGCATCAACGGCAGCAGGCCAAAGCACCGCTGTTTTAAATTTCGCAGTACAAAGGGTAAGCTGTGTTTTACTTCTCATCGGTGGATCCGTTTCGACCATATTTTAAGTTATACTATGATACACATGTTGAAGCAACTACCGCTGTCCTCGCTACTTTCTCTACTGCTTGCTTTGGGTGAGCCTCACCGTCCTTTTGGACGCCCTTGTTGCTGATTTGAGGTCAAGATACGGTTTGGTTGGCCTTTTACGTCCTCTCACGGTTTATCCATCTGAGATGGTTTACTGGTTTGTGAGTAGCTCCTTCCACGGTAGAACTTCACGGACCCCGCTAATCAATTTTCAGAATTTACCGACCGTTTCTGTTTTTCAGGGTCAGTATGCTGTATTACATGTGAGAGTAGATTGATTGATGTTTGTTTCTCAGCTTTGCACTTTGACACTACTGCGAACGGGAAGCGTGTCAAGCTCTTTTGGATAGCCTTCACGGGAATGTTCTTTTACGAAGTGCTGCCGGCTTATATCTTCCCATTGCTTAACGGTATCAGTGTGTTCTGCCTGGCATCGCAAAATGCCTCCTCGAGGGTTGTCGATATTTTTACTAATCTGTTCGGTGGGACAAATGGTAACGAGGGATTGGGTTTCCTGAATGTCTCATTTGACTGGCAATATATTGGCTCATCGTACGTCTTGAGTTTGTCATAAATACATGAATATAACTGATCAGCTACTTCAGATTTATGAGTTACCCGTTGGTTCAGCAAGGTACAGATCATAAACTTTTTCTTGCACAATTAACGTGTATTTTCCCTAGCCAATTCATGGATCGGTTATGCCGTATGTTATACTGTCATCATGGCCATTTATTATTCAAATGCGTGGAATGTGAGATCAAATATTGAGCTTTTCTCGTACCAACTAATTTCTTGATCCTTAGTCATTAGATTATCCTATGCTTTCAACGTCAATATTCTCTACCAATGGCTCCGTCTACCATCAATCCGCGGTCTTTAGTGGTACCTCAATCCAGCTGAACGAGACCGCGCTCGCTGAGATTGGACTGCCGGCTTTGACCGGATCGAACGCCTGGCATGGCCTGACCGCCAATCTAGCTGTAATTCCTTGATCTGTCTTGAGTACCATTACTCAGACTCTTTCTCAGATTGGCGGTTTAATTGCTCACTGCATCTTCTTCTGGGGAGCCGATGCGAAAGATGCTTTTAGGCTCGCCTATCACAGGACACAGCCTGATCCGCATTATCAGGTAAGACCTTCATCTCGGATGATGTACTTCAGGTGAACGCTAGCTTTGACTGGAAGGCCATGAAAAAATATAAAGAAGCTCCTTGGTGGTGGTATGCCACACTTCTTGTCCTTGCCTTCTCAGCAGGTCAGTATCGCAACACTCTGGCCGTTACATACGGGGCTGACATGCGCCAAGGATTAATTGTTGTGTTCAAGGGTCAGACAACTCTTCCATGGTGGTCTTATATCGTGGCATTATTAGTTGGTGCATTCATAACAGTAATTTGACCATTGCATCTCCTGATATCGTGTTGACTCGCACGGTAGCCCTTCTCTACATTGCTTTTCGCCAGGATGGGAAACGGTATCGCTACCAATCAACTCATGAAGATGGTAGCGGGCGCTGTGAATCCTGGTAGGCCTGTTGCCAACCTCTATGTCAGTGCCTCCCGCTCTTTCAATCCTTCTGCCACTGGAATGACCAGTAGTTTTCCATGTGGAGTCATGATGTCGTCTCTACGTCTATCAATCTCGCCGGAGACCTGAAGGTTGGGCAATATCTCAAGATTCCTCCTCGTGTCATGTTTTTGACCCAGGTTTGGGGTACTATCCTCGGTATGTCTCGCATAATATGGCCCCGCCTCCTCTTGCTCACTGAGCCTAAATAGGTGCCATGGTGAACTACGGTGAGTACCGATACTCGGTCAAGTCATCGACTTATGTTCAGCAGTGGTCATGATCTCCATTGTTACGGCCCAGCGCGAGATCCTCCTTAATCCTGTGGGAACCAACGTTTGGAGTGGACAAGTGACGCAAAGCTTAAACAGTGAAGCGGTGACTTGGTCTCTAGCGAAAGAACTCTATGGGTTTAATGGTCCTTATTGGATTATTCCTATAAGTTTGATTATTGGAATAGTGCCGACATTCTTCCAGTGGATCATTGCAAAGGTGGGTTGCATTCTCATTTGGATTGTTACGATGTTGAATGCCGCCGTTCTAGCGTTGGCCAAAGATCGGACCCGTTCAGGTGGACACAGTCATTCTTCCTATCATATATATGGTACATTCGTCCCATTACTGGAACATTCAGGGATCGTTCTGACTTGTGTATCGAGTATTCCGCATGGATGTATGTTGGTGTGAATTCCGTGATCACCTCGGCCATTGTGGTTGGCCTTATGTCTCAGCTCTGGTTAAGGAAACGACATCCAGGATGGTATAAAAAGTATAACTATATTCTTGGAGGTGCTTTGGATGGTGGAGCCCAAGTTATAATCTTCATATTGTCCTTTGCCGTATTTGGCGCCTCAGGCGTTGGGAGGCCATTCCCTACAGTAAGTGACACAACCCTCTGAAGTGGCTGCATGACGAGCTTGATGATGTCATCCAAACAGTGGGCCGGAAATCCGAGCAAGGGAAATGTCGATTATTGCAACGGTAACGGAGCATTAGATTAAACAAGGAGCAAGACCGCAAGACTGTTCGGTGTAGTTGTAATTTGATTTACCAATGTACTATTTTTGAATACAAGATCAGATTGATAATCTGATCCCGGATTTCGGAAGAGAAGGGCTGCGCGTGGACTGCTCGTGGATCAAGTTACAGCCACTGATATTTTAATCCAAGGGCAGAACTAAACATGGTTAATTATGCATGATTTATTGTTGGGCAAAGGCCGAGAGTAAGGAAAGGCTAGGAAGTTCCACGAAATCAAAGCAGCAGAATCTCTGGCAAACTAAAATCCAGGCGCAGTAGGGCAGAGTTTGAGTGAGTGACAAGCCAAATAAAGGCAACGTAGGCATATTGAAGGATCGTGGCCAACGCATGTTCTCCAAAACCGCCGCCTTTCCCTGAGAACTCAAGTGTGTGCTCAGCAACTGCAATGTCGCCATCTAGAATTGCGGACGCAGCCCGTATTTCCCCTTATCCCAGGATAAACCATGCATTTGAGCAAGAGCGCTCTCCTTCACTATCAGCGAATTCAGTGTCGGCATCAACGGAAGGATCACCTTCCAAAGCAAAACTGGTGGCGGAAGCGGCGGCGGCGGCAAGTAGTAATCGACCAATGAGGATTGTAGAGAGATCTCCTACGGGGAACGGAAGGCAAGGACAGACTGAAGAAAGATTCAATGTTGGAGCACCGAGGAATCCAAAGACTTTCTTGAGGAGAAATTGGAGAGGAAAATCGAGTCGGTCGATATTAGAAGGTATCGAAGAAGGTAAATGACAGATACGGTTTCATCAGCACACAGTGTTCAAAGCTGATCCTGCTTGTATTCCTAGGTGTTCCAAATTATCCTCCACCCACATTCCAAGAAGCGATGGGAATGATACCCGCTCCTAAATCGTCAGCGCTAGCCCAGTCGTCCTCGTCGACGTCCGCAGTCCGAGAAACAAATCATTGCCTCCAAACTCGGCACCACCAATCGGAGAGCGAGACCAGCATCGGTCGTGCCTCTTCAACGGAGGTACCCTCAACATCAGAATCCGAAGAATCATTGGAGATGATTTCTCCACAGCCAGAAGACCAAGGAATAGAGTTCCCCCCGTGTCTTGTTTCTTCTCCCCGGTCATTGTCAAGTACTGACACAAGCATCTCACCGACCTCTGACTCATTGATGCGTGGCCAGGCAAAATCCAAAATGGCCAGCATACTTGATCTGAATGACCCAGATGAAGATATAGACCACGGTCATGCAACAGAACCTGGTCTCGTCAGGACATGTACAAAGAAGCGATTCTTGTCGCTATCTCCACTTCGAACATTATTTCCACCGAAACAACACCAGGCAATGCAGGCCCGAGCGCTTTCTGCTCACCCGCCTGGCACATCACCATACTCCGGATCACGGTCTGCCCACTTCTTTCGAAGCACCACTTCACTTGCATCCGCATCTGTCTTGCGTTTTCCATATTTTGGTGCTTCAAGTCTGACGATTAGTGGGAATAACGATAGGCAGACCGACGATGCAAAGCCTATAGGTGGGAAATTGAATAGGAAGCTCCTTCCTTCTATGAATAGGGAAAAGGAAAAGCAGAGGTTGAACGAAGACGGGACCTCCGATAGCGAATCATTCGAGTCTTGGGAGGTCCTTGGCCGCGATGGCGAAGTCGAATCTCAACAGATTGAGAGTGAACCGCGTAGCCCGATAGTGTCACCCTCAGACCCGCTTTCGCCAGAAGTAATAAGCTCAGAAGTTTCACCAACACGAAGCTTGAGCTTCACAAACGGGGCTCCTCCCGACCCCATCACTTTGTCTCCTATCAATCCAATGCTTATTCCTACGACACAAACGACCTCGTCGTGTACTGAGCCGCATCCATTGTCGTTGAGGGACAGGAAAATCCAAGAAGCTATCCAACCTCTCTTGAATCGCCAGCCGAAGAGGCACAGAGGCAGTCATCGAAAATCAAAGGTTAAGGTTGCACCGAACACAATCACTGTGTCTCCTCCTGTTCTATCTGGACCACCAGTGACCAGGGTCCGGACAAAGATGAATCAAGTCGTGAATAGCAATCAAAACGAGCAACAGCAAACAATTCTGACTGTGGTTGCCAACAATGTCGATATGGTTGTGCCTAGATTGCAAGAACACCCCGAGGACCAGGACATCAACGTGGCTGAAGGAAATGCTATAATAGTCGACATGAACGGCCATGAATTCCAAAAAGCTCTGAACACTCCACTTCCATCGAGCCCGATCCATGCACCGTCACCAGTCATAAATTCAAATGCAAGTGTGCTGCGTCCGGAATCACTGGCGTCATTTTCGTCATCTGTAAATATCGGTCGCTCTTCACCAAAAGCTTCTGGACCAATACAAGATGAAAATGGCGTCATGTTGGGAAATGATGGAAGACGGAAGGTTGGTGTACAGCCGATGTCACTGGGGCCGACACCGAAGGTGACCGAGATGCCAGACACACAAGAAGAAACAGTGGATTGTGTCCGGAAACATCATTCAACACCATGCGAAGGTCTTGTCACCTCTTTGAACAGCTCCTTGCGAAATTCTCCTTCTCCAACGACTTCTTCACCAGTCAAGATCCAGGAACAGTTTGATACGACGCCAGTGATGTCATCTACCTCCCAAGCCAGCCAACGTCGACATTATCAAGGAAGGCCATTGCCTCGATTACCATCCCAAGCATTACAGTCGACTCCATCCCGGAATGCCGTCGTAGACTCGATTTATGCTGGTTATGAAATGTATCCATCCTCTGGCCGTCCGAATACATCAGTGGTGCCAGAAGGTCTGCTCATCGATCTTGAGCACGATGATCAAGACACAAGCGGGGCTTCGACGCCTCCTTTCAACGATCATATCTACCAGATGAATATTTCTTCGATACCGATGACTCCCAAACTAGACTCTCCCGTCAGCTCATCGATAAGTTCGCCGGACCATTCTGACCGCTTTCTTCTGCTTTCCTCGCCTGCCGACCTTTCATCATTCAGAAACTTGCCTGAAATGACGGATCTAGAGATACTGGCGGCAACGTTAGGAGAGGCAAATCAGAACGGCAGTAAGGATACGGACAATGAAGTGGGTATGCTTTCTTGATCATCCAAATCGTTGCCAACCACGGATTTAATATGTGAAGTTTCGTCAGACGTTGTTACTTATTTCAGAATTTCTAGGATCTGCGAATGTGGCGGGAGTCGGCAACGTCAACATGGGGGCGGATGCCGACACTGATGGGTCCAACATGTCACTCACTGGGCGTGTGGAGGTTCAGCGAAGGAGGATCACGGCGGATGGGCATATCAAGCTGAAGATGAGCATGTTCGGAGTGCCTGTAAGCCGGTGTGGGATCTATATATCACAATTCAAGGGGGACCAACAGAGTCTGTCCTGTCGCCACATCTTCCACAAAAGTTTGAGGCAATGGCTCGTTAGGAGCCGACGTGCCCGCTGTGTCGTGTCAGTTTGGATTCTGGAGATTGTTGATACTATGTGTGTTTCCTGTATCACCATGTTTACTTTTCAGATCTTTTGTTGTTTCCGGTCTTTTGTTGTTTCTGGTTCACTTTACTACTGTGGGTAAACAAGTATCAATACAGTCACATTATTTGTTCGAATGTGGTGGTCCATTACCATATACTATTACCTCTCCTCTCCATGACGCGTTACCGGGCGTACTCAAGCGATAGTTATGACAGTGATGAAGGGCACCGACAGAAAACAAAGGCAAAAGCAGCGTCACCCATTACAGAGCCTTCCGAGTACGACTCTGCTGACGAGGACGAATCTCTCAGTGAAAGTGGAGCCTCAAGCTTGAGATCTTCGCACATGTCGGATAAAGATAGTGCTTCTACAGCTGCGCGTACAAGCTCTATCTCTCGCAAAGGAAATGCTCTAGTAGAGGATAAAAATGGCGAAATACGTTATGTCCATGAGGTCGATGGCGTTCCAGCACATGGTCCCATGGATGTGGATCCACCAACTATACCACGGGCACAGCAATTAGGAGTCGATGTGCAGAAAATGAATGTCATGCAGACGTCGCTGTTCAGAATGCCCGAGCAGACTGCTGCTCTCAAAGCGCTGCAAGGCAAAACATCTTGGAAACGCCTCGATTTAGCGCCTCCATCCACGACACAACAGCGAAAACATGCAAGAGAGCCTGATCCAGATACATCAAAGCCAGAAGATGTATCAGGGCCAGAACCCCAAGAGGTTCGTCGCCAGCTACACATTAGCTATCTGGAAATACGAAATCCATTCTAGAGAAGTTCGTTTGCCCATGAGGCTATAACTCTAACGTACAGACCCTCTCGAAAATATGCGAGAGTTGACAAGACATCGTCAGTCACAAACGGTCGTGAATCTTCCTATGTCGATGCAGGACTTGCACTTGGACGGTCATTCCGCGTTAGCTGGGGTCCTGGGGGATCTTTGGTCCACCTCGGCCATATATGTAGTCCAAATTCAACCACGTAAGATGAAATGCATTAGCATCAGACGTCCAACTGACTTAGAATCAGCTCGTCAGCCAACTCTTCTGTATTACACCTCACCAACACATATGCCTTTCTGGCTTCTAACTCGGTCAATAATAAGAATGCAACAAATTCAGTAACGGATACTGCCATTAGCCTATCTTCAAAGCTCCTTAAACACCATATGACCAAAACAGAGATCGTTCCTGACAATTCGGGCGTACTCATGGCGTTGCTCAAACCTCTCCCTTCTCCCTCTGTTCCACCAGACTCCGGTTTAGCATCTTCATACAATTACTTAAATTTTGCTTCTTTCGCATCCCTCTTCCCTTCTGTCGATCAATCCGGCCCAGCGATGCTGTTTCGCCTGGGTGCTTCATTATTTGATCCCATAAATCTCCACTTAGGGAGCCAACACAATACTTCACCAATCACCATGCTTTCCCCCATCACACCCGATATCAGTACTAGAGTCACTATTCTGCGGCGCAAAACTTCTCTTGGGAATTGGCTTGAAGACGCCATAAAGTCAGATGTTGAAGGAGATCTGAAAAAGGAGGCAAATGGTCTTGCTTCTGGTGGTATGTTCCATCCCGACATCTTTTCAATCTGAGGTTCACGAATTTTTTTGGCAGACGTTCAGAGCTCTGCAAATACGGTTTTCATCCACCTTGCAGGACATCAGGTTGAGCAGGCGTGTTTGGTCGCTGCCACTGGTGGATACCCCAAACTTTCGACTCTTATCAGCCAAACGGGCGGTGATAGTCTGTTCAGAAGCGAAATTCAGGAACAACTTCGTATTTGGAAATCGGAGAATCTCAGTCCCTCGGCAGGAGTCGGTTTTGGCAACGGTCTAATTGAAAGGGGAGTTTGGAAAATTTATCGCCTTTTGGGTGGAATCTTAGATGATGAAGACGAACTCGCGGATAATCTTGCTGGTATTTGTTCGGGCTTGGATTGGAAACGCATTTTTGGGCTTTTTTTGTGGTACAGTCAGGGTATTGATGCTCCCATTTCCAAGGTTATCGAAGCGTATGAGAACCTTGTTTTCCGGCAATCAAATTTGACTTCTTCGTCCTCTATTTATAACAATAACAAAGCAAAACCATTACCACCATGGTTATTGCATGTTCAGCGCATAGGACGCCCAGCTGCATTGCTCACTAAATGGAAAAATACGATGGCTTCCTCCAACACAGCAACCGAAGCCAATGACCCGCTTTACGCGTTAATCAGGCTTCACGCTGATCCTGCTATGTCTCTAGCCAATACTTTGAACCCCTTCTCCTTCTCTTCATCACTCCTGGAATCAGGCATCCCATTGTGTTGGCATCTGTATATCATCTTATCCCGTGTACTACGGGTGAAAGATTTCGCTGATCGGAGGCCCGTTGTTCGTCCATTCGTCAATGGTGGAGGGAGCGATGAAGACGGAAACAGATGTGAAAAGCTTACATTTGAGGGATATTCGGCTACGGCCGATCTACTTTCAAGCGCCTATGCATTCGAACTGGAGAACATGGGCATGATTCCAGAGGCTATATTTGTACTTCTACACCTCCAATGCAGCATAGAGTGAGTATTCTTGGTATCCTCATCAACATGTGATAGTCATGAACACGTCGCTGATCATCGAAATGTACGCATCTTCTGTTCACTCTGATCTTAGGCGCGGGAAGGCGATCAAAGACTTGTTGGCTCGTTCGACCCCAAATTTGAACGAATCAATAGTGCAAAGCATCATTGAAAGGACGCAAATTCCAATGGCTTGGGTTGATGAAGCCAGGGTAAGTCAATGCAAGTACTGCAGGTACCCGTTTCTCTCATATGCTCGTTTTGAAACCTCTAGGCGCACTACGCTTCCTACAAGGGCGATTTCTATTCTGCATATGAGCTGTTCTTTTCAGCTGGGTTTTATAATATTGCTCACAAGATTGCGGTCACTGAATTGGCCCCCGAAGCCATATTGACTCAGGACTTGGACACCCTTGCAGACCTGCTTGAGGCATTTGACAGTCTACATAACAAGATTGATGGATGGTGTGTTCGTGGTAAAGTATGTTGCTTCGTTTCTTCCTCTAGGCCGCCTGCTTTCTAACAGCACGAACCGCAGATTTTGTTGGACTATGTTCTTATCCTCACACGCCTACCCCAACTCCTGGACTCAATTGATGGTGGCGATGATCAACCAATGTTTTCCGGTGCTACTGCCCAACAAGAGATTGACGATTTGGTTCGACGTGTTCCGAATGTCATTGAAAAATTACCGGGCGTGTTCGATCGCAGTTGGTCGACCGACCGTAGACATATTGCAGCTAGAGGGGAAATGATTAGAAATCTAGTGGCGGTGACTGACAGGGTTAACCCTGATGTTCTGGTTTGTGTTGCCTTTTGGTTCAGTAAAGGTTCACGGCTGATGGTTCTGTTCAACTCGAAATGTAGGCACAGATACAACAATCCGCATCGGTGGATATAGATTGTGCCACCAAGGTACAAATTGTAGCTAGCATGGGCCTTGCCAATTTTATTGGAGGTATCGAAGATTAAGAGATTTTTTTGAGTGGCGTTGTGTTGTCTTTGATTTGTTCATCACCTTGTAATGCGGATATAAGTACAATGTATCTGAACTACCTGCTTTCTAGTATAATCGACAAAATCAAAATAAGACATGAATTTAAATATGAAGCCTTGGCTACTGGCCTTTGATGGCTTACAAATTCCTTAAGGTTTTTACTTTATTGAGGATCAATCGCAGCGTTGTCGTAAGTAGATAAAGACATAATTATCATCAGGTGTTAAAATCTCCAGATAAACATTCAGACAGGCATTGAAGAGTACAATCAGCAGACTGCTTTTGTAGTGAATAACATGCAAGTGCATCTGTCGCTAGCATCTGACCTGTAGTCTTTTCCAGAGATAGAGACTGAGAGGATGTATCTTCGTCTAATTTTCTCTGGCCATGGAGTACATGATCATCAGTAGAGATATTTTTGATTAAATCTTTTCAGAATAAAAGTTTTGAAAAAGGACATAGTCCTACTGGAGTGGAAAAGAGGTAGAGGGAGCGCAGCATGTGTGACTGCATCCGAGCACACTCGAGCGCATGATTTCTACTGAGGAGACCAGATAAGTGAAAGATGAGGGAGAGAGAAAACAAAACAAATAACTAATTAAGTCAAGAAACTTTATAGTTTGTCGGAGGTTGATCTTGCTCCACTTTTGATGTGTTGATGTGCACGTCACCTCACTATCTCTTTCACTAGGCGACAGGAGAGTTGCTTGGGGGTGGATAGCGAGCATACAGCCTCCACAGTGCAACATACAAATTGAATTCATCTTGAAGACAGTCAAGGTACAGTAAAAGTACACGACACCAGCTCAACATCCAGATTGACCTGCTGATTTACGGTGGAGCATGGAAATCTATCCGTAGATCTTTAACCATTGGAAATCGAAGTATGCATTTACAAATGCTGAGGGGTTGTTATTGACATAGTCTAGAGAGAGAAAAGAAAAAGATCGATGTCAAGGATTCTGTGACAACACAAGGTATACTTACCGACGCATGTGGACGGGCAGCCAGAAGAACCATACACTGTACCAGCATAATCGCCACCTAGACAAGAGAGGTTGAGCACAAAGACTGGGGGGATGCGTGAAACAATGTACTCACAGAATGTCACTTTTTTCACCGAGAAATCAACAGTCAACTATCAAGTGTGTTTTATTAAATTCGCTCACAGTTGATGACGATATTATGAGGCCCAAGCTTGGATGAGAGGGGGCAGGAAGCGCTGCTCGGGAAGAAGGCAGAAGGGGTTCCCCAGTTGTCAGTATTTACCGACGCCGAACCATTCAGTACGTCAGATGGAATGGTGCCACCGCGAGGCCAGAACCAGATCTTGAGGAAAGAATCGGTTCGTTCCATGGCATACCTAATAACCTCAAGATCTACTGGATCTCATCAAGGTTACAACTCACCATCCTCCACCATTATCATTCATTGTGGGACCGTAGCTACGGGAATCATTGATACGAACACCACACCCAGCATTATTAGTGGTGGCGACATCACAATTGTTTCCGACAGGAGTTCTAATACATGAAGACCATATTTAGATGCAATTTTTCGTGGGTGTGAGAGGGGGTATACTTGCCCAGTCTCAGAACGAGAAGATGGCATGGTACAGCCTGTGAAAACAGATGATATAGAGAGCCATCAAACCAGGTGGGTGAGAACATTGGACTAACCACTGTTAGTATGCAACGTGGACTGATTTGGGCCTTGATCGTTGACGCCCTCAAGAATATCTATCTCGCCCTGCACAAATATGCTATGTTGGGTACCTTATTGGTCTCATATTTTGAGTACATACTTGATCAGGCCAATTCGCACCGACGGTCCAAACAGCAGGCCAGGTTCTATGATTAATGATTGTCAGAAGTCCGTACACTGTTACTTTACGATGAGCTCTCACCCGCAACCTTGGGGCATATGGCGGATATTAAAACTTAATGACGGGTTTAGCTAGTGATCCAAACTCTGTACATTGGACAAACTTACACCATTACAGATGTCGTATATTGTTTGTTAGATATTATTCGAACTGAGTTCCTTCCGGGCCCACTTGGGTCCAGGACTGTATGGAAATCAGCGCGAAGGACGAAGTGATCCCCAGACGCAAATGTAAGATTTTGGCTCGAAGCTGTAGTAGCGTCCACGTAGTTCCTGTAGTGCCAAATAAGTCAATACCCTACACAATTTGTAGATAGATTAACTTACACGCGTCCATGGGTTGGATCTGCGATAGCCTGATATGAGAATGCGTCGATAAAGCCGCTACCACTCATACTATCTATTTGACTGTAGGTAGCGCCGAGAGATAAAGTGATACAGCAGAAACATAAAACAGTACGAAAAGTCGAAAGAAGAGCCATGGCTTTGATTGATGTCGCAATCTGTGGGTCAGAATTGCTTGGATACAAGAACCTGGAGGCATTTTATACATTACGAGCGCCCCATCCGCCTTCTGGTTCTCAGGTAGCTTCACATGGGTACACGTATTCAGGCGACGTCTATACCTTCACACGATTTGCTGCCACAAGGTCCGCTGCCAGAAGGCAGATCACGTCACCATCGTATGCTGCTGCTGAAAGTTCTTGGTCCATGGAAACCATTTGAAGCACCTTGGGTTACTGAATAGCAATCATGAAATATAAGGTTACGAAGCTTTGGCTGCGGTGTTATATTTAGAAGCGCCGGTATAAGGTCCGAAAGCCTGTGAAGATCAGCTCACCCCATGATTACTCCGTGTGCCTGGTGAATCAAATTCTCACCATAACATTGATGTTTCTCGTTGTTTTGGGACACTCGCATGACATTGAGCATGCAGACAAATGTCAACCTCAACAAGAATAATAGTCAAATGATAGTCGATGGAGGCACATGGAATAACCTTTCACGCGTGAGGAAGCACGGCCTCTGAGTACCTTTTCCAGGGTGCCCACGCCTTCCATAAGACTCAGCCATGAAAAGAAATGGCTTCTTATCTAACTTCAAAGTCAAGGATAAAACTAGGGATATCTTTGGACGAATTGCAAAAATATATCTTAATCACTCGTACACTGAAAGAGAATGATGGGTCGGATAGAGCACAAGATCTCAGCCCGTATAACGAAAGAGCATCTCTATGAGAAGGAGATCAAAGCCATCGGTACCGAGTGATTGTCTAGCTATGTTAGTGTTGAATGGGACTGGCTCACTTGGTGTAACGTCATGTTCTTCTATGAGGTTCTATTGTTTTCTTCATTGTATCAGGTGCTGGCTTATTATATCTGAGACATCCTGTTATTATAAGTAGGTAGAATACTGTAGAATTACCTAACCTTTTGTACCATGAAGACAACCATTATTTGCTGTCTCCAACTCAACTGCGCACATTGTAAAAGTTAGTATCATGATACTGGAGCGGTACCATCAGAGAGAAAATTGGATAGTAAAGACTCAGTGGACCTATATATGTGCCGAGGGTCTAGTATGGTGATCTGAGCGAAAGGCATGTCCAGACACATGTGATTCCAGACTCATGCACAATTCTATTTAGGACATATTTATGGCTGCAAGGACATGAGAACTCGAACAGAGACACGGTACGGATGCAAAGATGAGGCCTAGTCATATGGGATCACAGGAACACGTAACGGACACATGGGACATGGCATAAATGATAGAATATATCCGAGATGTTCTTTGGAAGAGAATTCCGTTTATCTCTCCCTGTGCAGAGGACGTCACTCAAACTCAGTTAGAGATGTTGGCTATAACTGGCTACACAATCAGAAGATGTAGCAAAAAGATCCGCCAAAGAAGAAACAAACAAAAAATAGATCTCTATCCAGACGACGATTAGAGTCGTGAAGTGACATCAGAGATTGGAGATCAATGATTGAACAATCCACAAAGAAAAACTCCATAGCACGAACTGTAGCCAAAATGAAATGGCCACAGTAAAACATATGAACAGGACAAGGTGACACACGTCAATTAACATCCCGAGTTTTGGGTTTCGAACGCTAAACGCTGATGAGCACCAGTAGTGTCATCACTGCCACGTTTTCCAGAGAAAAAAACACCCAGAAGAAAATAGAACCTCAAAACCATAGCTCAAGACACTTATCGAGGTCGTCAAGTGGCAGATTTTGCTGCTAGAAATATGCATGTATTCTGAGTGACAGCCCAGACTGTTGGATCATGTATTCATTTGTTTTGAAAATTTATAATATTAAAATAATGACTATTGTATGCATATAATACTACATCAATCTACCAGCGGTTGGTACGGGTTTGCCGCAGCCTGCTTTCGGTTAGTAT
>Ga0153950_1000363_pt1 | contig 20329 bp, 16 predicted proteins | sample TSNJ034MetaG_FD_104737 | JGI IMG/M metagenome (GOLD analysis project Ga0153950, IMG submission 104737) | Attine ant fungus gardens microbial communities from New Jersey, USA - TSNJ034 MetaG | ecosystem: Host-associated > Fungi > Mycelium > Unclassified | place: USA: New Jersey, Wharton State...
ATGCACCTCGGGCGGATCGTGGTGGACAGCATCGACGAACTGGAGCGGGTGGCCCGCCGCTCCTGAGCGATGACGGCCACCCGCTCCAGTTCGTCGATGCTGTCCACCACGATCCGCCCGAGGTGCATGTCCAGAGCGCGGTTGATCTCGGCGACGGACTTGTTGTTACCGTGCAGGCCGAGCAGTTCTCCGGGGAAGCCGGCCCGGCGGGCCACCGCCAGCTCTCCACCGGAGCAGGTGTCCAGCCGCAGTCCCTCCTCGCGGACCCAGCGGGCCACCTCGATGCTCAGGAAGGCCTTACCGGCGTAGTAGACGTCCACTCCCCCGCAGAGTTCGGCGAACGCAGCGTTGAACGCGTCGCGGAAGGCACTCGCCCGGGCGCGGAAGTCCGCTTCGCTCAACACGAAGAGCGGTGTGCCGAACTGTTCCTTGAGAGAACTGACCGTGACACCGTCCACGGCGAGTTCACCGGATTCCGACCGCGCGACGTCGTGCGCCCAGCTGGGGGCATGCAGCGCGTTGAGGTCGGAAGGAAGCTGAAGCCAGTCCGGGGCCAGCGGGCTGGCCCCCGTCATGTCCGCGGCGCTCACTACATGCGCTCCGGCGCCGAAACACCGAGAAGGGCCAGGCCGTTGGACAGCACCTGGCTGGTGGCGTCGTTGAGCCACAGACGGGTCCGGTTGACCGTGGTCACTTCCTCCTCGCCCTGCGGGGTGACGCGGCAGGCGTCGTACCAGCGGTGGTAGGCCCCGGCGATGACCTCCAGGTGACGGGCGATGCGGTGTGGCTCACGCAGTTCCGCGGCCTTCGCCACGATGGACGGGAAGCTGCCCAGCTGGGACAACAGCTCGTTCTCCGTGGGGTCGGTCAGCAAGGAGGCGTCGAACTCGCTGCGGTCCACACCGGCGGCCGCGGCGTTACGGGCGGTGCCACGGGAGCGGGCATGCGCATACTGCACATAGAACACCGGGTTCTCATTGCTGTTCTTCTTCAGGACCTCGGGCTCCAGCGTGATGGGTGAATCCGCGGGGAAGCGGGCCAGGGAGTACCTGACCGCGTCCTTGCCGAGCCAGCTGATGAGGTCCTTGAGCTCGATGATGTTGCCCGCGCGCTTGGACAGCTTGGCGCCGTTGACGGACACGAGCTGCCCGATGAGCACCTCGATGTTCTTCTCCGGATCGTCACCGGCGCAGGCGGCAATGGCCTTGAGGCGGTTGACGTAGCCATGGTGATCGGCGCCGAGGAGGTAGATCTTCTCCTCGAAACCGCGGTCCCTCTTGGTGAGGTAGTAAGCGGCGTCCGCGGCGAAGTAGGTGGGCTCGCCATTGGCGCGGATCAGGACGCGGTCCTTGTCATCCGTGAAGTCCGTGGTGCGCAGCCAGACGGCCCCGTCCTGGTCGAAGACATGGCCCTGTTCGCGCAGGCGGTCCACGGAGGCCTCCAGGGCGCCCGACTCATGCAGAGTGCGCTCCGAGAAGTACACGTCGAAGTGCACGTCGAAATCGGCCAGGGTCTGCTTGATGTCCTCAAGCTGTGCCTGGTAAGCGGCCTCGCGGACCACGGGGAGCGCCGCTTCATCCGTCAGTTCACGGATGGCAGGGTGCTCCCGGACCACTTCCTGGCCCAGGTCCACGATGTACTGGCCCGGGTAGCCGCCTTCCGGCACGGGGCGGCCGTGCAGACGGGAGAGCACCGAGTTGGCGAAGACGTTCATCTGGCTGCCGGCGTCATTGATGTAGTACTCGGCGGTGACATCGGCACCGGCGGCCCGCAGCACACGGGCGATGGAGTCGCCCAGTGCGGCCCAGCGGGTGTGGCCGATGTGCAAGGGCCCCGTGGGGTTGGCGGAGACGAACTCCATGTTGATGACGTGCCCTGCGAGCGCGTCATTGTTGCCGTAGCTGGAACCCGCTTCGACGATGCTGCGGGCGAGTTCCCCTGCGGCACCGGCGTCCAGGGTGATGTTGATGAAGCCGGGACCAGCGATGTCCACGGAGGCGACGCCTTCCACACCTTCCAGCTTGGCGGCAAGAATCGTGGCGAACTCGCGCGGCGCCAGACCGGCTCGCTTCCCGAACTGCATGGCGGCATTGGTGGCCCAGTCACCGTGCTCCCGGTTCTTGGGTCGCTCCACGCGGACCTCGGCCTCCAGTGCCTCAGCGGGGAGGTTGATCGAGCCGTCTGCCACGGCTTCCTTCAGGCATGCGGTGATTGCTGCGGAGAGTTGTTCGGGAGTCACCCCTCAATCCTACGGGGAGGGGCCTGCCCGGCGGAAAAGCGTGAATCCGGTATGTGGACAGACGTCCGGAGCGCGCGGTGGAAACACCCATTCTCAGGAAACTCTGGACATTCGCCCAGCAAGGCGTTCTACGGTGGAGCCAGCCCCATGAGTTCCCCCGCCCTCTCATACCCCTCCAGGAGCACCGATGACCACTTCCACCCCGTCCCTGAAGGTCCTGGCCGGTACGGCCGCGGGGCTGGCAGTCCTGGCCGGCGCCACGGCCTGCGCTCCGGCCAAGCAAGGCTCGCCCACGGCCGAGGTCTCCCCCACGGGCGGCGGCTCCAGCGCGGCTGCCGCGCCGGCCACCCCCGGCCACTACAAGGACGGCACCTACAGTGCAGACGGGCACTACACCTCGCCCAACGGCGAGGAGACCGTGGGCGTCACGCTCACCCTGGCCTCCGGCAAGGTGAGCGACGTCCAGATCACCACCCACCCCACCAGCGCCAACACCCAGTTGTTCCAGGGACGCTTCGCCGGAGGCATCAAGGACCTCGTGGTGGGCAAGAGCGTCGACGAGCTCGACGTCACCCGGGTGGCCGGCTCCAGCCTGACCAGCGGAGGCTTCAAGGACGCGGTGGAGGCCATCAAGAAGCAGGCGAGCTGAGGGCCGCCATGACCGGCACCCTGGAGTTCGACGCGATCGGGACCCGGTGGTGGATCCGGGCCGGAGGGCTCAGCGAGGAGCTCGCCGCAAGGGTGCGGGAACGGATCGAAGAGTTCGACGGCGCGTGGTCCCGTTTCCGCGCCGATTCGCTCGTCTCCCGCTGGGCGGCCGATTGGGATGACCGGGTCCCTGGAGAGAGGACTCTCGCGCTGCCCGCCGAGGCCGCGCCTCTCGGCCGTCTGTACCGGGAACTCCACGAACTCACCGAGGGCTCCGTCACCCCGTTCCTGGGAGACTCACTTGTGCGGCTGGGCTATGACGCCTCCTACTCGCTGGTTCCCCACGGGCCCGCCATCCCGGCACCCGCCTGGGGCACGGAGGCGCGCTGGGAAGGCAGCACCATCACGGCGAGCGCTCCCGTGCTCCTGGACATCGGAGCCGCCGGCAAAGGACTCCTGGTGGACCTGGTCTGCGGGATCCTGAGCGAGGCGGGGCTCCCTGAGTTCCTCGTGGACGCCGGCGGTGACCTGCGGCATCACGGCCCCGGCGCTGAGCGGATCGCGCTGGAGAGCCCCTTCGACAGCAGCCGGGCGATCGGCGTCGTCGCGCTCCGGAGCAGCGCACTGGCCGCTTCCGGGACCAGCCGCCGCGCCTGGGGCGACGGCCTGCATCATGTGCTGGACGGCCTGACAGGTGAACCCGTCCGGCGAGTGGTGGCAAGCTGGGTCTTGGCACCCGAGGCCATGCTGGCCGACGGGCTCGCCACGGCACTGTTCTTCGTCCCCGGCGCAGAGCTGGAGACGCGGTACGGCGTGGAGTGGCTGAGCGTGCACAGCGATGGGCATGCCGAAGGTTCCGCCTACTTCCTGGAAGGCCTGTTCTGATGACCGCACTCCTGAACGTCACGCAACGCGTGACCCGGCCGCTGGGCCGCCTGTCGATGACCCGCGTGGTGGCGCTGTCCCTCGGCGTGCTGGTGGTGTACAGCCTGGTTCTCGATGCTCTCGGCTGGACCGAGTTCGGCGTCCCCGCACTCTGCGCGCACCTGGTGCTGTGCCTGGCGGCCACGGTGCTCTCCAACGCGGCCTGCGCCCTGCTGTTCAGGATGCGCCCGTACTGGGATTCGTCCCTGGTCACCGCAGGGCTGCTGTATTTCCTGTTCTGGCCCGCGGCCACCTTCCGGGAAGGGCTGGGCGTGGCCCTGGCGGCCGTGCTGGCCTCCGCTTCGAAGTACGCCCTGGCCTGGCACGGACGGCACCTGTTCAACCCGGCGGCGCTCGGGGCGTTCGTGATCTCGCTGACCGGCCTGAATGCGGCCACCTGGTGGGTGGGTTCTCCCCTGCTGCTCTGGGCCGTGGTTCCTCTGGGGCTCCTGGTCCTTTACCGGGCCGGCCAGTTCCCGGTGGCGCTGAGCTTCCTGTCCGTCTCCCTGATCACCGCGGTGGGCGTCGCGCTGGCCCGGGGCCTGTCCGTGGCCGAAGTCCCCGCGCTGTGGTTCGCCAGCCAGGCCACGGTGTTCTTCGCCTGCTTCATGCTCAGTGAACCGCTGACTCTTCCTCCGCGGAGGTGGCAGCGCGTGCTGGTGGGCGCGGTGGTGGGTCTGCTCTTCAGCCTGCCGTTCTCCATCCAGCTCGGGGCCGTCCTGCTCTCCAACGCTCCCGAGGCCGTCCTGCTGGTGGGCAATCTCGTGGCGTTCCTGCTGCGGCCCCGGACCTCCAGCATCGTGAGTCTTCTCGACCACCGTCCAGTGGGCCGGGACATCACCGAGTTCACGTTCCGGGCCGTGGGCGATCCACGGCTCTCCGCGGGCCAGTACGTCGAACTCACCATCCCGGTGCCGGGCGTCGGGTCATCGCGCCGGGTGTTCAGCCCGGTCGCGGCCGGGGACGGCGTTCTCCGGATCGCCACACGGACCGCCGACCCCCTGTCCGCCGCCAAGAAGTCCCTGTACGAGATGGAGACCGGCGGCGAGCTGCGACTGAGCCGGACCGGAGGGGATTTCCTGCTCCGGTCCTCCACACAGCCTCTCCTGCTGGTGGCAGGCGGAATCGGCATCACCCCGTTCGTGGGGATGCTGGACGGCGCGCCCGCCGGGTCTCTGCCGGACACCGTCCTGCTCTACTCGGTGCGGGATCTGGAGGATGCCGCCTACCTGAGTGAGCTGGCCGCCTCCGGTGTCCGGGTCCTGCTGCGCACCTCCGGCCCGTTGCCCGAGGGCGCCGGGCTGCCCGACGGCGTCGAACACGTGGGCGGCGAACGCTTCAGCTCCGCGCGGATCAGTGAGTTGGTGCCCGACGCCGCGCAGCGGCATGCGCTGGTCTCCGGCGCACCGGACTTCGTCGCCACGCTCCGGGGCCAGTTGCGCTCGGCCGGAGTGCGGCGGGTGCGGAGCGATTCCTTCCTGGGGTACTGACCTTGCCGGTGCAGGGCTCCCCGGACGCGCCGATTTCGCATCCGGAGGTGGATTCCTGCTAAGCTCGAGGACGTTCCGGGGCCACCCTGGAATCCCTGGCCCGCCCTCGTAGCTCAGGGGATAGAGCGTCTGCCTCCGGAGCAGAAGGCCGTAGGTTCGAATCCTATCGAGGGCACCACGTGAAATCCCGGGACATCGTTCATTCGATGTCCCGGGATTTTTTGTTCTCTGGCGGGGCATGTTCCGGCGCGTCCCTTGGACATGGATCCGCCCGGGCTCTCGCCGCGCTCATCATGTGTGCGCGCTTCTTGCCGTCTTCCAGGGCAGAGGAGCCCGGTGAAGGATCTGGCGAGGCCGGGTTGATCTGCTGATGCTCGCCTATGCGTGTGGGGGAAGAACGCCTGGCTCGCAGCGCGCACTCACGAGGCGGGGTCCGGCTGCCTGGTAGCTGCGCTTCTCCGGGCAGTGAGCATCGCGGCCTCGACGGAGTCCGTGAGAATCTTCTCGGTGAGTGGGCGTTCCAGTAGGAACGATCTCACGTACACGGCTCCGACGAGCACCTCGATCACGGCATCCGGGTCAGTCCCGGACGGGATCTCGCCTCGTTCGATCGCCCGGGTGACGATGGAGGTTCCTGCCGCGAACCGCGTTTCCCAGAACCGGGTGCGTGTCTGCGCCAGTTCCTCCCCATCCTCCTCAAGCGACGTCATGAAGCGGAAGATGCGACGCACCGCCGGACGCTCGATGATCGCCGAGACATTGCGCAGCAGCCGGGTCAGGTCTTCCTCCAGTGACCCCGTGTCCGGGATCGGATTTTCCGTGACCGCGTACACCGAGAGCGCCTCTGCAACGAGCCGTGTGAGCGACCCCCATCGCCGATAGATCGTCGTCTCCGCGACCGCCGCCTCGGCGGCGATCTCCTTCACCGTCATCTCCGGGAACCCTTTGCGCTCCAGCAGCGTCAGCGTGGCGGCGTGGACAGCATCCCTGATCCGAGCGCTCCGCCCACCTGGCCGAGCGCCTCGTGGAGACTCCTGCGTACTCGTCATCCCATCCCTCCATCATTCGCTATTGCAACTTTACTTGCATTAAGCCTATGCTGAACGCCGGATGAAGGGAACGATCATGACGCAACACCTGGCACTGCTCACACGGTTCGACGGACGCAGTGTCGACCGCGACGCGATCCTCGCCTGGGAACACACCCGGGCGGTGAAGGTTCTGAAATTCCTGGGAGCACCGGCATCGGAGCTCAGCGGCAACGTCGATGAACTGCGGGAACGCCTGTACGGCCTCAAACGGACGATCGGCCCTGCAGCCCTTCAGGAGCGGGTCGCAAAGCGGGTGCGGGTCGCCAATCTGATCACGGGAACCGCAGCCGGCCTCGCCCGCGGCAAGCGCGTGCAGAGCTCGGTCACGATCCGGGTGCCCAGCGGCACCGCCGAAGAGTTCGCCAACTGGTTCGCCACCGAATCCGCGAAGGCTGATTCGGATGCGCTGCTGGCCGCCTGCCCGGACCACTACTTCATCGGAGAAGACGGCCGGGGCCGGCAGAAGGTCATCGAGACCACCGGCGGCTCGCCCCTGCCGACCGAGTTCTTCATCGACTACGACGACCTCTCCACGCTCTCGACACCGGCCTCGTCCGGATGGCCGATCCAGATCGGTGGCGTCGCCCGCACCTCGACCGGCACGCCGATCGGCGGGGTCCGTCACCAGTTCCGCAATGTTCCTGGCGGCGGTTTCGAATCGTGGAACACCGTGGAATTCCCCAGCAACGTCGGCCGCCGGCTGGTCACCGGGCACCAGTGGCACCTTGCCTGCGAATTCGGCAACTGGATCGAATTCCAGCAAGCCTGACCATCCGGATTCAGGCGGCAAGCACGGTGATCACGTCCTGAGGTCCGGCCTCGCCCCTTGGAGCGGCTCCTGGGCGCGGACTCCGCAGCCCTTCCACCGCGCCCGGCTCACCCCACCCGGATGCCCCACGGACACCCGGCCGCCTTCCCGGCCCCGCCGCTCGTCCGGCGACCCCTCGACGGCTAGGCTTGATCAGGTCATGCCTCTGAACATCACTTATCCCGCCGCGCTCCCCGTCTCCGAACGCCGTGAGGACATCATGGCCGCCATCGCGGAGAACCAGGTGGTCATCGTGGCCGGCGAGACCGGCTCCGGCAAGACCACACAGCTGCCCAAGATGTGCCTGGAACTCGGACTGGCGGAAAAGGGCCTGATCGGGCACACCCAGCCGCGCCGTCTGGCCGCCCGTACGGTGGCGGAGCGCATCGCCGAGGAACTGGACGTGGAACTCGGCCAGGAAGTCGGCTACCAGGTCCGCTTCACCGGCGAGGTGGGGCCGCAGACCCAGGTCAAGCTCATGACGGACGGCATCCTGCTCGCGGAGATCCAGCGGGACCGCATGCTGCGCAAGTACAGCGTGATCATCGTGGACGAGGCACACGAACGCAGCCTGAACATCGACTTCATCCTGGGCTACCTCAAGCGGCTGCTCCCCCAGCGTCCGGACCTGAAGGTCATCATCACCTCGGCCACCATCGACCCGGAACGCTTCGCCCGGCACTTCGGCGGCGAGGACACCCCCGCCCCCATCGTCGAGGTCTCCGGACGCACCTATCCCGTGGAGATCCGCTACCGGCCGCTCTCGGAGCCCGGCAGCGTCGAGGAGATGGATGACGAACTCGAAGAGGACCGCGACCCGGTGGACGCGGTCTGCGACGCCGTGGACGAACTCTCCCGGGAGGCACCGGGAGACATCCTGGTGTTCTTCTCCGGAGAGCGGGAGATCCGCGAGGCTGCCGAAGCTTTGCAGGGCCGCCTGCCCCGCAATCCCCGCCTGGCCACTGCGGAGATCCTGCCACTGTTCGCACGACTGAGCCTGGCGGAGCAGCACAAGGTCTTCAACCCCGGCCCGCGCCGCCGGATCGTCCTGGCCACCAACGTGGCGGAGACCTCCCTGACCGTGCCCGGCATCAAATACGTGATCGACACCGGCACCGCCCGCATCTCCCGCTATTCGCACCGCACCAAGGTCCAGCGCCTGCCCATCGAACGCGTCTCCCAGGCGTCCGCGAACCAGCGTTCGGGCCGTTGCGGCCGTGTCAGCGACGGTATCGCCATCCGCCTCTACTCCGAGGACGACTTCCTGGGCCGCCCGGAGTTCACCGACCCGGAGATCCTGCGCACCAACCTGGCCGCCGTGATCCTCCAGATGATCGCCATCGGAGTGGCCCGCACCCCCAAGGACGTGGAGGGCTTCCCCTTCGTGGAGTCCCCGGACACCCGTGCGGTCAATGACGGCGTGACGCTCCTGCGCGAACTCGGCGCGCTCCCCGCGCCGGGCGAATCGGCGGACGACGACGGCACCCCCGTCCCCGCTGAGGCACCCGCGCGCGGTGGCCGCGGAAGCCGCGGACAGGGACGCGGGCAGCGCAGCGGAGGCCGGAAACCTTCCGGGCTGACCGCCGTCGGGCATCAGCTGGCACAGCTTCCCGTGGACCCGCGCCTGGGCCGCATGATCGTGGAGGCCGGCCGCCGCGACTGCGCCCGCGAGGTCATGGTGCTGGCAGCGGCGCTGACCATTCAGGATCCCCGTGAGCGCCCCACGGACAAGCAGCAGCAGGCCGCGGAGAAGCACGCCCGGTTCAAGGACGAGAAGAGCGACTTCACGGGCTACCTGAACCTCTGGAACTACCTCCAGGAGAAGCAGCGCGAGCTCTCCTCCAGCCAGTTCCGCAGGCTCTGCCGCACCGAGTTCATCAATTACCTGCGGGTACGGGAGTGGCAGGAGCTCTACAGTCAGCTGCGCCAGCTCGCGAAGCCGCTGGGCATCACGCTGGACAACAGCCGCGAGACGGACCCGGTGGGCAATCACGACGCGGTCCACATGTCGCTGCTCTCCGGATTGCTGAGCCAGATCGGCCTCTACGACGAGCGCAAGCGCGAGTACGCGGGCGCGCGCGGCACCCGGTTCGCCGTCTTCCCCGGTTCAGCGCTCTTCAAGAAGTCCCCGGCCTTCGTCATGGCGGCCGAACTCGTGGAGACCAGCCGTCTGTGGGCCAGAGTGGCCGCAGCGTTCAACCCGGAGTGGGCCGAACAGGTGGCGCCCACGCTGGTCAAACGCACTTTCAGCGAACCGCACTGGTCCTCCAGATCCGGCTCCGTCATGGCCTACGAGAAGGTCACACTGTACGGCGTGCCCATCATTCCCCAGCGGCGGGTCAACTACGCCAAGGTGGACCCGGAACTCTGCCGCGAGCTGTTCATCCGGCACGCCCTGGTGGATGGCGAATGGCGTACCCACCACAAGTTCTTCCAGCGCAACCGGGCGCTCCTCCGCGAGGTGGAAGAGCTGGAGACGCGTATGCGCCGCCGGGACATCCGGGTGGATGATGAGACGCTCTTCGAGTTCTACGATCAGCGGATCGGCCGCGACGTGGTCTCCGAACGCCATTTCGACGCCTGGTGGAAGCAGGCGCGTCAGGACGACCCCGACCTTCTGGACTTCGACCGCGCCCTGGTCATGAGCGACGAAGCCGAGGACCTGGACGAGTCGGCCTTCCCCAGGACCTGGCGGCAGCAGGGCTTCGAGTTCCCGCTGAGTTACGAGTTCCATCCCGTGGCCCCGGGTGCCACGCCTGATCCTTCCGACGGCGCCACCGTGGAGATCCCGGCGCTGTTCCTCAATCAGGTGGAGCCCGAACCGTTCCGCTGGCAGATCCCCGGGCAGCGTGTGGAACTGGTCACCGCCCTGATCAAGTCGATGCCCAAGGCGGTCCGTAAGAACTTCGTCCCGGCACCGGATGTCGCCCGGCAGGCCGTGTCCGCCCTGGACGCGGACTTCTCCCCCACCGAGGACCGGATCGAGGACGCCCTCGCGCTGACGCTGCGACGTCTGCGCGGCCAGGTGGTTCCAGAGGGCAGCTTCTCCTGGGAGGCGGTGGCTCCTCATCTGCGCATGAGCTTCCGGGTGGTGGACGCGAAGGGCAAAGTGCTGGGCGAGAGCAAGGACCTCACGGCACTTCAGGACGAGCTGGCCCCGGAGACCCGCCGCGCCATCGCGGAGAGTCTGGGAGCCACCCCCAAGTCCGTCGGAGCCGCCCCGGGCCGTCCGGGCACGGCCGGCTCCAAGGCACGGGGAGGAGCCGCTTCTCCCGCCGGCACCACGACGGCGGACGGCCAGGCCGGTCTGCACGCCTCCGGTGTCGCCGAACTGAGCGGCCTCAAAGACTGGGCGGCGCTTACTGCCGCAAGCGGTGGGGCCATCCAGCGGAGCGTGAGCCGGCAGCTCGGCGGCCACACGGTGACGGGTTACCCCGCGCTGGTGGACGAGGGCTCCACAGTGGGTCTGAGGGTGTTCCAGACCGCGGAGCGGCAAGAGGCCGCCATGCGCGGGGGTGTCATCCGCCTGCTCGCCCTGAAGATCCCCGCACCGGACCGTTATGTTCTGGAGCACCTGAGTAACACGGAGAAGCTGACCTTCAGCCAGAACCCGCACGGCAGCGTCAGCGAACTGATCGCGGACTGCGCCCAGGCCGCGATCGACAAGCTCGTTCCCGCTCAGCTCCCCTGGGACGCCAAGGCGTTCGAGCTGCTCTACGAGCAGGTACGGGCGGAGCTGATCGACACGGTCTTCACCGTCACGGCCGTGGTGGAGCGGATCCTCGCCAGCGCCCGGCGGATCGAGAAGCAGCTCAAAGCGAGCACCAGCCTGGCCCTGATCAGCGCCTTGAACGACGAGAAGAGCCACCTGGGCCAGCTGGTGCACCGCGGCTTCGTGGCGCAGACGGGTTACTTACAGCTCGCCCAGCTGCCGCGGTACCTGATGGCGATCGAGCGCCGGCTGGAGAAGCTGCCGGGCAATGTGCAGCGCGACGCCAACAGCATGACAGTGGTGCAGCGTCTGGAGGACGAGTACGACGACGCCGTCGCGGCGCTCCGTTCCGGAGAGGGGCCCGGCCCCGAGTTAACCCATGTGCGCTGGATGCTGGAGGAACTGCGGGTCAGTTTCTTCGCCGTCGAACTGGGCACTCAGTACTCGGTGAGCGAGAAGCGCGTCCGGGTGGCGCTGAACAAGGCCCTGGCCCCCTGACCTTCCACGCCGGATGTCATGGAAGCCAGGATACGGCCCCGTCAAATAAGCTTGGATGGTCCGCCCACCCGCAACCAAAGGACTCCATATGAAGCTCAGCTTCCCCGTGCCGAACGCCGGCACTGAAATCCTCGGCCTCGGCCACGCCCAGCCGGAACGGGTCATGGACAACCATGAGCTGGAGGGCATGATGGAGACCTCCGACGAGTGGATCCGCCAGCGGACCGGCATCGTCACCCGTCACATCGCCGGTGAAGAGGAGACGGTCAAGGATCTGGCCATCCCCGCGGCCCGGATGGCCCTGGAGGACTCCGGAATCACGGCGGAACAGATCGATCTGGTCATCGTGGCCACCACCACGGCGGCTGAGCGCTCCCCCAACACCGCCGGCCGGGTGGCTCAGGCCCTGGGCCTCGGCAACGCCGAGCGCGGCCCGGGCATCATCGACATCAACACGGCCTGCTCCGGTTTCGAGTACGCCCTGGGTCTGGCGGATCAGTCCATCCGCGCGGGCTCCGCGAGCCACGCCCTGGTCCTGGGTGCTGAGACGCTCTCCAAAGTGACCGACTGGACGGACCGGAGCACCGCCGTGCTCACCGCCGACGGCGCGGGCGCCATGGTGATCGGACCCACCGACGAGCCGCGGATCGGGCCCGTGGTGTGGGGTTCCAAGGGCGATCTGGCCGACGCCGTGCTGATCGCGCCGCCCACCAACAAGTTCTGGCAGAACGGCCGCGAAGTGCTCCGCTGGGCCCTCAAGGATGCTGAGAAGCACGCCCGTGCCGCGGTGGAGCGCTCCGGCCTGCAGATGGAGGACATCGAGGTCCTCGTGACGCACCAGGCCAATCTGCGCATCATCGAGCCCATGGCTCAGGTCCTCGGGCTGACGGACAAGGTGGTGGTCACCGACGTGACCGAGTCCGGAAACACCTCCGCCGCGAGCGTCCCGCTCGGCTACAGCAAGTGGTGGCACGCCGGCAAGATCCCGGCCGACGTCCCGGCGCTGCTCTTCGGTTTCGGTGGCGGTTTCACCTTCGCGGGCATGGTCGCCATGACCCCGCGCAGGAAGTAGCCCCCTTCATCGGCTGTCCCCACCGGCTCCCAGCACTGGGAGCCGGTGGGGACAGCCGATGCGTTTAACGGCTCAGGATTCCGGGACGAACTCCGCATAGCCCGCGGCTCGTAGGCCTTCGCGGATCTTCTCCGCGTTGGAGTCCAGCTCCGCCGGATCGGGGTTGTCGTCCACGGCAGCGAAGTCGTAGTCCTTCATGGAGTTCGACGGCCAGACATGCACATGCAGGTGATCGATCTCGTAGCCCGCCACCAGCAGTCCGGCCCGCTCCGAACCGAAGACGTCCACCTGGACCTTGCCGATCCGCTGGGCCACGATCATGGCCTTGGCGAGGATCTCCGGCGGTGCGTCGGTCCAACGGTCCACTTCCTCCACGGGAACCACCAGGGTGTGCCCCGGGGCCAACGGGCCGATCGAGAGGAACGCGACCACGTCCGGCTCGCGCCAGACGAATCGTCCGGGGATCTCCCCGTTGATGATCTTGGTGAAGAGAGTGCTCACGCGTCTGCTTCCTTCCCTGCGGGCTGGAGTGTGCTGGTGTCCAGGACAAAACGGTACTTCACATCGCCGGCCACCATGCGGTCGAAGGCCGCGTCGACCTCGCCGGCGCCGACCATTTCGATGTCGCTGCTCAGCGAATGCTCCGCACAGAAATCCAGCATCTCCTGGGTCTCCGCGATCCCGCCGATCAGCGAGCCCGCATAAGCGGCCCGTTTGCGGATCAGGAGTCCCGGATCCACGGGCGGCATGGCTCCCGATGGCAGCCCGAGCTGATAGATGACGCCGTCGCGGCGCAGGGTCCGGATCAGGGCGTTGAGGTCGTGCGGTGCCGCGACGGTGTCGATGATGACGTCCACGGAGGAGGATGCGGCCCGCATCTGCTCCTCATCCCGCGAGTTGACCACCCGGGCCGCCCCGAGGGCCAGGGCGGCCTCCCTCTTGGACTCCGAAGTGGTGAAGACCGTCACCGAGGCGCCCATGGCCTTGGCCAGCTTCACGGCCATGTGGCCGAGCCCTCCCAGGCCCACGACGCCGACGTCGTCGCCTTCCTCGACGCCTGCGTGCCGGAGGGGCGAGTAGGTCGTGATGCCGGCACAGAGCAGCGGCGCCGCCGCGGCGGGATCGAGGGTCTCCGGGATGCGCAGAACGTAGTTGCGGTCCACCACGACAGTCCGGGCGTAGCCACCCTGGGTCTTCACTCCCCCGTGGCGGGTGTCGGTCCCCCCGTAAGTGCCCACCAGGCCGCGGGAACAGTACTGTTCCAGACCCTCCTCGCAGGCGTCGCACTCGCGGCAGGAATCCACCATGCATCCGACACCCACCCGGTCGCCGACGGCGAAGTCCGTCACCGCGGAACCCGTGCGCAGCACTCTGCCCACGATCTCGTGCCCCGGGACCAGCGGGTAATTCCCGGCGCCCCATTCGCCCCGCGTGGAGTGCACGTCCGAATGGCACAGCCCGCAGAACTCGATCAGGATCTCCACATCATCCGCGGAGGGCGCCCGCCGGGCCGCGGTCATCGGTTCGAGACCGCCCTCCGCCGAGCGGGCGCCGAGGGCCGCGACGAGACGGCCTTCGTCCTCGGAGGGGTCACCCAGCGGCGAGACGAGATCGGGAAGGGGCTTGCCGAGCGGAGGGGGCACAGGACGTCCGGGAGTCATACCCGAAACGCTACCGTCCGGGCCACGCAGCTGGCCACAGGTGCCCGAGCCGGACCGGCGGCGTCACTCCCCCGTGGCCACCTCACGGGATGAATCATGGGACCACTGGGAGAACGATCCCGGATAGAGCACGGCGTCGATCCCCGCGAGCGCCAGGGCCGCCACCTGGTGGGCCGCCGTCACGCCCGAGCCGCAATACACGGCCACCCGGCTGCCGGGCTCGACGCCGAGGCCCGCGAAGCGAGCCCGCAGTGCCTCGGGCGTCAGGAACGCCCCGTCCGCGTCCACGTTATCCGTGGTCGGGGCACTGACCGCGCCGGGGATGTGCCCGGCGCGGGGGTCGATCGGTTCGACCTCACCGCGGAACCGCTCTCCCGCACGGGCATCCAGCAGGATCCCGTCCGCGGGCCAGGCGGCGGCCTCGTCGATGCCGATGGCAGCCTCCGGGTCCAGGGGCCGGAGCGTCACGTTCCCCACGGGGAGGACCACCTCGTCCTTCTCGACCGGGAAGTCCTCCTGGACCCAGGCTCTGAGCCCACCGTCCAGGATCCGTGTGTCCGCATGCCCATGGGCGCGCAGCAGCCACCAGGCCCGGGCGGCCGCCATGGAGCCCGAGTCGTCGTACACCACCACCGTGTCGCCGTCGTTGACGCCCCATCGGCGTGCGGTCGCCTGGAAGGATTCCAGGCCCGGCAGCGGGTGGCGGCCCTCCCGCGGACTGGCCAGGGCCGCCAGATCGTTCTCCAGGTCCACGAACACCGCGGCGGGGAGGTGCCCCATGAGGTATTTCTCGCGTCCCAGCGGATCGCCCAGTTTCCACCGGACGTCGAGGAGGACGAGCTTGTCCGGGTCCAGGTCATGGACGTCGGCGGGCGCGATGGTCACGGGGAATTCTTGCTCCATGAGGCACACTCTATGCCCGGCGTGGCGGTGGTCCGCAACGCTTCGGCCCGGGCTCAGCGCGGATCCGGCGTGCGCACTAGGCTGGTTCCCGTGAGTGCAGCAGATTTCCCCCAGGTGGTCCGTTCCGACGATCGTGCCTGGGCCGACGAGGCCATCCGGATCATCACGGCGGAGGCCAATCGCTCCGCCGACACCCACCTGTACAGTGTGCCGCTCCCGGAGCACTGGGGCATCGAGCTGTTCATCAAGGACGAGTCCACGCACCGCTCCGGGAGCCTGAAGCACCGGCTCGCCCGTTCGCTCTTCCTCTTCGGCCTGGTCAATGGCTGGATCGGACCGGGAACCACCATCGTGGAGGCCAGCAGCGGCAGCACGGCCGTCTCCGAGGCGTATTTCGCCCGGCTTCTCGGCCTGCCGTTCATCGCCGTCATGGCCCGCAGCACCAGCGAGGAGAAGATCCGCCTCATCGAGGACTTCGGCGGCTCCTGCCTCCTGGTGGACCATCCCGGTGAGGTCTACTCCACGGCCGAGGAGGTCGCCCGGACCACCGGCGGCCACTACATGGATCAGTTCACGTACGCCGAGCGTGCCACGGACTGGCGCGGCAACAACAACATCGCCGAATCGATCTTCCAGCAGATGTCCCGGGAGAAACACCCGGTGCCCGAATGGATCGTGGTGGGCGCTGGAACGGGCGGCACGAGTGCCACCATCGGCCGCTATCTCCGGTACCACCGGCACCCGACCAGGCTGGCCGTGGTGGACCCGGAGAACTCCGCGTTCTTCCCGTCCTGGCGGGACGGCGACCCGGACCTCACCACTGGGATGCCGTCCCGCATCGAAGGCATCGGGCGCCCGCGCGTGGAGCCGAGTTTCGTCCCGGCCGTGATCGACTCGATGATCCCCATTCCGGACGCAGCCTCGATCGCGGCGATGCGCCACCTCAAGCGTTACGCGAACCTCGACGCCGGACCCTCCACCGGCACGAATCTGTGGGGCGTGTGGCAGATCCTCGCGGGCATGCTGGCACGTGGGGAACGCGGCAGCGTGGTGACACTCATGTGCGACCCCGGCAACCGCTACGCCTGCAGCCACCAGAACGACGCGTGGCTCGCCGACAAGGGGCTCGACCCCACCCCGCACGAACGCACGATCGAACGCTTCCTCGACACTGGGGTCTGGGAGGATCCGACTCTGTCGAGCTGAACCACCGCGCCTGCCCCTCCGGTTGAGTGCTCAGTAGGCGTGGGTCCTGGGATGGGAATCCCGCAACTACTGAGCACGCAATGGAAGCATGCGGTCAGGCGAGTTCCCGGATGTCCCCCGCGTCAAGGTGCTCGTAGCTGGTGCCGTACAGACCGCCCAGCCGCGTGACGTGCCCCTCCAGCATGGCCAAGCCCGTGGGGTTGAGCAACGCCTCATGGATGTTGAACGCGCGGCGGGCCCGGACGCTGATGACGAAGTCCACCACTTCCTGGATCTTGGACCACGGCGCGTGAACGGGCACCAGGAGCGTGTCCACCTCCACTCCGGACGGCACGGTGAAGCTGTCCCCGGGGTGGAAGAGCATGCCGTCCACCAGGTAGCCCGTGTTGGCGACCACCGGCACCAGCGGGTGGATCAGCGCATGCTGACTGCCGAAGCCGCGCACCGCGAAACCAGCGACGACGGCGTCGAGCCCGTCCCCGGCGTCGTGCACCCTTCCATCCGGATCGGCGGCGCCCGCTGCCGCGGCTTCGCGCCTCAAGGTCCCGGCCAGAACGGCAGGTGCGTAGACCACCAGCTCCGGGGACGCGACCAGCGCGGCCACCACGGCGGGCACGTCCACGTGATCCGCGTGTTCATGCGTGATGAGCACGGCATGAGCGCCGTCCAGCGCCGGGCCGGTCTCCGAGAACGTGCCCGGATCCAGCACCAAGGTGCGCGGGCCGTCAGGGGTCTCCTTGTCGAGACGGACGCAGGAATGGGTGTACTTGGTCAGCTGCATGACCTCAGGGTACGCCTGACTCCGGGCGTGAGACAGGGTGGATCCTGTGACCGCCCGGCAGCACTCAGAGCATCTCCAGCGGGACCTTCCGGGTGGGTGCGGGGAAGGCCGAGTCGATCCGGGACAGCTCCGTGGCACTCAGCTCCAGCCCGGCGGCAGCCGCATTGTCCCGCACGTGCTCCGGGGTGGAGGCCTTCGGAATGGCGATCACGTCTCCTGACCTGATGGCCCAGGCCAGGAGCACCTGCGCCACGCTCACACCCCGCCCCTCGGCGATGCCCAGCAGCGTGGGATCGTTCAGGAGGCGGCCCTGTTCGATGGGCGAGTAGGCCATGGTCTTCACCGGGCGGGGATGCCGCGCCTGGGCCGGGAACAGATCGAACTCCGGGCCGCGCCGGGACGGGTTGTAGAGGACCTGGTTCACGGCGGGGACACTGGGGAACCGGTCCAAGGCATCCGCGTCGAAGTTGCTGATGCCCCAGGCGCCGATCAGGCCCCGTCGGATCAGCTCCTCAAAACCCTCCACCGTCTCCTCCAGCGGATGCGAACCCGGCCAGTGCAGAAGATAGAGGTCGATCCAGTCCGTGCCCAGGACCTCAAGAGAGCGTTCGCAGGCCTGGATGGTTCCCCGCCTGGACGCGTTGTAGGGCAGCACTTTGTCCACCAGATACACCTGGTCCCGCACCGGGGCGATCGCCTCACCCACCAGGTCCTCGGAACGCCCGTCACCGTACATCTCGGCGGTGTCAACCAGGGTCAGCCCGCGCTCGATCCCTTCGCGGAGGGTGGCGATTTCCGCGTCCCTGCGCCAGGGGTCGTCCCCCAGAAACCAGGTGCCTTGCCCCAGTGCGGGGAGGGTGGTGCCATCGGCCAGCGTGACGGTTTTCATGGATGCCATGGCAGTGAAGCCTAGCGGTTCGCTCCCTCCACTGCTCTGGGAGCCCGAATGTTGCCATGAACGCGCTGAGCCGAAGGTCTCACCACCCTGGGACTATTCCTTCGGCGCTCCTTGTTAAACTGAAGGTTCAGGACAGGCCGGAAAACCAGGAGAAACGACGTGGAGCAGAGCTCAGAGTCCCGGGTGCAGCCGAGGGTGACCAAGCAGCGCCTTGCGGTGGACGCCGCTCTGGACCGTCTGGAGGACTTCGTCAGCACGCAGGAACTCCACCGTTCGCTGCAGGATTCCGGGGTCTCGGTGTCCCTGGCCACCACGTACCGGATCCTCCAGTCCATGGCGGATGAGGGCGTCGTCGACGTCCTCCGCAGCACCGATGGCGAGGCCGTCTACCGCCGTTGCGAGGCGGACAGCCACCACCACCACCTGCTCTGCCGCAGGTGTGGCAAGGCGGTGGAGATCGAAGCGCCCGCCGTCGAGGCCTGGGCCGCGAAGATCGCTGCCGAACACGGTTTCACGGCCGTCACTCACACGGTGGAGATCATGGGGCTGTGTGCGGAGTGCTCCCAGGCCGCTGGAACCACAGCACCACGGGAATGAGGAGCAGAGCCAGCACGCCGCCGCCGAGCGTGACGGCGGAGTAGTCCCCGGCAGCCATGACCACTCCGGCCATGGCGCTTCCTCCGGCCCCGGACAAAGCCACCAGGACATCGACGCCGCCCTGAACGCGTGCCCGGTTCTCCGGTTCCGTGGCGTCCACCAGGAGCGCCGTGGCCGTGATCAGCCCGAAGTTCCAGCCCAGCCCCAGCAAGGCCAGCGCAAGCAGGAGCAGACCCAGCGAATCGCTCGGAGCCAGCGTGGCCAGTACCGCGGAGGCCAGCAGGACCAGTCCCCCGGCGCAGGCCATCCAGACACGGCCGATCCTGTCCACGAGCCAGCCCGTGACGAGCGAGGGCAGATACATGGCACCGATGTGGACGCCGATCACGAGCCCCACTTCGCCGAGGCCGTGATGATGTGCCCGCATGTGGACCGGGGTCATGGTCATGATCGCGGTCATGGTCACCTGGGTCAGGACCATGATGAGGGCGGCCAGGGTGACACCTCTCCGCGCCTTCACCGCAGGGTCCCGCAGGTCCACGGCTCCGCTCGCCGCAACGGCGTGCCCGCCGGGCGCCGTCCCCGGAATCACGGGAACCGCCTCCTGCCGCAGTTCATGAGCCAGACGGTACGGATCGGGCCGGAGGAAGATCCAGAGGACCAGGCCGGCCGCGGCATAGGCCACGGCCGCCAGCAGGAAGGGCCCGGCCAGGACCGGCAGGCCCAGTGACACGGCCAGTCCGCCCAGGGGTTCCACCAGGTTCGGGCCAGCCACCGCGCCCAGCGTGGTGGACACCATGGCGATGCTGACGGCCCGCCCACGCTGGTCCGCCGTCGCCAGATCGGTGCCGGCATAGCGCGCCTGGAGATTGGTCGCCGAGCCGCCACCGTAGAGGAAGAGTGAGACGAAGAGCAGCGCCGGATTCCAGAGCACCGCGGACAGCACCACACCCACCGCGCCCAGGGCACCGGCGCCGAACCCGAAGGCCAGTCCCGGGCGCCGTCCGAACCGCTGCGTGGTCCGGCCCACCAGGTAGGCCGCAAGCGCCGAACCCAGAGTGAAGAGCGCAGTCGGCAGGCCGGAGACTCCGTCACTGCCGAGCATCTCCTGCGCCAGCAGCGCACCCACCGTGATGCCCGCCGCAAGACCCGCGCCGCCCAGCACCTGGCTGAGCACGACGACGGTCAGTGTCCGCCGCTGAACGCGCGCCCGCGCGTCGTGGTCCTGAAACGGCACGACGGCGGGGGCCGGGACGCGCTCAGACACCTGCGGGAGTCTCCACGCGACGGCCGTTGCGCCCCAGACGCTTGCGCCAGGAACCGATGCCCCAGCACACGAGGTAGATGAGGAAGGAGATGGTGGTGACGTAGGGGCTGATCGGGATGCGGCCACCCAGAGCCAGCAGGATGCCTCCCACCGTGGACGTGGTGGCGAAGACGACGCTCAGCAGGACCACCAGCGCGGGCGAGCCCGTGACCTTGAAGGCTGCCGCGGCGGGGGTGATGAGCAGGGCGAGCACCAGCAAGGCTCCCACCACCTGGATGGACAGAGCCACCGAGACACCCAGGATCAGCATGAACGCCATGGACAGTCCCTTGACCGGGACGCCGCGGGCCTCCGCCACATCCGGGTCGTCGCTCGCGAAGTTCAGGGGCCGCCAGAGGACGACCAGGGCCACCATGACCAGCGCGGCCGTCACCGCCAGCATCTGGAGCTGCACGGAGTCGACCGAGACGATCTGGCCGGTGAGCAGGGAGAACTTGTTGGCGGCCCGGCCCTCGTACAGCGAGAGGAACAGGA
>Ga0153950_1000364_pt1 | contig 20313 bp, 32 predicted proteins | sample TSNJ034MetaG_FD_104737 | JGI IMG/M metagenome (GOLD analysis project Ga0153950, IMG submission 104737) | Attine ant fungus gardens microbial communities from New Jersey, USA - TSNJ034 MetaG | ecosystem: Host-associated > Fungi > Mycelium > Unclassified | place: USA: New Jersey, Wharton State...
ACTTCACTGCCTTGAGGGCGGTGACGGTGGTCAGCTTTGCGACCTGGTCATTTCCCAGGACGATCCGCCGATAATCGGCCTCCACAGCGGCTGCCATGGAGGGCGAAATCTTGCCCTTACCGAAGGGGTTCCGGCCCTGACTGACGGCATCCCAGCGGAGCTGGGCTTCCAGACGGCGCCGCTCGGCCGCGGTCATCGTTGCCGGGTCATTGGGCTGCCTGACTCCGGTACGGCGCGCTTCCCGGACTGCGGCCGTCGCTCCGGTCCGGGTGCCACCCCGGCCGAGCTGGCCGTAGCCGCGGCGTTGGCCGACGATCACACCGGCCGGGTCTTGGCCGCCGGGCAGGATGTAGGAATGGGCTTCCAGGAGCCGGATCGTCTTCTCGCGGTCCAGGCCGAGTGCGTAGATGCCTTCGGGTGTGAGCCGGTCTCCCAGGCGCTTGTCGTGGAGGCCTCGGCGTCCCGTCCCGGAGAGCGTCGTCAGGCTGCCCCGGCGGCCGCGAACGGTTCCATCCTTCGACGGGCCGCCCGCGTAGCTCATGCCGCGCTGGGCGTTGGCCACCTGGTGCAAGTCGGCGCCGTCGCGGATCGCCTGAGCGCCGTCCTTCGTGAAGGCCTTCGCCTGCTGCTCCTCGGTCATGCTCCGGAAAGCTTCGTAAGGGTCCGTGGTCTGGTCCGGCGCGGATTCGGTGATCGGGATGTGCTTGCAGTCGCAGCGGGGATGGCGCAGGAAGCCCTGGTTCCACTCGTAGATCCGGCCGGCCAGTGAGATGCACCGCCCGCAGGAGGGTCTGTTCAGCATCCGGCACCAGGAGACGTGCGGTCGGGTCGCAACATCCATGCCGGCCGCCACCCGCGAGGTGTCAGCCACGATGGTTTTGAGCTGCATGTCCAGCACACGCTGCCCCATCTGCAGAGCCCGGCCAGGCTGGGCTCCCTTCTCGATCCAGCCCTTCACGGCTGGGACCACCGAGTAGAGCGCCGCATCGAGTGGTGCCCCAGACGGGGCAATCCCTGCAAGGCCTGAGGTGTCCACGAACGAGTCCGGCGGGACGTACACGCCCTGATCCGCGAGCGCCAGACCGGTGTAGGCGCTGCCGATCTGAGCGGCCGTGATCTGGATGGCAGTGACCCGGGGGACCAGCTGCTGGAGCTGGTCCTCCCAGGATCGGCTGATGTCCTCCGGGCGGACGTTTCGCCAGAGGCGGCGGCCCATCCTGACGGCGGCGAGGTAGAGGACTTGCAGCTGGGCGTCGGCGCGCTGGACTGTCTCAGGGAACAAGTAGGGCCGCCCTGGCGTCGAGCTTGGCTGCGGTCTCCTGCAGGCCCATGTCCAGGGCCTGCTGCTCTCCGAACGCGTGGCCCGTCCACAGCTTGACCTTCGAGGGGGTAGCTCCGGGGAGCATGCCCCAGGCGTCTTCCATGGGGAAGCCTGTCCCGGTGAGCTTGACGACGGCGTCCACGATCTGCGCGAAGCTGCGCACCTCGGAGTCGCCCCAGATCACTTCGGAGGCCAGATCCTCGTGAGGAGTTCCGGCGGCCCTGTTGGCCTTTCGCATGACGGCTTCCATGCCCTCACCGGCCGCCGCTTGCAGGTCCTTGATCAGGGACTGGAAGGTGGCCTCGGCGCCCTCCATGCCGTCGCCGGACAGGTTTGCCATCTTGTTCAGGGCGTACTGCGGCGGGACGTGCCCGGTGGCGAAGAACGTGGTCATGAAGGAGTCCAGGACCTTGATGTAGTTGTCCAGATTGGACTCGTCCAGGTCGTAGACCTTCGTCTGCTCCCCGGGGAATACGAGCGCGCGGTCCACGCCGACTCGGCCAGTGGCGCGAACCAACGGCTGCTCCATGCCGTTCTCGTCCAGTTCCGGCTGCCCGTCGGCGCCCCGCTTGACGAGCGGCTGGCCCTTGGAGTCGCGGATGACCGGATCGAAGCCGGTGAAAACGCGCTGCCGGAAGGCGCTGAACTGCATGGCGAGGAGGAGGTTGAAGCGAATGGTCGTGATGGCGTCCTGCTGCGGGATGAACGCGTCCATCGGCGCCATGGGCCGATTGGCCGCGTCCACGTTGAAAGCGAACGGGCAGAACGGCTGCTCACCGAGTGGGTTCAGACCTCCGTCAGTGATTTCCCACTTTCCAGCCTTGTCCTGGCTGAATCCCACCCACTCGGTATCGGTGTAGACGTAGCCTTTCGCGCCCTGGCGGGTCTGGACGCGCTTGATGCTCCAGATGTGCTCCCAGGGGTCATCCGGGTTGGGCTCCATCCAGACGTCGCGCGCCAGCTCGGGCCGGATCTTCGGGCTGTCCCGATTCCGGTCGTTGACGTTCACGCTCATCATGCCGAGGCCGTGCGTCGCCATCTCTCGATAGACGGGCTTCTGGCGGGAGTCGAGCTTGTTGGCCTGCCAGAAGTCTTTCCAGACCTTCATATCGGCGTCCGCTTCCCGGCCGGTGCGGAAGCCCTCGACTTCCATCCGCTGAATCGGTGCGTTGATGACCAGGCCGGAGACGTTGACCTTCGACTGCCGCTGCAGCTCCTTGTACTCCTGGTTCACGCCGTCCGGGGTGAAGGGGTCATCAAGCGCGCCGCGAAGGTAGCGGTCGCGCTTATCCCACGCAGAATCTCGCTCCTGCAGCGCCTTCATGCCCTGGTTGAAAAGATCCGTCGCTGATTTCACCGTGAGGGTCTGAGTCATGTGCACCCCCCTGTCAGTTGAATCCGTACATGGCGCTTGATACGCCCTTCGCTTGCGGGTTCGCCGTCCAGCCGGCCACCTTGGCGTCCTCCGCCGCGGTGTGGGCGAGGATCCGGGCCATGAGGACATCGATCTTCTGGTGATTCGTCGGCTTGCCGAGGATGTAGCGCTGGGCAGGCATCGCCCGCTTCACCGCGTTCCTGACGGCACCCGTCGCCAGCGGGCAGCCGTCGTGCCGGATCCGTTTCGTTTTCAGATCACTGTGGAAGCGCAGCAGCTCGGTATGCATCTGCTTAGGCCGATTCGTTTCCCACTCGAAGACGTGCTCCTCTCCGTGCTTCAGCGCCCAGTCGCCAATGTCCGAACTCCAGCCCTGCGGGTCGCAGTAGAACCGCTCCACCCGGTAGGCGTCGAACAGCTCCTCCACCGCGGCGTGCACTTCGTTACGGGGAATGTCCCCGCCCCACTCGGCCGGATTCCACACCGTGGGGCGGGCATCCGGGCCGTAGGAAGGGGTGAAGCTGTAGCCGTCGATGGTCTCGGCCTGGATGGCCGTCCAGTCGTCGTTCTCCGAGCCGTCGAATCCCAAGCAGATCGGGGTGTCCTCAGGCGGTTCAGGAAGCCACAGCAGCTCCGGCATATGCGCCCTCCCAGAGTTCTTGACTCAGCCACGTGCCCGAGTGGGACACCAAGCGGTTCCCGAAGAATCGCTCTGCCTGCGAGGGGTCCTTTTCCATCAGCTCGGCCGCTTCGCCCTCGATCGAGTCCAGATCGACCCACGGTGAGCCCGCGTAGACGTAGCGGTGGATCTGCCGGCGTTCCCGCCGGTTCCGGTACGACAGATGCGCCGGCGGCTGACGGAAGAACTTAAAAATGTCCGGGCGCATCGACTCGAAGGTCCGCTGCGCCGTGGAATCCTCGGCAGGGTCCCAGGCGTTCGTGGTCTCCATAGTCCGGCCGCCCATGCCGGCGGCACCGCGGCGCTGAGTTTCGGCTACCGTCAGCAGCTTGTTCTGCTTCGTGTACAGGCCCGATTCGTCCTGGACCGCGAACGAAATCGGGTTACCCAGCCTGGACTTCGCGTTGGAGGTGACGGCATCGATGCGGTCCGCGTCGTCGTCTCCGGAGAGCCCCACGATGCGGATGAAGTCCTCGCGGATCATCATCAGATCCCCGAGCGGCCCCGCCTTGATGAAGGCCTTCAGCGGCCCCAGGACGTTGTCCACATGGTCCTCGGACGTCGCCATGAGCTGAATCAGCGGCGACGGGTGACGGACGCCCATCGGCTCGCCGGGAAGGTACTCGTATTCCCACCCGCACCGGCACCCATGATCCGAGCAGGCATACCCGTCGCCTTTGCCAGCCCATCCACCGAAGATCACCGGCCCGACCGCCTCCGCTGACGTCACCGCAGCCGCCCACGGCCCCTTGCCGGTCTTCTGCGGCGCCACCACCTGCGAGCGCCGGTAGTAGAAAGCCTGGTTGAGGAGCGGGCGCTCCGGACGCCATTCGGCCGCTCGGCGGACGCGGTAGTGGTTCGCGGTGCACCAGAACTGCCAATCGGCCTGGCGCAGCGGCCGGCCACGGTCGAAGCCCTGGGGGACCGTGCAGTGCTGCTCGATCCACGGGTCCAGGAGATCCCCGAGCGTGGGGAAGTCCACGATGAAATCGAGGTCAGCTGCCACCGGGGACCGCCCGCATGCGGCGGCGCGGTGGTTCCTTGGCCTTTGGCTCGGCAGCGGGTGCGGCCTCTACTTCCGCGCGCTTTGCGCCTACCTCGTCCTGGGAAACCATCCAGCCGTTGAGAGCCAGTCCGGCAGGGGTGAGCCCGATCTGGTCAGCGAACCGGTGCAGTGATGCCTTGTCCGCGGCTTTCGCGTCGGGCTGCTCGCAGATCACGGCGACGCGAACCCACATCGCTACCGCATGCCACCGCCAGGGCTCCTTCTCCCAGGCCACAGCCTGCGGAGTGGACCACGCCCACTTCCACAGCTTGGCCTCTCGCTCCTGCCAACGCTTCGAGACCGCCTCGTTGACCACTTCGGCGGGCTTCCCGTCCTCGTCCTCAAAGACGGTGACCACCTCGTACTCGGGCAGCGGCCACTTCGGCGGTTTACCGCTTCGACCCTCCATCGGGAGCACGGCGAACCGGCGCCCCAGGCGATCGCTGCGAGCGCTGTTCGGGTCGGCGGGCGGGCCGGAGTTCGGCCGGTATCCTCCACGGGGCATCGTCACCTCCCGGGCAGATCATCACGTACCGGCGCGCAGCGGAATGACCGCCGGCCAGGGCCGTGGGCGAGGGGCGAAAGTTTTGAACCCGTCCTGGGGCCGAGATGTTTTGAACCCTCCGCATGGTTCGAAGACCTCCCCGGCGCGGGTCTATCGGGGGCCGGCCAGGGGGTGCCCCCCTGGGTCCGTCAGCGTCGCCGCAGGTCAGGCCGCGTTCGCTCTCATTCGAGCATCGAGGGAGCGTTCCAGCCTCCTGGCTGCCGCTTCGCTGTCTGCTGGTTGTGGCATGAGACGCACAGACCGCGGCCGAACCGCGGATCGTCGGGGTCTAGGCCGGCCTCGACAAGCTCAGCGCGTGAGAGTGGGTGATGGTCAGCGACCACTGACTGCTCGGCGTTGCACAGCACGCAGATCGGGTCACGCTTCAACACTGCGGGGCGGAAGCGAGCACGATGTCCGGCGCTTGAGTACGCGCGGGTGCGGTGCCAGTGCCTACGGTTCGCTTGCTGCTGGTGCTCGGCGCACCTACCACCAGTCGTAGCCGTGGCCGGGCACCCGTCCACGTTGCAGATCCTGCGTGCTCTGACCATCGCGCACCTCCTTGGGTACGGCGAAGGCCCGGACTCACCATGAGTTCGGGCCTTCGTTCGGGTGCAGAACACCACCATCAGTTTCTAACTATACCCGAGCGTCGGGTATCCGGGGGGATGTGGGCGGAGCGTGTGCACATTCTGCGAGAACACCCAGGCTCGGAGCCTCGTGTCCCACCCGGCGAGCAGGTGGACGCGGGGTGCCTCGGCCGTTTCGTTCCGATAGTCGCCGGCCGTCACCTCGGGACCGAAGGCAATCGTGACGTGGCGCGACGCGTGGGTCAGAGGGCTGGTGAACTGCCCCGTCACGCCGTCGCCGGGGCCGCCTCGGATCACGTACTGCTGGGAGGTCGGCCACCAGTGCGCCGTTACGCGGGTCTTCCATGGTTCCTTCAACCCGGTCGGGGTCTCGTAGACGACGTCATCGGTCGAAAGGTCGAAGACGTCGGCCTCTAGATCCCGGAACAGAGCGCGTCCTACCTGTTCCTTGATCCAGTCGTCCGTGCCGGGCATCCGGGGCATGAGGTCCGGGTCGATTGCCACGGTCTGGTATCGCCCCGCCAGCCGATCCACCGTCGCCAGATCCAGAATCATCGACCCTCCTTGCTCGCTCCGCTGCGGGTGAACTTCCGCATGATGTGCGCTTCGACCCGCCCGCGGCCCTGCTGGTATGACTTTACGACATCGGCCTTCGCCCATTGCTGGGGCTTCGTACCTCGGACGCGCCAGTGGTCCACGCTGGCCCGCTTCCACACGTAGGCCTTGCTCCACCCGGTCATGACCATGGCGTCCTCAGCTGTCATCCACTCCATCAGACCCCGCCCTTCTGCGCCTTCGCCGCAGCGCGGTCCCGCTCGGCCTTCGCGCCCAGGATCTCCACTCGCTTCATGAGGTGGTGCCACTCGGCCGCCGGCCACCGGTGAGACTTGTCCGCACTGCACCGGACGTCGGTCTCCTGCCCGGCCTGCGAATGGACTGCCCTCAGCAGGTTCCCCTCACAGCGGACCATGCGGCCGGCGACGGGCTGGTGGTGGATGCACTGCCAGCCCATCTCCTCCAGGACCACAGTGGCGGCCCCGGTGTAGCGGCGGGCCTTGTCCCACACCTCGGCCAGGTCGTCCCAGATGCCTGTCACCAGGGATTCGTCCCGCCATCCCAGAGCCCAGGACAGGTGCCACTTCTCCAGCCACTCCAGCAGGCCCGGCGTGGTCTCATCCCGGATCTGCAGGCTCGACGTCTGCTGCTGCTTCACGGGCTTCGTCATCTCCACCCGCAAGCGCAGCTCCACGATCTCGGACACGATCGCCCGGACCTTGTTCGCGGCCAGGACCATCAGGTCCACAACATCCGCGTTCAGGGGCAACGGCGCCGCCGTCCTCGTCGCCCGTGCCTCACCGTCAGGAGGACCAGGGACCGGATGCAGCGCCGCCTCCAGGACGGGCCACATCTTCACCAGGTCCTGACACCGGTCCCGCAGCACATCAGCACACCAGCCGCACAGCCACGTCCCCCACTCAGCCTGGAACGGCTCCTCACCATGCGCCGAACGGTTCGCACACAGCCCAGCGGGATTGATCGCTCTCACTGCTCATCCTCCTTGCACCGTGAACACGGCATAGGTTCGTTGTGGTCATCACAGAGAGCGGCCATGTACTCCCCGTGGGCGGCCTGCTGCGCAGGCCTGGGCTTTCTACCCCTGGGTCTTCTTCTGGATCGTTTACGGCCAGCAGGAGGGCTAGAGAGCGGGGCTCCCGTCCCATCCCCACCCGTCCCGTCCCGTCCCGTCCCGACTCGGCTCGGTCCGGGAGTCCTCCCACCGAGCCCGGAACGAGCCGGAACGAGCCCGATCGCATCCACACCCACGCCGTCCTCAACCTCCGCACCGCCCGCGAGCGCCGGAGACTCGGCCTCTTCGCGGGGATCTGCGCTCTGGCGATCGACCTCGGGAAGGGGAGTCTCAACGGCCCACGCAGGTGGTCCGGAGGGAGTCGGGTGGTGCGGATCCTCAACCGGTGCGGACTGAGCGGTGGAAGTGGCGCGGCCGGAGGATGCCGTTGCCGTGCCTTTCTTCTTCGCTCGTCGCTCGACGGGAGGGCGGGTGTAGGTGGGCTGGACGATGATGTCGTGGTTTGCGAGGAGCTTGACCGTGGCGGGGCCATACAGGGGCTCGCTGGGGGCCGGGAGCGTCTTCCACGTCCGATCAGGATCGTCTTGACGCTTGCCGTTGCACTCCTTGCAGCACACCACGTAGGTGTCCACGGTGGCTTCCATATCGCCGGGCACTACGTGGTCGTAGGTGCCTCCTCGTCCGGTCTTGTTGTCACCCCAGGTGACGGTCTTTCCGCAGTACCTGCAGGCGTCGCCGTCGCGCTTCCGCACGGGGACGTACAGGCCGGGGTTTCTGCTGTCCTCCTTTCTCTTGAGCAACCACGCCCGTTCGTCCTTCAAGATCATGTGGAAGAGATCCTTCTCCTCCGCGAGCTTGAACGCTCTGCGGCGCTCGCCGTCTCGGCCGGTGATCTCGATCTCGATCCAGTACCCGCAGCGTTCGGCTGCGGCGGAGAGAGCGACGAATCGGGCGTGTGATCCGGCGGTGTCCCGAGCGGTGCCGAAGGTGACGATGTAGTCCTGTTCGTAGGCCGCGCACTGGGTGGCGCACCGGGCGACGTATCCGAACAGTTCGTTCAGAATCCGGTCGTCAGCGTCGGGCAGCTCGTAGGCGGCCAGGACGATGGGGTGACTCGCCGCAGCGTCGCTCTGCTTCAGCCAAGGCACTAGGCCGGCCTCCTCTGGGTCAGTCGCTGCACTTGCATTCCTCGGTCTGGCGGATCGCGCCTCCGCAGCTGGGGCAGCTGGTGGGCCTGGACTGCTCGGTGAGCAGCTGCTTGATGTCAGGGTCGTTCATGTGGTCACCTCCCTCCCATGGAGAGGATGGGGCGGGCGGCGCGGCGCTGCAGGGCCGCGTACTCGGCCACCTGAGTGCGGGTCCATGCACGGCCCGGGTGGCGGCGCCCGATCGCGTCCCGGCTGACGCCCACAGTCCGCTCGATCTCGCGGAAAGGGGCGCCATCCTCGACCAGGGCCGCGATCAGACGCTCCTGCTCCGGGCTCACCCGGGATTGAGGCTGAGCGATCCCCAGGGCACCACGATCACGCGTCACGGTCCTCTCGGTCACGCCCAGCCGGCGCGCGATCTCATGTGCCGGCCGGCCTTCAGCAGTCAGACGGCGAACGTCCTCGCGGCGGGCGGCCCGCCCCTCACGGTTCGCCATCACGCCTCCGTTTCAGCTGATCGGCCGTACCTGACCCAACGCCGGACGTACATTTCACACCCACCCATGAGAGCCACACCATCACCCAGACCGGTGTGCGTCGCACGCTGCTCACACCCGCAGGCGCAGCGCCGACGAGAACTCTTCGGCGCCTCTACGATCGCCCGGTGCCCGTCAACGCTTCCCGACCTCGTGCCATTCGGGGCGATCAGTCCGTTCGCCATGGCCCGCGCATCTTCACGACGGATAATCGCTTCGTTATCCATCGCCCTTCACCTCCTGCCGGATGATCGCCAGCAGCGGGGCCGAGTAGGGGCTGACGGGCCTCACGAATGGCTGCCCGTCCTCGGCCTCGTTGCAGGCGCGGATGCCAGCGCTCAGACCCTCACCGAAAGCAGTGTTAGCAAGCGCAAGACCGGGCCGTGTCTCCGCGAGGGCCTCAGCGGTCATGTGCTGGGCGTTGACCTCCATGACCACAGCGGCAATGTGCGCGGCGAACCAGTCCTCGTCTACGATGCCGATCTCTTGGCCGCGCCAGAGTTCAGTCTCGACAGGTCCAGGCTTGAATCCGCAGGAGCACTCATACTCGGACCACGCCGTCTGGTCCAGCTCCTCGCGGTGCTTCATCAGCGCTTCGGTGATGGCGGTTTCCAGGGCGGGCGGGAACGGGGCAGGGGTGGTCTCGATCACCCGGGGCCGGCGGACGTAGCGCTCTTCGATCCACGTCACGAGGGAGTCGAATGAAGCCTCACTGCCCTGCCCCAGGGCATAGAGGACCCGGTTTTCCAGCTCGCCGCGTTCAGTCATTGCTCTCGGCCTCCTCTTCGGGCTGGGGGTAGAACTGGGTCTCATCGATGATCACGAGCTGCAGGTGGTCGCCGCGGCTGGCGGCGGGGTGTGTGGGCTTGCCGCACACATACGGGGCATGAGCCCTGAGACCCACGCCTTCCTCCACCTCGCCGCCGAACTCTTCATCCAGCACCTGACGCCCTACCTCGCTGATCGGGGCCGGGACACGTCCGGCGACCTCGCCGCCCACTGCCGAGCGTTCCGCGCCTGGGCCAGGAGCATGTGGCAACAGCGCTGACAGGCAGGGCACCGGCACGTCCACGAATGCGTCCTCGATGCTCTCCGCAAGGATCAGGAGCTGGTGCCCCGCCGCCTCGGCCGCGACGCCGAGCGCACCGACTCCCAGGACCCACCGCGGCCTGAAGTTGCGGTACCTGCGGACGTACCGGCCAATGCGGCGTTCCTTCATCCGGGGAAAGAACTCCCGAGTTCGGGGAAGCTGACCGCGGCTCATGCTGCGGCCGCCACGGCGGGTTCGTGGCACTTGCAGGCGCAGTCGCGGCGGGCGCCGTGGATGGTGTCCCGGGCGTCACCAGGGCACTTGTGATGGTCGGCTGCCTGGCACTCGGCGGAGACCGGGAGGGGTTCCACGCGGAGGGCGTTCGCGGCGTTGAGGCCGGCGACGTAGCGCCCATGGGCCAGGACGGAGAGGTGGCCGAGGACGGCCAGTTCCTGGACGCGGTGTTCGACGTCGCAGTCCAAGAGGTTCGGCCGGCACTCGGCTGGATGCTGCAGGCCCCAGGACTCCTCACGGATCTCCAGGACGTGGCCGGGGAGACGGACCTCGTCCACCGCGTCGGCGGCTCGGATCGCAACGGCCGCGACAGACTCCGCCGTCCAGAGACCGAAGGGGCCATGGAAGAGGCGCCCGAAGGCCTCCTTGTTTCGGAGCGCCTCGACGGCGGCGGCGATGCGGCGTTCAGTGTTTCCCATCGGGATCTCCGTTCTCAGTTGGTGGCACGGGCTCGGTGCAGTCTGGGCAGTCGTCCTCGGTGCCGGGGATGCGGTGGACGATCTGCATGTTCTTGTACTCGGGGTGTGGCTCCAGGTGGTCGTGGTGCTCCGGAGTAGGGCCGCACAGGTAGGGCTTGATCAGCTCGGGGTCCACGCCGTAGTGGCGGGCGCGGTCGAAGAGGTACCTGTCGGTCTGAGCACACACTCGCTGCGTCGCCCAGTCCCAGGCGCTCTGCCCGGTCCTGCCCTGCAAGAGCGCGGCCGCGAGGTGAGCTAGGTGCCGGGCGCGCAGCCACTCGTCAGCCCGGGCGGCGACCTCCTTGGGCTCAGCCCGAGACCACCCGGTCCCTTCCGGCAGCAGACCGATCGCCCGCGCGTAGAGGTAAGGCACCTCCACTTCGAGCGGCCGGACCTCGAACTCCACCGCATGCGGGTACAGCTCGTGGGCGTACCGCCGCTTCGTGCGGCGCTCCTCCCCGCTCACAGGGAACCGCCTTTCCCGAACCGGTAGGGCTTGGCCGCTTCCCGTGCGGCGCGCTGCGCAGCTTCCGCGGCGGCAGCCAGGCTCTCGGAACCACCCTCGTAGTTCAGCTTGATCATGCGATGGGCGATTGATTCCCATTCGAGCTGTTCCACGCTGTGCATCCGCTTCCAGTGCTCGGCGCGTTCCTCCCCCGAACCGTCCGGGCACGCGAGCACCTGGGCTGTGGCCTCCGCCTGTCGGCTCCGCTCAAGTGCCGCGTGAGCGTCCTTGAGCTGGGTAGCGAGCTGAGTCTCTCCGGCAGCCGCGAGGACCGCGGCTGCGTGCCGCACCGGCTCGTCGGCCATGAGCGCGTAGAGGGCACTCAGGACGTCGGTCTCGGCCGGGGCCGGGTAATACCCGAACGCGTAGCGCTTCTCCAGCTTGAGGCAGTACGCGGCGGTCAACTCGTTCATCGTGAACGGCAGAGACTCGCCCGGCTGGGTGGTCTTCTGTTCTTCAGTCATCGGTGGGTCCTATCTGATGTAGTCGGGGTTGGGTTCGCCGCTGAGAGTGACGCCGCTGCGGCGGTGGGCGCCGATGACGAGGCGTGCGTGGTTGAACGGGTCATCCAGGTCGCGGAGCGCGAGGGCCGGTCGCTTACTCACCGGCGGCATCCTTCGCCGCGGCAGCTTCGGCCTCCTGGGCAGCACGGGCGGCCGCCTGCTCCTCGGCTTCGATACGGCAGTGTTCGATCGCTTCCTTCTCGATGTCCGTGAAGGTCCAGCCCCAAAGGTCCTGGAGTTCCGCCAGCCACTCGTCGTTGCGGTTGAACGCGCGCGGCCCCCACCCATGAACCTTGTCCAAGCAGGATTCCTCGTACTTGCGCCGAGCGAATATCTCGATGATCGCCAGCTGCACCACGTCCAGTTCCTTGAGCTTCCGGATCAGCGCGGCCTTGCCCAGCTCAGTGGCAGGGAGGCCCGTGGCGACCTCGCAGAACGGGTTCGGAGTGTCCGCGAGGTTCGGGTCCTTGAACAAGACCTGAGCGAGGCGGACCGCCATCCGGTCCCGGACGTGGTCCACCAGAGCCGCGGGCGGGGACTTCAGAGTGTCCTTCAGGTGCTCCATCCGGACGTGCGCGGCCATCTCCAGCCCGGCGTTGATCCGGTCCACGATGGCGCGGCGCTCCAGCTCCTCGTCAGTGAGCTGCGGCTCTTCGTCTTCCTTCGCCGGGACAAGCCACAGCACCTCAGCCCGGGTGTCCTCGGACACGACGGCGGCATGGCCGGCCGCGATGTGCTGCTCAGCCGTCCAGCCCTCAAACTCCTCCGGGACGAAATCCCGGCGGTCCCCGTGCACGACGCCCACCAGGTCCTTGCCCTGCTCTCTCAGTTCCCGGTAGCTCGGGTGGTGATCCAGCAGTTCCGCCCCGAGCGCGCGGAGTTCCTGGACCTTGACGGGGATCTTCGCCTGGACCTCGCGCTTCCGGTGCAAGTAGACGGCCTTGGCCTTCCACTCCTGGATGGACGCCCAGGCGTGCAGGTTCAGCAGGACGTCCTGCGAATACTCGTCACCCTCGAACTCAGCCACGATCAGCGCCTGCTCCAGCGTCATCTGGCGGTCCGTGAGACGCTTCTCAGCGTCCACACCCAGCGCGGTCAGCTTCCCGCGTTCCTTCACATAGGAGCGGCTGCGGCCGATGGACTTCGCTACCTTGTCAGCGTTGAATCCCGGCAGGTCCAGGAGGCCCTGAATCGCGCGGGCCTCCTCCATCACGGTCAGATCAGTCCGCTGGGTGTTCTCCACCAGCATGGCTTCGAGCTGCTTCGCCTCGGTGTCCAGATCGGCCCGCACAATGCACGGCGCGTCATTGATGCCGGCCAGGATGCAGGCGGCGCGACGGCGATGTCCCGCGATCAGCACGTACCGCTTGGGGTTGTCCTCGCTCCACGTCGGATCTTCGAATCCGACGGGGGCGACGACGAGCGGCTGCAGCAGCCCCTTCGCCGTGATCGACTTCGAGAGATCCACGACGTTCCCGACGTCGTGGCGGATGTTCTTCTGGTGCGGTTCGATCAGCGTGAGCGGCAGCTCGCGCACGATTGTGGGTGTCATTTCTTCTCGGCCTCCTCGGCATAGGTGATGAGAGTGTGCGCGTTGCGCGCAGCGACGGTGGCCGCCCTGAGGAGCTCGATTGCCCCCTCCGGAGCGCCAGAGTTCAGACGGTCAAGAGCGGCCTGGGCGTTGTCCGCGGCCGAGGCCGTGCACCGGGCCGCTGCCCTACGGAACAGCTCGCCTGCAGGTGCCCCTGTCATGACGTGGCGCCCTGCTGGCTCTGGACGTACCGCCGTTCGTCGGCAGCGCGCCTCTCCCGGGCGTCGCGGAGCATCCACTCAATCTCCGTGGACCCGTCAGGCATGACCACAGGCTCCCGCGGCTTGGCCTTCTGCTTCTGAGTGCAAGACCGGCACCGGCCGGACGCCGTGGCCACCACCGTTCCCGGCGCATCGGCCGCGCGCGTGTCCCCGTACCGGAATTTCCGGCTGCAGTCCGTGCAGTGCGTGAACTTCATCGCTCGCTCCCCTTGGGCTGGTCCAGGATGAACATGCCGACCGAGGCCAGGAGCGCGACGGCGGACAGAGCGTGCCCGCTGTTGATCACCCCGGCCGGGAGCGACAGCCAGAACGAGGCGGCCAGGAGGAACAGAGGCAGGTAGAGGGTGACGCGACGCCGATTCCTGGCGACCCGCGACGATGGCCGCCTCATACGATCACCTGGTCCATCTGGACGAACTGGCCGTCCGGCTGCTGGTGCCCGAGGAAGAATCGATACCGGTGGTGACCATTGAGGATCAGCTCGTTCGTGACCGTGTCCACCTTGACCGTCTGGACACCGGGGATGTGGTGCTTGGCGAACATGGTGAGCCCGTCCACGAGCTGCTGACGGTCCCGGAAATCAAGGTCAGCGAAGGCCACTTTCCCGTCCTTCCCGCGAAGGATCGGGTGACCGTCTGACCGGAATGCGGCCTGGCACCGGATCCGCTCATGCTTACGCCGGCTCACCGGACACGCCCCTGACGGCGACCGCCCTGGGGCGTCCGACGCGGCATGTCAGCCGGTGACGGCGAGACGCTGGACGCGTTCACCTGCACCGGCAAGTCCTGGCCTTCGGCGGACTTCACGGGGGCATCCTCCAGCTCATCAACCGCTGAGACCAGCCGTGCGGGGTGAGCGCGGAAGGACGCCTTGACGAGGGCATCGAGTGACGGAGCGGTAGCTTCGTGGTCGCCCGCCGGCATGAAGTACAGGAAGTCGTTTCCCGCTCTCACGCGAGCGACGGACAGGTTCGAAGTATCCCGGGCGCCATCAAACCCCAAGACCACTCGTTCGTTGATCCGGTCCTGGAGGCTGCGCTGATACTGGGAAGGCTCGGGAGCAGGTACCACTGGACGGACGAACGCGGGGTTCGCCGCCGCGTCGGCTGCTCTCCAGACGGCCTTCGCCACCTGGGGATCTGTGGGCAGGAGGAGGTGCCGCAACGCCCAGCCACCCGTCGCAGACAACGCCCGCAGGTCCGAGGCGATTTGAATCGCCTGCTTGGCGCCCTTGATCGCGTCGGCCACCGTGTCCTCCCAGGGCTCGCTGCCGTCGCCCAGGTCCTCGGCTTGGGGATCAGACTGGTGATCCGCCTGCTCGACCGCCACAGCGCGATCGATCTCGGCCACGAGTTCCGTCGTGCGCCGGCACGTAGCCGACATGACGTCTTCCAACTGCGCCAGGACGTCCCAGACGTTGCCCTTCGCGTCGAAAGCACGGATGGACTTCGCCGTGTTGATCAGCAGGTGCGCCTCCTCGATAAGGTCCGTCACCAAACGGTTACGGCGGCCGACCTTCACCGGACGGCCCGGCACGGCCACGTCGAGAGCCGCGAAGAACTGGCCCGGGGCGGTCTTGTGCTGACGGTCAGCCACGGGGGCCTCCCTCAGTCGTCGGCGCTGCCTGGATAGACACCGATGCACCAGCGCTGAGGACAAGGTCAATACGGACCTGGAGCAGTACCGGCTCCCCGGCTGCACCCAGATCAGGGCACTCTTCGAATACGCGGACATCGGCACAGCGGTGCCGGGCCGGGTTACCGAACTCGTCACGGCCCTCGACATCTACCCTGGGCTGGTCCTCAATGACCGCTGCGGGTTCATCGGCAAGCGATCCGATGTACCTGGCGATGAAGTCTGACGTCGGCCGGCGGTAGACCGGCGAGGTAGGAGCTGCTCCCGGGACGGGCGTATCGATGCGCCGCGCTTCCAGTTCCCTGGCGCACTCGCGGCACGCGACAACGAGATTCTCCACGCCCTTGGGCTGGGACTGGTCCAGGTGCATGAAGACGCCGCCGTCGCCGCTCTTGCGATCGAGGAAGTCAACCAGACCAAGGCAGAACCGGCACTGGTCCCCGTCACGACGGCGAACTTCGGCAATCAGGGCATTCGGGCGGAGGAACCGCTTCAAAGACTCAGCCACGGGAGACTCTCCTTCCCGGCTTGATGCGACCCTGGCGGGGCGTCGGAGTGAATACGTCTCGGAGGACACCGCGAAGGGTCCACCGGGCCGGGATGCGATCCCGCTTGGGCAATACACTGGACATGGATTCTTTCCTTCGATTGGGTTCACACGGCCCCCGCACAGTTGCAGCTGAGCGGGGGCCTTTCTTCTGCGCTGGGGAGGCGCTGGTGGGTAACCGGCGGGCCGCCTGGGGGAGCGCGCGACCCGCCGGAATCTAGTGGCGGTCGTTCAGCCGGTTCTGCTGGTACTTCGCAAGCGCGGACATCGGGATCATCCACTTGGATGTCCGGCCGCCGGACCCCGTCTTGTAGGCCGCGATCTTTCCGGTCCGGCAATACTTAGCGATCGTTGCGACCGGCTCCTTCAACTGGGCCGAGGCCTCTGCGAGCGTCGCTACGGGCTCGGGGGCCAGAGTCTTCACTGCCATGGGGTCTTCCTTCTCAGGTAGTAGGGGAGAGGGCCTGTGGGGCCGTCGTCGTGTCGGGGGGGTCCGGCCGGGTGGCGATCCCCTTCTCTGCGAGCGCGTCCCGGAGGCGGGTGAGGATGTCGATCACGTCGTCCAGGTCCGTGACCGGGAACGTCAGGCGATCTACTGCGTGGCCGGAGAAGAGATCGACTTCGATTGGGCCTCCGGCCCAGTTGAAGGCTTCCGCGCGGTTCATCCGCGTTCCGCTTGCTCCGTATTCGGGCCGCGGTGCGCCAGCGGCACAGCTGATCAGGCCTTCATCGAGTTCCTGGGTGCTCATGCCGACGCCTTCCGAGGCGAACGGCGAATTGAGTGTGACTCATTCGCAACACCGGGCATGTGCTTAGGCTCCTGCAGCTCGAAGAGTTCCTCCCACGGAACGCGGAGGCGAGCAGCGATAGCGAGTGCCAGATCCTCACTCAGGGTCTTCATGCCGCCGGTCTCCAGGAGGTAGATCGTGGTCTGCGAGCGCCGGACGAGGAATGCCAGCTCCGTCTGCGAGAGGCGCTCCTGCAGGCGCCAGCGGCGCAGTGCGGCAGGGTCCTTTACCTTCATCCAGGCTTCCTTCCGGTTGTGCGGCGGGCGCCGGCGTACTGATTGCAGAACCATTTCTACTCTCCTTCGATTTCGATTACAAGTAGAGCTTGTGCCATTCGCAATCACTTGTCAAGCCCACAAGCGGTGGATGCCGCTAGCTACATGGCAAGATGTGGTTGTTACTTGTAATCGCGCGTGGTGCGCGGCGTTGTACAACCTCACGAGTTCCAGGGAGATTCTTGTCCGTGAACGAACCGCAGACCTTGAGGGATCTGGTCGAGCTGGCCGTCCAGCGACACCAGACTTCTGGTCGCCAACTTGCATTCTTGGCCCAGCGGGCTGGGCATCGAGTGACGGTCACGACGATCAATCACCTGCGAGCCGGCACCTACAAGTCCACGCCCAGTGCGGAGACGTTGAAGGCTATCGCTTGGCTCGCCGGAGTGCCTGATGAGGTCGCGTTCATGGCTGCGGGGCAACCTGCCCCCGGCCCTCCCTTTGCTGATGAACTCCCACCAGGAATCGACAACCTCCCGCCGAAGGCGCGGAAGGCTCTGATCGAAATGGCCCGGGTGTTGATCGACGCACACCAGGACGTGAACGATGCAAGTAGCACTCAAGATGAAGCCGCCGATGCCCACCCGAGTGGCGATGACCTGGCTGGGCGCCGTCGTGCTCGCCATGGACAGAAGGCCGTGGCGCCGCATGATGGCGGCTCGCCTAAGCTTCCGGGGCGCGAGGATGAAATACCGTTACCTGAGAACTGGCGAGACCTCGCCGCCGGCGCGCCGCACGAATCGCAGCAGCGGCGAGAGCGCGAGTGGTCAGAGCTGGGCGAAGAGTCGCAGGACTTCAGTGGCGACGATTGAGAATGACTATTGGGGGAATCGTGAACAAGAAGCTCTTCGCCGTAGCGCCACTGCTCATCGCCTTGGCGGGATGCTCGACGGCCGGCGCTGAATCGGTACCCACCGTGACGGTTGCTGGTCCCACAGTCACTGTCGCCGCGGCGGAACCGTCGCCCGCCGTTACGGAAAAGAACGGGGCGGAGCAGATCGATGACGTCTTCCTGGAAAGCCTCTACAAGAACCAACCTGCCCTCAAGTATGCGGATGGGGCGAGCTTGATCAGCGTTGGCAAGAGCTTCTGTGACCTCTACGACCATGGCGCGACAGGTAGCGACATTAACAGCTTCATCCTCAAGGCCGCTGGCGTTGCGTACACCGTTCCCCAGCTTGTCGCGGTCCATGGCGCTGCTGTAGGTGCCTACTGCCCGCAGTACATCTCGAAGATCGGCTCTTAAGGCCAGGGGTCCTTTGGCCCAAGGGGCGTGGTGAGCCGTGGTGCGGCCGCACCTCTAGCGTGTCACACCGTGCCGTTAGTATTCGAACATGTATTCGAATACTGGGGGGCTTTTCGATCCATGGGACACCCTGCGAAACCTGACACACGTCCGCATCTCTTGGGTAGACATGCCGGACGGCGGCCGGGGCCGGACTGACGGTGAGCGCACGATCTGGCTTCACCGAGGCCAGCAGCAGACCGAGCGGCGCTGTGCTCTCGCGCACGAACTCGTGCATCTTTTCAGCGGCCACACCGGCTGCCAGGAACCCGCGGTGGAGCGGCTCGTCCGCGCCCACACGGCCCGGCTCCTGATCAGTCACCAACAGCTCATCAGCGCCCTCGCTTGGACCAGCAGTCCGGCCGAACTGGCCGAAGACCTCTGGGTGACCCTGGACGTCATCGAGGACCGCCTCGCCGGCCTCACCGCCAGCGAGCGCGCTCACATCAATCAAGAACTCCGCGGTCACTTCGCCGCGCCCTGAGAGGAATAGGCCATGGCCCGCGTGCACGATCTGTGGGTGAGTAAGAAAACGAAGGAGCGCACGCCGCGTTACGGCAGCGGCCGCAGGTGGCAGGTCCGCTGGGTGGTCGGCGGAAAGGTCCTCACCGAGGCTTTCCGGACGAAGGATGAAGCCCAGGAGTTCGCGGCGAAGAAGACCACGGAGGAACGCAACGGCAGCGCCGCCGTGAACCGCGACATGACCATGGCGGAGCTGTGGGAGGGATTCCGGAAGACGAAGAACCTCCTGAAGTCTCAAGGGGCCTACGATGCGGCATGGGAGGGGTACCTCTCCCACTGGGCCAGCGAGCGCGTGCGTGACATCCGGAAGGCTCAGCTGAGGGAGTGGCTACCCACCCTCGCCAAGGAGAACGGCGACCCCGTCAGCGGCGCCTACGCCGGGTTCCTGCAGGGGGTAATGAAGGCGCTGCTGCAGCACGGCATCGAACACGAGGTGATCACCCAGAACCCGCTGGCCGGCGTGAAGCGACCGCAGAAGAAAACGCCGCCTCGCCGGTACCTCAACGTGGGCCAGCTCGACGCGCTCCTGGCGGCGGCCGCTGGCTTGGAGGATGACCCGGGGCAGGTGGTGCACGACGTCGTGCTGACGATGGCCCGCACCATGGCGCGACGCGGTGAGGTAGTGGCCCTGGCTGTCAAGCACCTTGACGTCGCACGGCGTCGCCTCCGCGTGGAGGGCGACCTGGATGACGACGGCCTTGACGAAACGAAGTCGGGCAAGCACCGCGACCTGCCCGTCCACGGTGACGTCCTGGCGATGCTGCAGAAGAGGGCCGAGGGGAAGGGGGCCGACGATCTACTGTTCCTGGACCCGAAGGGGCGGGCGTTCAACCGCCACTACTGGCGGGTCTACTGGAACCGCATCCGGACCGCTACCGGCATCAAGGACTTCGATACCCACGAGCTGCGGCACACCGGCGTCTCCATGGCGATCAAGGCCGGCGCCAGCGTCAAGGCGATCCAGGCCATGTGCGGCCACGCCTCGGCCACCGTTACCCTTGACACCTACGGGCATCTCTGGGATGAGGACCTGGATGCCGTGTTCGACGCCGTGGAGCGCCTTCTCGCCGCAGAGCGCAAAAAAGCGAAAGTGAACGAGAAGTGAACAGCGTCGCTCCTGGCCCCGTATTTCCAGGGTTTCCGCTCGCCTCATAATCGTGAGGTCCCGGGATCGAGTCCCGGCGCCGCTACCGGGAAAAACCCCCGGAATCACGCGTTTTACCGCGAGATTCCGGGGGTTTTCGCGTATCCGGAAGGCTTCGGCGCGGTCGCCACTTGTGGCTGTTTATCGCCATTTATGCCGCTTTCCCGGATCTCAAACGGAACGAAAACGGAACGAAAAGTGAACGGATCGGCCCCGGGGCTGCCAGATTTCCGGGCAGGGGAGGACTCGCCGACCCCCGACGGGCTCCCCCCATCGACTGCTCCGCACGACGCCGAAACCACCCGTTTTTCCGGGAAAACGGCACCCTATGGAGCAGTCGATGGGGAGGCGGTCAGCTCATGGTGAAGTCGTACTGCACGGGCAGGGGCTCTCCGGGGAAAGCCGCCTCCCAGAGTTCGCGGAGCACGTTCGCGCCCTCCCGCAGGTCAGGCACCTCGATGCCCGCCTTGAGCAGCTCGGCCACCTCGTCCGTCCGGCCCAGAGCATGGAGGACCCGGGCCTTGAGCAACAGCAGCCGACCGTGGAAGAACTCCGCCGGATTTCCGAACGACACCCCGGACAGCAGCGCGAGCCCCTCCTCCGGCTGTCCGGCCGCCAGGATCGCCTCCAGGGCTTCGGCCAGCAGCCGGCGGTCGTCCGGCGCCAGAGCGCACGCGGCACGGTACCTGG